>OIIB01000004.1_pt1 | contig 86892 bp, 75 predicted proteins | sample 1583171 | NCBI WGS metagenome assembly OIIB01 (sample SAMN02675049, study PRJEB24791) | human gut metagenome, SKBSTL061 | isolation source: stool | host: Homo sapiens | place: USA | reverse complement strand
CAGCATCTATACTGAAAAAGAACTCCATTTCACCAACCATTTTGACCTTTAGGTCAAAAGTTCCAAGGAAGGAACTCTTTAGTTCCAGCGGAGGAACTTTTCAGTTCCAAGGGGGGAACTTTTCATTTCCAAGGCGGGAACTCTTCGGTTCCAAGGCGGGAACTTTTCAGTTCCAGAGAGAAGACGTTTGTAGGACAGCCGAATAAGACTACAACTGTCTGATGTTAAGAAGACGATGCAAGAAAACCCAGCACCTCTCAACCTATGCAGCTGAGTAGTACTGGGTACAAAAGACGTAGGGAGTGTCCCCATTGGAGACTCCCTACGCAAATATTCTAGTCATCAATGAAGCGTCCTTACCAATAGAGCGTCTGTGAGAGGATTAAGTCAAATCTCTCGCATAGGTCGCTCGGAGTGGTAAGCCTCCAATAGCTCTTTTTTTAAGCGTCTAGCTCCTCTTGACGAAGGGACTGCACGTAGCGAGCCTTCTCCATCATACGACGCTTGACGTCTGAGGGCTTCTGAAATGCTTGGCGCTTACGGAGATTGCGAATGGTACCGATATCGTTGTACTTACGCTTATAACGCTTGAGTGCACGTTCGATGTTCTCGCCCTCCTTGATTGGTACAATTATCATATTTGCTGTTCTTTGTATTACGTTTGTTTTGATGAGAATATTTCAAGGACAGTGTACCTAGCACATATCCTTACTTCGGGGGGCAAAGGTACAAACTTTATTTGAACTGGTCAACACCTAGAGCTTTGCAGATGATCTGCTTATCTGCTAACTTTGCGCTGTAGACAATGATGCCAGTATGTTATCACAGCAAGAAATAGAGCAAGCGGTAGCGCTGAGTAGACTCTGGGCAGATCGATCGCCTGACAGAATTCTCTTCGAGCGGAGTGATTTGGAGCCTGAGTTAAAGCGCCAGATTGCTCTACAGGTCTCCCTCCTGCCGAAGATGCAACGCAAGATGCCACACTTCCTCCAGGGCGGTGGATACGTCCCGCACAGAGTCAACTTCGAGCAGTCTAGTAGTGAGCTTACGGCATGCTACAAGCAGCAGTTCGTCACGAACCATGATCGTGTCTTAGATATGACTGGCGGAATGGGTATTGATGCGCTTTCGATGGCTTCTGTGGCAGAGGGTAGTCTGATCTATGAGATAGATCCGATTATGGCGCAAGCCTTGACTTACAATGTGCATAAGCTCCTGCAGCGAGACAGTGTGACGGTGCGCTGCGGAGATGCACTGGCGGAGATCGAAGCTTCTACACTAGAGGGGATAACGCTCGTCTATGCTGATCCTGCACGACGAGATATGGACAACCCGAACAAACGACTCATTAGTATGGAGGAGTATAGTCCGGCACCTCTCGAGATCGTAGCTCGGCTGCAGGAGCTAGGCTATACGGGGCGCCTGCTGCTCAAACTCTCCCCCATGCTAGACATTCAATGGGTATTGGAGCAGCTCCCACATGTCTACGAACTCCATATCGTGCAGCTACAGGATGAGGTCAAGGAGCTGCTGGTCGCTATCTCTCTGCGTCCACAAGATGTAGATGTAGAAGTCCATCTCGCTGTGGTGGATCGCTTTGGCGAGGTTAGCCAGTGGAGCTTTCCTTACCATGCCTTATCATCTGTTCGTAAGACCTACGCGACCAAAGTAGAGCAGTATATTCATATTCCTCAGCCACTTCTAATGAAAAGTGGTGCCTATCACCTCATTGCCGAGGAGCAGTCGCTCTCCTTGCTCGGTCCTAACAGCCACATATACACCTCTTCGCAGGCATCTACTAGCCCTCTGTACAAGACTTATAAACTGATAGAGGAGCTGGACTATAGCAAGTCAACTCTCAGAGGGAAGAGCCTGCAGTCCATTCGTCAACGCTACCCAGCACTCACGATTATGTCTAGACACTTTCCTCTGACAGCTCAAGAGCTCAAGAAGACGCTCAGAACTGACGAGAGTGATACATATTACTTGCTTGCTACGACCCTAGGAGAGCGAGAGCGTAAGCTATTGATCCTCACATCTTGTCAGCCAACAGCATAGAAAAAAGAATTCCCCCACAAGTATAAGTACTCGAGGAGGAACTAAAGAAATGAAAAACTGTTTTATCGTAGAGGTTCGTGGCGGATTTGAACCGCCGTACACGGTTTTGCAGACCGTTGCCTAACCACTCGGCCAACGAACCATTGCTTTCGTGATTACGGCTACAAAGGTACAACAATTTTTGGACAAACCAAAAGCTTCAGCTTTTTCCCCATACAAGTTTGACAGATCACCAGCGGGTTCATCCGAATCTTCGTATGGAAAATCCTGAATTTCTCCGAAGAGATTTCGTGATTTCCACGGAGATACAGAAAAATTCTTCGGACCTATGCTTTCATTCCCCCGAAGTTTCAGTCCATTCCTCCGAAGAGTTTTTTCATCCCTCGGAGGAAATAGTTATTTTCCAGGGAGCTATTTGCAAATTGCTCCGAAGAGATGCTAGTCATCGGAAAATGTCGGTGAGGGGGGGTGATGAAGTGCTTTTGGTAGTGAGGTCTAAAATGAGTACTTTTGCAGAGGGTGTATTGCATATACGCCTCAGCTAGCTTGAGCCTATCTTTTCTCCTCAGCCGATTTGAGGGGGAAGGGGTGGGTATTTACCACCTAATTATTGCTGTATACTCAGCGGGTGGGAGCGTTTTTATACTTAACTATAGTTATGGACTTACACTTACTAGAACTTAGTGACCAGGAGATAGCACGTCGCAACAGCCTAGACGAGATCCGTCAGATGGGCATCAACCCTTATCCAGCAGCCGAGTATGTCGTGACGGCGCATGCTCAAGAGATACAGGACCAATATCAGGATGAGGCGCCTCGCATGGAGGTGAGCATCGCTGGTCGTGTCATGAGCCGACGCATCATGGGCAAGGCTTCCTTTATGGAGCTACAAGATGCCTCGGGGCGTATACAGGTCTATGTGACCCGTGATGATCTCTGCCCAGGAGAGGATAAGGATCTATATAACAAGCTCTTTAAGAAGCTCCTCGACATTGGTGACATCGTCGGTGTCAAGGGCTTTGTCTTCCGTACCCAGACGGGCGAGATCTCGGTGCATGCCGAGGAACTGACCTTGCTGAGCAAGGCGCTGCGCCCGCTCCCTATCGTCAAGGCTAAGGACGATCAGGTCTTCGATGGCTTTACCGATCCTGAGCTACGCTACCGTCGTCGCTACGTGGATCTGATAGTCAACGAGGAGGTAAAGGGCATCTTCATCAAGCGTACGAAGATCTTCCAGTCGATGCGCAACTTCTTCAATTCACGTGGCTACCTAGAGGTGGATACACCTGTCCTACAGTCTATCCCTGGCGGTGCTGCAGCTCGTCCCTTCGTGACGCACCACAATGCGCTTGACATACCGCTCTACCTACGCATCGCCAATGAGCTTTACCTCAAAAGGTTGATCGTGGGTGGCTTCGGGGGCGTCTACGAGTTTAGCCGTAACTTCCGCAATGAGGGTATGGACCGGACGCACAATCCTGAGTTTACCTGTATGGAGATCTACGTCGCCTACAAGGACTACCGATGGATGATGCAGATGACGGAGCAGATGATCGAGCATATCTGTCAGGAGGTGCTAGGCTCTACGACCATTCAGGTAGGGGAGCACACGATAGAGTTTAAGCCTCCCTATCGTCGCCTTACGATGATCGACGCTATCCAAGAGTATGGCGGGGTCAACATCGATGGCATGGACGAGGCTGAGCTACGCAAGGTGTGCCAAGCTAAGGGCGTAGAGATCGATGACACGATGGGTGTCGGCAAGCTGATTGACGAGCTCTTTGGCGCGGTTGCTGAGCCACACTTGGTGCAGCCGACCTTCATCATAGACTATCCGAAGGCGATGTCTCCGCTCACAAAGGAGCACCGCGATAGGAGCGATCTGACAGAGCGCTTCGAGCTATTTGTCAATGGTAAGGAGCTGGCCAATGCCTACTCAGAGCTCAACGACCCGATAGATCAGCGTCACCGCTTTGAAGATCAATTACGTCTGAGCGAGCGTGGCGACGATGAGGCGATGTATATCGATCACGACTTCCTACGTGCTCTAGAGTTTGGTATGCCCCCCACATCTGGTATGGGTATTGGTATGGATCGTCTCGTGATGCTCTTGACAGGTCAGGAGAGTATTCAGGAGGTGCTGCTCTTCCCACAGATGCGTCCTGAGATACAGCCTAAGCGTGACAAGAAGGAGGCTTATGAAGCTGTTGGCATTGACAAAACGTGGGTGCCACTCTTACAGAAGGCTGGGTACCTCACTGTCGCAGACCTTGCGGGCAAAGCTCCGGGCAAGGTGATGCAGCAGATGATGGATATCAATAAGAAGTATAAGCTAGGCTTGCAGATCCCCGCACTGGAAGAAATATCCAAGTGGGTGGGCGAGGAGTCTACGAAATAATCAAAGTTCACGCATAGCTCTTTTGCTAGAGGGCATGGCGTGTATACGGTACAGTCAATATGGATATTGGTCGCATAGGCATACTAGGTAGTGGTAGCTGGGCTACTGCTCTGGCTAAGATCTCTCTAGAGTCTACGCCTGAGATAAATTGGTTTGTGCGTCGTGATGATCAGGTGCAGCGCTTTAAGGCTACGGGACACAACCCCGACTACCTCTCGAGTGCTGCCTTTGATCCAGAGAGGATAACCTTCTACACAGAGGGTTCGATCAACCCTTTCTTTCGCAATAGTGACACCATCATCTTGGTGACCCCTTCGCCCTACATCAAGCACTACCTCAAGAAGGTGAAGCGTAGTAGCATACGTGGCAAGTTGGTCATCAATGCGATCAAGGGGATCGTACCTGACGAAAACCTTTTGGTCTCAGAGTTTCTCATCAAGGAGTTCTCCCTGCCGAAGGAGCAGATCGGCGTGGTGAGTGGCCCTTGTCACGCTGAGGAGGTAGCGCAGGAGCGCCGTAGCTACTTGACCACAGGAGCTTACAGTAGTGAGCTGGCGCATCTGATGGCTGACACGCTCTCGTGTGACTACATAACCTGTACCACTTCAGATGATGTGGTCGGCATTGAGTTTGCCTCGGTACTAAAGAATATCTACGCCATCGCTGCGGGTATCTGCAACGGACTCAACTATGGAGACAACTTCCAGAGCGTGCTCATCAGCAACGCTATTGCTGAGATGAATAGCTTTGTCAATACGGTGCACCTGCTCAACAATCGTGTCATCACCAACTCGGTCTATCTAGGCGATTTGCTCGTGACTGCTTACTCTAACTATAGTCGCAACCGTACTTTCGGCACGATGATCGGCAAGGGGTACAGTGTCAAGGCGGCACAGGTCGAGATGGAGATGGTGGCGGAGGGCTACTATGGTGCTAAGTGTGTGCGCGAACTCAACACGACACGCTACCGAGTCAATATGCCGATCATGGACGCTGTCTACGAGATACTCTATAATAAGCAGTCGGCCAAGGAGACCATTGAGCGGCTCTCGCTCAAGTTCCGCTAAACTCTTGCTTAAGCCCCTGCTGACGGACGAAACCTTCTAACCTAACACACGATACAACCATGAAGACAGCCGCATCGCTCATTCAGATCGACACAACACATGCGCAGGCTCATCTATCGGCAGAGACCATCCGACAAGCGGAGCAAGATGCGCTCGCAGCAATTGAGACGCTACACACGGGCTCAGGCGCTGGTAACGACTTCTTAGGCTGGCTCACGCTCCCCGAGGAGATGCTCGAGCGTGACCTTTGCAAGCGAGTACAGACGGTAGCCGACAGGCTTCGCCATGAGTGCCTATATATAATATGTATAGGCATCGGGGGCAGCTACCTAGGTGGCAAAGCGGTCATGGAGGCACTCGGAGACCACTTCTCCACGCATCGTCAGCCGGAGCTGGGACGTCCACAGGTACTCTTCGCTGGAAACAATATCAGCAGTGATTATCTGCACGACCTGATGGATTTGGTGGTGGACAAGCCTTTTGGCATTGTCAATATCTCTAAGAGTGGCACGACGACCGAGCCGGCCATTGCCTTCCGCATGCTGAGCCAATACTTAGTGGCTCGTGATGGGCAGGAGGTGGCTAAGCGACGTATCGTAGCCATTACCGACAAGAAGCGGGGTGCTCTGCGTCGTCTAGCAGACGAGCAGGGGTACGATACCTTCGTCATACCAGATGATGTAGGCGGTCGCTTCTCCGTGCTGACTCCTGTGGGATTGTTGCCGATTGCTCTGGCAGGCTTTGACATTGAGGCTTTGCTCCAAGGTGCGAGTGACACGGCACTCCTATACCGTCGCACGGAACATCCGCTAGAGACCCCAGCCGTGCAGTATGCCGTGACAAGACAAGCCGCCTATCGAGAGCGCGCTGTGAGCGAGGTGCTGGTCGCCTTCGAGCCTCGGCTGAGTGCCATGGGGCAGTGGTGGATGCAGCTCTTTGGCGAGAGCGAAGGCAAGGAGGGCAAGGGACTACTCCCGCTCTCTCTGACCTACACGACAGATCTGCACTCGATGGGGCAGTGGATACAGCAGGGTCCCCACAACATCCTCGAGACGATGATTGTCGTCGACACGCCGCGAGACACCATCACCATCCCAACAGATGAGCAAAACCTAGACGGTCTCAACTACCTAGCAGGCGAAACGATGCACTATGTCAATGAGCAGGCGCATCTAGGCACGCTCTTAGCGCACGAAGATGGCGGTGTGCCAGTCTTGCAGTTGCAGTTGCCGCAGATCGATGCTAGGACGATTGGCGCCTTCATCTATACGATGGAGTATGCGGTCGCCGTCAGTGGCTATATGATGGGGATCAACCCCTTTGACCAGCCAGGTGTGGAGGACTACAAGCGCAATATGTTTGCCCTCCTAGCTAAGCCAGGCTTCGAGAGCGAGACAAAAGCGATGCGCCAGCGGCTCAACAAATGAACTTACGACAGATTACAACAATGACAGATACGATACAAACAACCCCCAAGAAAAGCTACCACGAGGTCATCCCTCTTCCTGAGTATGGACACCATATCCAGCACATGGTAGACCACTGCTTGACCATTGAGGACCGCGACGAGCGGACTCGGTGCGCTCACGCTATTGTCAAGGCGATGGCGATCATACAGCCCGAGCAGGCTAAGAAGTCGGAGGATCACAAAGTCCTCTGGGATCACCTCGCCATCATGTCGCACTTTGCGCTAGACATTGACTACCCCGTAGAGCCTATTCACGAGGAGGCACTCCGTGGTGCGCCCGAACCCTTGTCCTATCCCGAGGACGACATCATCTACCGCCACTATGGTCACCTCATTCAGGAGCTGATCAAGAAAGCGTGCGAGATGCCCGAGGGTGACGAGCGCGAGGCTTTGGCACTCTCCATAGCCAACCGCATGAAGCAGGCTTATATCTTGTGGAATAAACGTGCCGTCGACGACTACACCATCTTTAAGGATCTCTATGAACTCTCTGGCGGTAAGCTCGTGCTGACCGAAGAGGAGCACCAGCTAGACGCTGCCACACGACGCACACCTCAGGGCCGGGGTGGCAACCGCTCTAGACGACAGTACAGGCATCCAGCACGAGGAGGCAACAACTCCAGAGGAGGAGGTCGCCGTGGCGGCCGCCCCAACCGTTCTAGACGTTAGCCGATACAGACACTCACTATCTTACTCTTACGATACTAGCTTATGGCATCTTACATCATCGAGGGAGGTCACAGACTCCATGGCGAGGTAACCATACAGGGAGCTAAAAACGAAGCACTCCAAGTCATCGCCGCCACCTTACTAACCAGCGAAGAGGTCATCCTAGAGAATGTCCCAGACATCCTCGATGTCAACAACCTCATCAAGCTCGTAGAGCTGCTCGGTGTCGAGGTGACACGACTCAGTCACGATAGCTATCGCTTCAGGGCTCAGGAGATAGATCTAGACTTCGTTGACTCTCCGCAGTTCCTCCATGAGAGCAAGATCTTGCGCGGCTCCGTCCTACTCGTCGGGCCTCTCGTCGGTCGTTGTAGGCACGCCGTCTTCCCCAAGCCTGGCGGTGATCAGATAGGACGTCGTCGACTAGACACCCACTTGATTGGCATTGCCACCCTAGGTGCGGAGTGCGAGTATGATCAGGAGCATAGGGCTTTTCGCATAGAGGTGCCACATCTACGAGGTGCTTACATGCACCTCGAGGAGGCGTCCGTGACAGGTACTGCCAATGTGATCATGTCGGCTGTCCTAGCAGAGGGCAAGACCACTATTTATAATGCTGCCTGCGAACCGTACATACAGCAACTCTGCCGTATGCTCGTCTCTATGGGAGCCCGCATCTCTGGCATCGGCTCTAACCTGCTCACCATCGAGGGTGTCGAGCGACTACACGGAACGACGCATCGTATCCTACCCGATATGATCGAGGTGGGTAGCTTCATTGGCATCGCAGCTATGACGCAGAGCGAGCTAACGCTCAAGAACGTCGGTCTGCCCGACCTAGGACTCATCCCGCAGATGTTTCGCAAGCTCGGCATCGAAATCATAGAGCAAGGCGATGACCTCATCATTCCCGCCAGAGAGAGCTACGAGATAGAGACCTTTATGGATGGCTCTATCCTCACCATTGCCGATGCGCCGTGGCCAGGACTCACGCCAGACCTGCTGAGCGTCTTCCTCGTTGTAGCAACACAAGCTAAGGGTACCGTCCTCATTCATCAGAAGATGTTTGAGAGCCGCCTCTTCTTTGTAGATAAGCTCATTGATATGGGTGCACAGATCATCCTCTGCGATCCACACCGAGCAGTGGTCGTTGGTAAGGACCACCAGACCCGTCTGCGTCCTGCCGTGATGGCTTCGCCAGATATACGCGCCGGTATCGCGCTCTTGATTGCTGCCATGAGTGCCGATGGCACTAGTGTGGTCAACAATGCTGAGCAGATCGATCGTGGCTACCAGCATCTACACGAGCGACTCAACGCTCTAGGCGCTCACATCGAGAGACGCGATGAGTAGAACTACCGCTTTTACCGTACCAGAGCTCACGCCCATTGGTAACCTAGGCAAGCCACACGGCGTGCGTGGTGAGCTAGCCGCTTACCTAACCATCGAGCTGGAGACCCTCTGCAGCGACCCTAGTCGCGAAGCCTTTTACCTCTTTGCTGAGATCGACGCGCTACCCGTACCATACCAGCTCCTGAGTTATCGTAGCAAAAGCGACAGTTACCTGCTCACCCTGGCGCATGTTGCTGACCGATCGATCGCCGAGCAGATGACTGGGTGGCGTCTCTTCGTTCCTACGGAACTACTGGCAGAGAGCGAGGTCGCTTATAGTTGGGATCATTTCATCGACTACCAAGTGGTCACCCCCGAGGGGGAACCTGTCGGCACAATCCTAGAGGTCAATGACCAAACGGAAAACATCCTTCTCACGATCGAAACCTCCGACGGCACTCAGCACTTGATCCCCATCCACGAGGAGCTCGTCGAGACAATAGATCCTGAGAGCAAGACCATCCAGCTCCACATACCCCAAGGGCTACTAGACCTGTAACCCCCATTTCCTCAAGCAGACTACACACTATGCGACGCATCGCACTCTTTGGCTCGACAGGCAGTATCGGCACCCAGGCACTGGAGGTCATCTCCTTTCATCCCGAGCTGCTCTCCGTCTATGCCCTCACCACACATCGCAACGTACCTCTACTCGTAGAGCAGGTGGAGAAATACCATCCGGCCGTCGTGGTCGTAGCTGACGAAAAAGCCGCCACAGAGCACACTGCACTCCTCAAAAGGCTAACCTGCACGGTGCTCGTTGGCGCCGAAGGACTCTGCGAACTGGCGCAGCATAGCGATTACGACGTCATGCTCTCCGCTCTCGTCGGCTTTGCGGGCTTGCGCCCCACACTCCTGGCTATAGAGAGCGGGCATGAGATCGCTTTGGCCAATAAGGAGACCCTCGTGGTGGCGGGGCAACTCATCATGCGCTCTGCACGGGAGCACGACGTGCGTATCCTCCCCGTGGACTCCGAGCACTCCGCCATCTACCAATGCTTGATGGGCGAGGAGACCCCTCTAGAGCGTATCTGGCTCACGGCGAGTGGAGGCCCCTTCTGGCAGATGCCTCTCGAACAGCTAAGCCAAGTTACTGTAGCTGATGCCCTCCATCACCCACGTTGGTCAATGGGCGCTAAGGTGACGATTGACTCGGCGACGATGATGAACAAAGGCTTTGAGATGATGGAGGCGTGCCACCTCTTTGCCGTCGCAGCAGATCAGATCTCTATCTTGATACACCCTGAGAGTGTTGTGCACTCGATGGTGCAGTTTGCCGATGGCTCGGTCAAGGCGCAGCTAGCCGTCCCCGACATGCGTCTCCCGATCAGCCTAGCGCTCCATGGCGGTGTGCGTGAGCCGCTACCCATAGCTCGTCAACCGTTTGTCGGCACATCGCTCCACTTTGAGGAGCCAGACGCAGCCCACTTCCCCTGCTTGGGCCTAGCCTTCGAAGCCTTCAGACAGGGTGGCAACATCCCCTGCTTGCTCAATGCAGCCAACGAGGTTGCTGTGCGCGCCTTCCTCGATGAGCGGATCGGCTTCACCGAGATCGCACAACTTATCGAGCCAATCATGACGGCCGTGCCTTATGACGCCGCACCGACGCTCGAAGCACTGTTGCACTACCACGATGTGGCGACTGCCTTAGCCACGGAACAGCTCCCCCGATAGTCACCTCGTCAAATAAACATCTGTGAGTCCTCGTAGTTTTGTTACGGGGACTTTTTTGTTGCCTTAGGGCGAGAAGATGTAAGTTCCATCGGATGAAACTCCAGTGCCAACCTCCCTTGGCACTACAGTTTCTTCCGCATGAAACTGTAGTTTCTTCCCTATGAAACTGTAGTTTCTTCCCTATGAAACTAAAATCTCTTGGGACGAACGGTTGACCAAGAGTGCTATTTATGCTACCTTTGTCTAAGTAAAAAGAGAGATAAACCGATGAAACAGATATTACAGCGCCTCCTCTTGCTCACCATGAGCCTGTTCCTAGTCACGACAACGCTCATGGCACAGACACCTCTGCGGCATGTGGTCAAGAAATTGGAGACGGTCTACTCGATCTCCAAGCGCTACGGTGTCTCCGAGGAGGAGATTTACCGGCTTAACGAAGGCAGTCAGTGGGGCATCCGTGAGGGGCAGACGCTCCTGATCCCCCAGCGCAAGCCTGACACGATCTATGTTGAGGCACCTGCGGTCGTGCAGGAAGAACCAGGCATTCACGTGGTACAATCTGGTGAGACGCTCTACAGCATCAGTCGTAAGTACGGCTTGACTGTGAGCCAGCTCCTAGAGTTAAACCCGCAGAAGCATGATGCACAGATAGCAGCAGGGGAGCGACTCGTCGTGGCCTCTGGGGCTAAGCTTAAGCAGAAGCCCAGCCCGCTGAATGGCACTCAAATAGAGCAAGTTCGAGTGGCTCTGATACTTCCCCTGCGAGAGAGTGGTCAGCCTAGTCGCTATCTGCACTTTTACGAGGGAGCACTCCTAGCTATCGAGCGGTTGCAGCGTCAGGGCGTGAGCATTGATCTACAGGTCGATGCTGCTGTCAATCCCTCAGCACTCGAGCAACTCCTCAAGAGCAAGGAAGGAGAGCGGTACGACCTAATCATCGGTGGCGACTCAGAGCAGAGCGTAGAGCTATTGGCTCAGCGAGCTAAGGCTCAGCAGGCTGTTTACCTCTCACCCTTCGTATGGCAGAGCGGCAAGGGGCAGCTGTACGATCACTTTTTCCAGCTCAATCCCGCACAGTACCGTGTCACGGAGAGATTGCAACGAGCTTTTGCCGAGCATTATGCCGACTATGAAGTACTACTCGTGCGCTGTGGCGATGGTGACCAGGACGACAAGTTCAAGGCGATCGAGACGGCTTGTCGAGAGGCTGGCATCACGATGCAAAGTCGCTCCTTGCGGGAGCTAACGATAGGACAGTGGCCTCGCCAGAGTGGTAAGAAGTGTGTGATCCTGCTTAACTCAAGCAAGAAAAATGACCTCACGGCAGTACTTGATGCGATGCGTGATGCACAGCTCTCAACGAGTGACTATCAGCTCTTTGGTTATCCGCAGTGGCAGACCTATGGCAAGGCGATGAATGATCGTCTACGGGAGGTGGGTGCTACGATCTTCTCCACCTTTTACTGGGATAAGGAGCTGCCCGAGAGTCAGCAGGTTAGGGATGCGTACAAGCATTGGTACAGACGTGATATAGAGGAGGGTTACCCAAGCTATGCCTTGCTGGGATACGATGTAGTGGGCTACTTTGTAGCAGCTCTCTCGTCTTATGGACGGGGCTTCCAGCAGTACCAGCATCAGCTGCCTAGTGATGGTGTGCAGTCGGGCTTTCTCTTTGCACCAGCCATCGCAGGACGCACTTCTGGGAGAGGGGGCTATACGAATTTGAACCTCTTCTTCATCACTTATAGTCCACTGGGGGAGCGACGTGTACAGATTCCGTTAGCTGAGTAGGTAAGCAGTATGAGAAGTGCTATTAAATGGTGGAGCGATCTGCTCCTCGTGCTCCTCTGCACCGTACTCCCCACACAGGCTCAGCGCTCGCAGCTGAAGCCTCTAGAGGTGCGTATAGGAGGTGGTGGAGGTGTGAGTGGTTCGATGTTAGACTTGGTGCCTCGTGTGGAGATGCTACCTCACCTAGGGGCTATGGGTTATGTGGCGGTGCTACTGACCAATCAGAACTATACGGGTATGACGATGCGTCTCTCCTATGAGCAGCGAGGATGGCGAGAGGAGTACACGGAGCCGATCGCCTATAAATTCTCAAGAGATATGGACTTCATCGACTTGACGCTGATGATGCATCTCTACTATCCCTTTGGCGCCTTCCAGCTGGGAGTCGAGGTGGGACCGAGCGTGGGTTATATCATACGAGATGTGAGTAGCCCCACACCGAGTGAAGAGACGCGAGCTGTCGTAAAGAGACGACATGTCTACCCGCTTGTGAGCAAGTTTTCGTGGGGACTTAAGGGTGGACCCGTCATGAGTCTAGATATAGCGCAAAGGCATAGGATCACACTGAGTGGACACTTCTACTACGGTCTGAGCGACATATTTGCCACTACAGTGCGCGACGACTATGGTCGTGCGGGCGAGCTGGGAGTTACGATGGGGCTGGGCTATTATTTTAGAGTGCGCTGATGCTAGTCTTACTGCTCCTCTTCTCTTTACTTCTCTTTGTGGTGGCTTATCAACTGCTACCGATCACCCTAGCCGGTGTCATTGCCTTCGGAGGCGGTGCGCTACTTGCCACGTGGACCTATCTATGGGGCTACCGCTGGCTCTATCGTCAGCCTGCTCCGCAGGAGCCTTACGAACTGTTAGCCCTTCCACTCGAACCGCTAAACAAATACCTGAAGGGGGTGAAGCTCGTACGCTGCCTCCTCTACGCAATACTTGCGGTGGCTATCTACATATTCCTCGCATGGAGCAATGAAGCACTCGTCGCTGTATGGCCTGAGAGCCTTGGTGGAGCTTGGCTACGTAACTGGAGTGAAGTGGCTCAAGAGGCTCAGTCTGCACTCATAGAGAACGCTAACCTAGGGTGGCTCTTTCTCACGGTGGGGGTGCTAACGCCGCTTGCTGAGGAGTTATTCTTCCGAGGGGCGCTCATGGGGTGGATGATGTTGAGACACTTCCCACGCTGGAGCGTCATTCTGCTTCCCGCACTCCTCTTTACCGTGATGCATCTCAACCCTATGGGGATGCTACAGATCTTCTTTCTAGCTCTACTGCTGGGCTACCTGCGCTGGGCAACAGGCTCGCTCTGGCCATCGGTCGGACTACATATGTGCAACAACCTTTTAGTCTTGGGCATCTATGGACTCTAATGACAACTTTCTCTCGCTGGTCGTTAGTCGACTACTCGCTAGTGGCATTCCCCTAAGAGAGCAGCTGCTGGTGGTACCGACAAAGCGTTCAGGCACTTTTCTACAGCGTCAGTTAGTTGCACAACTTCAGTGTGCGCCTGCGACCATCTTGCCTCGTATCGTCACCATCGATGAGTGGATCACTGAGATGAGCGGGCGGATCATCCTAGACAATACGGCTCTTGTCTCGATACTCTATGAGGTCTACGCAACGTATCTGGCTAAGCAGGAAGAGGAAAAGCCAGCAGCAGATCAGTTGCTCCGCTTGAGTCAGACGGAGCGCATGCTGCGAGACTTCCAGGATATGGATCTAGCCTTGGCAAATGTGGAGATGCTCTTGGGAAATCTCGAGGAGCTGGATGCCTTTGACGATTACTCCTTCCTAACAGAAGAGGAACGTAAAGCAATCAAAGAGTTTTGGCGCACGCTTTCCAGTAAAGATCTTGAGGGTCCACAAGAAGAGTACCTTCACTTTTCCGCCATATGGCGAGACGTTTATCGACTATTTAATGAGCGTTTAGCAGCGCTTGGGGTCGCTTATAGAGCTGCTGCCTATAGGCTTGTTGCGGGGAAGGACTTCACAGAGGAGGATCTACTCAGAGCTCTAAGTCGTCATAGTGGCTCGAAGATCAGCTTGGTCACCTTCGTCGGGCTTTACAACCTCACGCCAGCGGAGCAGACAATCATCAAGAAGCTCCAGAGAGCCAATGCGGATGCGCTAAAGGTGCAGCTCTACTGGCAGAGAGTCTCTCTAGACGCTACGGATGAATTTACAGAGCATCTCTATCGTACAATCGGAGAAAACGTAAGGCTCCTTGGTGGAGATGTCTTAGGCGGGGAGGTCGCTCGTGTATATTCGCCAGAGATACAGCTTCTCTCGCTCAACTCTACCATTCTCCAGCCACAGGTGGTCAACAGTCTCATTGCTGAGATTGTCAGAGAAGACGCTACAGCGCTTGAGGAGCTACGCATAGCCATTGTGCTTAACGATGAGAAGACGCTTATCCCTCTGATGAACTCGCTCAAGCAGCCAACCTGCACGTCGCTCAATGTGACGATGGGCTACCCCCTCCAGTACACCTCTGTGGCAACTTGGGTACGCAGATACCTTAATATCTTTGGTCTTGTTGCTCCCTTGGAGAGAAAAGTGGAGCGTGTCAAGATCACTTGTTCACGTCTGCAGCTTTGGCTGACCGCACCCTTGACGCGAAAGCTCTTCGGTGAGTTAACAACTGCCTTGGTGGACCAGATAGCACTACACCACTACGCCATCACAGCGTCAGAGCTTCGCAAGATAATAGAGGAGGTTACGAAAGATGCTGATGTTGCGGTACGACAGCCTCTCCTGGATCTACTGACACCCAGCCTCACAGGCAGAGAGCTACTCGGTCGTGTGAGACAACAGCTAGAGTTGCTCAAAGGGACCTCGTCAGCACCTGAGGAAGATGAGGACGAGACTGCTGACGAGCCAATAGATCAAGTGATCCTCTCGGAAGCGCTCGACCAAATCATCCGCTATGTTACGCAGGTCTCTAACCTGCTACAACCGAATGAGAGTGACCGGCATCTGCTAGACACCCCGCAGCATGTAGCCTATCTCTTGGAGCAACTGATGGCTGTGGGGAGCATCCCCTTCGAAGGGGCTCCGCTAGAAGGCTTGCAGGTGATGGGCTTCTTGGAGACCCGTACGCTGACCTTTGACTATGTGATCATGCTCAATGTGCAGGAAGGTGATCTGCCTAAGTCGAGCCATACGACGACGCTTATCCCTGATATGCTGCGGAGAGCCTTTGGTATGACCACTTACCGCACCGAAGACGATACCAATGCTTACCACTTCTATCGCCTTATACAAGGAGCTAAGAGGGTCTATCTACTTCAAGATACACGCCCTAAGAGTATCTCCTCGATGGAGCCTTCGCGCTATGTGGATCAGATACGTTATCTGACGAACTTACCACTCGATGAGCTTGCTTATGCAGACCCTTTGGAGGCTAGAGACGAGACAGTACCTCTCATTACAGGCAAAAACGAGGCGGTGCATCGCTACATGGAGCAGATAGCGACGGGCGAGAAGACTTTTTCCCCATCCGATCTGATCACTTACTATAATTGTCCTTACCAGTTCTACCTCAAGAAGATAAAGGGTATCGGTGAGCCACGTCCTGAGCCGGGAGTCGTGACACAGATAGAGCTCGGCTCGATGGTGCATGCTTATCTGGAGTGGTTTTACAAAGAGCTAAAAGAGAAGCACGGAGATGCTATTCAGGAGAGTCATCTCGAGCACAAGGTGTGCCGTACGAAGTTAGTCGCGCTTTACAAGGATATTGTCTCTGACAAGAGTGCCCCAGATAACATCCTCCTGACAGACTTGGAGCGATACATCTACAAGGCTCTAGAGATAGATCGGCTCTTGCTAGGTTCAAATGGCACGCTCCAACTGCTGGCTAGTGAGACGAAGATGAGGAACGTCTCCTTTGAGTGGCAGCATAACGGCAAGAAGCATACGATACACCTTACAGGTCAGCCCGACCGAGTAGACAGAATCAGTGGGGGAGTGCGTCGCATCGTAGACTACAAGACAGGTGCCATCAGAAAGCCTAAAACAGCAGAGGAGCTAAATACAGAAACGCTCGATGGCTGGCGTCAGAATGGAGGCAATTGTAAGTTAGGAGGCTACATCCTACAGTCCTGTCTCTACGCTATGCTCTATGCACAGCAGGCGGAAGAAGCTATTAGCGAGATACAGCCTACACTCTATTCGCTAGCTCCAGCTATCCCAGCTAGTGAAGGGGCGATATATTTTAAGGACTTTATAGCCCTTGACGAAATCAAAGAGATTGTCACTCACTATCTGAGCATGTTAGTAGATCCAGAGGGGGAGTTTGCTCAAACGACCGTACTGGACGTCTGTAAGTATTGCGACTACAAGACAATCTGTGGACGCAAGTAGTTGTACCATTTGGACACATTATACATCACGCCACATGAAGACTAGAAGCCTGATCCTATCACTCCTCATACTCGTCAGCTCTGCCGTGACACTCTCAGCGCAGAGCATATTAGCTAGCCCAGGCAAGCTGAGCCAGCCCTACACTCCCATAGGGCAGCAGGTACAGCTCTTGGCTTATCATCCTGCTAGTGGAGAGGGGAGTGGCGATGTCTCCTTGACCTTTCCCATAGCTGCGGGAGAGCAGCTCTACAGCTACACCACCTCGATACAGGAGGCGCAGCCGGTCGCTACGGCGCAGTATGCGGGTACAACCGTTACCGTGCCAAATGCGCAGCTGGAGTGCGGTTACTTCACCGCTCAGCCAAGTCAGATCATGATGACACGGGCCTATTACTGGGTCTTTGACTACAGCCGTGTCTCTCTACGAAATCTCACTCTGACAGCGGACTACGATGCTGCTGAGCCTTGCCAGCAGGTGACACTCACCCTCTCTCGTCCGCTCGCTCCCATATCTTATCATACGCTACAAGGCGCTACCATGCAGGCGGATCGTGGCTTAGTAGTGCGCTATCAAGACTTAGTCTACAAGGAGGAGACTCACGCCTTCACCGTAGAGCAAAAGGAAGAGCAGCTCCCCGAGACCAATGGAGGCTCATGGCACCTGATAGCTCCGCTGACGGACACCTCTTTTGCTATCATCGGCGACCGCTTTACCGAGGATGTCTCCAATCAGTACGGCTTGCCCATAGAGAGTCCTGTGCTACAAGCTCGTCGTGTCGAGCTACACGCTCGATATCGGTTGCTTAGCTCTGGGCAGTCGCAGGCGGCGGACTCGACCGCAAGCAATGCGGGGCAGCTCCCTTCCAGTCTCTCGGCTCCCGCCACGGTGGAGATTGATTTGGTCGCTAATGAGCCTGCTACAGTGCTTTACCAAATCATCATCGCTGATGGCGCCTCCAGCTCGGAGGACGCTCCCGTGGTGATGCAGTTCAACGGACGCAAAGCTCAGTATACCTTTGACAAGATGGGTACTTATACGTTGTATGGCAAGGCGAGTGATCGTACAGCCAGTTGCACAGCCACCTCTCAGCCCGCTGTGGTAACGGTGCAAAGCTCTAGGCTAGAGGTGCCGAACGTCTTTACTCCCTTTAGCAGTCCTGGAGTCAATGACCTCTTTCAGGTGGTGCATCAGTCGCTTATCTCTTTCGAAGGACGCATCTACGACTCTTGGGGCGGACTGATCTATAGCTGGAATGATCCCAATGGTGGCTGGGACGGCACCTGTCGAGGCAAGCCCGTGCCGAGCGGGGTCTACTACTACGTCATCACCGCTGAGGGCGCCGATGGCGTGCAGTACCATAAGAGTGGAGATGTCAATATCCTAGAGAGCGACTTCTCGCAGCAGCCCAACTTCAACTAATCTGAGGAAGCCTTACCGATGAAAGACTTTTACCACACCATCCAGTCGCCAGCCATTGACGAGCAAAACATTCAGCGGAGCCGCTTCATCGGTTACTGCTATCCGGTCGCTAGTGCTGAGGAAGCTCTAGAGTGTGTCTCCGAGCTTCGCAAGGAGCACTACAGTGCGACGCACGTCTGCTGGGCTTACTCGATCTATGGAAATGAGGAGTACGAGACACGCTCCAACGATGACGGAGAGCCATCAGGCACTGCGGGCAAGCCTATCCTAGGACGCTTACTCTCTCGTGACTTAACCAACGTGGTCGTGGCAGTCGTCCGTTACTTTGGCGGGGTCAAACTCGGTACTAGTGGACTGATTGATGCTTACCGCTCTACGACCGAGTTAGCTCTAGACAAGGCAACAGTCAGAGAGGTTATCCTATATGGTCGTGTCACGCTCAGCTTCCAGATGGATCTGATGGGACCCGTAATGCTCCTTGTTAAGAACCACGGTGCAGAGATCATCGCTCAGGACTACACCTCTCAGTACCATCTCACGATACAGCTACGACAAGGCGATATGCCTTCGTTTGTTGCAGCGGCAGGGGAGATCTATGGGGTCACACTGCAAGAAGAGCAAGATATAGAATAAGTCCGCATACTCATAAAAGCTTTGTAGACAACTGCTTTCTCCGTTTAGATCGGAGCAGTAATGCTAGATTCCACGAGTTTTTTGTAAGTTTGCACTGTAATTGTCTATTGACAAGTCAAGAACGCAGTATAACTACAATGGCTCAACTAACGGTCGTACCGACCCCTATAGGTAATCTGGGAGACATCACCCTACGTGGATTAGAAGCTCTACGTGAGGCTGATCTGATCCTTGCCGAGGACACACGTACCTCCTCCGTATTGCTGCGGCACTACGAGATAGCGAAGCCTATGGAGAGCCACCATAAGTTCAACGAATACAAGACCTCCGAGCGACTAGCTCAGCGCATTGCCGAGGGTACCTCCGTCGCGCTCATCAGCGACGCCGGTACGCCAGGCATCAATGATCCAGGAGCTATGCTCATACGAGCTTGCATAGATGCAGGCGTGACGGTCACCTGCCTGCCAGGAGCCACCGCTTTCGTTCCTGCATTAGTTGCTAGTGGATTAGACACGACACGCTTTTGCTATGAGGGCTTTCTCCCCGTCAAGAAGGGGCGGCAGACACTCCTTACGGCACTAGCTACCGAGACACGAACCATCATCATATATGAGTCGCCATACCGAGTCTGTCGTACGCTGGCGGACTTAATCACATACTTCGGCGCCGAGCGACAGGCGGCTACCTGTCGTGAGCTGTCGAAGCTACACGAAGAGGTGCGGCGAGGCACGCTACAAGAGCTGAGCGACCACTTTGCAGAGACAGCTCCTCGCGGGGAGTTTGTTATCGTCGTAGCTGGTGCTACGCCCATCAAGGACTCTAAAAATAACAGTAAACACATAACAGAAGATACAACTATACAATTATGAAACAGTCACTATCTCTCACTTTATCAGCATTGGTAGTAGTGCTACTGATGCTCACCGCTTGCGGTAAAAACAGTAAGCAGGAAGAAGAGCGACAGAAGGAGCTCACCGAACTGCAGTCTCTCCGCACGCAAGTTGCTGAGCAGGATTCACTAATCAACATGGTGATCCAAAACTTTGCTCAGATACAGCAACTAGAGGGCATGATATCGCTAGATAGCAATAGCGAGGTGCCCCAGTCTCAGCGTGCTAAGATCGAGGACAATCTGCGTCTTATCAATGAGAAGCTGGAGTCTAACCGTCAGACCATCGACCTCCTCAACAAGAAGCTCGCTCAGTCTGGAAACAAAAACAGCTCCCTACAGCGCACCATCGGCACGCTACAAGAGCAGCTCAACGCTAAGAATGCTGAGATCCTAGATCTCACCGAGGAGCTCAAGCGCAAGAACTACGCTATCGGTGTCCTCGACTCTATGGTCACAGACCTGCACAGCAATGTGGAGAATCTAAGCAAGACCTCTGCAGCCCAGCAAGCTGAGCTAGAGCGTCAGGACGCTGCCCTCAACACCGTACGCTATTGTATTGGTACCTCTCGCGACCTTAAGGATATGAACATCATCCGCAATGGTGAGGTCGTCACAGAGGGCTATCAGTCAGACTACTTCACGCAGATTGATCTACGCAAGGTTACTTCGATACCGCTCTATGAAAAGAGAGCAGAGCTCAAGACGAAGCACCCTGGGTCTAGCTACAAGCTGGTCAAGGGAGAGGACAAGATGCTAACCCTAGAGATCACTAATCCTAAAGAGTTCTGGAGCCTCTCTAAGATACTTGTCATACAGATCTACTAATCTGTCTCCTGACACATTATTAATGCAAAAGGGGAGGTGCCTAAGACACCTCCCCTTTGAAGTTTATGAGACTCATCTCTAGTTTGCGAGCAAACCTATGAAGTACAAAGCACTACTCTTCGACCTTGATGACACGCTCTGGGCTACCTTTGACAATAATAAAGCTAGCCTGCACAGACTCTACGATGAGGAGGGGTGGGGCGCCTACTACGCCACCTTTGAGGACTACTTTGCCGTCTACTTCCCTCATCAGGAGCAGCTCTGGGACGACTACCGCAAGGGGTATATCAGCAAGGAGCAGCTACTTCTAGATCGTCTGCGCTATCCTCTACGGGGACAAGTCTCGTGGAGCGACCAGCAGGTCAAGCTGCTCAACCAAAGGTTTATGCAGTACGTGCAGCAGCAGACAGGCCTTATACCGCATGCCCTAGAGGTACTCGCAGAGCTACATAGAGACTACACCATCTGTATCGTGAGTAATGGATTTGAAGAGACGCAGTATGGCAAGATCAACGGCTCGGGCTTGGCACCCTACATTGACAAAGTGATACTCGTCGACCATGTCGGTGTGCCTAAGCCTGCGCCTGAATTTCTAGACTACGCCTTGAAGGCAGTAGGCTGTAGCCGCCAGGAGGCACTCGTCATTGGGGACAGTTGGCCGAGCGACATCATTTGTGCCTTCAACAGTGGCATCGACTCCATCTGGTACAATCTATGGCAAGTCCCGATGCCCGAATATGACCAGCAGCAGCACTCCGTGCTTGAGATCAGAGATCTGCGGGAGCTGCGGCCCCTGCTCACACCGAGTACCGCTACACGCCTATGATCACCACCGTCGAGGGCATCGTGCTGCGTGTCATCCCGTACTCAGACCGCTCACTCATAGCTACGCTCTACACCGACCTGTGGGGGGCTACAGCCTTCTCCGTACCCATCGGTGGCAGGAGCCGAGCGACGAGCAACCTCTTCCAACCGCTACGAGGTCTGCAGATTACAACCCCCTCGCCAGCCAGTCAGCCCGTCAAGCTCATTCGTCAGGTACAGCTCGTCCGTGGTACACTCCCCTTAGCTCAGTGGCCAGCCGCTAGCGGTTACTTCCTCTATCTATCCCAGCTCCTCAGAGAGCTGCTCGCACAGGAGCCAGAGGATCTGAAGCTCTATACTATCGTCGTGCAAGCCTTAGACCAGCTAGACTGCATCGAGAGCCTTGAGGAGCTACAAGGCTTTGACCTAGCTCTGCTAACCTCCATACTACGTACCAAAGGGTACCTCCCAGAGGGGCTAGAGATGCGAAGCCTTGACTTAGAAAGCCATAGGATACACTGGCTAGACCTCGAGCAATGGACGATACTCCCGCTCCAGACCGACTACTCCGTGCTGCTTACGCCAGAGCTCCAGAGTGCCTTACCGAGACTCCTGCGATACGACCTAGAGCACTTTGCACCGAATAGCTTCTCGACCGAAGAGTACGAGACCCTGCGCAGGCTACTGCTCCACTTCACCGAGCTTCACTCTCCCTCCTTTCGTATCAAGCACATCCTGCCGCTCCCCTAAGCTGTGGGAGACTTATCTCTCCGTACTCAAATACCAAGATGAAGACGTCAAGATGGTAAGAGTCAATCTCTTTTTTTAGATGACTCTACTCCCCTCAGATTGAATGTCATACTCCAAAGCGGCTAGCGTCACAAGTAGTGATCCGTGCATTATCTGCCCAATGCTTCTTTTAGCTTTGCAATTTGCTTGGCGAAGCTTGCTGAATCCTTTTCTTTCAGCTTATTGATATTCAAAAGTTTCCACTCCACAGACGGATACTGCTCGAAGCTTGGGTATGGTATAAGAGACCATTGAGGTGTGCCACTCTCAAATGAGATCAAGAAGTCTTTTTCCGACTCTGAGAATAGGTCTTGAATCCCTTGGATTAACTCCGAACGGGAGACTTCATAGTCTTGATAAGTAAATGGCGTATCAGTCATTCCCATGAATTGTGTCTCCATCACCTTTGTTTGATCAATTAGGTTGGGCAAGATCGACTCTGATATAGGCCGGTCACTACCTAGGAGGCTGTATAGTATTCCTTCTTTTACATCAGACAATGAGTAGTCCATATACTTGACATCGAAGAGATCTCTAGGATGTTGTCGAGAAAGAGCCGCAGCTATCTTTCCTCCATATAAAAGTGGAATGGGGACAACATTTGCCTCGCAATACATCCCAAACTCATCTTGCGCTTTTGTACACAATGGAGTCACTTGAGGAGTTCCAGAAATAACACCACGCTTTGTCTGATTGACTTCAATCTTAACTTGACTTCCTCTGAAGCTACAAAGGAGCTTACAAATATCTGGACGATGTGCAATTTGAATTCCCTTGATCGACTGCTTTAACTTCTCCGAGATTCTTCTCAAGTAGGCATTGATGTTATCAATACTCTCTGTGCGTCCTAATATCCGGACATAGGTAAGGTCGATATCTATTGAGTAGCGTGGCAGGTCTTTGACGAAAAGATTGATCGCTGTACCACCATGTATTGCCAGATCCTCTTCCTCCGTGATGGCTGGGATGATACGTATCAGAAGTTCAACCTTACTTCTATAGTTATTCGTAATCATATAATTCCTGAGGTACTGTTATCTGGTATTTCTCTACATATACACCAGGATTTGCTAAGGCTCTCTTTCCCTTTCCTAGATTTATTTTTGAGACATCTAGTCGTCTGAACCATGGGTGCTGAGCTTTGTCTGCAAAGTACAGGAGTAGTCGATTAACCTTGACAGAACGGCTTATCTCCAGTAGCTCTTGTAGCAAGTTGACCCTTAGCGTAGTAAGCATCTCTGTCACATAGTACGCGTCCATAAGAGAGTAGTACTGGGGAGACAATGATAAGACCTCGAGTATAGCCCTTTCTGGAGAGGATGCAAAAACTTCGTAGCCACCTACTTCAAGTAGATCGATACCTATCTCACTACCAGAGAAGAGATTCGTGCTAAAGATTTGGAGATTTGCAAAGAGACGGCTTGTCTTGAGCCACTTGGGTATATGCTCACCACTGGGCTCGTATAAGAATGTCGGTTCCTCTCCCATATATCCATAATGAGAGAAGCCCCGTAATCCTAATGCAGTAGATGCTCCAAGAGCATACTTCTTGCCTAAAAGCTTGTGATAAGAATAGAGAACAGCGTATAGAGTCGGAGTATATCCATCAAAGCAATATACACCATTGGCTATTCGCTGTAACCAGTTACGCCTTACGAAGTCAGCTAACTCTGACCTGGTAAGACCCTGTTGCTCCAACCAGGCTGAAAAGAGGACTGGAGTCTCTTGGGATTGCCTCTGCAGCTGTTTTATTTTAGTCGACATTTGTACGCTGTTTCGCCTACAAATATACGAAAAAGCAAACCGAAGACAAAGCAACTGCAGTCCGTACGAGATTTTGTGTGGTGCAAACCCCTAGGCGTCTGTACTCTTTAAAGGTTATTGTGTCAGGATTATGACAACAAATCGTTACTCGTCTTGCCTCGATGGAAAACAGATGCTCTCCCGCTAAGTCTGATCCGCGTGGACTGTCGTCTATGCCATTCGTATCGTGCTGATACCTTAGCATATACGAGTTCCAAAAATAGTTCCCCTCTTGGAACTTTTTAGTTCCAAGGCAGGAACTTTTCGGTTCCAAGGGAGGAACTCTTCAGTTCCAAGGGAGGAACTCTTTAGTTCCAACGCTGGAAAGTTTTTGGAAACCTGTAGGAGCGACTCGACGGGTGAGGCGCTTTGTCCTCAAAGTGGTACCTTTGCACTATAATAATAGACAAGCTATGATACACAGCAAAGATGAACGGCTGGAGGCTTTCTCCCGTCTACTGGATGTCCTAGACAATCTGCGCACGCACTGCCCGTGGGACCGCAAGCAAACGAATGAGTCGCTACGGGCGAACACCATCGAGGAGGTCTACGAACTGAGCGAGGCGCTAGAGCAAGGAGATACGAACGCTATCTCTAAGGAGCTAGGCGACGTGCTACTGCATGTCCTCTTTTATGCTCGCATAGGGGATGAGCAGGGGAACTTTGACATTGTAGATGTGTGCAACAAGCTGTGCAACAAGCTCATCTTTCGCCACCCGCACATCTATGCTACCGAGCAGGTCGAGGATGCAGGGCAGGTGGTACAGCTCTGGGAGCAGGTGAAGCAAAAGGAGAAGGACGGCAATAAGTCGGTCCTCTCGGGCGTGCCGTCGGCTCTGCCAGCACTGATCAAGGCGTACCGCATACAGGACAAGGCGCGTGCCGTCGGCTTCGACTGGCAGGAGCGTGAGGAGGTCTGGGCGAAGGTGCGCGAAGAGCTGCAGGAGGTCGAGCAGGAGATGACTTCGGGGAGTGCTGACGACCTAGAGGCCGAGATAGGGGACTTGCTCTTTAGCATTGTCAATGTGGCTCGTCTCTATGGTGTGAACCCCGACAATGCGCTGGAGCGGACGAATCGTAAGTTTATCGACCGCTTTGAGTATATCGAGCGGACGGCCAAGGCGCGTGGTCAGAGAATCACCGACCTCTCACTAGAGGAGATGGAGACGCTATGGCAGGAGGCCAAAAAGAGTACCAGCAAATAGTCTCGTCTAGCTATGATAGCATGTAGTCTCTCCGATCAAACTTGCCCGCACTGCCATAATAGTAGCTATACCGAGCTGTGGGAGTGTGAGGACCACCTTGTGTCGCACGAGCGGTATGCCATAGGTCGCTGCAACCAGTGTGGACTGCTACAGACCTTGACGCCACCTCCCGCAGAGGAGCTAGGGCACTACTACGACAGCTCCGAATATCTGAGTCATCAGACAGAGGGGCGGGGCGGTATGGCTCGCATCTATCGTGCGGTGAAGCGCTACCGCACGGGACGGCGGGTTCGGACCGCTCGCAAGCTTTGTGCGACAGCTCCGCAGATGATGCTGGAGGTCGGGGCGGGCGTCGGTGCTTTTGCCCACGCTATGCAGGAGCGAGGGTGCAAGGCGTATGTCGTGGAGCAGAGCAAGGCAGCACGAGAGCTGTGCGCTCAGCAGATTCCCAGCGAGCAACTCTTTGCCACGACCCAAGAGTTTGTGGCGCAACACTCCGAACTATCTGGTCAGCTAGACCTTATCTGCCTATGGCATAGCCTAGAGCATCTCCCAGATCTTGCCGATCAACTGGAGATGTACCAACAGCTACTCAAGTCTGGGGGGACGCTCTGCATCGCTGTGCCTAATGCGCAGAGCTTTGACGCTAGCTACTACCGTGCGCTCTGGGCCGCTTACGATGTGCCGCGTCATCTGTGGCACTTTACGCCACACTCTATGCGGCAAACGGTTGAAGCGCACCACTTCACCTTAAAGAAGATTCGTCCGCAGCGACTAGATGTCTACTACATTGCATTGCTGAGCGAAAGCTACAAGCAGGGAGGACGTATTAACTTCATTACTTGGCTCAAAGCCTTTGGCGTCGGCTTCTCCTACCACATACGCTCTCTCTTTACCCCGATGAGAGCGAGTGCACTGCTCTACCACTTCGTCCGTCAGGCGTGATGAAGGCAAGACAGTTACTGGGGACGATCCTCCTACTGCTAGCCCCGATCTCCGTACTCTTTGCCAGCAATGCCGAGCAGCTGGGTGCGGACTCTCTGCGTCTGAGTGTGGGGGTAGACGCGGTTACCTTCTTTCGCAATAATGAGTATCACGCCGACTACCAGCTCGGCTATACACTCCCCGGGTGGCAATTGGCTCCCACGGTGGCACTCGAGCATCGTCAGGTGCGTCTTGTGGGGGGCGTCTACAACCTCACTTTACTAGGTGCACAGCGCTATCCACGAGGTGGGTGGTACGACCACTTGCCACACTGGAGCGGTGACCCTAAGGAGCAGGGGAGTGGCGTGCATCTACGTCCTATCCTCTCCCTACAATACAGACCAAATGATCATATCACCGTCTCGATGGGAACGCTCCTCGGGGCGCATACGCTGGCGCTGCGAGGTGTAGCCTCGTCCACTATTGATCAAGACGAGTCGCTCTCGCTTGTCTCACCGCTCTACGATCCTGAGTACAGCTTCACACGAGACCCTGCGCAGGGTGCAATGATTCAGTTGTACTATCCTCGCTTTGCGCTAGAAGCTCTTGTGGATTGGCAAGGCTTTATCTTCCCTGGAGAGACTCATCAGGAGGCTTTTTCAGCCCTACTATCCACAGCTTATCAGCTCCACAGCAGCGAAAGCTGGAAGACGCAACTCTCACTGCAGGCTACGGCCCACCATCGGGCAGGAGAGATACAGCAAATGTCCTCTCCAGACACGCTACACACCTACTTAGCGGGTGCCACTGGGGTGACTACACAATATAAGTATGCCGAGCAGGGTGCAGTCGAAGGCTCTCTGCACATCTTAGGTTCTTCGCTCCGTGACGGCAAGCCTGAGCCACCGCTGGGATATGCCCTTTATGCCCGCTTGGCTTGGCGACACAAGATCCTGCGACTAGCGACAGATGCCACCTACGGGCACCGCTACTACGCACCCTATGGGGGACCGCTCCTAGCGTCTGCTCGTACAGCAGAGGTGCAGTGGCGACTAGGCGTTTATCCCACACTAGAAGTACCCATCCCCAGCTTCGGAGCGTTGCGACTGGAGGGTGCGCTCTGGTGGACTCAGCGCACCGCCACACGGAGCCAGCTGAGCCACATGATCTCCCTAACGCTCACCTTTCATTACGACAAAGCACTTCGCTAGAGGGGAGCATTACTCCTTTTTAGATACAACCGTTTAGGCTGTCTGCTTTCAATCAAGTAGCCAGCCTTTGCTTTTTACTGTACGAGACAACCTTTATTTCTTATTGCTCTGAGGAACGAATATCTCGTAGCTCCCGTCACTATAAAAGATGCGTATTTCGTGGACTTCACGCTCTGGAGCGTGTGGCTGGCAAAGCATCTGACGTATCTGCTCAACTTCCTCTCTTGTAAATGGAAAGGGTGCTCCATGACTCTGTGAAGTAAACTCGTTCGTGAGCTTTCGCTGTGCAGGTTGTGGAGACGATGAGCTACCACTCTCATAGGTGCCAAAAAGGGTGCCTTCTAAAGATGGTGCAGTGCTCTTTTCCTCTTCTAGCTTAGGTGTCCCCTTGCCAAAGAGTAGCCACTCATAGCTCCACGATGGATAGGCAGCAATGATATTATTCAGCGTCTCTATGGTGGGACGATTGCGCCCATTGAGCATATGACTGATAACAGACGGCGTAATACCTGCCTCTGTAGCAAAAGCTGTAGCGTTTAGCTCCATGGAATCCATCATGTAGCGTACACGCTCTATAATTCCCTCTGATTCGATTAACATAGTCTCTTTTTTATCACACATACATTTGTATCGGGTAATATTATAAGTAATAGGAATGTGTTGCTATACAAATGTAGTAAATACAATTGAGATAGCAAGCCAACTCGTGATGACAATACGCTATTCGGAGTAAACTTACTAGATAATAGATGGTTTTCCACTTGCATCTTATCTACACATGTCAGAACCTACAAGCTGGCTGATAGATAGTTATATGTTCCAGTAGGAAAGTAGAGTAGGGGAGAGCTATTGTCTCATCAATATGCAATCAGATATTAGTAGGGTGGCACTTGTCTAATTGTTTGTAATACCATCATAACTAACATATTATAGACGATTCATACCTGGTTATAATATCGTGAAACGCCAACTGATACAACTAAATCTTCCACTCTACGATTGTGACGTGAATGAAGGATGTGGTGTTGTTAAGTTTGTCTTAATATAAATGTGATATACTCTTTTGCATTGAAATTCATTTGTAGTCGCGCTTAGTGTTTAGTTGTGATCTTGTTGTCTTGTCTCGTTTTTTGGATTTATGTCTTTGCTTTGTCAATGCCTAGAATCAACAAATAGTATGGCTGTCAATAGTCATACCACTCTAAGTGTGCTCAACCTCACCTTATCACCGTCAGACCTCTCGACAGATGACAAGGCAAAAGACACACAAAACGCTCTAAGCTCTAGGACGTAAACCCTTTAAAGCAAAGCTCTACAAGCCTCCTAGCGTCTGTCAAAGCACAATGACTAGTATATGAGGAGGGTTAAGTCTAAGGAACAAACGTCTAATGCAAAACGCGAAGCTAGGCTAACTATGAACTGATAGCTAGTCTGCGGATTTCAATAGAATAGTAGAAGGCTCAACCGCCTTAACAGGGCTGACGCATTATACCCTGTATCCAAGGAGCTATTCCTGACGCCAACCGAGGAATAGATGGATTAAGTCTTGCTACATAGCGCTATGGACTTACACTATTGCTACTCCTATATCTCCATTGAGGTCAATTCCTCGGAGCAAAATCCCAAATAGCTCGGAGGAAATCGACCAATTCTTCGGAAGAAATTTCTCTTTCTTCCGAGGAATGAAAAAATTCTTCCGAAGAATCAACTCATACTTCGGAAGAATTTTTCATTTGCTCACTGGATAATCCTAGATCTTCCACGGAGGGTTGTTCTATTTCCTCCATTTCCCGAGATCCTAGACGTAGGGAAACCTACCCCGTATAATGCGTCAGCCCTCCCCGATGAGAGAAGAGAATGCTGTATCTGCGCACTTTTTCGTACCTTTGTCTCTAGAAGCGGATGAGTCACTAGATCGATGCGCTCCTAAGCTGTACAGATACAAAGAGTTGCACAATATGATACAGCACATGTAGGAGGGGCTTACGATCTGCTACGGAAGTAGCTTTGGCTCTGTCTCGACCTAGATAATAACGACCGAGCAGAGCGTCCCATATCATATAGGACTGACCCATCACTCAGCCTATTCACACATTACACACCTTACTTAGGTCGACCTTGATACTAGCTAGCTGTCTCGCCACAGCTCTTGTTAGATCGTTGATTCTGTTGCCTCTATCATCTCGCTTGTGGCTTCACACCGGGGCTCAGCATTGTAGCGTGATAGACCTTTGCAACAAGCAGTAAGGTGCATTTATCCAGCATAACATAGTACACCATGCAGAAGTACACCATCGTAGATCTCAACGGGATGACGGAGGAGCAACTCAAAGAGGTTGCCTCCGAGCTAGAGATTACCAAGATGGCCTCCGAAAAGAAGGAGATCATTTACCAGATTCTAGACGCTCAGGCGGAAGCTGTAGCCACCCAAACAGTCGAGCAGCAGCAGAGTAACAAGCGCAAAGAGAAGCAGGGCAACTCCCGCAATAACAAAGCAAATAAAGAGGAGAAAAAGGACTCCAAAGACGAGAGTACTAAGCCAGAGCGAAAGAAACAATCGAATTCTCGACAGAACAAGCGAAATACTAAAGCAGACAAGAGTGGCTCAGCCGATCAACCTACTGAGATAGACCGGCAAGAGGCTATCGCTATCGTCGAGGAGGCAGCTGCTACACAGTCTGAAGAGAAGGGTGCAAAGCGCAACAATAATCAGCGCAATAACAACAATAAGGAGCGCTACAATCGAAATAACAAACGCCAGGAGCCAACGAATCAGTCTGACAAGTCTGATAAATCTGAGAAGGAGGACAAACAGCCCTCAGACAAGCGCACGCAAGGTAAGCAAGAGGTGGAGGAAGAGCAGCAGGAGACCCCTATGGTCTTCACCCATCCCGATGCAGACTCACTGCTAGGCGAAGTGCTCAGCGAATCACACAAAGAACCCCAAAAGGCAGACTCCGACGAGTCAACACAGAAGGGTAAGCAGCAGAACAACAAAAGTAAAGAGGAGGAAGAGGAGACTTCATACGACTTCTCCGACATACTGACCGCTAGCGGACTGTTAGAGGTTTCCCAAGAGGGATACGGCTTCCTCCGCAGCTCAGACTATAACTACTTCCCCTCACCAGACGACATCTACGTCCCAGCGGACATGATCAAGAAGTGGCACCTCAAGACGGGTGATGTCCTCGAGGGAAGTATCCGCCCGCCTAAGGGTAGTGAGAAGTACTTCCTACTACAGAACATCCTGCTCGTCAATGGACGTCATCCTAAGGACAATCTAGATCGTGTCTCCTTTGACATGCTAACTCCACTCTTCCCAGAGGAGAAGTTTAAGCTAGAGTCTCAGGGCATCGCAGCAGTCTACGACAAGACCGCCATGCGCATCGTGGATCTGGTCACACCCATCGGCAAGGGACAGCGTGGACTCATCGTCGCTCAGCCTAAGACAGGTAAGACGATGCTACTCAAGGACATTGCTAATGCGATCTCTGCCAATCATCCAGAGGTCTACATGATCATTCTCCTGATCGACGAGCGTCCCGAGGAGGTGACCGATATGGCACGTAATGTCAATGCTGAGGTAGTCGCCTCGACATTTGACGAACCTGCCGACCACCACGTGAAGCTCGCTGAGCTGGTACTAGCTAAGGCTAAGAGTATGGTCGAGAGCGGTCACGATGTGCTCATCATGCTAGACTCGATCACGCGCCTCGCACGTGCTTACAATACGGTACAGCCCACCTCGGGCAAGATCCTCTCAGGAGGTATCGAGGCGAATGCGCTGCAAAAGCCAAAGCGATTCTTCGGAGCTGCGCGAAACATCGAGCACGGCGGTAGCCTCACCATCTTAGCGACGGCTCTGACCGAGACTGGATCCAAGATGGATGACGTCATCTTTGAGGAGTTCAAGGGTGCCGGCAATATGGAGCTACAGCTCGATCGTCGCTTGTCGAACAAGCGCATCTTCCCCGCTATCGACATCCTCGCTAGCAGCACCCGTCGTGACGATCTCCTACTAGACTCGACAACTTTGCAGCGCATGTGGATCCTACGCAACCACCTATCTGACATGAATACGGTGGAGGCGATGGAGTTCCTCAAGCAGCGCATCGAGTTGACGGAGACCAACCTTGAGTTCCTCGCCTCGATGAACGACTAGGTCTCGATGAGCCACTAGCTTCCAAAGACTTAACGAAATCTATCGGCACTTCCGCTCCGCACCACACGCTCCAGTTCGTGGAGATTGCTTAACTTTGTGGTGAGGAGCGGAAGTTCTCTTCCTACTCCATCAAAGAGGCTACACTATGTAGCTGCACCTAACTCGTTCGTTAACCATCCACTCTTAGCCTTCACATCGCAATGTATCGCATCGGAGATATCTTAGAGCAGGCTTTACTGCTGCATGACTGCGTCGTACTCCCTACGATAGGAGCCTTCATCGTGGAGCAAACGCCTCCACTCTATGACAAGGATCTCAACGTCATCACGCCAGCAGGACAGCGCATCTCATTCAACGCCTCTCTAGTAGATCGTGACGGCATCCTAGACAGTTGCTACGCACGCACCCTAGGGCTATCCGTACGCAGAGCACGTCTAGTGGTAGACTCCGATGTGACCGTGATCAGGCACCAACTATACCAGTCGGGCACCCTGACTATCGGCTCTAATCTCGGCACCCTCACGCTACAGGAGAGTGGAGAGCTACTCTTTACCCCTGTACAGGAGCGACAAGGTCTGAGATCGATACACTCCTACGGACTCTACCCTCAGAGTTGCTTGCTCCCAGCCGTCTCCCCTGTCGAGCACACCACTACCGAGCCTGCCAGTGAGGCGAAGAGTGATCGGAAGTATTGGACGATACGAATTAATCGGACTGCGGCCAATTGGGCTGCTGCGGGTGCTATATGCCTCCTCTGCTTACTACCCATCAGCTCTGACAGTAACCCAGATCGTTACAGTGCGGGCTTCGTTCCTTACGGCTGGCTTGATGAGGCAAGCGTAGTGACTCCAGAGCAAAAGCAAGCCCAACCAAGCATAGCTATAGCTCCAAAAGCTGCAACACAGGAGGAAATCGTCTCTGAGACTCCAGAGCATGCCGCATCTTCGTCTCTAGTTATCACGCACGACGAGGCTTTACAGCAAGGGAGCCACGCTGTCGTCGTTGGGGTCTTCAAAGGTCCTAAGCGTGCAGAGCGATTTATCGAAGAGGTAACAGCTGACCAGACTCAGACCGAAGGGGTCTCCCTACAGATCGTCCAGGAGTCCTCTCGCTGTCTCGTCATCGCAGGCATCAGCTCTTCTGAGGAGCGTGCCAACGAACTACGTCGTGCCGTGTCCACTCTATCCGACAGCTTTGCCGGAGCGTGGATCTACGCACTTTAGTAGCGTTTTATCGCCACTACACGACCACTTAAACAAGTAACTTATATCAGAGGTGTCAGCAGACGCATCACACCATGAGCGATACGTCTCCACAGCCTATTGCGTCGTGGGGTTACCCTACGACAGAGGGCGAGGGTCGTCTCAAAGCTATCGACAAACTGCCGTACGACCTCCGGGGAATAGGCAATGGTAGTCAAGTCGAAGTTGTACTCAAAGCTTCTAAAGTCTAGGTACGGTGTCCCCGTCACCACGCTCTCCTTATCTACTACTGCATAAGTAGCCTCACGCAAGCCATCGTAATAGTATATCTCCACGCCAGCCCGCAGCAGGTCTGTAAAGAATGCGTGCGAAGCCTTAGGCGCCAGCCAGCTACGACCACGACGAGGTAGGATTACCCGTACCTGTACACCTGAGAGTGCCGTAGAGATCAGCGCCTGCTGTATGCTAGAGGTGGGGATCAAGACAGGCGACTCGATGTAGAGCGACTGGCGCGCCTGCAGGAAGGCGTGCGTGAAGATCATTTCTAGTGAGGGGAAGTCGTCCGTGGGGTGCGTTGGGAAAATCTGCATCTTGATCGGCTCAACTATTGCCGTGGTAGAGGAGCTCTGCTGTGGCGAGAGTAGTTGCTTCGTCGCCACGTACCAGTCCAGCGCAAAGCTGTACTCCAGTTGTCGTACTGCTAGTCCGCTTATGCGCAGGTGAGTCGTCGCCAGAGGTTGCGCCCCTTGAGGCAAGTGCTGTAGCTCCGAGAGCAGCACATTGCCCCCCGTAAAGCCCATGGCACCGTCCACCACCACTAGGTTACGATGGTTGCGGTAATTCACACGGCTCGTAAGAAGCCGAAAGCGTACAGGGAGAAAGGCAGCGACCTCTCCGCCCAACTGCTCCATCCGCTTGCGATAACGCCGACTCAAGCTTCGCGACCCCACGTCATCGTAGAGCCAGTAGAGAGCTACGCCCTCCTGAATGCGCTCTGCAAGTAGATCTAGCAAAGCGTCCAGCCATGGTCCCTCTTCAATGCGATACAGCTCGATGTAGATATAGTGCTGAGCCTGTGCGATAGCATCACGACAAGCTACAAGCCACTCGCGACTGTCGTTATAGAGCGTCAGCTCATTAGCAGTTGTCAGGGGCGTATCCGTCAGTCGCTCTATAAGAGAGGAAAGCGATGTGAGCTTACGATCTGCGATCTCTTCAACCGCTGCGCTAGGCAGCAACTTAGTCTCTACAGGCGCATCCGAGAGCGATCGCCTCACCTCCACATCGATCAGCTGTTTGCGTCTCAGCGAGTAGCCGAAAATAATGTAGAGCAGGAGTCCTACAACAGGGAGAAAGATGACAACCAGTATCCACGGGATCGAAGAGACTGCACTACGCTCCTCTCCTAGCAAAATAACTATGCCCCCGATGACAGAGAGGAGATATAGAACGAAGAGGAGCTCGGCCATCACTAGAGGATCGTTAATTCATACGGATGACTCTCGCTGTAAGCTTCAGCGCGAGCCATGATACCTTCGAAGCACTCTCCACGGGTTGTCCGTCCGTTCTGCACTGCGACCGCCTCAACCACGCCCGAGGCGCACTTCACGCCGTCACTACGTACGATGACCTGGTCGAAGATGAGCTTTACCCCCTCACGTCTGGCACGCAGTGCCGTGTGAAAGGTATCGCCACTCCGCAACGAGCGATGATAGGTTATAGAGACCTTGTAGACGAAGAGATCAAGCCCCTCGTCGTGCATCTCAGCAAAGCTATCGCCCAGTGCCAGCCAAAACTCGTGGCGGGTGTGCTCCATATAGCACTGATAGTTGCTATTGTTGACCACGCCCTGGAGGTCGCACTCGTAGTCTCGCACCTTGAGCGTGAGACCATACTGATATTTGATTGGTGGTTTCATCTGATATAGTTGTTTCTTTAGTGAAAATGGTTATTCCTAGTTTTATTCCCTACCCCTTGAAGTGCTGTACCTCCGTACGCTCTCTAAAGAGGTAGAGCTTGTCATTCGCCCGCACCTTGCGCGGTACAGGGATGGAGATGCGTTGCCCCTTAGTAGCACGAGAGACCGGCTCCAACTCGTAGCGCATCTCCGAGAGCGTCATATCGACCACGCCCGTCGTCGGCCCGATGATCAGAATGCGATCGCCCAGTGCTAGCTCGCCACTCTCTACCTCCACCTCAGCGACTCCTATCTTGCTAAAGTACTTGACAATGTGTGCCACGTACTCTTTTTCCCGCACAGCACTAGAGCCCGCAAAAGGTGTCCACTCGCCCAGCCGCTGTCCGAGATAGTAACCATCCCAAAAACCTCTGTTGAAGACCTCCCGTAGCCGCTCATTCCACTGCGCTATCCGAGCCTCATCGTAAGTGCCCGCACAGACAGCGTCGATAGCCTCTCGGTAGCACTGTACCACCGTAGAGACATACTCAGGTCCACGAGCGCGTCCCTCTATCTTAAAGACCGTGACACCTGCCAGCATCATCTTATTGATGAAGTGGATCGTCTTCAGATCCTTCGGCGACATAATGTTCGGGTGCGTCACCTCCAGCTCGACCCCTTGACGATCATCGTAGACACGGTAGCCTCGGCGACAGATTTGTGCGCAGCTACCCCTATTGGCACTCGTAGCTTGATGATGCAAGCTCAGATAGCACTTGCCCGAGACCGCCATGCAGAGCGCCCCGTGGGCAAACATCTCTATCTCCACCAGCCTACCCGACGGCCCGACGATATGCTCCTCAGCGATCTTACGTCTGATCTCTGCCACCTGATCTAAGTTAAGCTCACGAGCCAAGACCACCACATCGGCAAACTGTGCGTAGAAGCGCAGAGCCTCCCAGTTACTAATGTTGAGCTGCGTAGAGAGATGCACCTCCAGCCCCAGGCGATGCGCCTCCATCAGGGTCGCCACATCGGCAGCGATCACCGCCGTGACCTGTGCCTGCTGCGCATGGTAGAGGATCTCGCGAAGTAGCGTTAGGTCCTCGTCGTAGATGATTGTATTGACCGTCAGGTAACTCTTCACGCCACTCCTTCGGCAGGTCTCCACGATACGATAGAGGTCGTCTGTCGTAAAGTTGTAGGCAGACTTCGCTCGCATATTGAGCGCCTCAATGCCAAAGTATATGCTATTCGCTCCAGCACGTATCGCAGCACTCAAGCTCTCATACGACCCCACAGGAGCCATCACCTCATAGCGACTAGGGTCACGCAACTCCTCGGGGAGCGTCACCAACTCACGTTTTATGATCGAGTCGGTCGTCTCTATTCTCTCTGCACGTTCATTCATAGGGGCAAAGATACAAACTTACCCTCAAGCGACCCCACTTGATATGTCACGAACGCCAAACTAGAAACTATTGCGACGGGAGTCACGAAGCTTTTGCTGGTACATACGGAGTAGCGTGGCGTCCGTGATATCTGTGCGGATGGCTTCGACGATGGAGGCGTCGCCTGTGAGCGTTATCTCAGCCAGAAGCCACGCTATCGCCATCTGGACGTAATACGCCTCATCGTGCTGTAGCGGAGCAACATGGTTTAGAGCTGCCCAAGGCGTGGCCAAACCGTGACGTATGAGGTCGAGCCAAGCAACGATGGTGAGCCGCCGTGCGTAAGGGTTGGCGTCGTGAGTATGCTCTGCCATCGAGCGGAGGACTATCTGTCGCTCCGTCTCCCCTCTCCTAGCCCAGCCTGCTAGAACCTCTTTGTAGTAGTCAGGCACCGCCCAGCCGTCGCAGAGGGGATAGAGGAGAGGCAGCCCCTCGCCAGCTGAAGCTAGACGACCGATGACGCCTCCGAAGATGATCTTGTACTCATACCATGCGAGGGCTCTCTCGTGGAGTAGATCAATAGCCTCATCGAGCGTGAGCAAAGCACTAAGCTGCCTTACGGCTTGTCGTAACCACTTCATACGAATACCGAGGACGCTCTCGGGTCGTGAGGAGACTTTAGTACGTAGTGCCATAAAGGCCGCATAGTCAGGCTCACGACGCTGCTCCAGCTCTGTGAGCAGTGCGGTCGCTTTTTCTAGAGCTGTAGATGTCATAGGAGGTTGTGAAGATATATTCCATAGATAGCGCAGTCCCCCATATACGATCCGTGTATATGGGGGACTGATTGCATGATGCCACCGTGTGGCTATGGCGAGATGCCACAGCGACTAGGGAATCTGCTTGATATTAGTCCTCTTCTGGAGTGTAGAGAGGCTCATCAGCAAGAGCCTTCGTCATGTGGTCTACCCATACGTTGACGATAGCGGGATAGTCAGCTAGGCCGTTCATCGTGCAGCCATCTAGCGTGCACTTGTAGCCAGCCTTGTTCATCTCATCGCGCCAGCTTCCTTCCTCAGGATTCTGCGGATCGACACCACCCTTGAGATCGTTGTTAGCGTGGTCACCAGCGATAGACATGAGCGGGTGTAGGAGCATCGTGCCAGAGGTTTTGCCAGCCTTCTTAGCGCGAGCGATCAGGTCGTCTACAAGGTTACCCTCCATATCGACGGTAGCGACGAAGTAGTTGGGGCTGAGCTTCTGTAGCTCCTTCTCGATCATAGGATAGCGCGAGTTACCATTGCCGTAGTTCATGTCCTCGGGGTTACCGTGTCCCATGAAGCTAACGAGCTTGCCAGCAGCGACCTCCTTGCCGTAGATCTTGTGTAGCTCAGCAGCGACACGCTTGCAGTCCTCCTCGGTCTCTAGTAGCGGACCAGCGAGGTAAACTGTCGTCTTGGCAAACTCAGGGTGCTCACCATTGTTGCGGAAGTCCTTGATGTAGTTCTTGACACGCAGGAACTCCTCACCAGGTACGATGTGGAGCGACTGCACTGCTATGTCCTTGTAACCAGCAGCTCCGAGAGCCTCTAGGTAGAAGTTGGGAGAGTAGTAGTTCCACCCCTTCTGACCGCAACGTGTCATACAGATCTCTGAGGTAAAGGAGAAGTAGAGGTCTCTGTCGGGGAACTGCTTCTTAAAGCGCGCCTGGATCTGCTTAAAGGTCTCCTGAGGCTTGTCCCAGGTACTGCCGAAGGAGACGAGGAGTAGTGCCTTGTCTGTCGTTTTCTTTGTCTGCACCTCTTTGGTGACAGCCTGTAGCTTCTTGTCGTGATTTGAGAGAGCTAGGTTGTTGTCCTCCTGGCAGCCTACGCAAGTCAAGAGCGTCAGTCCGAGAGCGCAGAGTGATAAGATTGTCAATAGCTTCTTCATTGTTGATAGGGGTTATAAGTTATTTTAAGTTTGTGTGTGTGTGTTGGCTTGATAATGTGTAGTGCGTTAGGAGAAACAAAGTTTTTCTAATCCTCCTCATCCTCCTGAGCGTGACGAGAGGAGCGCTTAGTCGGCGTAATCTGCTTGGCTCGCCCGAAGTGTACGCTCAGAGTCATATAGAGCGTACGTCCTGGCGTCGAGGTGCCGTAGTGCAGACCGTGTGGTGTGGTCTCGTAGTAGTTGAGTAGGTTATCGACACCGACGTTCAGGTCGATAAACCAGTTTTCATTGGGTATGATCGTCTGCTGCGTATTGAGACGCCAGAGATGATAGGGCTTACCATTGCCATCATCCTGATAGTAGCGGGTACTCTGCATACGTCCGTAGAGACCCACGGCGAGCTTGTATCGCTGCTGGTGGAAGGTTTGACTCCACGATAGTCCCACAGTAGCGCGGTGATGCGCCATACCGTCGATCGTGACCTGACGCATCTCGCCCTTCTCATCATCGTAGAGGAGTGCATCCGTGTCGAGGTAGCTATAGCTGGTCATCAGCGTCCACTGCTTGTAGATGCGCCACTTGGCTGTAACATCAGCACCATAGGTCTTCGCACTATCCATATTCTTGTATTGGCGAATGCGGTTAGGATTGTACGAGACAAGGAGATCACTAGGTGCCTCCGAGCGTGGTATCGTCACCAGCGTGATCATGTTGTTGAGGAAGTTGGCATACCCCGTGACACTCACATTGACAATAGGACTATGATACTCCACGCTACCCGAGATGTAACGGCTCGTCTCTGCCTTCAGATGTGGATTGCCTAGATGAAGTACGATCATCGCCATCTGGCGAATGTATCGGTAGTGGAGCTCCTTGATCGTCGGGGTCTTAAAGCCCTCGGAGTAGGTAGCACGCAGATTGACAGGGCCTAGCTTGTAGAGGAGTGAGACCTTAGGGGTAAACTTAGCGCCAAAGGCCGGGTGATAGGTTAGTCTAGCACCTGCCGTTAGGTTAAAGCTCCGCGTAGGTGTCCACTCATCCTGCAGGTATAGTCCCGCGCGGAAGTCATCGACACGATCCTCGTCTAGTCGGTGCGGTGCTATGAGCCAGTTGTGATGCAGGTCTACACCCGCACTGAGCCGCTGGTCGAAGGGGAGCGCAAAGACCCCCTTGAGTTGTGTCGTGATGCGCTGTTGATTGCTCTGCAGTCCCACATCCCCAGGGAAGTATGGGAAGCTCAGCTCCTTGCCTCCAGGCAGGAACTCCTTAGCCCAGGTCTCACCCGTGTAGACGTAGTAGTAAGCGTGCATGTAGTACTGCATCTGAGCCGTCAAGACAGCTCCTTGTGGTGTCTGCCAGCGCATGCCAGCACCTGCGGAGGTGTTGTGATAGCGGAAATCGTAAGTCTTATAGTCAGGCACACCCGTTGGGCGGTGGATATCCTTGCGGTAGTAGTTGCCCTCTACATAGGCTGAGAGAGGCTCGCCCTGTCGCCAGTAGAGATGCTGCCCTATCTGCCAGTCTAGGTAGGGATTGGAGGTATTATTGACCGAGTTCGTGATAGGATACTCGTATCGATTTGGATCCTCGCAGGTAGTGTTTTGCCAGCCGTCCGAGTGCTTTAGATTAAAGTCGGTCAGCGTCGTCCAGTCGCCCACCTTGTACTGAAAAGCGTTAGACTGATTGACCACGCCATAAGAGGCGACGCGCGTGCTATTATCTATGGATAGGTTGTCACGGCTCTTCTTGGTAATGATGTTGATGACACCTGCGATAGCGTCACTGCCGTAGAGTGCTGAGGCAGCTCCCTTGACCACTTCAATGCGCTCGATGCGGGTCGGATCGATCATATCGAGGTTCGTCTGTCCTCCCAGATCGCTCATGAGCCTTTTGCCATCGACGAGAATGAGGATATACTGACTCCCCAGCCCGCCCAGTTGCATAGCTGTGCCCATATCGCTATGACTGAAGTCTATCGACGGGATCAGACCCGAGAGTATCTCCGTAAGCGTCGCTGATCCGTAGCTCTCTAGCGTCTTCGCATTGATGATCTCGGTCTGTACAGGGGCATTCTTGAGGAGGTAGTTCGTACCGGTACCCGTCACGACCACCTCATCCAGATTAAGGACTGAGAGCGAGTCTACCGCTGCCCAAGCGAGCGAGTCGGTCGGTGTCGATGTGCTGGTCTGCGCCATCAACGTAGCTGGGAGTAGCAGAGCTAAGAGCTGTACAACGATTGCAGGATATCTATTCATACACCAATAGGTAAAATCAATAGAAGCAGGCAACCTAACCATAGAAGTAACGAACTTGGTTAAAGGAGCTTTTATGCGCCACAAAGGTAGTAAAAAAAGCATTGCTGAGCAACCGATCGCACGCGACATCTAGATCCGCACAAATCTCTCAAGCAGCAATCTCTCTGCTCCCTCTCTAATCTCTAACTTCTAATATCTAATCTCCACGTGGAGGCAAAATAAAACTTCGGAGGAATCAAATGATACTTCGGAGGAATCAAATGATACTTCGGAAGAATCAAATGATAAGTCCGAAGTATTTCCGATTTCCCACGTGGAAAATAAAAAATTGCCACGTGGCTACCAAATTAGAAGTTAGACGTTAGAGATTAGAGGCGGGTTATCGGGAGATCCCTCAACTGGGACGTATGATGATGAGCGAGAAATAAGGGATCGGTTGACGAGAAAGGAGCGTCTCTCGATCACTAGTAAGTAGCTCTAGAGCGGGATTGCCGAGATGCTCGGCGTAGATGAAGTCGTTGTGGTCCTTGGCGATCACCTTACGAACGAAGTCGGCACAGCGCGAGAGCTTCATCACCACCACCGTATGTCCCTGCGCCAGTGCTTCGCGAAGCTGAGACTCACTGTCGACTTTGCTCAGCACAAGGAGCGACTCGTCTTGGCGCACCAGCCCCTGACCAAAAGCTGCGACCGCTGCTATGTAATAAGGTATTCCCGGCACAACATCTATCTCGGCACCAGCCTGACGTAAGAGGTCGGCGAGATACTGCACCGTGGCGTAGGTACCCGCATCGCCGATAGTGACGACACTACAAGCGAGTCCCCTACCCTGCTGATCTAACAGTCGGGTGGCAAGCTGCTCGTAATAGCGGATCGCCTCTGTTCGGTCACTGCTCATCGGGATCTCTAGGATCTGACAGTGCTGAGCGAGGGCGGTGCCTTCGGGTAGCGCAGCAACAATTCGGTGAGCGGCCTCGCCTAGGCAATAGATCTCGTCTGCCGCCTGGAGCTTGCCATAGGCCCGCATGGAGATATCCTCAGGCGTAGCAGCACCGAGAGAAACGATCGCTATCGGGTGTGATGCCTCCATCGGCGGAAGAGGTGCTTGAAGTTGTCGTTGTAGAGCTTGGAGAGCCCCGCACGGTTATCGATAGCATCCCCGACGACCATCAGCGTGGTGAGCGTGAGGTGGTGCTCACGAACTATCTGCGCCAGCTCGGAGAGTTGACCGCGATAGATGCGCTGCTCAGGCCAAGTGAGCTTGTAGCAGACCGCCACGGGTGTGGTGGGTGGGTAGTGAACGAGTAGCTCCCGCTGCACCTCCTCGGCAAGGGTGGCACTGAGGTAGATGCACATCGTGCTCTGCGAGGCGGCTAGCTTGTGCAGTTGCTCTCGCTCAGGCATTGGCGTGCGACCTCCGCCTCGAGTTAGGATGATGGTCTGCACACGCTCGGGGATGGTAAACTGAGACCTAAGCTCTGCGGCGGCGGCTAGGAAAGAGGAGATGCCGGGCGTGATGTGATAACTCATTCCCGCCTCGTCGAAGAGTGCCATCTGCTCCTGTATGGCGCCAAAGATGGCGGGGTCTCCCGTGTGTAACCGCACGATGAGAGCGTGCTTGTCGTAAAACTCCTTCATCAAGGCAAACTGCTCCTCGAGATTCATATCTGCGGAGCTTTTCACAGTGGCACCCTCCTTAGCATAGTAGGTTAGCTCGATAGGGACTAAGCTACCAGCATAGAGGATCAGGTCGGCTCGCTCGAGGAAGTGCTTGCCACGCACGGAGATTAGCTCAGGGTCTCCCGGACCCGCCCCGACGATCTCTATATGCCCGTGAGGCAACCCTTCAGGTGCTACGGCAAGGCTATAAGTGAAGTCGCTCTGTGGCGTGAGACAGCCTTTTTGCTTCTCTATAATAAGAAGTCCGCCCTGACTGGCTGCGAGTGCGGAAGCTTCGCTAACGCTCGTCGATCCAGTGGCTGTGGCGACACGCTCCGAGGGGTTGGGCACCTCGATGGCAGCTAGCTCGTCGCTGCTGTAGAAGTGGCAAGGCTTGCCCAAGTGCTGGGAGAGCTCCTCGAGGATCGGTTCGCCACGCTTGAGCTCGATGCTATTGATCGTGGCGATGGCACTGGAGGCGTACCCTTTGGCACGAATGTCGGAGAGGATGTGCGCCACGACGCCCTCGGGATTTGCCAGATGGCGACACCCCACACCGAGGTGCAGGAGTGGCGGACGGAAGTAGAGACAAGGGATAGTCAAGCCCTCCAATAGGCGAAAGCTAACCGCTATGAGCAGGTCGTAGCGGCTCTGGTCGATATCCTCGTAGCGGTAGTAAAGGTCCACATGCTCTGGGTGGGTGCGCTCTAGGTAGGCGGTACCCTCGGAGCGCATCTCAAGGAGCAGGGCGACGGGACGCTTATTGACAAAGGTGGTGATGGCGGCGTTCATACTACATCCGGCGGTCTCGCTGCTCCACCCGCTTTCTGCGCCCAAAGTGTCTAACGCCCACAGCCCCTGCCGATCGCTCTGGGTGGTGATGACTGGCTCAGCACCTAGTATGTGCGCGATGCGCTCGGTCCACTCGTTGGCACCGCCGATGTGTCCCGAAGCGACGGAGATGACATACCGTCCCGTGGTGTCTACGCAGAGAACCGCTGGGTCGTGATGCTTGTCTCTGAGCAGTGGGGCAATGGTGCGAACGCAGATCCCCATGGCGGAGACAAAGAGTAAGACATCGCTCTCGGCAAAGAGGCACTTAGCCCCCTCGGCAAGGCTGGGCAGCAGGGTGAATGAGTCGCTTGCCTTCTCCGGATGTGTCGTATAGAGCTTTACGTCGGGCAGTTGGCTCGCTATCTGTAGTGCGATCTTTTGACCATCAGGAGAGATGGCAAGGATCGCTATGCGTGGTTTTGAGTTCATACTAATTAATGAGTGCTTTTGGTCGCTTGTAAGACAGCTATCGGGTTGTAGTCATCGATCTGCATACGGGTCGTGGAGGCGATGGAGCCCCCGACAGATGCAATGGCTCGTCTGAAGGCCTCCTGGCTTTCGCTCGAGACGGAGTTGAAGACGATCCGCCCGCCTCCAGCGAGACGACGCCACACCTCCTCAACGATCTCCTGCAGATGTCCGCCATGCCCGCCGATAAAGACAACATCGGGCTGAGGCAAGGGGTCAAGGTCGGTGCAAAGGAAGTCACCCCCGCAGAAGGTAATACCAGGGGTGTGGTGACGACGCGCATTGGCATCGAGGAGCTCGGCGCCCTCGGGACGTATCTCGAAGGCAACCACCTGCAGGCTCGGCTGCTGTAGGCGAGCCTCGATAGAGACGGAGCCGGTGCAGGAGCCGATGTCCCACAGGACGTGCGCTTGGTGCAGGTCTAGCTGCGAGAGTGTCTCGAGACGTATCGCCCGCTTGGTGATCATCCGCTCACGTCCGTGGAGCGGGATGAAGTCCGCATCGGGAATGCCAAAGGGACGAGGCAAGGGCTTCGTCTGAATGAGGATTAAGTTGTTGGGATAGGCGAAGGTGCGCTCTGACATTTCCGCAATAGAGAGACGGTAGAGCTGCTGTCGCTCCCTATTGCCCAGATGCTCACCAACGATGGCTCTGTAGTTGTCGTAGCCGTAGTCGAGCATACGCTGAGCGATACGCTGAGGGGTGTGTTCCTTGCGGTCGGTCAGGATGCCGATCATGCGCTCGCCTGAGATCAATGCAGCATCAAAGGCTTGCCACGGTCTCCCCGTGAGCGACACGACGTGCATATCTTGGTAAGGCTGCAGTGCTACATGAGCGAGGAGCTGTAGGGAGTGGAAGTAAGGGTGCAGCTCGATCTCAGCCTCGGGAAGAAGCTGCATGATGCGCTGCCCGATGCCGTTGAAGATGGGGTCGCACGAAGCGAAGACGACGACCGTATCGTACGCTTTGTACTGCTCGATCACATCGTCTATCGGTGGGGTTATATCGATCCAATGATACGCTGTCGGCAAGATCTCACGGACAATCTCGTGGTGCCGTGCACCGCCCGAGAAGACGCGCTCACCAGCGAGTCGCTCCAGTAGCTCTGGGCTCCACCGTTGCTCCCGGTCGTCGCTAAGTCCTATGAGGATGATTTTCATAAGTCACGACCTGGCTTGAGCGTCTCGGCATCGCCATAGCTAAGGGTCGCGTTGACTAGTGTTGCCGCAAGATTGCTGCCCCCTTTGCGTCCCTCAATGATGAGCTTAGGGATGTCGTGAAAGGGCTTGACCATATGCTTTGACTCGCACACATGGACGAAGCCGACGGGCGCTGCGACAATTCCAGCGGGGTGAGCCTTGCCCTGGCGTATGAGGTGCGCCAGCTCCATAAGAGCCGTCGGAGCGTTGCCAAAAGCGTAGAGCGCATCGGGATGCTCCTCGACGGCGAGCCGTATGCCAGCCTGTGTGCGGGTGATGTCCAGACGCTCTGCCATCTCAGCCACACGTGGGTCGTGCAGGTAGCAGAGCACCTCGATACCGTAGCGTGCCAAGGCACCTTTGCGAATGCCTGAGGCGACCATCGTCACGTCGGTCACGATGGTTCGTATCTTACCATCGACATAGCCTTGGTAAATGCGAGAGACCGCATTTGGGTCGCTATAGAGTAGCTCCTCCATCTCAAAGTCGGCCGTCGTATGGACAGCGTGTAGCATCGCCCAGAGATGGTCTAGCGGATAGCTATCGGGATGCTTAAGTAGTGAGAGGATCGTGCGAAAGCTTTCGCTCATGATGCGCTGCCCGACCTTTTCCTCGTCACTGCTTTTGTCACGATAGTAGCCTCGTGGTGTGACGATCTTGCCCTTTGAGAGGAAGCTCTGACTATTGCCAATGATGAGGACGGTAAACATGTCTACATCTTGCGTATCCAGCTCTCGTAAAGTCGTCGTCCAGACACGCTGATCGGAACGACCTGCCTGCTGCACCAGTCCTACGGGCGTATCCGGTGAGCGATGCTTGAGAAAGAGCTCCCGCACACGCTCTAGCTGCCAGTACCGCTTGATGCTCTTGGGATTGTAGAGTGCCGTGACGAAGTCTGCCTCCGCAGCCGCAATGGCGCGTCGCTCGATGATTGCCCACGGAGTCATCAGATCACTCAGCGAGATGATGCAAAGGTCATGACCAATGGGTGCCCCTAGGAGAGCAGCTGCTTTTTGAAAAGCGGAGATCCCAGGCAGGACCTCTAGCTCTACATCACTGCCCCGCTCATCGCACATCTCATAGAGGAGCGGAGCCATCCCGTAGATGCCCGCATCGCCAGAACTAATGACACAGACGGTCTGCCCAGCCTCAGCTCGCTCGATAGCCAGCTTAGCTCGCTCACGCTCTTGACGCATACCTGTGTCGATGCACTCGGCACCCTCGTGTAGGTACTCTTGGATAAACTGAAAGTAGTAAGCATACCCCACCACCACATCAGCCTCTCTGAGGGCTTGATGCACAGCGGGCGTTATATCTTCTGGACTGCCAGGACCGATTCCGGCGATATAGATCTTCTTCATAGTATCTCTTAGTTATTGTTGGACGGGCTTCGCTCTCCACTTATTTACTGTGACGAGACTTAGCCCGACGAATGACTCTGCGAAGATAACGAAAACCGAGCACTACGCCACTCACCGAGACGACCAAACCACCTAGCACCAGCACCAACATGCAGATGATGCGCAGTGTCGGATGCTCTGCAAAGAAGCCTATGCGAAGGTTGTGACAGAAGGGGTAGAGCCACTTCTTGACCCGCCCGTTGAGACTATAGTAGCGTGTCTCCCCTGTCGTCGAACTAATGTAGAGACGACTTGACTCCTTGTCCTGTGCCGAGATGCGATAGATCGGTAGCTCGTAGAGGTTGTTTAGACTGACATAGTAGTTGTCGTAGTGATCCATTAGCTCGATCTGCATGTCGGAGGTTCCCAGCACCGGCGTGAGCTTAGCTTTGATATCCTCCTCTGTCAGATGCAACGGCTGTGGAGCTTCACCCAGCGCGTCCCAGCTCTCTAGCTGCCCGTGGCGCTGCACCTCGTAGTAAGGGTGTCCGCCATAGCTGCGCCAAGTGATCTGCTGCACACCGCCTAGGTCGAGCAGCAAGCGGTAGTCATAAGTGTCCGAGCGTCCCAGCTGTGGAGCCTCTACGACTTGCACCTCCTTGCGCTTGACTTTCGTATCGTGCTGAGGGACGATCCACGACGGCAAGTCGTAGAGCGACATCACCCCGCTGAGGGCAAATAGCGTCAACGAGAGCCCAAAGATCACGCCACCGACGAGGTGCCAGTGCAAAACTCTATTGCGCTTGTACGGACTGCGCAAGCGCTTCGTCCGCCTCCGCATACGGACGTAAAGGCGTATTCCAAGGTAAAGACCGGAAAATGCTGCGATAACAGCCAGCGAAGCGAAGATCGAGATGACCCAAAGCCACACGGTGCGGTTTTGCCTTAACCACCAGTAGTAAAACATATGGGGGATCGTACCACACGATGCCCCAATGCGCTCCGAACGAGTGCAGAGCTGTACCGCATCGCCCGTACGACTAGAGAGGTAGAGGTAAGTTCCCTCAGGGTCGTCAAAGCGGTATCGGTAGAGGGGCAGATCCTTCTTGATCCTCGGGTAAGGCGTCCACGTGTCTATGTGTCGTATCGTATCAACCGCCACGATGGGCGCAGAGCTAAAGCGCGACGCATACTGCTCATACCAAGCCTCTGGCACCGAATCCGTAGCTGTCGTGAGGAGCGAGTCCGCATGCCACAGATCCCCCCCCTCGCTCGTCTCCACACGCCACACCGGCTTGCCACAATGCGTAGTGAGTGCGAGTGCCGTCAGCTCTTCGCCAGGCTGTAGCTTCGCCTGTAGCGTAGCCTCCGACGGTAGAGCCACCGAGGCCGCGAGGGTGTCTTGCAGCGGTAAGTCCTTGTCCCCTAAGCGGGGGAAGGAGCAAAAGATCATCACCCCTCCAGAGATCAACCATAAGAGGAAGAGCGGAGCACAGATGGTGCCAAGTACTTTGTGTAGCCAGCGCATAGCCGTGATCAGATTATGGAGTTATCGTATTCTCGTTATGAGATTGTTCCCATGATGTCAAGGGAAGAAGTAGCCCCAGAGTCTCTAGCGCAATAGCAACTCCCTCCCGACTGCAAAGGTACACATACTCTTGCTTGTATCGCCCGATTCCCTTTCTATAAATCTTTGAATTCGGCTTCTCTGCTATCGCTTTGTACTTTTTTTTGAGATATAGACGGCTTCTCTAGGGCATTAAACATCAAACTGCAGCCTGCTAATATCTCAATAATCCATGTAGAAGAGCGATAGAACAACCGCATCAAGCTTGTAGGACACAACAGCCATAACCCAACCCCTACAGCCCGCTACCAGCAACCACTACACGATAAATATCCTAAACCCGACATAGGAGAGTTGTAAAGCTTGTTTACGTCAAAATGTTTTTCCTATCTTTGCGAATAGCATGTCTAGGGGTTGTTTCGATGACCTCGTTTAATTTATTCACTCTCAAGCAGACAAATGAATATGAAACAAAACTACATGGTGTTTCATAGGCTAAGCAGGTCTATCTTCTTTAGCCTACTCCTCCTCTTGACATGTATCTCAAGAGGAGCTGCAGAGCCCAAGTTGCCCTTAGAGCGCACGGGCTACTTCTATCTCAATAATCACTACATAACTCGTGACATCCACGACAAAAAGGTCAGCATACCTGACTACCTCAGTGAGGGGAAGGCTGTCCTCGTAGAGCTGTGTGGTATATGGAGTGTTAATGGACAAGAGATCCATAAGCAGGGGATGCTCAAAAATCTATATGCAACCTATGGTCCGGAGGGTACTAAGGAACTAGAGGTGATATGGGTTAATACAGACAGTACGACACTGGAGGAGATACAGGGTTTCTCATACTGGGGGGACGGATTTGACTGGACAGATGGAGGCACTATCCCATATCCTATCTTAAACACAAGTAAGTTTAGTCCTACTTATGGCTTCTTGTGGACTTACCTCCCCAAGTTTTACTTGATAGAGCCCTCAGGCTGGTGCCTAGATGTCACAAAAATGCTGCTCAGCGAAGATATGAAGCTTGTGGAAAACTACAGTGCCATCATTCGAGAGCTACTAGATAAGCAGGTAGGTATCAAGTCTGCCCCAATCGTAGAGTCAATAGGCGGGGTTGAGACACTCTTTGTCGGTGAGACTGGATACTTTGAGAGTCGCACACGATACTGGGGTAACCTCACCTCCATTCAGTGGTCTGCTGAAGGAACTACAGAGACATCAGATGCTAACACCTTTAGGCCTGTATGGTCTCAGCCAGGCACATACAAAGTCCGCGTGAAGGTCTCTAACGAATATGGCGATGCAACGAAAGAAATCTCCGTCACCGTACTCGGAGACGAAGAGAAAGTTTCAACCTTCCCCACAAAGTTCGGATTTGACGATTCCAAAGTTCCGACAACCTGGCGTGTATATGATCAGGACGAAGACGGATACTGCTGGCTCCCCCTCGCCAAGGACCAAAAAGATCGTATCAGTGCCGAGATGCTAGCGACACTAGGCGGTTTAGGCGGTACAGCAGATGCGTTGGTCAGCTATAGTTACTACATGACCCACTTTGACTTTAAGTACGAAGAGGGATTCGGCTTTTATCTAAAACCAGAGGACTGGTTGATTACTCCCACTATAGTAATCCCAAAGGACGCCACCAAGGCTACGCTTAACTATCTTGATGGCTACTTCTACTCGGTAGAGAAAAAAGAACGCGTTGATGGCTACAAGGTTTTACTATCTGAAAGTGGTATAGCACCAGAAGACTTTAAGGTAACGCTATTCAATAAACCGACCATAGAATCTAGTGAAGATAAGACCCCTGCCTTTGAGCGAACAATAGACTTAACTCCCTACGCAGGCAAGAGTATTCGAATCGCTTTCGTCCATCCAGCTCGCTATAGCTACGAAGTAGGTACTGGTGTAATCATTGATGAGGTGACCGTAACCTCCGATGGTCATAACCCTAGCCCTCGCTATACGACGGACCAACCTTACATAGAGCTCTCTACATCTCGCAAATCAGGGTCATGGAGCTTTAACATTGACGCTCCCGAAGAGGCGCAGAAAAATTGTTGGGCAGATTTGAACGGAAACGGCATGTACGACCTAGGCGAAGAGGAAGGCTTTGACTTTCGCTTCACCAACTATCGCAAAGAGATAGGAAGCCAGACACTGCGCATTTACGGTGATTTGACTCGATTTGAGTGTAGCTTCCAGGAGATTACTGAGATCGACCTAAGTCATGCACCACACTTGACCACCTTCGTGTCAAATTACAACAAGAGCTTGACGCAATTAGATCTTTCACACAACGAAGAGCTAACCAAGCTTGAGGCTTATGGTAATGGACTAACTAACCTAACCCTCGGACGTAAGCCCCAGCTCAAGACTCTTGATCTCAATAGTAATGCTCTGACGAGTCTAGACCTTCATGAGGCTCCTCTGCTAGAGCGTGTCGACTGCTTCGGCAATCATATAGGAGCCAAAGAAGCTCATCTTCTCGTCACCTCACTCGTAAACAAGACAGCAGAAAAGCCTGGCAAGCTATACTTCGTTAATAGCACTTTCGGTAAGGAAGAGAATCAGATTCTTGTCTCCGATGTTCTCTTGGCTCAGAGCAAGAATTGGTCCGTCATAGACTTTAATGCCTCTAAACCGTACAAGGGTATCGACAATACTTGCTACACAACCGAGCTACCCGCCATCACGCTAAAGGCACAGGAAGCTACAGGAGAGTGGCACCTACAGATTAAAGTCGCAGAGGGCGAGGCTAGAGACTCCGTATGGCTCGACCTAAACGATAACAAGCTCTTTGACTTTGGTGAGGAGCTAACAGAGGATATCCTTCAAAATGGATGGACAGCTCCTAGAGGGACCCCTTCTGTGACCCTCTATGGTGCCGTCACTCAGATCAAGTGTCAAGAAAATAAGCTCACTGAGATCGACTGCTCAGCAAACGACCGACTAGAGCTCCTCGACTGTAGCAAGAACATACTCTCCAAGATAACACTCGGGACACAGCCTAGCCTAAAGGATCTTTACTGCTATCAGAACCAGCTACAAGAGATAGACCTATCTCAATCGCCTAATATCACAAGTCTATCTCTGAACAACAATAAGTTTACGGCCTTGGATCTCTCTAACAACACCAAGCTCAAGGTACTTATGCTGTCTGACAATGAAGTAAGCGCACTAGATCTTTCTAAGCTCACCGAGCTAGTTTTCTTTGCTTGCAATGACAATAAGTTCACTTCCTTAGATCTCTCTAAGCAGATCAAGCTAGAGACCTTATACTGCGTCGGCAATAAACTTACAGCGCTAGACCTGTCTGCACTACAAGAGCTCCTAACTTTATCCTGTGAGAGCAACGAGCTAACTGCCCTTGACCTTTCGGCTAATAAAAAGCTAGAAGCTCTCTACTGCTACGAAAATGCCATCTCAGCATCTTCGATGAAGAAGCTCTTCACCACCCTATCCGATAGAAGTGGCAAAACTCAAGGCAAACTCTATGCAATCAATAGCTCAAAAGCTTCCGAGCGCAATGGTTATAACCTTGAAGATATAGCCATCGCCACGGCTAAGAACTGGCAGGTGAACGACTACAAGGATGGAGCCAATGGTGGAACTAATCCTCTTGCTATAGAGATCGTTACAACTCCCGAACAGATCATACCTCAAATATCTCAAGGGTGGCTCACGCTCTCAAGTATCGAGCCCCAAACTCTAGGCAAGCTATACACAGCGGATGGTCTCTTGATACGAGAGGGTAAAACGGGCTACGATGGGGTACTACGTCTAGACATGAGTGCGCTAGATGCTGGAAACTACATCCTTGCCATAGGACAGGTTACTCTGAAGGTCGTACTCTGATACGAGATTGAAAGGACTAGACAGTAACGTGGTGACGATTAGGATCCACTACTGTCCAATATAATCTCAAATGAACCGATTAAGGGCTGATTTCTCTAATGAGGATCAGCCCTTTTTTCAGTTTCTCACAAAAAGAGAGCTTGAGCGAGCAAAGCCAGCTTCGAAGAAATGGAGAATTTCCTCGGAGCTATTTTTCATTTGCTCTGGAGGAAATGGGAGAATTCTTTGGACTTATCATTTGATTCTTCCGAAGTTTCATTTGATTCTTCCGAAGTATCGTTTGATTTCTCCGAAGAAATTTGTCGTTTCCTCCGTGGAGATTTCTGATTTCTTCCGTGGGGATCAATTTTTGGTGCGAATGACGTTTTGGCAGATTCCTTTTTTTGTGCTACATTTGCCTTTGTATCAATAATGCCTCACAGTATGAAAAAAGTTTATCTATCCGTACGCTCGCTCCTATCCGCTGGAGCCGCTCTCCTACTTGGCTGGCTAGGCTTCTCTAGTTGCTCGGAAACTCCTGATTCTGGGAAGGTTGAGTATGGCACGCCCACAGTTGATTATGAGTTTAAGGTGCGCGTCACCGACCAAGACGCTAAGCCTGTCGAGGGTCTTCAAGTAGATCTACCCCGTAGCGATGGAGACGAAAAGGGACTCACCGATGCTCAGGGCAAAGCTGAGCTAGACGGGCGCTACGTTGGTTTTCGCAGGGATCACCAGGTAGTCCTAGAGGTGAAGGACATCGATGGCGAGAAGAATGGCGTCGTCGCAGACAAGCAAGTGACCGTAGAGGTCAAGGAGAGCGACTTCGTCAGCAAAGGCTCTAGACGCTGGAACAACGGCAAGGTAAAGAAGGATATAGAGATCCAAGTGGAGCGCAAGTAGCCTCTGTAGAGTCTTTGTCCTCACTTCTACTATTATATATAGTGTATGAAGCGAAAGCTCTCAAATATCATTTCTAATCTAATCGCTGGTACGCTGCTTGCGCTGATCGGTTGCTTAGGTTTCTCCAGCTGTAAGACACGCGCTACGCAGAGGACGAGCGAGGGCGACAAGTCGGAGCAGCCCGACACGACGACGCTCGCCAAGCCTAGCCCTAGACCAGACGGTATGGGCATGGTGATGTATGGCACGCCTACGACGATGTTTGAGCCGAAGCAGATCGTAGAGCCGGAGAAGCCAGAGTGAACTAGAGATCGTGGTCTCATCGAATGAAACTAAGCAAGCATAACTCCATCGGGCAGACGCTCCTACGTCCAGCATTCAAGCAGCGGATAGCCCTTGACCTGCATCGTGTCCTGCAGGCGGATAATGTGCGTCGGCACCCGATGACGACACTCTTCTGGGAGTGTACGCTACGTTGCAACCTGCACTGCGGACACTGCGGCAGCGACTGCCGTGTGGAGAGCGGTGTCGATGAATTGTCGGTCGCTGACTTTATCCATATTATTGACGGGCTGACGCCTCACGTCGATCCGAACAAGCTACTGGTCATCTTCACGGGTGGCGAGGCGCTCGTACGGCAAGACATTGAGGAGGCGGGGCTAGCCCTCTACCGTCGTGGCTACCCGTGGGGTATCGTGACCAATGGGATGCTCCTCGACGCGCAGCGCCTAGAGAGCTTGCGCCGTGCCGGGCTACACACAGCGACGGTGAGCCTAGATGGCTTTGCCGAGGCACACAACGCTCTGCGAGGGCATCCACTTAGCTACGAACGAGCTTGGCGAGCTATCCAGCTACTCACGCAGGCCGAGGACTTGGTCTGGGATGTGGTGACTTGTGTCAATCCGATGAACTTTGACTCGCTCCCCGCCTTTCGCCAGCAACTGATTGATGCGGGTGTGAAGCGGTGGAGACTCTTCTCCATCTTCCCCGTGGGGCGTGCAGCAGAGAATAAGCAGCTCCAGCTCTCCGACAGTCAGTACTACCAGATGATGCAGTTTATCATCGAGACGAATGAGGCTGGAGAGATAGAGGCGCAGTATGGGTGTGAGGGCTATCTGGGAGCCTTCGAGGGGCGCACGCGCAAGCAGTTTTACCAATGCCGTGCTGGCGTGAATATCGCCTCTATCCTATGCGATGGCTCTATCAGCGCCTGCCCGAGTATTCGCTTCGACCACAAGCAGGGCAACATCCATCACGACGACCTGTGGCAGGTGTGGGAGGAGCGCTTCGAGAGTTATCGTGATCGCTCGTGGGCTAAGACAGGTCCTTGTGCCGATTGTAAAAGCTGGAAGTACTGTCTGGGCAATGGTATGCACCTAAGAGACGATGAGGGCAAGCTCCTTGTCTGCCATCTCAAGCGTCTTGAAGCAGGTGCCGAGGCGCTGCATGCCTCTGAGGGTAAATGACCCAACAATCGCTGTCACCAACGGAGCTTATCGTTCGCTATGCACACGATGAGCTGCGCTTGAGTGCTGTAGGCTTAGCCCCGGCCGAAGCGGTTCCACCAGAGGTGTGGCAGACTTATCAGCAGACCATCACGGGAGATGCTTACGCGGGCCTAGACTACCTACAGCGTTACGATGACGTCCGTGCGGATCCACGCAAGCTACTGCTCGATGCGAAGTCGATCATCGTCGTGGCGCAGAGCTATTATCCACCCATCAAGCAACCGCTAGAGGCTCCCCAAGTGGCTTACTACGCATACGGACGTGACTACCACAAGGTGGTGCGCAAGAAGCTGGAGCGTCTCCTCGCGTTCATTCAGTCAGAGGTGGATCAGGGCGCCACGGGGCGTGTCTGCTGCGATACAGCTCCGCTACTGGAGCGCTACTGGATCATGCAGAGCGGGCTCGCCTATCAGGGTCGCTCGAAGATGATGATCATTCCTCGTCTGGGCACATTCTTTATCTATGGCTTCCTCGTTGTCTCCCTACCTTTGGAGTACGGTACGGTGAAAACTCGGAACTACTGCGGTCGCTGTCGGAGATGTATCGACCATTGTCCTGGAGGAGCTTTGCAGGCTGACGGCACCTTCCGAGCGGACCGCTGTCTGAGCTACTTGACGATCGAGCATCGGGGCGCATGGCCCGAAGGCGTTGCTGAGCATCTGGGCAATCGCCTCTTCGGCTGTGACGTCTGCCAAACTGTCTGTCCGCACAATGCGCACTGCACACCGCACGACGAACCAGACTTTATGATCCGCCCCGCCATTGCCCAGCTAACTTATGATCAACTGGCAAGCTTTACTCCCGAACTCTACGAAACGCTAACGATAGGCTCCTCGATGCGACGATGCGCCTACGAAGACCTCCTCCGCAATGCCGAGGCGGTCTTAGCCAATCACACGACTATCCTATGACTAGACACTACAATATAGCAGACCTACGAGGGCGCTTCATGCGCCGACTCAAAGATTATGGTCTCCCCCTCTCCATACTGATCGGCATTGTGGGCTATCGCCCGCTCTCCACACTGAGCCCCGCCATCCCTTACATGCTGATGTTGATGCTCTTCTTTAGCTTTCTCAAGCTCACGCCTAGAGACTTGCGCATACGACCGGTCCACTTTTACCTACAGCTCATACAGATCGTGCTAGCTGTGGGTGGCTATCTACTGGTGCGCTACTCGGGTATCTCCGAGAGTACGCTCCTCGCTGAAGGACTGATGATCTGCTTCTTCTGCCCCGCAGCCTCTGCGTCGCCCGTGGTCATCGGCTTCCTCGGGGGGAATGTTGCCCTAGGTACCACCTACGTCCTACTAACTAGTGTGGGGGTCATCGCATTAGCTCCACTCCTGCTGGGCTTCTTCGGCAGTGGAGCGATGGACTACGGAGCCACCTTTGTGCAGATTTTCTACCGTGTGCTGCCGGTCATCACGCTGCCCCTGCTCCTCGCTTGGGCTGTCCGCTATGGTGTCAAGCCCGTCTATCGGGTACTCACGAAGATCCCCTCAGCGAGCTTCTGGGTATGGCTCCTCTGTCTCTCTCTCATCATGGCCAATACAGTCCACTTCATCGCTGAGGAGCCACGGGAGATGATTCCGACGATGATCCTGCTAGGAGTCATGGGGCTGATTGCCTGCATCGTTCAGTTTGCCCTCGGCAAGTGGCTCAGCAAGCGAGTCCTCGGTGAGAGCATCACGCTCGGGCAGAGCTTAGGACAGAAAAACTCGACCATCGCCATCTGGCTGGCGCAGAGCTACCTCAACCCGCTCTCATCCGTTGCCATGGCCGCCTACTCTATCTGGCAAAACCTCCTCAACGCTTACCAAATACACCAAGCGACGAAGCGCTCGGGCAAAAAGCAGTCGTAGAGACGAGCTACAATCTGTGGGTGGAGACCCGCTCTATTTGCACACCAAACCGTAGCCTGTCGGTATTGCTTATTTTGTTACCTTTGTCCTCAGAGTAACGATGGTGCCGTGCACCACGTTGCGACACAACAAAACGTGCCTCTCCACTGGAAGACGCATCAAACCATAAAGAGAATAAGCTATGATGAACAAAGCTGACTACCAAAAGCTCGCCCCCTCTGCCGTATGGGGCTATTTCTATGATCTCACACAGATTCCCCGCCCCACAGGACACTGTCAGGCTGTGCGGGAGTATGTCGTTGCCGAGGGCAAGCGACTAGGACTAGAGACCCATGTAGATGAGGTGGGCAACGTATTGATCCGTAAGCCAGCCACACCAGGACTAGAGGATCGTCCCGTAGCTACCCTACAGGGACACCTAGATATGGTGCCTCAGAAGAACTCTGACAAGGTGCACAACTTCGAGACCGATCCTATCCAAACGATGCAAGACGGCGACTGGATCACGGCCGATGGCACGACACTCGGTGCAGACAATGGTATGGGAGTAGCACTCTCTCTTGCGATACTCGCTGATGATACGCTCAAGCATGGCCCCCTCGAGGCTCTCTTTACCATTGATGAAGAGGTCGGTATGGACGGCGCTAACGGGCTTAAGCCAGGCTTTAGCAAGGGTGACATACTCCTTAATATAGACTCCGAGGTAGAGGGTGACCTCTTCGTCGGTTGTGCTGGTGGTATCGATGTCAACGTCTCTCTAGAGTATCAAGACAACCACGAGCCTGACGAGGACGAGATAGGCGTACGCCTTACGATCAAGGGTCTCAAGGGCGGACACAGCGGTGTGGACATACACCTCGGTCGTGCCAATGCCAACAAGCTCATGGCGCGTCTCCTCAAGGAGGCTGTCTCGCAGTGCGGCGCTCTAGTCGCTGAGATAGACGGCGGTAACATGCGCAATGCGATACCTCGCGAGGCAGTCGCTCTGCTCTCTATCAAGGAGGACGACACCGAAGCGCTCTGGGAGCTGGTATCCGACTACGAGGAGACCTTCAATAAGGAGTTCGCTGGGATAGAGAACCACATCACCGTCTCTCTAGAGCGTTGTGACCGTCCTAAGACGATCCTGCCCGACGAGATACAGGACGCGCTGATCCATGCGTTGAATGCTTGTCAGAATGGAGTCATCTCGATGCTCTCAGAATTCCCCGACACGGTAGAGGCTTCGTCGAACCTAGCTCAGGTACAAGCTGGCGAGGGACATATCTCCGCCCGCTTCCTCGTCCGCTCCTCGAGTGACTCACGCAAGATGTGGGTCGCCTCTAGCATCGAAAGCTGCTTCCTACTGATGGACGCTCGCGTTGAGTTTGACGCACCTTATACAGGCTGGCAGCCCAATGCTGAGTCACACATCATGCAGGTAATGTGTCAGGCCGCCAAGGAGGTCTACGGCAAGGATCCCGCTGTCAAGGTGATGCACGCCGGTCTCGAGTGCGGTATCATACAGGGTGTCATGCCCGATATGGATATGATCTCCTTCGGGCCTGAGATCCAGCACCCACACTCACCAGATGAGCGTGTGAGCATCTCCTCCGTAGAGCGCAGCTACCGCATGCTGGTCCGGGCTTTGGAACTAATCTAATCGATAATAACAGATGAAAAAAGCTTTTGTATTCCCAGGTCAGGGCGCACAGTTCGTCGGTATGGGTCAAGAGATCTATACGAAGAGCGAAGCCGTACGCAAGCTCTTTGCCGAGGCGAACGAAGTGCTAGGCTTTGACCTGACCAAGACCATGTTTGAGGGTACCGAAGAGGATCTCAAGCAGACGAAGGTAACGCAGCCCGCTGTCTTCCTCCACTCTGTGGCGATGACCGTGGCGCTCGGAGATGCCTTCGCACCAGACATGGTCGCTGGGCACTCGCTAGGCGAGTTCTCGGCACTGGTTGCTAGTCGCGCCTTGCCTTTTGCCGATGCACTGCGACTTGTCTCGGAGCGTGCGCTCGCTATGCAGGCTGCTTGCGAGGCACACCCCTCGACGATGGCAGCAATCATTGGACTGCCAGACGACAAGATCGAGGAGATCTGCCGCGGCATCTCTGATCAGGTAGTGGTCCCTGCGAACTATAACTGCTCGGGCCAGGTAGTCATCTCTGGCACGATGGAGGGTATTGCTGAGGCTTGCGAGCAGCTCAAGGCTGCGGGGGCTAAGCGAGCACTACCGCTCAAGGTGGGCGGAGCCTTCCATTCACCGCTCATGCAGCCTGCCAAGGAGCGTCTGCAGCGTGCTATCGAGGCAACGACCTTTGCCACACCTATCTGCCCAATCTATCAGAATGTAGACGCTCGTCCTCATACCGATGTGGAGGAGATCAAGGCTAATCTGATCGCTCAGCTCACGGCTCCCGTACGCTGGACGAAGAGTGTCGAGGCGATGGTTGCCGATGGTGCTACGCACTTCGTAGAGCTAGGACCAGGCAAAGTCTTAGCAGGTCTTATCGGTCGTATCGCAAGCGATGTGACCTGTGAGAGCTTGGCAACGATCTAATGAATCTTTGCAAGAACTAAGGAGAGGACAAGTTCGGCTAGTCATCTAGTTGAGCTTGTCCTCTAGTTTTTATTCAGACATCTAAGTAGATAGTATTATGAGCGATAAGGAGTTACTAATACCCTACACGCGGCTAGCCCGCTCGGAGTGGCCAGAGGTTTACGGACGTCTCGAGGAGGCTGCCGTAGAGGCTACACGCCGGTCGTATGCCCCGTACAGTCACTTTCACGTAGGGGCTGCAGCACAGCTGGAGGATGGCGAAATCGTGCTGGGGTGCAATCAGGAGAATGCCTCCTTCTCGCCCACGCTCTGTGCGGAGCGAACAGCGCTCTACGCCATCGGAGCGCACCACCCAGGAGCTGTCGTGGAGCGACTGATGATCGTTGCTGAGACGGAGGGCAAGCGTGTCGAGGCGATCTCCCCCTGCGGCGTGTGCCGACAGGTGATGATGGAGACGGTAAAGCGACAGGGCAAGCCCTTTGAAGTAATCCTCTGCGGACCTGACGAAGCTATCGTTATCAGCGACTGTCGGCTCCTCTTGCCCTTTGCCTTTGACGGTTCAGATATCCCTTCGTAGCGCTGAGCTCACCCACCATTTGTAGAGACCTATTTTCCATTAGTATATGGCTTATCGCATCATTACGATCAGTAGACAGTATGGCTGCGGGGCTCGCACCATAGGGCGCCAGCTCTCAGAGCAACTCGGCTTGACCTATTACGACAAGGAGCTCATCCGCATGATCGCCAAAGAGAGCGGCTACGCTGCCGACTATGTCGAGGAGCAGAGCGAGTACGCTTCAACTTCGGGGCTGGACTTCATGCCGATGTCGCACGGAGCGCTTTTCTCTGTTCCTATGACGGGACTCGTTGAGACGCCATCGGTGACCCGCTATCTCAACGACTTTATCCTCAAGATAGCTGAAGAGAGTCCCTGCGTCATCATCGGGCGCAGTGCTGACTACATCCTACGAGACCGAGACGACGTGCTCAACGTATTCCTCTATGCCGATGTCGAGGCGCGTGTCAAGATGCTCCTACAGCGAGGTGACGAAGCGACGGAGGACGAAGCGCGCAAGCGCATTGACCACTCGGACCGCGCCCGCCGCAAGAACTATAAGCAGATGACCAATAGGGAGTGGGGCGAGTCGACCAACTACCACCTCTGCCTCAATACGGGAGCCTTCGGAGCGGTCTGCTGTACCGACATCATCGCGCACGCCTACCAGCTTCCCTGTGCTGGTGTGCCCATTGGCAAAAAGTAACCCACTATGCGACTGACGGACAATTGGTTCAACGGCTTGGCCGAGAGCGAAGCTGGCCAGACGGCTCACCTTCATGTGCGTGATGAGCTGGAGGAGTTTCGCGCTACAGGCAAGTACCGCTTTGTGATCGAGATCGCTTACCCCTTTGACGGCGAAGGCATAGAGCCCTCGGATACGGACACAGCGCAGATAGAGGCGGTGGACGAACTGCTACAGACCGCCATGGAGCGGGACAAGATGGCGATCCTTGCAGCCTCTATCCTAGAGCCAGGGCGCAAAGTGTGGCTCTACGTGAGCCGCACGTACGACCCCTTCTTCGATCGTCTCGATGAGGTGCTGGCGGAGCTGCCCCTCCTGCCACTACAGTTTGAGGTAGTCCAAGACTCCGACTGGAGCTACTACCAGGAGCTACTGGACAAGCTACAACCGTAGCCTAACAAACCACCCATCATCCTCATTCGATAAACGGCTCCTCCGTTGGAACTGAAAAGTTCCTCCCTTGGAACCGAAAAGTTCCTCCGCTGGAACCGAAGAGTTCCTCCCTTGGAACTAAAAAGTTCCAAGAGGGGAACAAGTTTTGAAACTCGTATCTGCTAGGGCATCAGCACGATACAAGCGATCAAACTTTCCACATCCACAAATGCAAAAGGAGAGCCTCACGCTAGGTGAAGCTCTCCTTTGCTTTTCTTTGGTCGGCTTGCTAGGTTACTTCGTATGGCTCAGCAAAGACCAGATAGCGTCGTCCTCGGGGTACGGCGCGACGACCTCTATTGGCTCGTGCGAGACGGGGTGCTCGAAGCTTAAGATACGTGCATGGAGCGAGATACCACCGTCCTTGTTGCTCCGTGGAGCGCCATACTTGAGGTCTCCCTTGATCGGGTAGCCCATATGGCTCAGCTGCGTACGTATCTGATGATGCCGCCCCGTGTGTAGCGTCACGGCCAGCAGACTGTAGCGGTCACCCACGGCGAGACGCTCGTAGGTGAGCCAGGCGCGCTTAGCCTCAGCGTGAGGCTCCGTCACGACGTAGCTCTTGTTTTGCTTGCGATTGCGATAGAGCAGATCCTTAGCCTCGCCCGCTTTCTGGGGAAAAGCTCCACAGACCACAGCATGGTAGACTTTGTGGATTTCTCGTCGCTGAAACATAGCGTTGAGCCGTGCCAGAGCCTTCGAAGTCTTGGCAAAAAGCACCGCCCCCGACGTCGGTCTATCGATACGATGCGTGACCCCAACGAATGCCCGCCCAGGCTTGTCGTACTTATCGATGAGATAGCGCTCGACAAGATCCGAGAGCGGTGTATCGCCCGTGCTGTCACCCTGTACGAGCATCCCCGCCGGCTTATTGACGATGAGGAGATGATTGTCCTCGTAGAGGATCTGTAGGTCAGGCATCGATCCGCTTACTAAGGCATTACATATTCATACCACCGCAGCAGGAGAGCACCTGTCCTGTCATGTAAGAGGAGAGGTCGCTCGCGAGGAAGAGTGCCACATTGGCCACATCCTCAGGCTTACCACCACGGCGTAGCGGGATCTGCTTAGCCCACTCCTTGCGCACCTCCTCGCTGAGGACAGCCGTCATATCGCTCTCGATGAAGCCTGGTGCGATGCTATTGGCACGGATACCACGTGAGCCGAGCTCCTTGGCAACGCTCTTAGCCAGTGCGATCATACCAGCTTTAGAAGCCGAGTAGTTCACCTGACCCGCATTGCCCGATACACCGACGACGCTCGCCATATTGATGATGCTGCCCTGGCGCTGCTTCATCATAACGGGAGCCACGGCGTGGGTCATATTGAAGGCGGACTTTAAGTTGACATTGATCACCGCATCCCACTGCCGCTCCGTCATACGTAGGAGCAGACCATCACGGGTGATACCGGCATTGTTGACTAGAACGTCCAGCTTGCCAAAGTCAGCGACAATCTGCTCGATGAGCTGATGTGCTGCCTCAAAGTCTGCCGCATTGCTCTCATAGGTGCGTATCGTGACACCGCACTCTTGCGCCAGCTGAGTATAGTAATCCTTTGCTTCGTCGGCAACCTTGAGGTCACTGATAGCTACATGGCATCCAGCCTCTGCATACTTCGTGGCGATCGCCTTGCCGATACCACGTGCTGCTCCGGTGATCAGAGCCACTTTGTCCTGAAGTAGTTTCATAGATTCTATTGAGTTATAGGTTTTGTATTTGCATGATTGGTCAGTCCCTGCCTGAGTAGCTGCTTCATCGCAGCGATGATGCGTAGGTAGTCCTCCTTGCCGTACTCATGGTGGTAGCGATTGATGTAAGGCGCCTCCAGACTCTTGAAACTCTTGAGGAGCAGGTAGGCTGTCGAGTTGATGTCAGGGACTAGTAACTCTCCTCGATCGTGGCCCTCCTGCAAGATCCGCTTGAGCATGTCGTACTCGCTCTGGTCATACTTGAGGCGAAGGCGCTCGATGTTGAAAGTGTCGCTAAAGAAGCTCGCATTGTGCTCACCCTGTCTCTGGACCGTCTTCTGTATCAGTTGCAGATGATTGTCCAGCAGTACCATCAGCTTAGTGATCGCATCGCCCGGACGAGCCAGCACCTCGCTCAGCGACTGGCTCATCAGACTGATCTCCCGCTCTATGACCGCCATGAGCAGCGTCTGCTTGTCCTTATAATAAGTGTAGACCGTACGCCGACTACACCCCACAGCCTCAGCAATAGCGACCATGGTCGTCTCCTCGACTCCTTGCTGCACAAAGAGCGTGTGAGCCATTTGGACGATGCGCTGGCGCATGTGTTGTGTAGAGGTCATGGGTGCGTGGACGATAATAAAAGCTTGAGATAACCGTTACAAAGATACAGCTTTGCGCCGAAAGTGCCCTTTGGGGTCAAGCGCACGCCATTCTAATCCTCACCCACATGTCATCCTCTAGGAGATTACTCGGCACCCTGCCTACCAATATACTACTTGTCGTGCTGGCGCTCGTCGTGGCACTCCTCCCGCTCATCCTCTCGGAGCCGCTCGTGAGACGCATGGCCGACGAGGAGCGGCTCAAGATGCAGACCTGGGCGGAGGCGACCGAGTGCATAGCCAGCCAAAGCGACGAGCAGCTCAATGCCTTAGCCCTCCAAATCTTAGAGTCAAACACCACCATACCGCTCATCCTCACAGACAGCCTCGGGAATATCCTAGGATACAAAAACATCGACCCCGAAGCGGTCGCTCGTGACTCGACCTATCTGGCGAGGCGGCTCACTGCTTTTCGCTCTGGGTATGCACCTATTGAGATAGACCTAGGCACTGCTGGGCGCCAATACCTTTACTACAGCGACAGCAGTAACCTGAGGCGGTTGCTACGCTTCCCCTATCTGCAGACAGGTATCTTCATCCTCTACATCATCATCCTCGTCCTCACCATTCGTAGCCTACTGCACTGGGAGCAGGACCGTATATGGGTGGGACTCAGCAAGGAGACCGCCCACCAGCTCGGCACGCCTATCTCCTCGCTCATGGCGTGGACCGAACTGCTCAAGAGCTACGACCTACCCCCCGAAATCATCGAGAGCATCGGCCAAGATGTCAATCGCCTCGAGCTAATCGCCCACCGCTTCCAAAAGGTCGGCAGCCTACCCGAGCTCACCCCCATAGAGCTCAACGGACTGGTCGCTACATCCGTGCAATACCTCTCACGGCGCATCTCCAGACAGGTAGAGATCCTCTTCGAGCCAGCAGCTGAGGAGCTGTACTGTCTCATCACGCCCGACCTCATGAGCTGGGTCGTAGAGAACATCGTCAAGAACGGCGTCGACGCTATGGACGGCAAAGGCACAATCACCATCAGCACAGAGGCTCACGGCAAGAACGCCTACCTCGATATCACCGACACGGGTCGTGGTATGACACGCGCCACGCAACGGATGATCTTCAAGCCAGGCTTCACCACCAAGGAGCGTGGCTGGGGGCTCGGCTTATCGCTCGCACGTCGCATCATACGTCACTACTTCCGCGGGCGCATCTACGTCAAGCGCTCCGAGCTACAAGTCGGCACCACCTTCCGTATCACCCTCCCCCTGCAGCAGCTCCCCTAGCCAGCCCCGCCGTTCCCCTTTTCGGCCAAAAGTGGAAACGAAAACCGGCCAACTTTGGAAACAGCGGAAGAACCTTCACCGTTTTGAGTTGACAGCGAGAGGGTTAAAACATTCGGCTATCGGCTGTCTTAGTAGTGCTTCTTAGGGAAAGCGACGCTTCGGTGCGGGAGGCTAAAATTTCCCACGTGGGAAATTCCAAATAGCTCGCTGGAAAATTAAAATTCTCCACGGAGGTAAGGAAAAATTCTTCGGAAGAATCAAATGAAACTTCGGAGGAATCAAATGATAAGTCCGAGGAATTTTTCTTTGCCTCCGTAGAGAACAAAAATTTCGGAATCCCCCACGTGGAGGCTCTGCTCTTTATTTTGTAACTTTGTGGAGCTAAAGACTGCACATCAATATAAACTTATCATACACCTCTATGGAACTACTTCAAAAGAACGTACAGCGCGCTAAGGCTAACAAGCAGCGCATTGTACTCCCCGAGGGTCTCGAGCCTCGTACCCTCCAAGCTGCTGATCGCATCATCGCTGACGGCATCGCTCACATCATCCTCCTAGGCAACCCCGCCGAGATCCAGGCTAAGGCTGCTGAGCTAGGTCTTAAGCACATTGACCAGGCTGAGATCATCGACCCACAAAACCACGCACGCCGTGAGGCTTACCGCGACCTCCTGATGGAGCTACGCAAGGCTAAGGGCATGACCCGTGAGCAGGCTGACGAGCTAGTGGTCAATCCGCTCTACCTCGCTTGCCTAATGATTAAGTCTGGCGACGCTGATGGTGAGGTAGCTGGTGCACACAACACGACGGGCAACGTGCTCCGCCCCGCACTCCAGCTCATCAAGACACGCCCAGGACTCAAGGTAGTCAGTGGCGCATTCCTCATCTTCTCTCCGCTCAAGGAGTATGGCGAGAACGGCTTCTTCATCTTTGCAGACTGCGCCGTCACGCCTAATCCTGACAGCAATGAGCTTGCTCAGATAGCTATCGCTTCTGCCGACACGGCTCGTAGCATCGGCGATATGGAGCCACGCGTTGCCCTCCTGAGCTACTCTACAAAGGGCTCTGCCAAGAGCGAGATGATCGACAAGGTTACGGAGGCTTACAAGATCGCTAAGGAGATGGCTCCTGACCTACTCATCGACGGTGAGCTACAGGCAGACGCAGCTATCGTAAGCAAGATCGCTGAGCTCAAGGCTCCTGAGAGCCCCGTAGCTGGTAAGGCAAACGTCCTCGTCTTCCCGAACCTAGAGGTGGGCAATGTCGCTTACAAGCTCGTCGAGCGTCTCGGTCGTGCTACCGCTGTCGGTCCTATCCTACAGGGTATGGCTGCTCCTGTCAATGACCTAAGCCGTGGCTGCTCCGTAGACGATGTCTACAACGTGATTACAATCACTTGCAACCAAGCTATCGCAGCTAAGAAGTAATTCATCACTTACTCCCTTCCCTTTACTAAAGATAAATTATGATCGTACTAGTCCTTAACTGTGGCAGCTCGTCTGTCAAGTATTCACTATATGATATGCCCGAGGCTCGTATCCTAGCTTCAGGCGGTATTGAGAAGCTCGGTCTGCCCGACTCTTTCATCAAGTTCAAGACAACCGACGGCAAGAAGGTACAGATAGACCGTCCGCTACCTGAGCACACGGTGGCTGTCGAGTTTATCCTCGAGATCCTGACGAAGTCTGAGTACGCTGTCCTAGACAGTGTAGACCAGATCGAGGCTGTGGGTCATCGTCTCGTACATGGTGGTGAGGCGATCAATAAGAGCGTCCTCATCAATGACGAGGTGATCGAGCAGGTAAAGCGTGTCTCTGACCTCGCTCCACTACACAACCCACCCTCACTGAAGGGTATCGACGCTATCACGAAGCTCCTCCCGAAGGTGCAGCAGGTAGCTGTCTTTGACACTGCCTTCCACCAGACGATGCCCGCATACTCTTATATGTATGCGCTACCCTATGAGTACTATGAGAAGTACGGAGTGCGTCGCTACGGTTTCCACGGTACGAGTCATCGATACGTAAGCCATCGTGCCTGTGAGATTCTTGGGAAGGATTTCGATAAGACACGCATCATCACCTGTCATATCGGCAATGGAGCTTCGATTGCCGCCGTCTGCAATGGCAAGGTCCTAGACACCTCTATGGGCTTGACCCCTACAGATGGTCTGATGATGGGAACTCGCTGCGGTAGCATTGATCCAGGTATTATCTCTTTCATTATGGAGAAAGAGCATATGACCCCAGGAGACTTCTCTACAATGGTCAATAAGAAGAGTGGCGTGCTGGGTATCACAGGGGTTTCCTCCGATATGCGTGACGTAGAGCAAGCTGCCGAAGCTGGCAACGAGCGTGCTAAGCTTGCTCTCGAGATGTATCGTTACCGCATCAAGAAGTACGTAGGAGCCTATGCAGCTGCTATGGGCGGTGTCGATGTAATCGTCTTCACGGGCGGTGTCGGCGAGAACGACCAAGTGACTCGTGAGTCCGTAGTCTCTGGACTTGAGTTTATGGGCGTAGAGTTTGACTCAGCAGTCAATCGCTCTAGCCGTGGCGAGGAGAAAGTGCTATCGAAGCCTTCAAGTCGTGTGGCAGTCCTTTGTGTCCCCACCGACGAGGAACTGATGATAGCACGCGACACGATGAATCTCGTCAAGTAGAGCGAGCCAACGAGCTCGTCACAAGACGACAACATAAAAGTAGGGGCGGACATCGACAGATGTTCGCCCCTACTTTATTATAGGTAGTCGAGTTGTGACGCAAGTTTGCTTGGGACGACTGAGCGTCTTGTACCGCACTGGTCCTCTGTCATATACGAGTTCCAAAGACAGCTCCTCTCTTGGAACTTTTTAGTTCCAAGGGCGGAACTCTTCCTTTCCACCGTTGAAAACTTTGTTTTCCTCCCTAGGAAATGTTTCTTTCCTCGGGAGGAGCGTCTAGCTATTCCTACATTAAGCATAGATCGGCAGTAAGAGCCTCTGGATGAGAGTAGAGCTACAGAAAACGAGGCTCATCACCGCTCGATTATTTCAGCGAATTACCTAATAGGTAGTATTGAACGATTGTTACTTGCCACCGATATACCTACAATTTGCTAGCTCTTGCTGTGAGTCGTTGTAAGCCCCTGCCGTACCTTTGCAGTGGAAATTTGTCGGGTAGTCGACAGGCTCCACGAGATGTCGCATAGTAGAGGATTCGTCCCCTTATTCTCTTCGTTTTCCCCCTCCACTGTGCCCATCTTGAGGTACGCTAAACAATGTAAGGGGTCCCAATAAAGCTCTCCCTTCGTTTGATTTACGACAATGTCAAACACGCTATAATAATATATGAAACGACTCATTTCGTATCTCCTCTGTGCTCTCGTACTTTGCACCGTACAGCTATCAGAGGCGCAGACTGTGGATACATTGTCACAGGCTCCCGCACCAGCTCCTCGTCGGCTCACCCTAGGTGGGTATGGAGAGGCTGTTGCATCGAGGATGTTTTACAGTAATAACTTCAAGCGCTACACCGATGCGGCACTCTACAAAGATGCTCGTAGCTTCGGGCAGGTGGACTTGCCTCACGTAGTTTTCTTCGTCGGTTATGACTTCGGTCACGGTTGGTCTCTAGGCTCTGAGATCGAGTTTGAGCATGGTGGCACGGAGAGTGCTGTCGAGATCGAAGAGGAGGAGACTGGCGAGTACGAGTCTGAGATAGAGCGTGGTGGCGAGGTGGCTCTCGAGCAGTTTTGGCTACAGAAGAGCTTCTCGCGAGCGCTCAACCTCCGCATCGGACACATGGTGGTGCCCGTCGGAGCAACCAATGCGTATCACATGCCGACGGAGTTCTTTACGGTCTACCGCCCCGAGGGGGAGAATACGATCCTGCCCTGTACGTGGCACGAGACCGGTATAGGCCTGTGGGGTAAACTACCTAACTGGCGGTATGAGGTGATGGGTATCGCCGGGCTAGATGCTGACCGCTTTAACAATAAGGACTGGATTCATGGCGGTGCGGGTAGTCCCTACGAGTTTAAGATGGCGACGAACTATGCTTGCGCTATGCGCGTGGACAACTACTCCGTACGCAATCTGCGCCTCAGCCTGAGTGGCTACGTCGGGACGAGCGGTCGCAACACGCTCAATGCGACAAACAAGTATGACCATATCAAGGGGCTTGTCTGTATCGGAGCTTTTGACTTTCAGTATGCCAATCCGCACCTCATCTTGCGAGGCAATGTGGATTACGGACACCTAGGCGACTCGATGGAGATCACAAAGGCCAACCGCACGACCCGCAAGGACTCGCCCTCGCCAAAGAACAGTGTCGCCAAGGCGGCTCTAGCTGCAGGCCTGGAGGGCGGATATGACCTCTTCTCAGCCTCGGCTAAGCTGAGGCAGCTCAAGCAGCGTCTTTACCTCTTCGGGCGGTATGACTACTACGACTCCATGTTTCAAGTAGTACCCAATATGACCGACGAGCTGGAGTGGGAGCGACAGAAGTTTACTGTCGGACTGAACTACTACCCGATCCCCGAGATCGTCGTCAAGGCTGAGTATAGCTATCGTATGCTGCACAAGCAGTTCAACGATGAGCCGACGATCAGTCTAGGCATCGCTTACTTTGGCATGTTTCACTTCTAGATTCTTTTAACTCAACACAATACAATCGACTATGAATAAGTATACCTACATCTTTAAGATGCTCCTTCTCTCAGTCGTGGGCGTCATCCTCGTCTCTTGTCAAGAGAGTGACGAGCCCAAGGCAAAGCAACTAGACCCCGCACAGACGGCTCTCGTCAAGCAGTTTGTCGAGGGTGTCGTAGTCCCCACCTACAAGTCTCTAGCAGACGATGCTATCGAGCTGTCTGGGCTTTGCGAGGAGCTGATGAAGAACCCCTCTCAAGAGCTGGTCAACAAGGCTTGCAAGAAGTGGGTCTCAGCGCGTGCTTACTGGGAGCTTAGTGAGGCTTTTCTCTATGGAGCTGCTGGTGACTACAACATCGATCCACACATCGACTCTTGGCCTCTGCAAAAGAATCAGCTGGACAACGTCCTTCAGAACAAAGACCTCCTCGATGAGCTTAAGGAGGAGGGAGCTGATGCTGCGGGCTTTGCTTCTCTAGGCTACGGTCTACTCGGCTTCCACGCTGTGGAGTACATTATCTTTAGAGATGGTCAGCCTCGTAAGGTTGCTGAGATCACAGAGCCTGAGCGCATCTACAATGCAGCTGTTGCGGAAGATCTAGCTCGTCAGACTACTCGTCTAGAGGCTAGCTGGGCTGGCATTGACAAGGTGACGGCTGACAAGAAGAAGACACTTGAGGATGCCGAGCTCCTCCCCACAATGGACTACGGTCAGCTCATGATCGCTGCTGGGGAGCAGGGCAACAGCGCCTACAAGAGCCAGAAGGATGCTCTCGTTCAGATCTTACAAGGTGCAAGCGACATCTCTGACGAGGTGGGCAATACGAAGATTACCGACCCGGTCAACTCGGGCAATGTCCTAGACGTGGAGTCTTGGTACAGCTGGAACTCTATTGAGGACTTCACTGACAACCTCCGTAGCGTCCGTAATGCTTACTACGGCTCTCTCGACGGCACTGTCCACAATCACTCTCTCGCTACCTACATGGCTAAGCAGCATCCCGAGCTAGACAAGGAGATCCGCTCTGCCATAGACCATGCGATCAAGACGGTAGCTGCTATGCCAGCGCCCTTCCGCAATAACCTAACTAAGGAGGCTACTAAGCCCGCCATCGAGGCGTGCAATGCGCTCCTAGAGAAGATCGATGCAGCTATCGAGGCTGTACAGAAGTAATCAATAACCAATCGTCATACCATCTGCAGGATCCCTAGAGGAGCCCTGCAGATGTATGATAGTTTTTTAGAGGAAGTTGTTATGAACAAGGTATTAAGCATATGTAGCCTGATAGGCTGTCTGGCGCTCTTGAGCGCATGTAGCTCAGACTCTCCAGATCCAAGCGAAACGAATCCATACGAAGAGCAGTACTATAGCGGGGGAAAGCTAGGCACCGCGTTCAATAACACGGCCACCTGCTACGAGCAGTTTACCCCTGCAGTCGAGGAGGCTGGTTTGGTCGCTAGGTTTAAGAGAGGAGAGCGCCTCTTCGAGAATCCCTTTGACACATCTACTGATCCAAACTTCCCGCTACGTGGCTTAGGCCCCTTGTGGCTACGTGCTAGTTGTATCGCTTGCCACCCGGGATACGGTCATGGCGCTAGACAGACCGAGTACAACTCGAACACCATAGGTAACGGCTATCTACTCGTCCTCACGGACCAAAACGATAACTACCTATCCTCCCTCACAGGTATGCCTCAGACGCAAGCTGCGCCACCCTTTAAGGCACCACTTGATGAGCGTAAGATTAGGATAGACTGGCTCCCCTACACAGACGAGTGGGGCAATAAGTTTGACGATGGCGAGACATACGACCTTATTTACCCAGAGGTGACCATCCCGGAGGATGCCTTCTATGTACCTCTACAGGCCAAGGGCAAGGACATCCCATACTCCGATCTACGTGTTCGCCTAGAGAGCACCATCGGTATCTACGGCACAGGTCTGCTCGACGCTATCAGTGACGAAGACCTCCGTGCTCAGTATCAGACGGAGGAGAAGCATGGAGCCAACCTTAACCCCTCCGTCTGGAAGAATGGCGACTTCGTTAGGTACTACGTCAATAAAAAGCAGGGCGACGGAACTAAGTACCTTCCCCGCTACACCTACGGCTTGACACGTGGTAGCATACAGGATGGCCCAGGTGCTAACGCTATCTGGAACATCACCAACGTGACTCGTAGCGATCGTCGCTACCACTACATGACTCCTACCTATGCTAAGGTAGCTTCTGAAGATCCCGAGGTGCAGGCTAAGTTTTACACCTATTACCCAGAGTGGCGGAAGAGCGGTGATGTCAAGAAGGACATCTACAACTACCTAACCTCTAGCGAGCTCCCGGCCGATATGACCGATGAGGAGTACATTGACTTTATGGTATGGCACCGCGGACTAGCCGTCCCGTCGGCACGAGATGCTGATAGCAAAGAGTTTCAACAGGGTAAGCAGCTCTTTGAGGAGATGGGGTGCGCCAGCTGCCACCGTCCTACCTGGACTACGGGCGAGGATCAGATCCGCGACCCGAACAACTTCTTCGTAGGTGCTCGTGCTAGCCTCCTGCCACGCTATCCGCATCAGAAGATCTGGCCCTACACCGATATGATCCAGCACCAGCTGCAGATGAAGAACAATATCCGCACAGGTTGGTGTCGTACCACCCCGCTGTGGGGTCGTGGGCTTAGCATGAAAGCAACTGGGGCTGGCGATCGACTACACGACTGCCGAGCACGTACCGTGATCGAGGCGATCATGTGGCACGGAGCTAAGAATAGTGATGCAAGACAGTCGATTGAGAAGTTTCGCAAGCTCAACAAGGAGGAGCGAAAAGCTGTCGTCACCTTCATTGAGTCTATCTAATCTTGCAACTTCTTCTATCTAATAGATATACACCGTCCATAGGACTACACACCTTCACCCCTCCCCTGTGCACATTTGCCAAAGCAATAGATTATGATGATAGATATAAGCTGTCAGGGGAGGGGAGACACATACACCCAAATACTTTATTCTTATGAAGCACTTAACTACACAGCTAGCGCTGCTGGCACTCATCCTTACGAGCCTGACAGCTTGTCAGCGAGAGTGTGGTAGCGACACTCCTCAGACGCTTAGCGAGGAGTATTACAGCGGAGGCAAGCTAGGCACTACCTTCAACAATACCGCCTCATGCTTCGAGCAGCCCACAGAGGCTATTGCACTGGCTGGACTAGATGCCAACTTCAAGCAGGGTGAGCGTCGCTTTGAGACGGCGCACGCTGCTGGTGATGTACCTGGTCTGACCTTCACGGGACTAGGTCCTCTATACAATCGTACCACCTGCGAGGCTTGTCACCCAGGCTATGGACATGGTAAGCGCATCACACGCTACAATAGCGAGGAGATGGGCAATGGCTGTCTCATCATCGTTACTGACAAAGAGGGAAATATGGCTAGCTCGCTCGGCTTAGTGCCTATGACTGTCGCACTGCCTCCTTTCAAGCCGATGATCGACGAAAAGAAGATGACCATCGACTGGCGTAGCTATACGGACGAGTGGGGCAATAAGTTTGACGATGGCGAGACCTACGACCTCATCTATCCTGAGGTACATCTGCCCGCAGAGGCTCTCTACTCGCCTCTAGAAGTGAATGGCAAGCCCTATCCAATAGATCAGGCAGTCGTTACGCTTGAATCTACCATCGGCATCTACGGCACGGGTCTACTCGATGCGATAAGTGATGATGATATACGTCAGCAGTATATCAAGGAGGCTCCGCATACCCCGCTCAATCCTGCGATCTGGGCTGGAAACGACTTCGCGCCTACGGGGGTAGACGCTGCAGGGCATCCGATGCGCTTTGACTATGCGTGTGACTTTACCAAGCTTTCTGCCAATGTGAGCCTATGGGAGGTGACCAACATCATCACGCCTATGTTTCGTAAGTTCTACATCCCCGAGGCTTATGCAAGGACGGCAAGCAAAGATCCCGATGTGCAGGCACAGTTCTACAAATACTTCCCAGAGCGCAAGAAGACAGGCAATGTGGAGCAGGATATCTACGACTTCTTTACAGCTACGGACCTACCCGTCGAGATGGACGCACAGGCTTGCTACGACCTGATGGTGTGGATACGTGGTCTTGCAGTGCCAGCAGCGAGAGACATCGACTCCCCCGATGTGCAGCGTGGTAAGCAGCTTTTCACCGAGATCGGCTGTGCCACTTGCCACCGTCCCTCTTGGACTACGGGCGATGATGTCGTCGTGGATGTGTATGGTCTGACCGAGGGTGGCAAGAAGGCTATGCCACGCTACCCAAAGCAAAAGATCTGGCCTTACACCGATATGATCCAGCACCAACTCCACATGCAAAACGATATCCGCACAGGCTGGTGTCGTACCACACCGCTTTGGGGCCGTGGTCTGAGCCAGAAAGCTTCAGGTCATCAGGATCGTCTGCATGACTGCCGTGCACGCAATGTGATCGAGGCTATTATGTGGCACGGAGCGAAGGATAGCGATGCACGCTTTACCGTAGAGAAGTTTCGCAAGCTCGACCGCAAGGATCGTGAGGCGGTTGTCAAGTTTATCAACGCAGTATAGCTTCACACACTAGATACAATATAAATATGGTGTGGCGCAAGCTTCCCTTCATACTACTACTCATCACGGTGGCTGTCCTCGCGGCAGCCACTGTGGTTGAAAAGCTTTACGGTACGCCCTTCGTTCAGGAGCACTGGTATGGCTCTCCGCTCTTTACCATCTTGTGGGTGCTACTCTCCTGTGCTGGGCTACTCTATATCTTACGGGCTAAGCTCTACAGACGCTTCTGGATCTGGATGATTCACGTCTCACTACTGGTCATCTTGCTGGGCGCTGGCGTGACTAGCTGGACCGCCATACATGGACGGATCAAGCTCCAGGAGGGCGCCAGTCCTACGGATCGCTATCAGAGCGATCAGGGAGAGACACTGACCCTCCCCTTTGAGGTCGCTTTGGAGCGCTTTGATCTGACCTACTACACAGGGACCCAATTCCCGCTAGACTACCAGAGCAATCTCATCATCCAGGACCAAGAGCGATCGAAGAGCCTTCGTGGTGCTGTCTCGATGAATCGCATCTTCCGCTACCGATTCTATCGCTTCTACCAGTCGGGCTACGAGCCAGAGACTACCTCCTCTATCCTCTCCATCGCTTACGATCCGTGGGGGATAGCAATCTCTTACCTAGGCTATGCGCTTCTCGCAATCAGCTTCGTAGGGGGCATGTACGCACGTCGTCGTAAGGTGAGACAGCTCCTCAAGCAGGCACTGGTCTCTCCCGTGGCTATGCTCCTGATACTCCTTGCTGGTGGTACGCTCTCGGCAGAGGCAAAAGCACCTGCGACGCCTCTCCCCAAGACGGTTCCAGCCAATGTGGCGAAAAGCTTTGGCGAACTGCACATCTTGTACAACAATCGCGTTTGTCCCCTAGAAACCTATGCTCAGGAGTTTACCGAGAAGCTCTATGGACGCAGTAGCTACCGAGGCTTTTCTCCCGAGCAAGTCTTGGCGGGCTGGATCTTTTACTACGACAGCTGGGTCGATGAGCCGATGATACGGATCAAAGATCGGAGCATACGCAAGCTGCTCGAGTGCTACGAGGGGAAGCGGGTGAGCTACCGTCAGTTCTTTGACTTGCAGGGTAACTATCGCCTAGAGTCACTGCTGGACAACTACATACAGCACCCCGACCAGCCTGGGCGCAAGGCACTCTTTGAGGCACACGAGAAGTGTCAGGTGATACAGAGCTTAGGACTAGGCGAGTCGCTCGCGATCTTCCCCGTACAGAGCCATGGAAGTATCGCATGGTATCATCCAGCCTCTACAGATCTACCCGCAGAGATGCCTCTAGATCAGTGGACTTTCGTACGCAAGAGCTTTAACTACCTAAGCGAACTGGTCATCATGCAGCAGTGGGATGAGGCGCAAGACTTCCTCGTCAAGCTCCGTCAGTACCAGCTCAAGGAGGGCGGTGAGAGCTGTCCCTCGGTTATGCGCTTTCGCTCCGAGATCTACTACAACCAGCTCTCCCCCTTTATCGGACTCCTCGCCAAGATCCTCGCCACCATCGGGATCTTGCTCTTCATCTGGACCGCTTATCAGCTCTCCGTGGGGCGACTCGTGGATCCGCCATTTGTCAAGTGGGGCATCTGGATCATCATCTACGGCAGTATGCTCTACCTAACCCTGATGGTGATCCTGCGCTGGATCGTCTCGGGCTATGTGCCGCTGAGCAATGGCTTTGAGACGATGCAAGCCTTAGCCTGGATCGTACTGCTACTGACCATACTTGCCGGGCGCAAGCATCGGGTATTGGTCCCCTTTGGGCTACTCATGGGCGGTTTGTCGCTCTTGGTAGCCTCCTTCGGGGGCAGCAATCCGCAGATTACTCCGCTGATGCCAGTGCTTCACTCGCCGCTACTGAGCATCCATGTGCTGGTCATCATGATAGCGTATAGTCTCTTGGCCTTTATGATGCTCAATAGCTGCATGGCACTGATCCTGTCACGCCGCTCTGCCGTCGGGACGCACCTAGAGGCACTCAGTCGACTACTCCTCTATCCCGCAGTCGCACTGCTGGCTATCGGCATTTTCATCGGAGCCGTCTGGGCAAACGTCTCATGGGGACGCTACTGGAGCTGGGACCCCAAAGAGGTGTGGGCACTCATCACGCTCATCATCTACGCCCTGCCACTACACTGCGAGTCGCTGCGTTGCTTCCGCTCGCAGAGGTTCCTGCATGTTTATCTCTTAATCGCCTTCGTGTCGGTGCTGGTCACCTACTTCGGGGTCAACTTCTTCCTCGGCGGGATGCACAGCTACGCATGATGCTCCCTCTTACGAAGCGATAAGTCCACTCCACAGAGGAAAAACAAATTCCTCCGTGGAGTTTTTTTTATTCTCCACGGAGGCGAGGAAAAATTCTTCGGAGGAATGAAATGAAACTTCGGAAGAATGAAATGATAAGTCCGAAGAGTTTTTTTCTTTCTTCGGTGGAGAATAAAAAATATCCACGTGAGAAATTGGTCGTTTCTCACGTGGATATCTAAAGGCGGTTGTCTTGTATCAGGACTGCCCGACGAGATCTGATTAGTTGCTCTCGGTAGCAAGCCCCCTGAAGAGAGTGTCTACAAAGCTGCCGATATTGCCGACGTGGCAGCAATAGCTATGGCTACGAAGACAGCTATGGAAATACCTATGCACACAGCAGCCGCAATGGCAAGCCCCCTAGCCCACTGAAGCGACTTGCGACTTGCGCTCTCAGCTTCTGCGTAGTTGCCTCTATCATAGTGTGTAGAGACCTGTATCGAGTAGACAAGTGGTATAATCCCTAGTGGAAAGAAGAGTAAGACGCAGAGGATGCTCCACACAAGGTTGTCGGGTGGCATCTTGGGACGATTTTGTGGCTGCATGTAGCTGCCATAGCCATACGAGGTGCCGTAAGCAGGAGCTCCTGCGTATGGATTAGGGCCAGGTGCTTGGTACCCAAAGAGAGGACGTAGCTCATCCAGCGCTTGAGCCGGACAAGCATCGCTCATGCCCTCGACGCGTATCATCGTCTGGGGAGTAACTCCTCGGGCGGACAACTCCTCAAGCGTGTAGGGCCCTAGTTCTTGTCCGTTGTGGACGATGTAGTACTGCCTCATACTTCTACTCTAGTTTATGATCTATAGAAGCAAAATCGTAGATCTTAGCGGAGTGCTTGATCTCTTTCCTGCTCAATCTACTTCTTCGTACGCAAAGGTATGTAATCACTTGGACTTATACAATATTGCGCCAGGTGTTGCTAGTCGGGGTAGCAATAGCACGTTCGAAAGATGTGTCGCTCTCTAAACTCTAATATCTAACCTCTAATCTCTGGTCTCCCCTCTCCCTTGACGGAAAAGTTGTACTTTTGACACGACAACGAGCGAAAGAACTATGGATTCTGTACGAGCGAAGAAATATCTGGGACAACACTTTCTCACGGACCGTGGCGCAGCGCAGCGCATTGCCGACTCGGTCGCGGACTATCTCGGCACGCCGATCCTAGAGGTAGGACCTGGGATGGGTGTCCTGACGCAGCCACTCCTAGAGGCGGGGCATGACCTGCAGGTCATTGACATAGATCATGAGAGTATCGAGTATCTGCACCAGCAGTTCCCTCAATTGAGCCAGGAGGGGCGGATCATCGAGGGGGACTTCCTCAAGCTCCCGGCGGAGGAGCTGATACCCGGTCGGGCGGACACGCCTTTTGTGGTGATCGGCAACTATCCGTACAATATCTCTTCGCAGATCTTCTTTCGTATCCTAGAGCTACGCGAGCGCATCCCAGCTGTGGCGGGTATGCTACAGCACGAGGTGGCGCAGCGGTTGTGTGCCTCGCCTGGCGGACGTGACTACGGTATCCTGAGCGTCCTGCTACAGTGCTGGTATGACTGCGACTACCTCTTTAAAGTGTCCAAGCGTGACTTCAATCCACCGCCCAAGGTAGATGGTGGCGTGATGATCGCACGACGAAATGGTCGCACCGCACTGCCCTGCGATGAGGCTAACTTCAAGCGGGTAGTCAAGACCGCCTTCGGGCAGCGGCGGAAGATGCTGCGCAATGCCTTGATGTCACTCTTTGGCAAGGAGTTCCCCTACGCTGATCATGAGATCTTCACGCTGCGTGCGGAGCGTCTCTCGGTAGAGGACTTCATCGGTCTCACCTTGATGTACGAAGCACTACCAACTGACAACCTAACAACACCTTAAATACAACCTTTATGAAAAGCATCTTACGTATCTTACTGCTGCTCCTCCCCACGCTCTCTTTGGTGGGGCAGCAGCGAGAGTACCCACTACCAGAGCGACCTGCGAAGAACGTGATCCTCCTCATCTCGGACGGCACCTCACTACCGACTGTCTCACTGGCTCGCTGGTACCAGAGGGCACTAGACCCTCAGGCACAGCACCTAGCGCTCGACCCTTATCTCTCGGGGAGTGTCATCACCTACTGCTCCAATGCACCGATCGGGGACTCGGCTCCGACCACCTCTTGCTATATGACGGGAGTCCCCTCGATCGATGGCTTTATCGCAACCTATCCGTACAGTGAGCCACACAATGACCTCGTACCGCTCGACTCCTCGTGGGCTTATCGTCCTGTGGTGACTCTTCTAGAGGCTGCCAAGCAGACGCAAGGCAAGCGTATCGGGGTCGTCTGTACGTGCGAATTTCCTCACGCTACACCAGCAGACTGCACGGCTCACACGTCCTCTCGCAAGCTTTACAAGAGCATCGTCCCGCAGATGGTGGACAATGGCGTGGACCTCCTCCTAGGTGGTGGTACCTCGCTGATGACGAGTGAACTAAAGGAGCGTCTGAACCGACAGGGCATAGCGCTTTACCTCGATGATCTCGCAGCTATGCGAGCGCATCGAGGTGGCGGTATGTGGGCGCTTTTTGGAGAGATGGATATGCCGTACGATATGGACAGGCGTTCGCTGGGAGACACGCTGCGCTACCCCTCGCTAGCTGAGATGACGGAGACGGCAATCCGTAATCTGGAGAACCCTAACGGCTTCGTCCTAATGGTGGAGGGAAGCAAGGTCGACTGGGCAGCTCATGCCAACGATCCCGTGGCGATGGCTACGGAGTTTCTAGCTTTTGACAAGGCGGTTGCCGTGGCACTGGACTATGCGCAGCGGGACGGGAATACGATCGTCCTCGTGACGGCAGACCATGGTAATAGCGGTATGAGCATCGGTCGTGTGGACCGGGGCTATGCGCGTCTGACTCTGGACGAACTGATCATGCCGCTGACGCTCTTTCGCTATAGTTCGGTAGAGCTGGGGCGCAAGACGAGCCAGACGGCTCTTTCACTCCTTGCCGATAGTCTCTACACCTGGAGCGGCATACGTCCTTCGGATGAAGAGCTGGCGGAGATCAATGCGGTCGAGGACTACGCCTGCTCGACACTATCGGCTGAGCAACGCAAGACGAAGTATGCGGCGCTGGGCTGGAGTCAGAAGTACCGTTTGAAAGATTACTTCGTCGACTGGATGAAGCGTCACCTGCTCATTGGCTTTACAACGCATGGGCATACGGGCGAAGAGGTCTTTCTCGCGAGCTACACACCGCAGCAGTTGACGCCGATCAGAGGTTGTGTGACCAACATTGACCTGCATAACTATATGCGTACGCAGCTGGGTCTGAAGCAGACGATGATGGAGCTCTCGGAGGAGTACTACGCGCCACACGATGCGCTCTTTCCTCAGTCTCAATGCGAGATAACGGGTGACCAGCCCGAGGAGAAGCGGATCATGATCCACTACAAGGGTCATGAGATCGAGCTACGCGCCTACCAGCGCAGAGCATGGGTTGACGGGGTGGAGCAAGAGCTTCCGACGCCTGTCGTCTATGTCTCCGAGACGAACAAGTTTTACCTCTCTCGCAGCTTGGCGCGCCAGCTTTAGCTATACCTGCTTGAGTCGACGCATCAGTAGCGGCGACACGACTAGTAGCAGGACGGCCAGCAGGACGACGCCGATGCCGACGCCTTGACCTAGGGAGAGTTTCTCGCCTAGAGCTAGTGCCCCCACGATGACGGCTGTGAGTGGCTCCAGCGCGCCCATGATGGCGGTCGGCGTGGAGCCTATTCGCTGTACCGCCCAGACGAGCGTGATATTAGCGCAGACGGTTGGGATGAGTGCTAGCAGGGCGGTATAGATCCATTGCGTCGTATTGTCTAGGAGGAGACTGGCACCAGTCGCTTTGCAAAAGAGCGCAAAGAGTATGGTCGAGAGTCCCATGACGTAGGTGGTTAGCTTGAAGCTACTCATCGGTTCTAGGCGAGAGTGCCGAAGGATCACGATGTAGGTGGCGTAGCAAAAGCCGGAGAAAAGTACCGTAAGCAACGGCCTGAGCGGTATGGAGGTCACGTCTGACTCAAAGAAGCCAGAGATGAGCGAGACACCACATAAAGCTAAGAGAACGGCCAGCCCTTGCAGTACATTTATCCGCTGACGAAAAACAAGAAACATGAGCAGCACTACAAACGTTGGGTAGCTGAAGTGGAGGACCGTAGCGACTCCCGACGGCATATGCTGGTACCCCTCGATGAGCAGGAAGGAGGAGAAGAAGTACAAGACAGACAAGGCGAGCAGTATCAAGAAGCTTCGCCACGATATGCGTAGTGACTCTCTACGTATCACGACAATGCTGCCGACGATGAGTGCTGCTATGAGAAAGCGGTACATCAGCACAGTCCCCTCTGCCACGCCCTGCGCCAGCACGGGTATACTCAGCAGTGGAATCAGTCCAAAGGTGGCCGATGAGATGAGTCCCATCAGATAGCCCAACCAGTCGGTCGAGGGGGTACTTGTCTTGTCTGTCATATAATATGAGATTATTGGGTCGTATAGAAAAGAGCCTCATTGCTCTAGCTACAGTCGTATGCTAGACCAATGAGGCTCTTTATGTGATAGCGTGATATGCGCCTCTGCTATCGAGCGAGACGACTATCCAAGATATGCCTTTAGGTACTCACAGCGGTCGGACTGCTTGAGGCGACGAATCGCCTTCTCCTTGATCTGACGTACACGCTCACGAGAGAGCTTGGTGCGCTCGCCGATCTCCTCGAGAGTCATCTCAGGACAACCGATGCCGAAGAAGCAGCGTAGCACCTCCGCCTCACGATCTCCCAGCTGATCCAGGATACGATCTATCTCCGCAGAGAGAGACTCGTTGATCAGACTGCTATCGGTCGAGGGGGTGTCCTCATTGACCAGGACATCTAGCATATTATTGTCCTCACCCTCCACAAAGGGAGCGTCGAGCGACTGATGCTTGCCCTGCACCTTGAGTGCCTCACGGATCTTGTCCTCGGGGAGCTCCAGCTCAGCAGCTATCTCCTGCGGACTAGGACGACGACCATTGAGCTGCTCGAACTTGACGATCGCCTTATTCATCTTCTGCTGTAGCCCCACCTGATTGAGTGGCAGACGCACGATGCGTGACTGCTCGGCAAGTGCCTGCAGGATAGACTGACGGATCCACCACACAGCGTAGGAGATAAACTTAAATCCACGTGTCTCGTCAAACTTCTCGGCCGCCTTGATCATTCCAATGTTTCCCTCATTGATCAGGTCAGGAAGGCTCAGGCCTTGGTTCTGATATTGCTTTGCCACAGAGACGACAAACCGGAGGTTGGCCTCCACCAGCTTGTTCAATGCACGCCGATTACCACGATGTATCTCACGCGCCAGCTCCACCTCCTCTTCGGGAGATATGAGGCTCGTTCGCCCGATCTCTTGGAGGTAACGATCCAGCGATGCACTCTCACGATTGGTGATCGACTGATTGATTTTTAATTGTCTCATTGCCATGGCTATACTCGATTTAAAGGGTTAACTCTACAATGCGTTCACGCACTCTAATCATCCATAGGAGAGTGCTGTACGCAAAGGGGCACAAATACTCAGTGTACTCAAACCGATTGCAAAGGTCGTAAAAACAAATGACATGAGCGGCATTTGTAAGATAGATTAACCTTTGAAGGTCTGAGTAGCACTCTTTTGAAGCTCCTAGAGAGCGTCAGTCTAAGTCTCTGGAGGTATCAGAAGCTCCATCTCTCTTGTCTTTAGAGAGCCAAACGCCTAAAAGTTTATTTCATCACTCTAAGATAGTCTCCATAACGTCGTCGACGGCATCATCGACAGCGTCGCTCAGAGGCTCGTGGAGGTCGACCGTTGCCTGCTCGCCACATGGAGAGAAGCCCGCAGGCACATTAAAGGGCGTATCTGCCGAGTAGCCCAGCGAAGGATCTGCGTAGACCGCCTTCGTAAAGTAACCAACCTATCGAAATGCTTTAACCACTCTATACACAGACCACAAGAAGACGAATGGAGCTGTGAAAACCCCAACAACAAAATAGAGGATTAGCTTAAAGGCATAGAAAAAGAACCACTGCCAACTTGTTCCAGCAATCATTTCGTACGGAATGATTCTCTCCACAAGAAGGGCACCCGATGGAAAAGCGAGCAGCACATATCCAGACTCCCACCGCATATTTTCAAAACCTTCTGTTGCCAAGAAGTTCAATCTAAAGCCGACAATAAATAAAACGACAAGAAACGTCAGACTAAAGAGGCTTCGTCTGATCTCTCTACGCCTCCTCTTCTGAAAGCAAGGTGTACAAAGTATTGGTTTATACATTTCCGCACATACAGGGCATAAACCTTTTCCGCAGTCAGAACATGTAGCAACTGCGGGCTCTTGAGGATGGTTAAAACAATTCATAGTGTAACTATTTAGTATGCTTAAGAGTGTATATACTTTGAAGTCATTGGGACTCTAAATCGTCTTTTATTTCATCACTCTAAGATAGTCTCCATAACGTCGTCGACGGCATCATCGACAGCGTCGCTCAGAGGCTCGTGCAGCTCAACTGTCGCCTGCTCGCCACATGGAGAGAAGCCCGCAGGCACGTTGAACGGTGTCTCCGTCGAGTAACCAAGCGATGGGTCTGCGTAGACAGCCTTCATGAAGTAGCCAAAGACAGGTAGCGCTGCGGAGGCTCCCTGGCCATACGCCATCGAGCGGAAGTGTATCGAGCGCTCCTCGCCGCCGACCCAGCAACCCGCCACGATCTCAGGAGAGAAGCCGACAAACCATCCATCGCTATTGCGCTGTGTCGTACCCGTCTTACCTCCTAGAGGCATCGTCAGATTGTGTCGGAAGCGCAACCTGCCACCCGTACCGCCATCGACGACGGCACGCATCATGTCCAGCATCTGCAGGGCAGCTCGTGCGGGAAGGACCTCCGTAAGATTAGCCGTAAAGGTGGCTACCACATTGCCGTAGCGGTCCTCAATACGGGTCACAGGAATCGGGTCGACACGGATACCTTGATTGACAAAAGCACTATAAGCAGCCACCATCTCGCTGACCGTCACATCAGGCGTGCCGAGAGCTACAGAGACGACAGGGTCTATATCGCCCTTGATGCCAAACGAGTGGAGCAAGCGGACAAAGGTATAGGGTGATGTGCGTCCCATTAGGTATGCCGTGACCCAGTTAGAGGAGTTTTGCAGTCCCCACTTGATCGAGACCATCTCCCCCACTCGCTTGGCTCCAGTATTGCGCGGCGTCCACGCCTTGCCATTAGCATCATAGAGCGTAATCGGCTGATGCATCACCTGCTCACAGGGAGAGATACCCTGTATCATACTGAGAGAGTAGAGAAAAGGCTTGATCGTCGAACCCACCTGTCGTCGTCCCTGCGAGACCATATCATACTTAAACGTACGAAAGTCCACATCTCCGACATAAGCCAGGATATTGCCATTGTGCGGATTCATCGCCATGAATCCCGTGTGGAGGAAGTGCTTATAGTATAGTACAGAGTCCCGAGGAGTCATCTCCTTTTCGACCCAGCCGTTGTAGCTCCAGACACGCATCTTACGCTTTTGGTCAAAAGTCTTGCGGATCTCCTCGGGTGACATGCCGAGCTTCTTAAGCGACCGCCAGCGATCTGTGTTGCGTAGCGCACGCTCGATAGCCTCCTTGCGTTGCTGTGCCGTCAGGTCGCTACTGTAAGGAGCCAGCTTAAATCCCCTCATCTCACGATCGAAGTTAGGCTGTACAAACTCGCTCATATGCTTCTGTACTGCCTCCTCAGCGTACTGCTGCATACGACTATCGATCGTGCCATAGATTTTGAGCCCATCAGCATAGAGATCATAGTGCGATCCGTTAGACTTCTTGTTTTTCTGGCACCACCCATAGATCGGCTGTGTCTCCCAGAGGAGCGAGTCGATAGCATACTGCTCCTGATTCCACTGCGAGTAGTCACTTCGCTGAGGCTTCTTGGCAGTCAGGAGAAGGCGTACGAACTCTCTATAATAAGGAGCCAAGCCATCGGAGTGCGTATTACTGGTAAAGTTGATGCGGATCGGCTCGGCAGCAGCAGTTGTGTAGGTCTCATCGGAGATGTATCCTGCTTTTTCCATCTGTAGGAGCACTGTGTTGCGGCGCTTCAATGGTGCATCGCTGTCAGCGTGCAGGACGGGGTTATAAAGCGAGGGATTCTTGCACATTCCCACCAGCATCGCCGACTCGTTTAGAGTTAGCTCAGAGGGAGTCTTGCCAAAGTAAGTCTGCGCAGCTGAGCGAATACCGATAGCGTTGTAGAGGAAGTCAAACTGATTGAGATACATCGCTATGATCTCCTCCTTGGTGTAGTTGCGCTCCAGCTTGATCGCTATAACCCACTCAATAGGCTTCTGCAGAAGGCGCTGTAATGTAGACTTAGCATGAGGGGAGTAGAGCTGCTTAGCCAGCTGCTGCGTGATGGTACTACCTCCACCACTAGCCGTATTGCGTAGCACGCCACGCTTGATCACGGCACGCCCCACGCCTCGCATGTCGACACCCGAGTGCTTGTAAAAGCGTACATCCTCCGTAGCTATCAGAGCCTGTACAAGCGGCTCGGCAAGCTCGTCATAGCTCACGTAGATGCGATTTGTCGAACCGTGGGCATAGGATCCTAATTGTACCCCATCATCCGAGATGAGGACAGAGGCATACTTGTCGATAGGGTTTTGCAACTGCTCCACATCAGGCATATAGCCTATGATGCCAAACCAAATCAGCACAAATGTAATTAAGGTCAAAGCCCAAAAGGCTCCAAAGAGCCACCACAGCACCTTAATGATCTTTCCTTTCATACGAAAGCCTATTATTCTTGTTTTCCACTTTTACGAGACAGACTCTTCAAAGCTAGTATCTCAAGAGGTTCATTTTTGTGTCTAGCTCTTGCTTCGTATAGGGAAGCAATGAAACAGAAGACAGACCATAATCCTCCAATATCCCATACGGAACTTGCTGCAAGTCTACGTGCTCAAAGATTTTGTCTCGCTCCGATTCAATCTGCTGAGCAACTATTCGTGTTGAAATGGCAAGTAGAGCAAGGCTGATTAAGATAGCCTTGAATATTTGTTTTGTTTTCATGCTGAAGCTATTCTATAAGTGTTACATTAAAGACTCCATCAGTTATTTTGCATGTGTCGATTTCGTTTGTCTCTGGATCTAACACAAGACACGTAAATTCAAACACACCCGAAAGATTGCCTTTAGGACGACTAGAGCTAATTTTGTCATATTCAAAATCAGTTATTTGCATCGTTCCTCTTATCAAAGACTTTGAAAGGTGAGACTCTTTACCGAAAAAATAATATGCATTTTGTAGAACAGACTCCTTGAAAAGAGTCGAAGTCTTTTTTGTTACGTCGTCGAAAACAGTAAATTCTTGACGAAGTCGTAGTTCAACAACTCGTTTAAAAGCCGTCTTGTTTACTCCTCTCACATAAAACTTGACGATGGTCCCAGTTCTTGTGGAATCGCTCAACACTGAAAACTCTGATGAAATTGCGAATAGAGGTTCTGCTTCTTTAAACACTACAGGCTTTCCATTGACACGGCAAGCAAGATAGTAACGATCTGTGGGAGGAGGGTTCTGGATTTGGTTGGGGTCTTTCGGGGAGCGAAAGAGACAACAGGAGGTAATGACAAGTAGGCACCCTAGGAGACCTACGAATTGTGCGATTCTGATGTTTTGCTGTTTCATACTCTGAGTTCGTTTATTATGGTACTACTAGGATGCCTACCCCATTACGTCGATTGATGCGATACTATCGAGGTCGTTGGGGCATATGATTAAGCCCCAATAGGATTTGCTGTCAAGTCATCACACATCTCACTTCGTGACGATCTGAGGGAGAGACTTGCGCTCCTTGATCAGACCAGCGTTGAAAGCGTGGAGGAGCTTCTCCAGATCGTCCACCTGCTGCTGTAGATCAGCACCTACGTCGGTGTCAGCCACCAGCATGCGGTGCGTCGTACGCTCCGAGATGACCGTCACGCTCTTGATATCCTCCATCAGCTCCACCGCACGGCGCATCGTCGTAAAGGGCTCGTGCTGCACCAGCTGCATACCTTGCGAATTGTAGATCAATGTGTAGCCTGCGATGCCTGTACTGCTCTGATATGCACGACTGAAGCCTCCATCGATGATCATCAGCTTGCCACCTGCAGCGATAGGCTTCTCGCCCTTGGCAACCTTGACAGGAACATGCCCGTTGATCACGTGACAATCTTCGCCCTCTAGTCCAAACTCGTGGAGGATCATCTCGATCGTCTCTAGATCTTGGCGGTACTTAAAGTAGTACCCCTTCGTCTCCGTGTGGGTATTCTTGTCAGCAACAAAGTAACGCTCGAAGGTGGTCATCGCAGACTTGTCGAAGAGTGGCGAGTCGGGACCGCACCAAAGGTAGAAGATATAGTCCACGGCAGCCTCATGCTTCGGGTGAGCATGCCTAGAGGGATGCGCCAAGCGCACCACGCGGTCTATCTCGTCCAGCAGAGCGCGACCACGTAGGGGCTGAGAGTCTAGGACACGCACCGCTTTAAGCTGCCCCGAAGCGTCTAGCGGCATCGAGGCGTGGTAGAGCAGATTGCCATTGCACACGAGGTACATACTACCTAGTCGATAGAAAGCATCTATATGCGTATGGAGTCGCTCACTTGTAGCGAAAGAGCGACGTAAGCGATCCATCACCTCCTCCTCTTGAGGCGTGAGACGATAGGGATCCTTCGGATCGATCGTCGGGAAGTTCATATCGAGCATCTCATGCACGCCATAGTCCTCGTTGGGATTGGTATGCGAGAGATCGACCGTACCTGCCTCAAAGTCTATCTTGTGGAGCAGGTCACGCTCCTGCATCTGCCACTCAGGGTGGCGGCTGATCAACTGATGCTCCAGCTTGAACTGAATGATGCTGATCGCCTTGTGCATCTGGCTAATCAGGTAAATACCCTTATCATCATACGCCACATCTGAGTCGCCCAGCTTAGGCTTGAAGTAAGTACACGGGTCATCCGCATAGACCTCACTAGCTAAGCGGGAGAGCGGCATCAAGTTGATCCCGTAACCATCCTCGATGGTGTCTAGATTGGCGTAGCGCAGAGCGATACGTATGACGCAGGCGATGCAAGCATCATTGCCCGCAGCAGCCCCCATCCAGAGCATATCGTGATTGCCCCACTGTATGTCTACGTTGTGGTACTCCAGCAGCGTATCCATTATGTACTGAGCGCCAGGACCACGATCGTAGATGTCGCCCACGATGTGCAGGCGGTCAATGACGAGACGCTTGATTGTCGCTGAGATAGCGCAGATGAAGTCCTCCGCCTTGCCCGTGGAGATGATTGTAGAGATGATGCTAGAGATGTAAGCCGACTTGTTCGGGTTGACCCCGTCCTCGTGTAGTAGCTCCTGGATAATGTAGCTATACTGAGGCGGTAGCGCCTTGCGCACCTTCGAGCGGGTGTACTTCTCTCCCACCTTACGACACACCTTGACGAGACGGTTGAGCGTTACTTTGTACCACTCCTCATCGATTTCGCCAGTTTCATGAAGCTGCTCCAGCTTAGCCTGCGGATAGTATATCAGCGTAGCGAGCTCACGCATCTGCAGCTCCATCATCTGCCCCGCAAAGACCTCGCGAATCTTACGCATCACACTGCCGGAGGCATTCTTCAGCACATGGTCGAAGGCCTCATGCTCACCATGCACATCTGCGAGAAAGTGCTCCGTACCCTTCGGAAGGCTCAGGATTGCTTGCAGATTGATGATCTCCGTAGAGACCTCGGCAGAGTTACGAAACTGGTTAGAGAGGAGCTGGAGGTATCTCAAGTCATCCTTCGCAGCCTGTAGATCAGTCTTGTCTTGCATCATGTCTAACTATTATCTAGGGATATACCACGCCTCAAAGTTACTAAATAAAAGAAGACAGCGAGCAAAACCTAGCCTTGGGGCCAGGGCTGACGCATTAGACGGGGTAGGTTTACCTACGCCTTAATGAAGGATCTCGGGAAATGGAGGTAATAGAACAATCCTCCGTGGAAGATCTAGGATTATCCAGTGAGCAAATGAAAAAT
>OIIB01000003.1_pt1 | contig 92459 bp, 64 predicted proteins | sample 1583171 | NCBI WGS metagenome assembly OIIB01 (sample SAMN02675049, study PRJEB24791) | human gut metagenome, SKBSTL061 | isolation source: stool | host: Homo sapiens | place: USA | reverse complement strand
GGATGATTTCTCGAGGTATGAGTCGGATTACTTGTGCGAATAGTGTTATATTTGCCATTGAAAAGGGTGGTTTGTGACAGCTTTCACTAGCTGTGCTTTCTTTCAATTACAAACCTACCCTTTTCTCTTTATCCTGCAAAACGTTTAGGACACTATTGGATGCCACCCTGATTCGCTACGAATCACAATCAGACAGAGAGCAACAGCTCGCCTACACCACTGTAGAAAACAACCCTAAGGGGTTCCGGAGCCTCGTCTCTTGGAGCAAGAAGAACGCTGGTCGAGGAGTCAAGACCGACACCATGCTTTTCTGCTGTGAGACTACAGGAGGATACGATCGCGCACTCTGCGACTGGCTCTACGGCAACGACCTAGACATCTGGCGCGAGAGCGCCCTACAGATCAAGCGTAGCATGGGACTGCGCAAAGGCAAGGACGACAAAGCTGACTCAGAGATGATCGCTTACTACGCCCTACGCTTCCGCTCCAAAGCCACTCTCTATAAACCTTTGGACGGGAACATGCGCAGCCTACGTGACCTCTTTCTCTATAGGCAGTCACTAGTTGCCGAGAGGCGAGCTAAGATGGTTAGTGCCAAGGAAAAACAGCACATCTCTAGCAAGTCTAAAGTCGACGACTTTATCTACCGAGATGCTCAGAAGGCCATCAACATCCTGACCAAAAGCATCCAAGAGTGCGAGTGCCGAATGCTTGAAATCATCAAGGAAGACGAGCAGATGTACCGCAACTACCTGCACCTCATTTCCTGCAAAGGAGTAGGTCTCGTCACCTCTATCATGCTGATCATTTACACCGACAACTTCAAGGGTTGGAATGCCAAGAAGATGGCCAGCTACTGCGGTATAGCACCCTTCTACGAGAGCTCTGGGAGCTCAGTCTTTCACAAAGCCAACACAAGCGGCTACAGTAACCGACGGCTAAAAGGAATCTTGACCCAAGCAGCCCGAAGTGCCATAACTCATAACCCAACATTAAGACAATACTACCTACGCATGAAAGCCCAAGGCAAGTCCTACGGGGTCATCCTCAACAATGTCAACAACAAGCTCGTACACATCCTCTTCTCTTTGGTTCTGCACGACTGCGACTTCGAGCTAGACCACGAGACGAAGAGAGCCCTTCGAGCCTAGTCCAAGGGAGGAAACTCTTCGCTTGGGGAGCGCCCCGCGGCAAGGGGTGGGAGCCCCCATCCCGCCGAGCGGTTCCCTTAAGAGAAGTCTACCGAGCTTCCGAAACGAGAAAAAACTTCGCTTTTTGCTTGCATTTGAACTTAGAAAGCAAAGGGTTACACGTCCCGTGCGTCCGTATAAATAGTTATTCGTCCCATGTGTTCTTACGGGCGAATTATACTCGTCTAGCCTCTGAGTAGCTTGTGAGCGGCACGGCCCTCGATACGTGGGGGCTTGGTGTAGTGCTCCTCGTAGGTGATGTATCGAGGCTCACTGCCTGGGGCGATAGAGGTAAAGATCTGTGCGATGACGCCTTGCTCCTCGGGGCTGATGGCTACGTAGCCGTGGCGCATGCGCTTCGTCTCGCTGTAGCCGAACTGCCTATTGAGCTGCGTCTGTATCTGTCGCCACTGGGCTAGGGTCAGATCATCGTAGCTCCATACGAGTTCACGGGCGTAGCGCCTGAGCTTGTGCTCGTAGTAGTTGGGACAGTGGTCGTATCCGCCCGCCTTGTCGATGATCTGAGGATTGGTGATGGAGAGCAAGCTGTTGCTGTGCTCGACCTCCACGAGTGCATTGTGCCAGAGGGTGCAGTGCTCTCGTCTGGTGCATTGTGGTGTGTAACAACTGTTGTGTTCCATAAGTTTATAGTGTTTAGTAAATCAGTTTTATTTGTGTTTTCAGGGGTAGATTAGGGTTAGTTAGAGGCTACACTTATATATGCTCTAGGTAGGTGTAGCGGATGAGTACTTCGCGGGTTCTGCCGTCGTCGAAGTGGATGGTGAGTTTGCCACCCATGGCGCTCTCGATGCGCTCTATCCTGCCGTCTCCATGACGTGGATGGCGCACGCGGTCGCCTACGTGGTAGCCGTCGATGCTCTCGAGGGCGTTGACCGGCGAACTCTTCGCGAGCATCTGCTGTGCCGTGGCGGAGTTAGAGCTGGTGATTGTGGGACTGGCGGTAGGTCGCTGCGTGGCGGGCGAGCTGTAGTTGGTGGGCTGGAAGCTGGTGGCGTAGCTGCTCACGCTAGTCCCGATGGGGGCTGCCTCCTCGTGGAGGGTGTAGTGCGCCCGTGGTAGCTCTGCGATGAAGCGGCTGGGGATCATGAGTTCGGTCTTGCCGTTGCGCGTGCGTATGCTGGTATAGCTGAGGGTGCAGAGCTTTTTGGCTCGTGTGATGCCGACGTAGAGGAGTCGGCGCTCCTCTTCGATCATTTCGGCGGTGTCGAGGCTACGTGAGGAGGGAAGGAGGTTTTCCTCTACACCAGCGATGTAGACGTAGGGGAACTCTAGGCCCTTGGCTGCGTGGATGGTCATGAGCTGTAGTCGATCCTGCGGGGTGGCTCCGCTATGCTGCTCGACGTTGTCCTGATCTTGGTTGGTCAAGAGGGGGATCTGCTGGGCAAAGGCGCTGAGCAGTTCGGTGCTTAGTGGCTCTTCGGCAAAGAGGTTGAGCGGGTCCTGTCGGTAGCGAGCCTCAAACTCGGAGGCACTGCTGACAAACTCCTTGAGGTTGTCGAGCTTCGCCTGACTCTCGACGGTGTCTTCGCGTGTGAGCTCGGCGACGATGCCGCTCTCACGGAGTATATGGGCGATCCACTCCTCGAGCTTGGCGTAGTGCTGATAAGCGGTGGCGAGCGAGTCGATGAGATTGACGAAGGAGGCTATCTTGTTGCGCACGCCTCGGCTTAGACCGACTGGGTCGGCACTGTCAATGGCGGCGCAGAGCGCATCGTAGAGCGATAGCTGCGGGCTTTGCTGCTGGGCATAGAGAGCCACCTTCTCGAGGGTTTTGTCGCCAATGCCTTTGCGTGGATAGGCGACGGCTCGGCGGAGCGCCAGTTCGTTGTGCGGGTTGATGATGAGCTGGAGGTAAGCTATAGCGTCTTTGATCTCGGCACGAGCGTAGAAGGCCATGCCTCCGTAAATGACGTAGGGGATGCCCTCCGAGAGGAGTACCTCCTCGAACTTACGGCTCTGAGCGTTCGTGCGGTAGAGGATGGTCTGGTCAGAGAACGGTATCTGCTCCTCATCGTGTCGCTGCGTGATGATGTCGATGAGTCGTGTCGCCTCTTCGTCGGACGAGGTGTAGTGGTAGAGCTGTAACTTCTCGCCCTCGCCGAGGTCGGTGTAGACCTCCTTGGGGATGCGCTGCTGGTTGTGCTCGATGAGGGCATTGGCACTGCTCACGATATGGCCTGTGGAGCGGTAGTTTTGCTCTAACTTAAAGAGCTTGGCGCCAGCGAAAGCTTGCTTGAAGCTGAGGATATTGGCAATGCGTGCACCTCGGAAGGAGTAGATGCTCTGGGCATCGTCGCCCACGGCAAAGATGCGGTTGTGGTCGGCGACGAGGTGACGGGCTAGCTCAAATTGCGAGGTGTTTGTATCCTGATACTCATCGATGAGGAGGAAGTCTATGCCGCCCTTGATCTCTTGGTGCGCCTCGGGGAAGTCGCGTATGAGGACGTTGAGGAGGAAGAGCAGGTCGTCGAAGTCCATCGAGTTGCTCTCCTTGCAGCGCTGCGTGTAGAGGCTGTAGAGCTTGTACAGCTCGCCCTCATGATTCATCGTATCGTACTTGCGTATCTCCTGATTGGCGGCGTAGGCTTGCGGGGAGATGAGCATGTTTTTCGCATCGGATATGCGCTTGAGGACACGCGTCGGGGTGTAGCTCTTGTCGCTGAGGTCTAGCTCCTTGATGCAGTTGCGTATGAGCGCCTTAGTATCACTGGTATCGTAAATGGAGTAGTCCTGGCTGTAGCCAAGCAGTGGGGCGTAGCGTCGTAGGATACGTCCACAGATGGAGTGAAAGGTGCCCATGCGGAGCCTATAAGCGATGCCTTCGCCAAGCATTTCGCTGACACGTGAGCGCATCTCGCCTGCTGCTTTGTTGGTAAAGGTGAGTGCGTAGAGTCGCTGGGGGTTCCACCCTTGGTCTACGAGGTGTGCCAGCTTATAAGTGATGACGCGGGTCTTGCCTGAGCCCGCCCCGGCGATGACTAGGGCGGGACCTTCGTTGTAGACAACGGCAGCTCGCTGTGCTTCGTTGAGTGCAGTGAGGTCTACCATATTACTCTTGCTCTTCCTGAAGGATCGAGTCTAGCGTCTCGAGCAGGCGCATGCGTCGCTTGGGATCGGCGATGGCATCTCGTAGCGCCTGCAGGAGCTGGTGGGGGAGTGCCTCGTCGTCGTATGCAGGCTCATCGCTCGGTGTGCTAGGCTGCTGTGGCTCGTAGTTGCGTATGGTGGGGTCATCGGGCAGGAAGGTGACCAAGCCCTCGAGACGCTCGGGCAGACGCTCGGGCAGGTCGGTCATCGGGAAGAACTGCTTGGCATCCTCTATAAATAGGTAGGTCGGGCCCAGCAGATAGGGGTCGATGTGCTGCGTGATGGAGGAGAACTGGAGGGGCGTGAAGAGCGATAGGTGCGGTACAGAGATGTAGAGGTGGCTGATCACGAGTCGCTTGATCGCTATGGAGACGGGATCGGTCCACTTGCTGAGCTTTTCGCCACAAGCCACATAGACAAAGCTATAAGCTCCTGAGATGCTCGCGTTTTGCCTGGTCACCTCGGAGGAGAGCTCCACGGAGACTCCCTCGGTCACACCGCGTGTCTCTAGTATCTCGTGCCACAAGCTCTGCTCCTCCTCGTCATGTACGATGATGAGCATACGTCCCGGCTCGTGAACGGAGACGAAGCGCATCATCGCTATCATAGGCTCGATGATGGTCTCGCTGTGAGGCGCTGGGATGATACCGTAGCTCTGCCACAAGAGCTGGTAGAGTGTCTGACGCATCTCTAGACTGCTCTCTGCCTGTACGTAAGGCTGTGACAACTCATCCGTGGGGAGCTTGCGGGCTACTAGCTCACGCCAGTTGCTGAGACGCAGGTAGCTACGGATCATCTCGTAGACGTCGTCATAGCACTGGAAGGTACTGGAGAGTTCTTTCGCCTCTCGGGTGATTTGGTCGATGAGGTGGTAATGCTTTGGCGGGAGCTGGGTGCCCTCGAAGTAGCGTGCCTGCCAGTCTGCGTAAAGCTCCTCTTTGCCCTTGCCTATGCTGCACTCGATGGTGCGTCCCCCCTTGTAACTGATGAAGATAGAGGTGCGGTCGGGCTGAAAGCGCGTGGTGCCCCAGGGATAGCCGGGGACCTCCTCCGAGAGGTAGTTGATAACCGCCTCGATATGCTTGCAAGTGCCTAGCCCGCTGGTGCGGAAGTCTAGACAGGCGCAGTAGTTGCGGTCACTCCGTACACCTCGGAAAGCGACGCGGTAGTGGTTGGATCCGCTCTGCACCATGTAGTCTCCCCAGATGCGATTCTTGTCTAGGTGGGAGACGGTAAAGTCGTTTTGCTCGGCAAACTGCTTGCGGAGAGCTATCTGCCACGCTTCGACGCTCATGCCTTCGGGGCAATAGCGGTTAGAAAGCTTCTTGGGATCTGTCTGTTGCATAGTTTAGTAGATAAATAGGTATAGATGAGTGAGCGGCTTAGGAAGCCTGCTCGTCTGATTCTGTCGTTGGAGTGCGCTGCATCTCCTCCTTGAGGTACTGCGCTGTATAGCTCTGCGTGTCGGGGCACTGCGCCATCTTCTGTGGCGAGCCTGCGAAGATGATCTCACCGCCATTGCGTCCGCCCTCTCGTCCCATATCAATAAGGTAGTCTGCGCTCTTGATCACATCAAGGTTGTGCTCGATGATGAGTACCGTATTGCCGCGATCTACCAGCTCGTTGACCAGTTTGAGCAGGACACGTATATCCTCAAAGTGTAGCCCTGTCGTCGGCTCATCAAGGACGTAGAGGGTACGTCCGGTGTCTCGCTTCGATAGCTCGGTCGCCAGCTTGACACGTTGGCTCTCTCCACCCGAAAGGGTCGTGGAGGGTTGACCCAGCTTGACATAGCCTAGCCCAACCCGCTGCAGCGTAGAGAGCTTGCGGTAGAGGGCGGGAATATGCTCGAAGAACTCGACCGCCTGATTGAAGGTCATGTCTAGCACCTCGGCAATGCTCTTGCCCTTGTAGCGCACCTCGAGGGTCTCACGGTTGTACCGCTTACCACGGCACACATCGCACGGGATGGTCACGTCGGGGAGAAAGTTCATCGAGATGGTTTTGTAGCCGTTGCCCTTGCACTCTTCGCAGCGCCCGCCCTTGACATTGAAGGAGAAGCGCCCTGGCTTGTAACCTCGCGCACGGCTCTCGGGGACCTGGACAAAAAGGTTGCGGATCTCGCTAAAGAGACCGGTGTAGGTGGCTGGATTGCTCCTCGGGGTGCGTCCTAATGGCGACTGATCGACGAAAGCTATCTTGTCAATCAGCTCCAAGCCCTCGATAGACGAGTAGGGGAGTGGTGCCTGCTTGCTACGATAGAGATGCTGTGAGATGATGGGTACCAGTGTGCCGTTGATAAGCGAAGACTTACCGCTACCCGATACGCCTGTGACGCATACGAAGAGACCTAGCGGGATAGAGACATCCACGTTTTTAAGGTTATTGCCCGTACAGCCTTTGAGTTGTAGCCATGCGTCTTCGGAGGGCTGCCGGTAGGCTGCCGGTAGGGGGATGGCTAGCCTATTAGTCAGATAGTCGCAAGTGAGCGTATGTGTGTCGCCAATCGCGGAGGGCGGTCCCTGATAGGTCACATGTCCGCCGAGACGACCTGCCCCTGGTCCCATATCGATCAGGTAGTCGGCGGCGAGCATCATATCTCGGTCGTGCTCTACGACGAGGACCGTATTTTGCGCATCACGGAGCTTCTTGAGAGCGTCTATGAGCATACGGTTGTCGCGTTGGTGCAGACCGATGCCTGGCTCATCTAATATATAGAGTACCTCGACCAGCCCAGTACCGATCTGCGTGGCTAGACGTATGCGCTGTGACTCGCCACCACTGAGCGAAGCAGAGGGACGAGCGAGCGTGAGGTAGTAGAGACCTACATCTAGCAAGAAGTTGACTCGCAGTAAGATTTCCTTGATCACTTCGTGGGCTACCTTCTGCTGATTCTTCGTTAGCTGCCCCTCGATCTCACGTAGTCGCTCTACCAGACGATCTAGGTCTAGCTCCGTCAGGTCGGCGATGGTGTAGCCTGCTAGCTTGTAGCTGAGGGCTATCGGGTTGAGGCGTCGTCCGTTGCATTCGGGACAAGTTTGCTCCGTCAGGAATTCTTCCGCCCAATTGCGCATGGAAGCCGTTGCGTCGTCATCCTCCGCCAGCTCCCGCACATACTGAGAGACACCCTCGAAGGCGAAGTGTGCCTCGCCCTCATCGTCCTCTTCGTCTGAGTCTACTCCGAAGAATATCTGCTCGACTGCCTCCTCAGGGATCTTTTCAAATGGGGTGTCTATCGTACAGCCATGCTCCGTCAAGATCTCCTCAATAGAGGTAAAGAGTAGGCTGCGCTTCTTATAGCGCCCGATGGGGACGATCGCGCCATCACGTATGGGGACCTTGGGATCGGCCACCACCTTGTCTATGTCTAGTACGCCCACACGCCCTAGGCCTTTACAGCGCTTGCAGTAGCCACGAGGCGAATTGAACGAGAAGTCGGCCGGTGAAGCGTCTGGATATGCGATACCACTCTCGGGATCCATCAGTCGTTTGCTCAGATGCTGTATCTCTGTGCTGTCGCGTCGCATTACATCGATGACACCCTCTCCGAGTTTCATCGCGATGCCCACCGCCTCGGTGATCCGCTGCTTATTGCTCTCTCGTACGGTACATTTGTCCACTACGACACTGACATAGTGTATGGAGAAGCGGTTGAGTCGCATCCCTGGCGTCAGCTCGCACACCTCACCGTCAATGTAAGCGTGCAGGAAGCCTCGTCGTCTCATCTGCTCGAAGAGCTCGCGGTAGTGACCCTTGCGATCGACCACGACGGGAGCTAGTATGTAGATCCCCTCGTCAGCGTACTGCCCCATAATATGCTCCACCACCTGCTCCTCGGTGTAGCGCACCATCTCCTTGCCCGTGAGATACGAATAGGGAGTGCCGACACGTGCATAGAGGATACGTAGGTAGTCGTAGACCTCCGTCACAGTGCCGACGGTAGAGCGGGGATTGGTCGAGGCACTCTTCTGCTCGATAGCTACCACAGGACTGAGCCCCACGATCTCATCTACGTCAGGTCGCCCGCCTCCGCCCCCGATGAAGCTACGAGCATAGGAGGAGAAAGTGTCTAGATAGCGTCTCTGTCCCTCAGCTAGAAGCGTGTCAAAGGCAAGCGAAGACTTACCACTCCCTGAGAGTCCCGTCACGACGGTCAACTTATGGCGAGGTAGCGAGACATCTATATTCTTCAAGTTGTGCACACGAGCGCCATGCACTTCGATAGCGCCCATCGCCCAAAGCTCTTGCTCAGATGCTGAGGGGTGTTTGTCGCTATCGCTGGATAGGTCTGTATGGGGAACTGTCTGTTTATTCTGATCCATTTATCTAGGAATGCCGTTCTTAGCCTACAAATATAGTGATTAATTACGACAAGGAGTACAGCGGGGGCGCTTCTTGAATAGGGCAGAGGCACTATAAGATCAGAAACTCTCTCCAGCCCTCGTCAAGGAAATCCTAAATTGCTCGGTAGAAATACTTGATTTCTCACGGAGGAACAGAAAAACTCTTCGGACTTATCATTCGATTCTTCCGAAGTTTCATTTCATTCCTCCGAAGAGATTTTCCTTCCCTCGGTGGAGAATGTTTATTTTCCAGCGAGCTATTTGGGAATTCCTCCGTGGGGATTGTTTTTAGTCTCTGTAAAGCGCCCTAATGCGCAAGCTTTTGGCAGTTTATAAAGCCCTCTTACCTGGCAAAAGAGGTAATGTAATCAGATTTAGCGGTTATGACAATGGTGATGGCGTGTGGCAAGCCAGCAAAAAGCTGTACTTTTGTCCCAGCGGAAGCTATCACCCCATAGCGGGGCACAATAGTTGTCAGTACGCTTACAATTCAATGTATATGGATCGAATCAAAACATCACAGCCTGCTATCGTTGATGCGGCTGTCCTGCACAATGAACAGGTAGCACCACGCTATCACCTACTTTCCCTAAGATTAGATGTCTCTTCTAGCGAGACTTCGTGGCTACAAGGTGTAGCGCCAGGGCAGTTTGTCCAGGTGGACTGTCGCCCAGCAGGAATACTCTTGAGGCGCCCTATATCCATATACAAGTGGTCTAGAGAGGAGCTATGCCTAATGCTCTTGGTGCAACGAGTAGGACGTGGCAGTAACTATATGTGCGACCTAAAAGTGGGGGACAGGGTGAATATCGTTGGCCCTCTAGGGACTCCCTTTGCTACAGACCCCACGATAGCTGGCGAGCGTCCGCTCCTAATCGCTGGAGGGGTGGGGATGGCTCCCATCATCATGCTAGCTCGTCATCTGCAGCAGCTATCAACGGTTCGACCTCACCTGATCATAGGCGCTCGTACCGCTTCCTTGCTAATACTGCGAGATGAGATAGATCAGATCGGCTGCTCCTACAGCTATACGACTGATGACGGGTCGTATGGTACTCGGGGAGCCGTCTTGGCAGCTCCAGAGCTAGAACTAGACAACTACTCTATGGTCTACACCTGCGGCCCTCGTCCTATGATGCGTGCCATCCACAACTGGGCAAAGAAGCACAACGTGCCGGGACAGGCTTCTCTCGAGAATCTCATGGCTTGTGGTGTGGGAGCATGCCTGTGCTGTGTCGAAAACATTGCAAACCAAGGGAATACATGCGTTTGTACGGATGGCCCTGTATTTAACTTTGATCAACTATTATGGTAAGCACATCTGTCAACATAGGGGGAGGGATTACTCTTAAGAATCCTATCCTAACTGCTTCTGGTACTTTCGGATATGGGCTGGAGTTTGCTCCATTTCAAGATCTTAATGAGCTAGGTGGATTTATCGTCAAAGGGACTACGCTGCATCCACGACAAGGCAATCCCTATCCACGTATGGCAGAGACGACAGCTGGCATGCTCAACTGTGTAGGACTGCAGAATAGGGGAGTGGACTATCTAGTAGAGCATATCCTCCCTCAGCTAAGTCATTACGATACAGAGATTTTTGTCAATGTGAGTGGCTCTACAATAGACGATTATGTCGCCTGTGCTGAGCGACTGAACGACCACCCGAAGGTACGTGCCATAGAGCTAAACATTAGCTGTCCGAACGTAAAGGAAGGAGGTATGTCCTTTGGTGTCAACTGCGAGAGTGCTTACGAAGTGGTCTCGGCTGTTCGGAAAGCTTACAAAGGACATCTGATGGTCAAGCTTTCGCCGAATGTCACAGACATTACAGCCATAGCATGTGCTGCGGAAGAAGCTGGCGCTGACAGCCTTTCGCTCATCAATACGCTCCTCGGGATGGCGATCGATGTCAAGACACGCAAACCTAAGTTATCCACAATCACTGGAGGACTGAGCGGTCCAGCTGTCAAGCCTATAGCCGTCCGTATGGTGTGGCAGGTGGCGCAGTCGGTATCGATCCCAGTCATCGGGCTAGGTGGCATTTCCTGTGTGGAGGATGTGGTCGAATTCTTACTAGCTGGAGCCACTGCTGTACAAGTCGGAACTTACAACTTTGTCGAGCCAGACATAGCCTCTAAACTTGTCCATCATTTATCTAACTACCTAGAAGAGAATCACATATCAGACGTCAACGAGCTGATCGGAGCTTTGTCAAACTAATACTTCATAGAGGGAGGGTATCAAATATATGAGAACTCTTCTCAGAACTTACTGAGCTTGGTCGGATTTCGCAGATTCTGTCGACTTCATAATAGTCTCGCTGTTTGGAATCTTCTTAAAAACTACTGCGAGATGCAGTCAGAACTTCAGGCTATCCAGCTAGACGCTACACAGAATGTGAAGCAAAATGGTAGAGCTCGTTGGATGACTTGATTATTATAGGATACGTAGTCACGTGTTGTAGGATACGTAGTTACGTGTTATAGGATACGTAGTCACGCAAAACGCGTATCTAAGCAGAATTACTCAGTCTCTCTGGTGTAATCTGCTCTAATCTTGAGTCTCTTTTGCGACATCCTCAGAAAAACTAGAATGAGTTTTATGTTTAGTTAAGTGTGAATATCAGGTTTGGAGTTTGGGTGTTTCACTCCTTTTGCCTACCTTCGCAAGCAAAGTTGAAATAACTCACTTTGCATATAACACAAATCACAATCCTATGGAACTACTATCAAAGACTCGAGAAAGTCTAAAACAAAAGTCTCCTAACCAACACAGACAGAAGTACACGCCAGCGCCTAAACTCATCTCACTAGTGCTGTGTATGAGTGTACTGCTATTGGGAGCATGTCGTAAATCCCCTAAGCCTGTCGAGCATACAGCTGATGAGGGCAATTTGACCATACAGCTAAACTGTTTGGGCGCAAATCTCAGAGCTGATGATAGCGATCCTATATCTGCTGTGGAGAGACTGGATCTATACTTTTTCTCTAGCGAGTTTGATGCAGCAGAGCGAACCATAGTAGAGCATCGTATCTTTAGCAAAGAAGAACTAGCGACAAACGAGCCCCTATCTATCTCGTTGCCTGTTGCTTCCTATTATTTGGTTGCGGTACTTAATGGTACTCCAATCATTCAAAATAAGTTTGCTCAAGGCGCATCATGGAGTAAGCTCTTTGAAACAAATTACACCCCCATAGACCTATACACAAAGTCGGAGAATAAGGTTACTTCTGTCGTATGGAGTAATGACCAAGGTCCCATACAAATTGCAGAGAGCGCTTTTCGTAAAGAGGCGTCACCAGTACAAGTCACACTCACACGAGCCATTGCTCGCATAAGATTGTTCGGTGAGCCTAAAATACCTCAGTATATGTCGATTGACTTGACCAATGGAGGAGTATTTATGGTCGGATGCCGAGCGAGTCAAGCTTTTTTGATGCGTGAGTTAGCGCCACTCATCGGAGTTGCTGGGAATGTTATGGAAAAGCCTGGAGACAAGTCTGACTTTGCTAGTCGATATGCATATTCGCCAGGTTATCAAGAAATTGCCAGCAGTAATAAGAGTAATTATCAGCCTCTTCTTAAGGCATATAGATTTGCAAACGAGACCAAGTCTATCTTAAATCTAGAGTCTCTTAAGCTGATTCCTAAGACAATCAACGACTGTGATCTAACTCAGAGCATGTATTATACTTCGGAGACGACTGTCGACCCCGCTCACTGTACTTATTACTTTCTTCCGGCCTTACTTATTGGCTATAAGCTTTATCCTAAGAGCTTGGATAAACTTGGTGACTTTAAGTCAGACGAGGGATGGGTTAGCTTCGGAGGTCGCTACTACCGTGGACGTGACTTTGTCCCTTATCTGAAAGCCATCTACAAACGCAACAAGTCAACGGGAAGCAGAAAACCTACAGTAACCGTACCAAATGGTTATCCTAAGAGTTTGCAGAATATATGCGAAGATTTTGTAGCTACGCATGGTGATCAAATGCTAATGACAAGTCCCGCATATCAGGGAGAGCTTTACCCTATTGACTTCAAAGGCTTGCGTTATTACCTACGGAGCTACAACTATTACTACCTACCTGTCGAACACGCACCAGAACAAGAAGGTTACGGGCATTACGGAATTGTTCGAAACAATGACTATCGTATAGAGGTCACTAGCATCTCTAACTTTGGAACACCGCTCTTGCTGAGACCGATAGATCACCCAGAAGCTTATACAACAAAGCAATCTATCAGCTCTACGTTGACCCTCGTTCCACTTACAGAGCACAATAACACAGCTGATTTGTAATCTAGCTTATCACCTTATATAATATAACGACCACGGGGAAGTTTCTAATTTTCCTCGTGGTCGTTTTTTCTGTGAAGACTTTTGAGACAGGGAGAATTGATTTCTTTCGTATATTTGCGACAGTGTTATTTCCTTTCCATAAGAGATCTGAGATACTTTGTCACAAGTCTCTGAGATTTTTTGTTCAGTTACCATATTCACTTAGTATCGCCTTATGCCTTTATCTACTGAGACCTTTTTAATTATTGGATCCGTTGTGATCTTTGTTGCGATCCTACTTGGTAAGGTAGGAGCGCGCTTTGGGGTGCCGGCCCTACTTCTCTTCCTGCTGACAGGAATGCTCTTCGGAGTGGATGGCATAGGCATACAGTTTAGCAATATGAGAGGTGTGCAGTCTATAGGGATTGTGGCGCTCTCAATTATCCTCTTTTCGGGAGGTATGGGTACCAAACTCTCGCAGATACGCCCTGTGATAGGCGAAGGTATTGCCTTGAGTACCATTGGAGTGTTGCTTACGACACTCTTTACAGGCCTGCTTATCTTCGGTGTGACGCACTACCTCTTTGCTTCGCTCACCTTTTCGTTGCCTATCGCCATCTTGCTAGCTGCTACGATGTCTAGTACTGACTCTGCATCGGTTTTTGCAATCTTACGTTCGCAGCGTGTGCATCTCAAAGAAAATCTAAAACCTCTTCTAGAGCTGGAGAGTGGTAGCAACGACCCGATGGCTTATATGATTACGGTCGCTCTCATCGGCTTTGTCATGGGCGGAGAGACCTCCCTATGGGGCGTGGCGGGAAGTCTCGTACTGCAGTTTTTCTTTGGTATCATAGGCGGCTTCCTCTTTGGGTGGCTATGTGTCAAGATGCTCAACAACTTGAACATACAGAATGAAGTTCTCTATCCCATTGCTCTGCTATGCTTTGTCATGATCACCTACGTGAGTACATGGTACATAGGTGGAAATGGTTACCTGGCAGTCTACATTGCTGGTATCTATCTGGGAAATAGTAAGATCACAGCACGAAAGTCGGTGTACGGCTTCTTCGATGGTATCACCTGGCTAGTACAGATTATACTCTTTATCATGCTTGGGCTATTGGTCAATCCAAGTGATATGCTTCCAGTATTGATCCCAACGCTACTCATTGCCGTCTTGATGATGTTTGTAGCCCGTCCACTAGCTTGTTTCGTGACACTGCTACCATTCCGCAACCTCTCCTTCAAAGCTCGTCTCTTCACCTCTTGGGTCGGTCTGCGAGGGGCTGCTCCGATTCTCTTTGCCACCTATCCCGTATTGGCCGAGGTGCCTCAGTCTAGTCACATATTTACCATAGTCTTTGTCATCACGCTGGTATCGCTCATCTGTCAAGGTATGACAATCACGCCTGTAGCTCGTGCGCTACACCTAGCGGAGCCCGCTCCTCCCGAAGGATACTTCATGGGGGTTGAGATCCCTGAGGAGACCAATACAAACATGGAGGAGCGAGTGGTCGTGGAGGAGATGTTGACCGAGGGGCATCTACTCAAGGATCTGGCACTTAATCCCGAAGAACTGGTCATTCTCGTACGTCGCAACGATCGCTATATAGTGCCTAAGGGTGGACTACACCTGCATCCTAATGATATTCTTCTCATCGTCTCTGAGCGTCGTGAGTCTGAGACAATGGTAGCAGATTTTCCAACTACAGACCTTTTCTCGCGCTTACGGAAAACGCTCGGACAGGTTACTAGCCGCAAGGCTAAGTGAAGACTCTAGGTGCTTTCGTATGGCAACTGGGCAAGAAATAGCTTAGCTGAAGCAATAAGGAGCGAAAAGTAGAGGAGTAAACACGGGCCATTTGTGTCAAGTTACACTTAAGATAGCTCTCTCTCAAATTTGTTCCTGATATGCGAGCTACTATTTGTTGCCTCTGAAGACTAGGGGACGACTCCTAGTTTGTGTCTCATATGCGAGCTAGTATTATAACCAGAAGGCTCAATCGCTGAATTAAGGCGGTCAGGGCTGACGCATTATACGGGGTAGGTATACCTACGCCTTAATGAAGGATCTCGGGAAATGGAGGAAATAGAACAATCCTCCGTGGAAGATCTAGGATTATCCAGTGAGCAAATGAAAAATTCTTCCGAAGTATGAGTTGATTCTTCGGAAGAATTTTTTCATTCCTCGGAAGAAAGAGAAATTTCTTCCGAAGAATTGGTCGATTTCCTCCGAGCTATTTGGGCTTTTGCTCCGAGGAATTGACCTCAATGGAGATCTAGGAGTAGCTATAATGTGAGTCCATAGCGCTATGTGGCAAGACTTAATCCATCTATTCCTCGGTTGGCGTCAGCCCTGCAAAAACCATAGTTCGTTTCGGCTAATTCCTACTTTGAGGTGCTGGACGGCAGTAGTTAGAGCTGACTCGTTGTACCTATACATCCCAATTCCTCCGAGGAAGTAAAAACTCTTCAGAAGAATCAGAACTTACTTTTACCCTGATACTTGGGATAGCCTCAAAGCGTTACAGCGTGCTGTAACCTCTATTCCAGGTGACCTCTGAGCCGTGCGTCCGTACTGCTTCTGTGCGGGCAAGGACGAAAAAGTAGTCGCTCAGACGATTGACAAAGCGAACGATCAAGTCATCCACACGGCTCTCCTCACGGAGGCGGTAGATGTTGCGCTCAGCACGACGGCAGACGGTACGACAGACGTGACAGAGTGCTGCGGAGCGTCCACCAGAGGGGAGGACGAACTCTTTGAGACGAGGTAGTGTAGCGTCTAGCTCATCGATCTTGTGCTCCAGCTTCTCAATGTCCGTCGGGTCTATCTGCATAGCTGCGAGGTACTCCTCCTGATCGGGCGGTGTGGCTAGACTTCCAGCCACGTTAAAGAGAATATGCTGTAGACGCAGTAGGAAGTCGTGCGTCTCATCTGTGAGCTCCTCAGCGAGGAGGACGCCGATATGGCTGTTGAGTTCGTCAATAGTGCCGTAGCACTCGAGGCGTATGTGTCCCTTGGAGATGCGTGTACCACCTACGAGTCCAGTGGTGCCGTCATCGCCACGGCGGGTATATACGGGGCTTTTCTTCATAGTTGTAGCTTGTTTGAGTAGGTAATAGGGTTAATGTCTGATACGTGTCCAGAAGTCTTGGCGGGGCAACTTATGATCTAGGAAGAGTAGTTGTCCGCCTGCGTAGTCGACCATCATGCCAGCCTCTCTCTGACGAAAGGACTCTGGCACTTTGCTCCCGACATGCCAAAGGATAGAACCAGTGTTCCACGGCATCTCCGCTAGTGGTTCGCCTTGCCATAAGATCAGTGCACGATCGTAGGCTAGTGCCTTGTCGTACTGCGTGACGAGCTGCATGAGGGGCCACTGGTGGAGCAGCTGTAGTGCTAGTTGCTTCTGCTGGCGGTCTAGTAGGTCGCTACCCTCGAGTAGCTCCTCTAGATGCTCTGGGTAGTACGCTACACCACGCTGGTCTAGGACTAAGGTAATAAGCCGAAAGGCTGTCGGCGAGTGGACACCATGCCCTAGCGAAGTCCACCAACGCTTGAGAGGAGTCGCCATAGATGGGTCGAGTGGTGATCCTAATATATATAGTCATGCGAAGACGAGCCAATGAAACCATCAGCTTGTCTTCGCATGTCTATTTCGTTGTGAGCTGGTGATTACTCAGCTACAGGAGCTTCAGCAGCTGCAGGCTCCTCTACGACTAGAGCACCCTCGCAAAGCTGTTCCTCGCCCTTGCCGAAGTAGAAAGAGTCACCCTTCGTCCAGAAGTAGTAGCCCTCCTCGTTTTCCCATTTAGCACCGTCAGCGCTGACAGCGTTCTTCAGCTCGTAGACTACATTGCCCTCAACATCCTTGAGCGTTGCATTCTCACGGTTCTCGCCAGTGACAGTCAGCTCAAAGTGCTGCTTGCCGTCAGCGGTAGCGTAGTTGAAGACCTCAGGCTCAGCAACGACAGGAGCCTCTACGACAATAGCAGAGTCCACGGTAGTAGTCGTTGCGTCCTTTTTCTCCGTGTTACAAGCTACTAGTGCTAGACCAGCAGCTACGATTAGCATAAACTTTTTCATATTCGTATGATTGATTAAAGTGAATAAATCCGATTGATTACGCCTGCCGCTCCTTAAAGCGGGAGCCGATCAAAGCGTAGTAAAGCATGTACAGCTCGCCACCTACGACGAGAAGCCATGTATAGTGATAACCTCCTAGGAGGTCAGCTAGTAAGCTCTGTAAGAATGGTAAGAGTGCCCCTCCGATGAGTCCCATCAGGAGTACGCCGGAGGCTCTCGTGGCGAGGCTGCCTAGCTCCTTAAGTGCTAGTGAATAGATAGCGCCCCACATGACCGAGTGACATAGTCCGACGGCTATGAGCCAGTAAGGCTGATTGGTCACGACAGCGATCAGAATGAGGATAGCGGAGAGTAGCGTGGTGGTCCACAATAGGGTGCGGTCAGAGACACTACTCAAGAAGCTACCGACGAAGCGCCCTACTAGCATAGCTCCCCAGTAGAGTGTTGCGTAGAGAGCGACAGTGTTATAGCTCAGCGCGAGATCATGCTGCCCGTACAGGATGATATTGGCACCGATGCAGACTTCGACACCGACATAGCAGAAGAGCGCTATGCAGCCAAGTCGCACACGTCGTATGCGCCACACGGTCTTGAAGCTCACCTGGGCATCTTCACTGCTGGTCGTTCCCTCGATATGCGGGACGTGGAGTCGCTTGACTACGTAGGAGAGGATCAGTACGACACCCATCAGGATGGTCATCGGGAGGATCACCTCTTGGATCTGTACATCCTTCAAGTCTGCCACCCCGCCGAAGATAACCATCGACACGAAGAGTGGCGCTAGCATGGTCATCGTCGAGTTGCCCACGCCACCGATGTTTTGTCGCTGTACGGCTGACGTGCCAGGGACAGTACAAGCAATGAGATAAGGATTGACCGACGACTGCATGAAGGTGATCCCCGCTCCACAGACGAAGGAGCCGAGGAGAAAGATCAGATAGCTCACGGGCAGCTGCACCGTCTCGGAGAGGGTGATCCAGAGTGAGGTGTGCATAAAGAGCAGTGCCGAGAGGATAAAGAGTAGGATACCTCCCGCCAGCAAAAGCAAGCCTCTGACGATGGTCATCTTGTAGCCATGCCGCTCGACGAAGCGCGACGAGGTAGGTCCTAGCACGAGGTACGAGAGGAAGAAGGCGAAGATGAGTAGCGTCGTAAAGCTATTGGTCCACCCACCTGCGGAGTGCAGATAGGCGCTCTGGATGGGTGCTTGAAACTGCTGATTGATGCTCGTGATGAAGCCGATGACGGTCATCATGATCACCATAGTTATAAAGGGCCCGAGATAGTTCGGCTTGGTTGCTGTCGAAGGCGTTGGCATACGAACTTGCTAGTCTAATCCGCTGCAAAGTTATACAAAAAGAAGTCACCAACCACAAGTTCAGCTCATAACATGCTAGTAGCAGAGGTAGAGAAAGAATCTTGAGGCTGGTGACTTCTTTGTATTTAGGCTTAGTAGAGCTGCTGTGTACGGTGACACAGTAGCTCTAGCTCTTATCGTTTATTCGTCACGATGCTCACGACGTGGACGGCGCTCACGACGCTCGCCATCATCACGACGCTCACGGCGTGGACGACGCTCAGGCTCTACGTAGCCCTCGGGCTTAGGTAGAAGCGCCTTGTGTGAGAGACTGAACTTGCCCGTCTTGGGGTCGATCTCGATGAGCTTGACATCGATGGTGTCGCCCTCCTTGAGACCTGTATCCTCGATGGTGGCAAAGCGCTTCCAGTCGATCTCGCTGATGTGAAGCAGTCCATCCTTGCCTGGCATAAACTGTACGAAGCAGCCGTAAGGCATCACTGAGGAGACGGTACCCTTGTAGACCTCGCCCACCTCTGGGGTAGCGACGATGCCGCGTACCATAGCCATAGCTGCATCGAGAGACTCCTTGTTGGAGCTACTGATCTCGACGATACCATAGTTGTCCACCTCTTCGATGTTGACCGTGGCACCACTCTGCTCCTGAATGCCCTGGATGATCTTACCGCCCGGGCCAATGACAGCTCCGATGAACTCCTTGCCGATGCGTAGCGTCTCAATGCGTGGTGCATGAGGCTTCATATCGGGACGAGCCGCGGGCTGTGCCTCCTCGATCTTGTCTAGGATGTGTAGACGACCAGCCTTAGCCTGTGCCAAGGCATTTGCTAGGATCTCATAGCTCAGACCGTCTACCTTGATATCCATCTGCGTAGCGGTGATACCGTCACGGGTACCCGTGACCTTAAAGTCCATATCGCCGAGGTGATCCTCGTCTCCAAGGATGTCGGAGAGAATAGCGTAGTTGGTACCCTTGTTCTCACTGATGAGACCCATAGCGATACCAGAGACAGGCTTCTTCATCTGGACACCAGCATCACGCAGAGCGAGCGTACCAGCGCAGACCGTAGCCATAGAGGAGGATCCATTGGACTCAAGGATATCACTCATCACACGGATCACGTAGGGGTAGTCCTCGGGGATCATGCGCTTGAGCGCACGGTGTGCGAGGTTACCGTGGCCGATCTCACGACGGCTGATGCCGCGCGAAGCTTTTGCCTCGCCAGTGGAGAAGGGCGGGAAGTTGTAGTGTAGGAGGAAGCGCTCCTTGCCGTAGTTGAGTACGTCGTCGACCAGCTTCTCATCGCTCTTGGTACCGAGCGTCACTGTGGATAGTGACTGCGTCTCACCACGTGTGAAGATAGCCGATCCGTGAGGACCTGGTAGGCAGTCGGTCTCGATCCAGATAGGACGTATCTCGTCGGTGCGACGACCATCGAGACGCTTGCCCTCATCAAGGATCATACGACGCATAGCCGCCTTCTCCATATCGTGGTAGTAGCGGTCTATGATCATGCCCTTCGCCTCAAGCTCCTCTTCGGTAAACTGAGCCTTGAACTCCTCAACGATTGCCTCAAAGGCATCGCCACGAGCATGCTTGTCGGTACCAGCTGTAGCCACCTTGTAGATCTTGTCGTAGAGCTCACGCTGCATACGATCACGTAGCTCCTCGTCTTGCTCCTCAGCGGGATACTCACGCTTGGTCATCTTACCGACAGCCTCCGAGAGCTCTAGCTGAGCCTGGCACTGTACCTTGATAGCCTCGTGAGCCACCTTGATAGCCTCGAGCATCTCCTCCTCTTGGACCTCTTCCATCTCACCCTCGACCATCATAATGTTGTCGAGTGTCGCTGCGACCATCATGTCAATGTCGGCACGCTCTAGCTGCTCGAAGGTAGGATTGATGACAAACTCACCATCAACACGTGCTACACGTACCTCGCTGATAGGACCACCGAAGGGGATATCAGAGACCGCTAGAGCCGCCGAAGCAGCTAGTCCAGCAAGTGCGTCTGGCATATCTTCACCATCGGAGGAGAAGAGGATAATGTTCACGTAGACCTCTGCATGGTAGTCATCTGGGAAGAGAGGACGCAGTGCGCGGTCTACTAGTCGGCAAGTTAATATCTCATAGTCTGAGGCGCGTCCCTCACGGCGTGTGAAGCCTCCGGGGAAGCGACCTATGGCTGAATACTTCTCTTTGTACTCTACCTGAAGTGGCATAAAGTCCACGTCGGGCTTAGCCTCCTTGGCAGCAGTTACAGCTGCGAGTAGTACGGTAGAGCCCATGGTGACGGTGACAGCACCGTCGGCTTGCTTAGCAAGCTTACCCGTCTCGATGGTGATCGTACGACCATCGGGTAGGGTGATTGTCTTATTGACCGGATTGATCATAAAAATCGTCTGATTACTTAGTTCTATTTGTCTTATACCTCGATAAAATCGTCCAAAGTTACAAAAACTAAAGCAGATAGCACCTATTATCGCAAACTGCGCCCCCCACGCCTTGTCACTTTAGCTTGAAGTAGCAGATGATCGGCTTGTGGTCGGAGATCTCTGCAGTGCGGTCTACGTAGGCTGCTCGCGCCTCTATCTGATCGCTGTAGAGCATGTGATCGATCCGCACGCCGATGAGCGACTTGAAGTAGTAGCTGTAGTTGACCCCTCGTCCTGTCGACGCAATCGCATCGTGCAGTCCCGTCGAGAGCCGATGATGCGTGTAGGTGATCGGCGTATCGTTAAAGTCTCCACAGACAAGCAGGTAGGGTGACTCCTGATAGTTGATGTCCTGATAGACCTGCTCGACTTGCTTAGCACGACGCTTGAAAGCGGGAGAAAATCGTCCACCGACAGCTTGGGTGAACCCCTTGGGATTGACCTCCTGAGCTAACTGGAAGTAGTGCTTCTGCTCCTCTTTTGTAAAGCCAAAAGACTCTAGATGCAGGTTGTACAGGATTAATTTCTTCTCCCCTACTAGGATCGTAAAGACCGCTCCCCCGTTGAACTTAGAGTGCAGATCTATGGGGCGTGTCGATAGGATGGGGTACTTGGAGAGTACGATGAGGCGACTGCCGTGATCCTTGACAGCATAGGCTGAGCTGTAGTAGGGATACTCCTTCAGGGAGTGGTGCAGACTGCGCTCAGACATATACTTCGACTTATTGGAGCTGAGCCACGCCTCCTGCAGGCAGATGATGTCGGCATCGCTCTTAGCGAGGTAGTCGGTGGTCGGGTGCTGGTCTTTTGGACCTAGGTTGGAAAATTGAAAGGCATTGGCATTGAGACTCAATACCTTGATCCAGTTCTCTCGATCGATGGGAGGCGTCTGGCGCACTCGTATCGGTGCGTACAGTAGGAGCGTGGGGAGGGAGATGAGGAGCATCACCGTATTGATCGCAGCACGACTCCAAGCACGAATGATAAACCAATAGATCGCCTGCAGTACGACCAGTGCGAAGAGCAGGGGAAAGAGCAATCCTAGATAAGGAAAGAGCGTCATCGTCGTCGGTGAGATATAGCGACTCAGCAACGAGCCGACGAAGAGCAGCAAGAGCAAGAGATTGCCAAAGGAGACGAACGTGTGCCAGAAGCCACGTATCACGCCCCAGAGGGTACGCTTTTTCGCCGGCTTCTGCTCGCTCTCCTGGCTAGGAGCTACGGAGGGTTTCGTGGTGCTATCCATAGATTGCATGATTAGTTGTGGTCTGACTGGTCAAGCCACTGATTGTTGTGCTCGATGAGCTGCTTGCGCTCCTCATCAGATAGGCTTTGGTAGCCAGACTGCTGCACTTTGTCTAGGAGCTGCCGATAGCGTGCTGTCTGGGCATCTTGTAGGGTCGCTTGCAGCCGTGCGCTGCGCTGTCGCCGACGCTGATACAGTCCTAAGCCACAGCCCCACAGGACGCCTGCGAGGTGAGCGATCAGCCCGCCTACGTTGTACCCACCATAGGCTAGTAGCAGGAGCAGGAAGACGAATAGTCCCACCTGCCACACACGGAGCGAACCGATCAGTGGCAGCGGCATTTCCTCACGAGGAGCAGAGCCGATCATATAGCCTACAAGTGCGATGACTGAGGCGGAGGCACCCACGAGCGGCAGCCCGAGCAGGAGTACCCCACCAGCACGTAGCAGCGAGGTGCAGAGCACGAAAGCTCCTCCACCTACGACGGCTCCCCCGAGATAGCTCCAGACGAACTGGCGCCATCCGCTGCGACGTAGCAGCATCTCGCCAAAGAGCCACAGAAGGAGTAGATTGAGCAAGAGGTGCAACCCACTATTATGCAGGAGCGTATAAGTGACGATCGTCCAGGGTCTGCGCCATAGAGCATCAGGCGAGCAGGAGAGGTAGAGCTGATCCACGACACCGCGCGTCCACCGCGTGGGTAGCGGTGCAGGCAGCTGACGAACAATAAAGTCCACCAGCCAGAAGAGTACCAGTAGGAGCGTGATGCCCCACAGGATTTGTCTGTCAGGATCTATACGCTTCGCCAAACGCATTGTACAGTTTGCCTTGCTTACGCCATAGCAATATGAGGAGCAGACCACCGAGCATACCCCCGAGATGGGCGAAGTGCGCCACGTCACTCTGTAGATTTGCCACGCCGAGGAAAAGCTCGATCACGCCGTAGCCAATCACAAAGTACTTAGCTCTGATCGGTATGGGGATGAAAAAGAGATAGATCGCTGCATTGGGAAAGAGCCAGCCGAAGGCGAGCAGAAGCCCAAAGACGGCTCCCGAAGCACCTATCGTCAAGAGCTGATTGACAAAGAGCTCTGTAGCCATACGAGAACCATCGGGGAAGGCGATCACCTCATACCCCATCACCTCTCTGACAGTCGTCAAGCCCCAGACCAGCTCCTGCGAGAGCGCTGCAGTGAGTCCGCAGACGAGGTAGAAGAGCAGGAAGCGCTGAGCTCCCCAAGTGCGCTCGATTGCCACGCCAAACATAAAGAGCGCAAACATATTGAAGAAGAGGTGCGTGAAGCTCCCATGGAGGAACATATAGGTCACGGGCTGCCAGATGTGGAAGTCCTGAGCCGTCACGTAGTGCAGCCCTAGGAGTCCCGTTAGATCGATCCCCACACGAGGTAGCACCTGCTGAGCAATGTAGCAGATCAGATTGATGATTAGCAGATTGAGCGTCACGGGAGGGATCTGTAGTCGAGGTGCTGTATCGAATGCGTGCATAGCGTTATGTTCTAATTGTTGTGTTGTGTAGCGGCTTAGTACCAGCCACTGCCACCGTAGGAGGGCAGGCTGTGCTGCTCCCACTTGAGGTCACGGAGTAGGGAGGCGTTGACACCGATCACTAGGTTGTACGACTTGTAGGCGCCTATTGGGATGACGCTTGCCGTCAGAGACCAGCAGTGCAGGTCTCGCGTGATATTGATCGTCATACCCGTCAGTTTCTTCAGGTCGAAGTTGTAGTTCGCATCAAAAGAGAAGTTCCAGTTTGGCGTAGGCTGTAGCTGCCCGCGGAAAGAGAGGTTTTGGGTAAACATATACTCAAACTCTCGCCGCTGGGTATTGAACTTCTGCCTATCTTGTGCCACATTGATACTATAGTTAAAGGAAAAGCTCCACGGCACGCTAAACTGCAGGTATCCGTCTTGATCCCAACTATCTTTCTCGTTGTAACTACTGCGCGGAGTGCCATCCGGTGATCTATCGAAGCCCATCCTATCTGCTCCAGGGCTACCGCCCATCGAGGAGGGGGAATCAGTCGACGATGTAGAACCTTCGCCATCTGTGCTAGACGATCCTTTTTTCTTATGAAAGAGTCCACCGAGCCACTTGCCTAGCTTCTCAAAGGTCTGCGGCGTAAAGGTATAGTTAAAGCTCGTACCCGTACCTAGGAAGGATCCGATACCATGTCCATTCAGCACCCTCAGCTTATCCACACGATAGGGTCTCACGTTGCCCTGCTGGTCGGTGTGGTAGTTCCATTCGTAAGGATCGAAAGAGGCAGAGAGACGTAGCACGAAGGTCTTCGTGAGCCTTATCGCAATGTTGGTGCTGAGATTACTCCATCGGAAGGAGTCCGCAGCCATATTGTAGGAGAAGCGGAGACCAAACTGATCGATGAGCGAGATCTTCTTAAACTGATCCTCCACGCCCGTCGAGTCGCTCGGCAGACGCCACTTCATCTCCACATTATTGTCAAAGGAGAAGTTGATCGACCCCGTTTTACCCCGTCCAGGGTATCCGAAGATACCTTGCTCGTAAGGAGTGTAGACGAAGCTGTGTGCCTGCCCCAGCGTATCGACATAGTCTAACTCACGATAATAGCCCCAGAAGGGATCACCGAAGTCTGGAGCGTACGAGAGCGATATCGAGGGCGCTAGACGGTGACGGATCATCTGCACACGATCCCCAAAGAGCTTCTGCCACGGCTTATAAAAACCGTAGAGCGTCGTACTCATCGAGAGCGATGCGCTGAAGTTGTTCAAGTGGTAGAACCCGTAAGTCGTATCTGCATTGACAATTTGCTGCGTCGCATCGTCCCACTGCTTCTCCACACGTGAGGTGTACCAGTAGGCTGTATAGTTGATCGAGGGAGAGATCTTGATGTAGTTAAAGAGGTCAAAAGAGGCGGAGATAGGTATCGAGTGCTGCATACCGTTGCGCCAATCTTTCAGCAGATTGCTCTTGAGGATCAGATTCTCCTTGGTAGTGATACTATTACGTAGCGAGCCGTTGTAGCTGAGCGAGATCTTCTCATACCAGCGCTCCTTGCCCACACGGTTCTTCCGCTTGAAGGGGTAGATCGTCGAGAGCGAGAGCGAGAGGTTCGGCAGGGTCACACTGATGGTCGAGTCGCGAGAGCGCTGATCGATGTTGAAGGCTCCCGTTAGCGAGAGTGGTATGCCAGCAAAGCTCCGGCGGTAGCTGATACTAGAGCCCTTAGTATTTTCGGCTCGTCGCTGATGGTTGTAGACCGCCTGCGTAGCGTTGTGGTTGTAGCTACTGGTCGAGAAGTTGACCGATGCCGAGAAGTTACGCAGCGGATCCGCCTTGGGATCTTGCGAGTGGGTCCATCTGAGAGAGATATCCTGTGAGCGGCTGTAGGTCGAGGGGATATCCTTGTCACCCTGTACCGTTGATATGTAACCCGCCTGCACACTACCATTGTACTTATAGCGCTTGCGATAGTTTGATGCCCCATTGACCGCCCAAGAGCCGTTCGTATAGACATCGCCCGTGAGCGTCAGATCCCAGTAGTCATTCAGGTTAAGGTAGAGTCCACCATGCGTCAGGTAAAGACCTCGCGTCTGGTCGATACCGTAGCTAGGCATGATGATGCCAGAAGTCTGCTTCTCATTGAAGGGGAAGAAGGCAAAAGGTAGACCAATGAAGTAAAGCGGCACGTCAGCCATAACCAGATAGACAGGACCCGTGACAATCTTGTCCTCAGGCTTAGCTTTGGCTCGGGTCAAGTTGATGTAAAAGTGCGGATGCTCGTGCAGGTCGCACGTAGTGTAGCGACCATCCTTGAGATACATCGTATTGTCCTTGAGGCGCTTCGTCTGCTCGGAGGTTAGGAAGCCCTCGCCCTGCTGCGTCGTCACGTCTGTGATGAAGCCTTGACCCGTCTTGAAGTTGTACTTCATCGTCGTACTCTCGAACTTCTGATCCCCATCCGCAAACTTCGGCTTAGCCGTCGGCTGTCCTAAACTGTCTAGAACATACTGCGCATAAACCTCAGAGCTATCCGAGACGATCTTGAGGTAGTTCGCTTCGATACTCATCGTCTGGTACTTCACATCGCTCGGTCCGAAGAAGTACATCACGTTGTCTCCCGTCATGACCAGCGAATCCTGAGCCGAGAAGGTCACAGGCGCCTCCAGCTTAAAGAGCTCCACTGTTTCATTCGCCAGCGTGTCAGTCGCTGTAGGTGTCAGCGTCGTATCCGCTTCGAGAGCAAGGCTGTCCCTGACAGTTGCCAGAGAGTCTACGGAGAGAGAGTCTAGGGGAGTCTTGAGGGTGTCTGGTGCCGTGGCAAGCGTGTCCAGCAGTCGGGTTGTGTCTGATGAGAGGTCCGCCACGACCGTGTCTAGCGGCTCCGTCTGTGACGGCGTAGCTGCGGGTGGCTCCGTGCGTCGTACCTGCGTCGCACACGACACGATCGCCACGCCTACGACAAGCAGTAGGAGCAGCCGCAGGAGCGAGCGAGGAACTATGACAGAGCTAGACATGTGCTATTAATAACGCGAGCGGGCTTGTGGTGATACATCAACCGCTGGCAAAGGTACTAAATAGTGACGTGCTATGAGCACGCCAAGGTCAGACCGAACACTCATCGTGGTGAGTCGGAGGCGATCGGAGCTGACGACTCCTTGTAGGGACGCACGGCTGGTGTCTAGTGGGATTGCGTCCGTCCCCGTTAAAGGTTACGGCATCAAGCTGTCAGAACGATCGGCTGCACGTTTCGTTGTTCGACAACGGACGCACAGACCGTGCGTCCCTACAGGGCGACGTGATAGTTACACGTCTCGCTCCGATTCGTTCCGATAGCTCTGATTACCTCCGATACCTCTGATTACCTCCGATAGCTCTAACACCAGCAGAGGCACCAGCACTCCTAGGAGTACCAGTGCCTCTGACCACTAACCTCTAACTTCTAATTTCTAAAAGATCTACTTCACGACGAGCACCGCACGACGTGCGACACCGTCCGTGCCGATCGCCTCGACGACGTAGCTGCCTGACGAGAGGAGGATACGCTCGCTGTACTCCGTCAGCCCTGGTAGCGACTGCGTGTAGACCGTGATACCGTCTCCCTGTACAAGCCGTAGGGACGACATCTCCTGTGTCGTGCGGACAGTCAGCATACCCTCGCTGTACTGCGCCTGCAGCTCGGCTGTAGGCGCAGCCATCGGAGCGACCGACGTAAAGTCGCCGTCCACGCGTAGCTCGAGACGACCCTCGGCATCATCGGGGAAGAGCTTGATCTGGCAACTCTTACCACCCGTCAGGTCATGCTCCAGGCCGCTCTTGTGGTCTATTAGACGAGCCGTCACGACATGACCCATCACACTACCAACGAGCGAGAGCGTCACATCGATCGGTTCGGAGACCCGTGTGGCTAGCTGGTAGTGACCCGTAGCTACATCATCGGCATAGAGATCCTTATAGGGACCACCTGCGGGATCGATAATCGCAATCGAGGGGTAGCGACTCTCCGCACTCATCAGAAGCTTATTGACCGAGCCAGACTCGTAGCCATAGGTGACCAGCGCACGATCCTTGCCGAGACGACTCTGTAGCGTCAGCGATAGGTAGCGTGCAGCCTCTTCGCCAGCGTCCCCACTCTCACTACTTAGGCTACCGCTCTGAGTATGTTGTTTCGCATATGAGTCGAGAGCGGTTGTTGGGAAGATCAACTTCGCACCAGAACCGACACCCTCCTTAAGCTTGACCACAAATGCTTCGAGCTGATTAATCGTCTTATTCTCTGCTGTAGCTCGGTGGTAGGTCAAGATAGACCCATCTAGCTTCAGAGGATCATAGCCTTTCACCTCAACACGGCTCAAGAATCTCACATAGGGTTCTATAACTTCTTTATTAGCATCTAGGAAAGGAGCTATCTGTAGCGGTGTCATAAATGGATTGCCCACCATCACTTCCTGACCAGCAGCGGTCGCATTGACCTCCATCGTGTAACTCTCGGTACCATTGGCGAGCTTAGGAATACGCTGCGTCGTGGGGTTCTCAAAGATAAAGCGGTAAGCCATCTTGCTACGCTGAGCATACGAGTAGTAACCACGGAAGCGCTGAGCCTTGCCGTCGAAATATTGGAAGCGACTCTGCCCCTTGCTCGCATCGTATGTCTGATGGTAGAAGGACTGGGCTATATCTGGTCTGTCGAAGTATGGTAGCTCCAAGATACCATGGCGCTGCTTGATGATAGGGACTGAGCTACCCTTGCGGTTGAAGCCCTTATCATCGGGAGCCACGATCAGAGCGATACTATTATTATTGCTCGCCATCGAGATAGACTGTAGTGGTGAGGGGTCGTTGAAAGCACTAGCGTCAAACTCAGCCATATCATACACATCATTCGCCTCGATACCAGGCAAGACTCGTAAGCCAAGCTGATAGGTGTAGGGAGAGGCACTGAAGCTGTAATCTCCAGCGTAGATATCGTAGAGCGGAGCCGCTATTAGATTAAGCTCTTTACGCCCATGAAGCCACTCATCGGTATCGAAGGATTTTAAAGTATAAATATGCTTGTCACTCTCGTACTCTGTACCCTTCGCAACGCCAAAGTTGTAGCGTATCATAGCCCGTCGATAGTTGAGCTGGGAGAGGTTATAGATAAACCCTCCCGAGTGGAAAGTGATATCAATACAGGTCGGCTCTCCGTACAAGTCACGAAAGGTAACCGTCTTATCGAGGTCTGGCTGTGGACAAATCGGCTGACCAAATTCATTCTCTAGCTTGAAGTACGCCATATTCACTATATGCACATTGGTGCAGCTACTTGGCACAGCATTCGCTGGATAAAACTCGCCATTATAGAGGAATGACCAGTTATCGGGGTTATTCCAGTCGTAGTGCTCTGAACCAGCTCTCTTGTCGCTAGGATCTGTGGGATCATTTCCCTGTTGTGGCACTACGAGCGCATTGTATGTTTCGTTCGCTCCAATTGGTCCTTCAGGTAGCGTGCCGTGTCCTTCTGCGGAGGTTGGACGAGGCATCCACCAGAGTTCGTCTGGCGAGACGGGGATGACACCCTTACTCGTAGCAGTACCACACTTAGTCCCTGTGACGGTTAGCGTGTAGGTGTTATACTGCGCCTTACCGTTGACTACACGGGGAGCGGACACCTTGCGACGGATAGTACGTCCAAAGTCAGTGTCTCCATTGTCAAAGGTCCACTTGTACGCACCATCCGGCACACCTAGATTTGTCGCCGTCAGGGTCACCACATCGCCAGGGCAGTGAGCTCCCTGCGGAGAGACGGTCACCGAAATACCCTCAGAGAGGTTCTCGAGCTTGACGGTAAACTTCTCCGTCTGCATATTTGCTTCACCACATAGACTGGTTATAATCTCCAGCCTGTACTCATTCTTGAGTTCACTACCCAACTCGGCAGTAAGATCCCAGCGAACCATCAGGTCTTCGGGCAACTCCTCAATCTTTGAGCTCATGATGACCTTATCTCCATCTTTGAGTACCACGGTACCGACCTTGTTCGGGATATTGATCAGCTTAAACTCCATATAGCCCATCTCCTTGGAGCAGCGATACCCTACGTAAGTAGGACGTGCGTACGAGGGGGGCAGATCTTTTGTATCTATAGGCACATCAACTGAAATCCAAGGGACAAACGACTCTGCAGACCAAGAAGACCACGAAAAGCCATCCTCACCCCAATCGTCTTGGTCATTGTTTGGATTGTACCCATCAAGAGGTAATTTGTAATATCCATCACCTACATTTCCTCCCTCCAGCTCTCCCTTGACAAACTGATTGACCCCAATGGGGTTGACTGAAGTAGACGTCGGCTTATCCCACTTTATCCACTGCCAGCGAGGCTTTGGATAGACGTAGCGAAGATTCAGTGTGAGCGGGAGATCTACACTTTTGACAGGAATATAGAACTTAGTATGATCTATCGGATTGCCATCACGATCCTTGGGGTAAAAGTAGAGCCACTTCTTTTGACCTCCAGCAAGCGTAACATAAAAGATAATATTGCGAGGCTTACCCTCCTTATTTATAGCATAGTCTAGGCGACCATCAGCAAAGGGGTAGACACGCACCTCATCACAAGAGGTTCGATCCACCACCGGCTTAATGAGTTCCGTAAGCTCGGGCTTGAAGTCTGGCTCACTCATATCTAGATCTATATAGAAGGACTCTCCCGGCTGACAAGGATGCTCAAACTTGAGACGGTAGATGCCACGAGGCATAGGATGCTTCTCCAAATAAGCATCCTTCTCTGGATCCTTAGTAAGAATGTCTTTAAGCGGAGAGGGTTTAGAATAGTTGTCTTTGTAAGGATAGACTATGCGCTCTCCGTTTTTGCCTACCTTATAGATAAACCTAAATGGGAAAAAGTATTCAGGGGTGCCAGTCCCCCCAGGACCTGTAAAGGTGTTGGACATTTTGATCTTCTCTCCCAGCCCTATCATACCACCACCATAAGGATTTTCAGCATCCGTAGGATTGGGCGTATTGAAGTAGTAGCTCTCACACGTACGGCGATACTCTTCATACCCTTCGGGAGCCTCGACAAGCGTGATTTCCATGCCAGCCATAGCATTGAGAGACTTCCCGTAAAAGGAAAAAAGATAAGTGTGATAACCTGGACTTAAATAAGCGGTAAGACTACCAAGCTTTATTCTATCCAGCATCGGCTGAGGCAGGTGGGCGTAGATGCTAGAGAAGTCGTAGAGACGATTCTTTATAGGCTTTTTGTTTGTGGGGGCTAGGATGAGGCTAGGCTTGGGTATGATGGGATTGCCATAGAGATCCGTGCCCTCTATCTCGACGTAGTAGCGCTTCGTCGGGTCATATCCCTCAAAAGTGTATCGCTTGTCTATCGAAGTAGAGACTGCTGGACCAAAATCATCTGAAGTGTGGATAGGCGTAGCCGATGGGTCGGGCTTGTCAGAACCGTCTGGTAGCTCGTAGTACTTAAAGCGTAGCGTACAGAAGTTCCACCCTTGGAACCATATAATCTGACCTATGGAGCAGTCAGAGGCGTCTTCTGTCTCAAGGATCTCAAAGCGATTCTTGTGAAAGTCCAAGTCCACAGTAATGGGTATGGTGATATAGTCGTTGCACCCTTCGTTGGGTCTCTTGACACGTATCAGCACGGCAGCTGGGAGTGCCTGCTGCGTACGAAGCTCTTGTAGAGACATCGACTGAGGCAGTCTATAAGAGATGCTGACACCACCACTCTCCGAGTCATTGGCGTCGACCTTCGTGAGAGATCCCGTTTGACTACTCCAGAGGAGCGTGCTGGCGTCTAGCGTACCCTGCTGGAGCTTTGCATACTCTTGCTGAGTGACGACAGCTACCTCGTAGTTTTTGATAAAGGTAGAGGGGAAAGAGTCTGCATACTCAGGAAAAAGTCTCTCCGCATCTCCTTGGTAGCCCTTATTGATCTCCTTAAAGAGCTCACGTAGCTCTGGCTTATCCTTATCGAAGCTGGCTCCAAACGCACTGATGCTACTAGCGCAACCCTCACCACTCATGATGTCGATGCCGAAGGGGATCTTGAGATCCGATGGCACCGTAGGCAGATTGGTCGTAGGACCATATACGGTGAACGACTTGGCAGTAGTCTCTCGACAGTCACTCTCTAAAGTATATTCGTAAGTGCCTTGTGGTAGTGCCCCGCTATACTCAAAGTGGTAGAGGGTTGTGTCACCCTTGACCTCCCGCTTAGTGGGTTGCATCTTCTTAGCCGTAAGAGCACTGGGGGTCTTAATATTCAAGACGGGAGGTCTCTCCGTACCCCCTCGCGCTACGATATGAAAGCTACCGTACGGTCTACAAGGCAACCTATAGGCATCAAACTTCTCCTGGGTCACCTCCAGCGCTACATACTTGTTCTCAACCTTTGCATTCCAGCGGAGGAAGGTCTCAACGTCAGACTTGCCTATTCCTTCTTTAGCTATCAGTCTAATAGAGATACTGTAGTCCTCGCGCCCTGGTAGTTGCTCGATCAGAAGTGCCTCTGTAGGAGCTGGCGCTGGCTTGTAACCCTGAGTGTAACTATGACCTTCCCCATCCTTGACCTCGTACTCCACCCTCTCTATCTGAGAGAGAGCTAGCGGAGCTCCCCAAAATGGTGTAAGTAGCTTAACCTCCATCGTACCCTCATTCTGACAATAAGAGGGGGTCGTCGTCACTTCAAAATGGAAGTTCCCATCCTTATCTGAGCCTTGTTGGGATGTCTTCTGCGCGGAGAGCGCAGAGATCGACAGAAGGAGGAGAAGGAGGGAGAGGGTGATGTATCTATATCGTTTCATAGCGTATGGGACATAAGATAGATGGGTAAGGGGAGAGAGTGCGGCATTGGGACACGAAACTAGAAGTCTACCTGCGTGATCTTGATCTGGTACCAAGTATTGCGGATGACGGAGTAGGTGCTCACGCCCGCATTCTGTGCTGCAAGCTGACCAGTTTCTTCCGTGTTGCGGTCGTCAAACTTGTCGACGAGCGGGTGCCTGGTTACTTGATAGCCATTGCGGTGCTTGGGGTCCCAATCATTGACCTGGAAGGTGAGCCTGAGCTGCATCGCTGCCAATTGGTCGGGCGTTAGCCCCGCATCGGCACTCGTCTGGCGGATAAACTCCGGTACGTAGAGCGTCGTGTAGTAGTCGGATGTCCTGAGCTCACCGATAGCTTGACCGGCGCTTTCAGTGCTAATCATATTGCGACGCACCTTGTTCTTGTCCCGCTCTATATAGTAGCAGTCCTGCCCGTCCTGAGGAGCCCGGTAGTAGTTGGAGTTGATAGGATTGTAGAGCGTTGTGGTCCACTGGTTCTCGTCGTAGTAGCGAGAGGCGAAGAGAGCGAAGTAACGAGGTACATTATATAGAGCCATCTGAAAGTCCTCTATATAGTCCAGCACAAGCACCTGATCCGAGGTGGGGTCGCCCAGCACGCTGTTGGCAATCATGTCGGGCATCGTGATGTCGATACGCGCCAGGACACGCGTCAGACGCACGGGATGTCGCTCCGTCGGTGTGGCTAGGAAGCGGTATGGGTCTGGCTCGGTGCCCTTTCCGAGCATCTGCTTGATGGCATCGATGCTGACGTTGGGACAGATGGCGGTCATCGGGATGAGGTCGTCCTCACCGCTACCACCATCCGCTAAGCTGGGGAGAAACTCCGGTTGCCAGGGGATCTGCGTCAACCCAGAGAGCGAGTAGAGCTGCCCCCGTTCGGTGACACCCTGCAGGGCTGTCGTCAGGTTGTAGGTTTTGGAAGCCTCATTGGCGACGAAGTAGAAGTCAAAGCTTTGGATCCCTTTCGGGATCATCACTGGGTGACTCCAAGGAGTGACATTGTCCTTAGGCTGTGTATAGCCTCCTAAGACTTGGTTGACTAGACACTCGCCCGTATTGTGGTCGAAGACGAGGACACGTACAGACTTGACCTTATTCTCTGCATTTTTGAGCTTCTCCTGTAGCTCAGACAGAGGCACCTCCCCCTGACGGAAGGTCGACTGCGGCGCCACGCTCATCGAGAGGTAGAAGTCCCCCTGACCAGGCGGACAGGCGGATGGATCCTCCTTGACGCAGCTAGTTAGCCCCGTCAGCAGGAGCACCGCGGAGAGCAGCCACGCAAGGATCGTGCGGGAGCCTCCTTGTATGCTATATAGATTGCATTTCGTCATGGCTTTGTAGCTCGAGAGGTTAGACACATTATATATTATGGTCTTGCTCACGGATGAGCCAGCCATTGATCCATACGTTCACCGCTAGGAAAGTCTCTCGCGTCACGGGGCGACCATCGAAAGCGAAGATGACGGCGTAGTGATCCTCACGGTCGAGGTACTCCTGATCGGAGAGCTTGTTGTTCGCGTAGAACTTCGTCTGCAGCAGTAGCGACAGCAGATCTATGTTGAGGAGCTCATCGCCCGTAGCGCGCTCGGTGATGATAAGTCGCTGATCCTGGTTGGTCAGTAGGCGGAGGGTGTTGAGCTCGACAGCGATACCGCCCGACCCCTTGACCTGCTCAGCATAGTACGGGGTGTAGGTGAGTACGTCGTCGGTGAGTACTTCGCCAGCGCCGTTGTAGCGACCGTTGGGAGCGGTAATCTTAAAGTCGTAGTTGTCGACCTTAATGTTAGACTTGCCACCCTCAGAGAGATCCTGCATGACGAGGCGTATACTGTTGGTCCACTTAGCCATCGGCACGACGATGAGCCGGCTGCCATCGCCCAGCACCTGGACCTCCTTGGAGATACCATAGAGTAGTGGTGGCAGCTCAGCGGCGATCCGCTTGTCCTCAGCTCTCGAGAGTTGTATGAGCAGATCCTGCATGGTCGAGGTGCCGACCTGTAGCTTGCTCTCCTGATAGAGGGTACCCATACGGTGGCCGCAGAGCGCTACGATGGAGTAGTCGCCCGGGGCGAGCTGTAGCTCGAAGGTCTGCCCCTCAGCATAGGGTGCAGCCGCATCAGTCATCTCCGAGACCAGGTGCCCTGTCTTGTCGAAGATGTAGAGATGCACATCCTCTGCCTCGCGATGCCAGCGATCTACGTACTGCATATTGTAGTCGTAGCGTAGCTGCACACGGAGCGGGCAGGTGGACAGATCCTCATAGATGCACTTGTCACAAGAGACGAAGCTCCAGCTCAGCAGGAGCATGACTCCTATATATAATAGTCTCGATCGAGATAGCGTATGTGGTACCATAGTCAACGTGAGTCTTAGACCTCTTTTGTGTGAATAGTTCCTATGAGGGGAACATTCAACCCCTCATAGGATAGTATTGCTGTCGATGACGTGTAACCCGCTCAAACGTGTAACCCTTTGTAGGGACGCACGGTCTGTGCGTCCGTTCTCGTTAAATCCTTGACGCTGTAACCTTTGATGCAACGGACGCTCAGACCGAGCGTCCCTACAAATCGTTACACGTCTCGTACGTCCCTACAGCGGGTTACACGTCTCGCTAATCGACAAGCAAAGTGTACTCAGGGATTATAGAGAAATCTCCTGTGTACGAACAATCCAAGGATTGATCGTAATATCGAAGGCTACGAATAGCTTCGTTGGATCATCTGGATTAGGCTTTTCAGGAACAATTGTAGGCTCACCTGGTTGTGAGATCTTCTTGATCGTAACCTTGTAGATGTTGTTACGAACTACACCGTAGCGACCGTAACCCATATCCTTGCTAGACTGAGTATCGTTGAAGTGACGGATTAAGTTCGTCTGGTAGTAGCAAACACCATCCTTATAGCCCTTGAAGTTGTGAGCGACAAAAGACTTAGTGATGGTTCCCTCAGTCTTGTCAACTGGGCTGTTAGCATCCTCTACAAGAGTCTTAAGAGCAGCCTTGAAGCCTGCTGGCGTGCCAACAATCTCTTTCTCGGCAGCTTTTGATGCATCAGTTACGATACCGATGTACTCTTTCATCTTTGCCACAGTAAAGGTAAAGCCCATATAGCTGTACCAAGTCTGACCCTTTGTAAAGGAAATGCCGTCATGGTCTGCAGGCTTCCAGGTACCGCTCAGGATAAATGAAGTAGTCTGGTTGTTTAGCTGCTGACCAGCATCCATCGTGTTCTCAAGGCAGTACTGACCCTTAGTGTCTTCAAAGCCCCACTCGTTAGCGAGAACGTCGACATCCTTCTTGTAGTTGAAGTCTGCCTCGTTAAATTCACCAGCTAGGTAGTTAGGATCCTTAGCGTAGCGAGCGAAGCGATCAGTATTGTTATCTACCGTCTCAGGGGCAAACTGATCTAAGCCAGTCGTAACCTGGGCAAACTGACGATAGATAAAGGTCTTCTTGTTGGTCGTATTGAGCTCCCACTTGGTGTCGGAGAATGTAACACCAGCAGGAAGATCTGGTGTACCACCCACGTATACCTTGGCGAGGATACGATCTACATTTACCTTGATCGGATGACCCTCGGCATCAGCTGCAGCAGCCTTCATATCAGCAGGTGCAACCTTAACGAGGCCACGATCGTTAGACATCAGGATAGCCTTACCATCTGCAGATAGATCTTTGACGGTTGACTCAAGAGCAGCCTGAGCATCCTTGAGGTACTTACCCTCTGCGGTAGCTGCGATGACATCAGATGTTGGATTGATGATAGCAAGCATCTGATAGTCTTGACTTACGACCTGCTCAGCTTTTGTGGTAAAGTTAGCTGCTGTAGCTGCGCTAGCTGGGGCGTCAGCAAGACCATCTCCTGTAGGTGCCTGACCACCTGTTGCTGTGATGTTGTAAGTAAGGGCGTACTTAACTATGCCTTCATTTGGATCGTAAAGTACGACGCGGACCTCCTTGATAGCCTGCTCATCAGCAGTACCAACGAAAGTATCGCCAGCGTTTGCACCAGCGACATTGCCAGCCTCAGCTCTTGTACCACCTTGTGGTAGGTTGAAAGTAAAGGAGATGAAAGCATCAGCCTTCTCCTGATCATTGGGTTGGTTCTTGTCGTTCTTGCAGCTTGCGAAGAGCAGAACTGCGGCGAGAGCCAACGTTGCATAAAGAAACTTTTTCATAGTTGAATTGGTTTGATTGTTTATAAAGCTGTTGAATCTTTGATGCAAAGGTATGTAAAATCCCCCCCCCGTTTGTCAAAATCGGTTTTCTTTTTGACAAAATCGATCGTTAACATTTCGCCCGATGGAATTTTGATCAAAAACAGCCTCTACACATAGTCTCTCAACAGCTAGCAAGTCCGTAACGCACGAGGGTCTTCGGGATGCCTCGGTGGATATTTTCGATTCTCCATGGGGATATTTTTGATTTTCCACGAGGGCAAGAAAAATTTCCTCGGAAGAATCAAATGATACTTCGGAAGAATCAAACGATAAGTCCGAAGAATTTTTCCTTTCCTCCCTGGGAAATAAAAAATATCCACGGAAGAAATCCCAAAATAGTTCCAGAGGAATCGGGAAGTCGTCGGGACGACGAGTGGTGAAACCTGTAGTCTGGTGTGCGGAACCACGGAAACGACTCCTGTAGGGACGCACGGTCTGTGCGTCCGTTTCCGTTAAAACCATGACGCTGTAACATTTGACACAACGGACGCTCAGACCGAGCGTCCCTACAAATCGTTACACGTCTCGCTTTGATACAACGGACGCTCAGACCGAGCGTCCCTACAAGGCGACGTGGGTTGGTCGATGAGGTTTACACGCCCCGTGCGTCCGCACAGCGGGTTTCACGGTCGGTGCGGTCGGCGGCGTAAAAAAATCGGAGCCTACCCACACGATGGTGGATAGGCTCCGATTTTTTTACTACCGCTCTAACTGGAGAGCGAGTAGGGGAAAGCTTACTTCTTAGCTGCTGCGAGCTTCCTCTGTTGCTGCTTATTGCGTACTAGGTAGGCAATAGGCGATGCGACAAAGAGCGTACAGAAGATACCGTAAACGATACCGATGAGTAGCGCAAAGGTAAAGCTACGCATAGAGGCTCCACCGAGTAGGAAGATGATGAAGACCACTAGGAAGGTCGAGAAGGTCGTCTGTACGGTACGAGCTAGCGTGCTATTGAGCGCATCGTTCATCACAAGCTTCTCCTCACGGTTGGGATAGTTGTGTAGCGTCTCACGGACACGGTCGAAGACGACGACCACATCGTTGATCGAGTATCCGATGATCGCTAGCAGCGCTGCGATGAAGTTTTGATCGAGCTCCATCGTGAAGGGCATGATCTGCCAGAGCAGTATGTAGCTAGACACAATGAGTAGCGTGGTGGTAGCCACAGAGGCAAAAGCTCCTAGCGAGAAGGCCCAGTTGCGGAAGCGAAGCAAGATGTACAGTCCCATGAAGATCAGGGAGAGGAGCACCGCTATGATAGCCTGACGAGAGATATCCTTAGACATACTTGGGCTGACACGCTGTGAGCTGACGACATAGTTGTCGACAAACTGCTGCTGGGTCGTGCCCTGTGGTAGGAACTTCTGTACGCCCTCGAAGACCTTACCGATGACGAGTAGCTCCTCGTCTTCGCTCTCCTGAGTCATACCGATACCATAGTTGGTCGAGATACGAACCTGATTGCCCTCCGTACCGATAGAGGTGACGAGGACATGCTCCTCTAGGGGCTTCGTCAGAGCCTCACGTACCTCAGCCGAAGAGACAGGCTGCTCAAAGGCAACGATATAGTTGCGACCGCCTGAGAACTCGATACCTCTATTGAGACCCCATACGAACGAGCCAATGAGACCGAGCACGAGGATAGAGCCAAAGATGATGAAGCCCTTGTTGCGGTTCTCCAGGATCTTGTAGGTGGGGTTGTTTAGCAGGTTGCGTGTGAGGAAAGTTGTATAGGTAACCTTGTCCATACGTCCCTTCTTATCAAGCGCCTCAACGACGATACGTGTCAAGAAGACTGCCGTGATAAAGGAAGCGATGACACCGATGATGAGCGTCGTAGCGAAGCCACGGATAGGACCTGTACCAAAGGCATAGAGCACACCACCCGTGATGACGGTCGTGAGGTTGGAGTCAAAGATTGCTGAGAAGGCATTGCCGTAACCGTCTTGTATAGCACGCGTCATAGACTTGCCAGCACGTAGCTCTTCCTTGATACGCTCGAAGATCAGAATGTTAGCATCCACCGCCATACCGAGCGTCAGCACAAGTCCCGCAATACCGGACAGCGTCAAGACACTGTGGAAAGAGGCAAGGACACCGAGGGTGAAGAAGCTGTTGAGGATCAGAGCACCATCGGCAATAAGACCTGGGATGAGGCCGTAAGCGAGGCACATGTAGATCATCAGCAGGATGATCGCAATGATAAAGGAGATGATACCAGCCTTGATGGACTCACTACCAAGCGTTGGTCCGACGACACTCTCCTGCTCGATCTCGACAGAAGCCTCCATACGTCCAGAGTTGAGGACGTTAGCAAGGTCGGTCGTCTCATCGACGGTGAAGTGACCCGAGATCTCAGAGCGTCCGCCCGTGATCTCGTTATTGACATTAGGTGCTGAGTAGACGACACCATCGAGGACGATAGCGATGTTTCGACCGATGTTGTCACCGGTCAGGCGAGCCCACTTACGAGCACCCTCATCATTCATCGTCATGGTGACGACGGGACGGTTCTGACCTAGGTCGTTGCGCACCTCACTACGTGCCGAGGTGACCACCTCACCACCTAGATCGGGGAGTGCATTGCGGTTACCACGGATAGCGTAAAGCTCGTAGATGTCTGTCTCCTTGCCAGACTGTGGATCTTTGATAGGCGAGTTGCTCCAGAGGAGCATCAGATCCTCACGGATCATCTTTTGCTTCTGAGCCTCCTCGAGCATTTCATCGATCTTGTCTAGATCTGCACGACGAGCGTAGCCGACGATGGTACCACGATTGGTGACGTTGAGCTTGCTAAAGAGGACATTCTCTACACCTGTGGAAGCTGGCGTCTGTACTGCTGTAGAGTCAGCCACCGTAGCGGTCGAGTCAGCTGCCGTAGTAGCCGTATCGGCAGGCGTCAGGTCGTTGCCGTTTGCCATAGCGGTGAGACGATTATTAGCGTCGACGAGGTCGCTAGCAATCTCATCATAGGTGTAGGTGCGCCAGAACTGTAGGTTAGCACTGCGCTGCAGTAGCTCACGAACACGCTGAGGCTCGGTGACACCTGGTAGCTCGACGAGGATACGTCCCTGGCCCTCGATGCGCTGTACGTTTGGAGCGACGACACCAAAGCGGTCGATACGAGTCTTGAGGACGTTGATAGCAGCGTCGATAGCACTGCTGTACTTCTCCTGAAGCACCTTGATAACCTCCTGGTCGCTAGACTTAGGCGAGATGACATCACGGAGGGGACCATTGCTAAAGATTACCGCGAGCGAGCCTGAGGGCTCGAGCTCTTTGTAAGCCTTTACGAAAGTCCCGACGAAGTCATTGGCGCCTTCCTTGGCAGCCCTATCGATAGCCTCGATGAAGGCTGGCGACTGGTTATGTCCTGAGAGGTTGCGCAGGAGATCACGTCCATTGACCTTGAGGACGACGTTCATACCGCCCTTGAGGTCTAGTCCGAGACCTATCTGCTGGTTGCGGGCTTTCTTGAGCGTGTAGCCAAACCACACCTTCTCGTTGGCCATTGAGTCGAGATACGCTTTGCCATCCTCGCCAGCTGCGGTCATCGCCAGCGCCTTCTGATCGTAGTGCCTTACCACTGGGGTAAAGGAGATGTAGAAAGCGCAGATGATCGTCAGTAGAGAGGCGAAGAGGATCACAAATCCTTTGTTCTGCATGAGTATATTTGATATATCGTTATTATTTCACGTAGTCTAGATTGCCACAAAGTTACGCTAAAATATACTACTGGCAAACAAATACCCTCGCAATCGTCCGAAAAACATCGGTATACCGATCCGCAGAAGTACCCAAACGTCGCTATAAGAAACGAAAAAAGGACGGCACCTAAGCACCGTCCAATCTTTTATAGAGCGGAAAACGAGGCTCGAACTCGCGACCCTCAGCTTGGGAAGCTGATGCTCTACCAACTGAGCTATTTCCGCATGTTACCTCCTCGGATTGCTATCCTGCGACTACGCGATCATAGTCACATAATCGCCCCTCGGATTGTGGAAGCAAAGGTACAATAAATTTTGGAATGGGAAATACGTCTCTGCAGTGGCAGCATCATAAGCATACGATAACGAATAAGAGGACTCCCTCAGCGTTAGGCCATACGACCTGCTGCTGGGAGAGTCCTCTTATATTATATAGTGTCTCTGGTGGAGGCTCTCTTTGGAGCCCCCCGTCAGACACGGTGGCAGTCGCTAGAGGATTACCTTGTTTGCCTCGCCATCGACAGAGAGTAGGTAGCTCCCCGTGGGTAGCTCTGCGATGCTGAGTCGCAGCTCACCACTTTGGTCAGCACGTGCGCTCTGTAGGAGCGTACCATCTAGCGCATATAGCTCCACGACAGCGTGGGGAGTAGTCTGAGTGATCTCGATGTAGTCTCCTGTGATCATGAGACGATAGTGATCTGCCGAGACGACTGGGGCGTTGGCAAGTGGATTCTTGCCACTGTTGTCGTAGTTCTTGTAGTCATAGACGAGCCAAGACTTGTCAGTAGCGATCTTGACATCAGCGTCGTTTACTTCATTCTCCTCGCTTTGCTCTGAAGAGTCAATGGCATAGAGTTCACCACGCTCACTAGCACTTCTTGTGGGGAGGCTCTCGAAGAGTTGCTTCATGGCAGGCTCTTTGATAGCGTTCTTGTAGCAGAATGCCTCCGTCAGAGCCGTACAAGAGCTGAGGTCGAGAGCGGTTAGCTTGTTCTCGCGACAGTCAAGCTTATTCAGGCTAGACAGCCCCGTGAGCACGAGCGTTGTGAGTTCGTTCTCAGCGACATTGAGCTCTGTCAGCTTAGTGCAGTCTGAGAGGCCATGTATCTCGGTCAGTAGGTTGCGCTCTAGGCTAAGCTCTTGGAGGTTCGTCAGCCCAGTCAGGTCGATGCTTATCATCTTATTACCTGGCAGCCATACAGTCTCTAGTTGCTTGCAATCTGAGAGATCAATCTCTGGGAGCTCACTACCCGCACAGTTGATAAAGGTAAGGTCAGCGCAGCCCTTGACGTTGACAGAGGTCATCGTATTGTGCAGAGCATAAAACTTGACCAGCTTAGGACTCTGTGAGGCGTCAATATCGTATGCGATAGAGCCGTTTTCGGAGCAGTCTATCGTATGTACTAGTCCGATAATTCGTATGAGACCTCTCGTCGACTTGTACTTCTCGATAGGAGGCACGCCACTCGTGATCGTCTTCTCTACGACTACGCCTTCGTCTGTCTCTATCTGCACCTTACTCTCGGCTGCAAAGCCAGACAGGCCCAAGTTGATCTCCTTGTCGGGCTTTGTCTTTATCGTAATGACGGGATCTGGGTCTTGGCTCTTTTGACCTGGAATGTCTATCTCCCAGCCCCTCTCCGTAGCTATATAACCGAGGGCCTTCTCTGCGCCAGGGTTATCGGCCACCTTGATAGTCCCAGAGAGGGTCGGTAAGGCATTGTAAACCTTGTTGAGAGCGTCCGCACTGAGGAGGTTCTCCTGGAGGAATAGCGTCCTCAGACTAGGTAGTGTGCCTAGTGTAAGAGCCGTGAGCTTATTGCCCTCTAGCTCGAGATCGTTAAGGAGCGGGCACTCCCCAAACGTGAGCTCAGCGAAGTCGTTGCCCTGTAGTCTCAGACGTAGCAGCTTGGGGTAAGCGACAGCCCCCTCACCGATCTTAGTGAGCTTGTTGGCCTTTGCGTAAAACTCAGCGATCTGCTCTGGGAGAGCGACCTGCTCTAAGGCGCAGCTATCAGCTTTTATGGAGGTTAGACTGGGCATTATAGAGCCGTCTATGACACTTAAGCGAGCGTTGTATGAGACATCTAGATTCTTGAGTTTATCTAAGCCCCTGAGCTCGATAGTCTCTAGATCGTTGCGTCTCAGATCAACGGTTGAGAGCGACTTTAGCTCCTTGTAGTGGAAGCTCGTCAGCTTGTTATTTTGTATCTTAAGGATTCCAAGGTTTGGCGCATTGACGTGGTCTAGCGTCGTAAGCTCATTGTTCTCTAGGGAGAGCATACCAAGCTGTTCCGAATTGATCGCTATGGAGGTGATATTAGCTCCTGGAGCCATAAGGACTGAGCAGTTTCCGTAGATCTTGATCTCCTCGCCAGCTTTCTTACCCTTGGCCGCTGGTGAAGTAGGAGAGACGGTTGTGAGTGTACCATCGCCCCAGTCAATCTGGATGGGCGTACTACCATCACCCATGATTCTAAATGAGCAGTCCGTTCCAATCTCTGTGGAGGTGGTCAGGCGTATCGTTGGCTCACCTAGATTATTCTCCTGGCCCAGGATGTCTATCTTCCAGCCCTTGTCCGTAGCTATATAGCCATAAGCCTTCTCTGCGCCAGGATTCTCGGCCACCTTGATGGTCCCTGAAACAGAAGGTAAAGCATTATAAACCTTGTTGAGAGCATCCGCACTGAGGAGATTCTTCTGAAGGTATAGAGTCTTCAATGCGGGAAGTGAACCAAGCGTAAGAGACGTGAGTTTATTGCCATCGAGCTCGAGGTCGTTGAGGAGCGGACACTCTCCTACGGTAAACTCAGTGATTTGATTGTTAGGTAGTCTCAGACGTTGTAGCTTCGGGAAAGAGACAGCCCCTTCGCCGAGCTTAGTGAGCTTGTTACCCTTTGCATAAAACTCGGTGATAGATGCTGGGAGAGATACTTGCTCTAAGGCACAATTTTCAGCTCGTACGGAGCTGAGACTAGTGAGCGTAGAGGCTTCAAGCGAAGTCAGAGCGGGATTGTCTGAAGCAATCAATCTCTTCAGCTTATTTAAGCCAGACAGGTTAAGGGACTCCAGGTTATTCTGCTTTACATTAAGCGTAGTAATGGATACAAGCCCATGCAGATCGAGGCTCGTCAACTTATTGTTTTGCAAGTTAAGAGACTCTATGGCTGGAGTCTTGGAAAGATCTAGTGTCGTGAGCTCATTGTCTGCTAGGGATAGCATACCCATCGCAGGAGCATCAATAGTGATTGCTGTAATCTTAGCTCCTGTAGCTAGAAATGACAGGCAGTCCCCATAGATCTTAATCTCGTCGCCAGCCTTCTTCCCCTTGACCATAGTAGAAGTGGGTGAAACAAGTGTGCCATCACCCCAGTCTATCTGAATGGGAGTAGTCCCCCCGATGATTGTGAAGGAGTAGTTGGTCCCGACCGCTCCAGATGTGGTCAAGCGTATCGTCGGCTCGCCTAGCTCTCTCAGACCATCGCCTGAGGCAAAAGGGCTCTCGCTCGCATGCCCCATCGCAGGGAGGCAGAGAACCAAGAGCAGCAGTAGTAAAGGAGTTAATCTTTTCATCATAGTTTTACTAGGGATATTGTTGTATAAAGTGTCTTGAGTCTTGCAGACTAGCGGCGGGCGTACTGCGAGCGTCCGAGCGAGTAGACGTCACCTCCGAGGCTGTCTACAGCTACGATGACGGGGAGCTCCTCGACACGCAGCTTGCGGATTGCTTCGGGCCCTAAGTCGTCGAAGGCGATCACCTCGGCCTCCTTGACGCACTTGCCCATCAGGGCAGCTGCTCCACCGATGGCGGCGAAGTAAACGCCTTTGTACTGCTTGATCGCATCAACGACCTCCGGGCTACGCAAGCCCTTGCCGATCATCACACGCAGACCGTGCGCTATGAGCGTTGGCGAATAGGCATCCATACGTCCTCCCGTAGTGGGGCCGACGGAGCCGATAGGTTGTCCAGGCTTAGCAGGGCAAGGACCGGCATAGTAAACGACCTGCCCAGCAAAGTCAAAGGGCATTTCCTCACCTCGCTCTAGCATCTCGACAAGACGCAGATGCGCTGCGTCACGTGCTGTGTATATAGTCCCCGAGATGTAGCACATATCTCCCGCTCTGAGCGGAGTAATCATCTCTGTCGTAAAGGGGGCTCTGAGTATCTTTTTCTCTTCCATGTCTCTATATATTATAGTGTACCCTCAGCGTGACGTGTCGCATGGCAACTGATATTGACCGCTACGGGTAGTCCGGCAATGTGTGTTGCACCCGTATTGATGGCGACGGCTAGAGCCGTGGTGTCTCCACCGAAGCCGGCCGGGCCGATGCCCATCTTATTGATCTCTTGGAGTAGCTCCTCCTCGATCTCAGCGACGGCGGGATCGGGATGACGCTCACCGATAGGACGTAGTAAGGCACGCTTGGCTAGCTCAGCCGAGCGCTCCATCGTGCCTCCGATGCCGATGCCGACGATGATCGGCGGACAGGGGTTGCCGCCAGCGTGAGAGATGGTATCGAGGACAAACTGCTTGATGCCGGCTACCCCTTGGCTGGGAGTAAGCATCGAAAGTGCACTTTTGTTTTCACTGCCGAAGCCTTTTGGAGCGACGGTGATATGCATCTTGTCACCAGGCACAATGCGGTAGTGGATGACGGCGGGGGTGTTGTCTCCCGTATTGTGTCGATGTATCGGATCGCTCACGACGGACTTGCGCAGGTAGCCGTGGGTGTAGCCTCTGCGGACGCCCTCGTTGATAGCGTCTTCGATCAGATCTCCCTCGACGTGCAGATCCTGTCCCATGTCGACGAAGATGACGGTCATACCCGTATCTTGACACATGGGAGCACGCTCACTGCGTGCTATGTGAACGTTTTCGATGATGGTATTCAGTACGTTTCGTGCTAGAGGCGAGCGGTCTCGCTCTGCGCCCTGCTGCATGGCAGCCTCGATGTCGGGCGATAGGTTGACACAGGCCTCTATGCAAAGCTTCTCCACCAAGTCTGTGATGGCTGTAGAGGATATTGTACGCATATATTAAGTGTGTAAGTAAACTGTCTAGTTAAGTGGTTATGGGCGAATGAGCTTGCAGTTGTACCGCTCACCAGCTCCAGTAAGATGTACGATGTAAATGCCTGACTGCAGAGCGTAGTCGGCAAGGGATAGGGATGAGGAAACGTTCGTCAGTGGAAGCGACAAGATGTGCTGACCAGTAGCACTGTATAGCTCAAGCTCTACGGGGGTATCTCCTACGAACCATGAGTCTGGTAACAGGATGTATAGACGCTCCCCCGACAGCATCACACGAGGTTCGTTCGCAGACTCTGGAGCGGTTGTTCCGCCCGCTTTGAGCTTCCCCAAGAAGATGGGATCTACCCAGTAATGACCCAGATAAGGAGCTCCGCTTAGCTTTGCGGGCTCCCAAGTAGAGCCGACTAGGTGCCACGCATAGGGTGTGGTGTGAGGCTGCGCTTTGCTCATGAGCAAAGGCGCTGACAGAGCCTTGCCCTCGCTCCCCTCTAGTGCTATGTAGTAAGAGCCTGCGGACAGTGTCAGAGGCTCGCCTTCCTTTGCAGGGAAGAAGGCTTGGAAGGCATCTGAGAGTATTCGCTGCTGCGGACTTTGTCCTGCATCATTTACTAATAGATACGAAGGCTTCGGTAGCGTCTGCTCGTAGAGCTTCTTGCCAGGTTTGCCCCCCTCGTCTCTATATATAGCGAGCGTCACAGGAGGCCACTCCCGCATAGCTCCCATGACCAGCACGGAGCCGAGGTACAGCACGGAGGTGTCGATGTCGTAGCGCACAGCTATGCCCCTGACAGCTGTATTGATGGTGCGAATAGCGACACTGTCACGCATCAGACTGTAAAGTTGATGTGAGAGACGTACGGGAGGCATTGCTGCAAAAGGATCTAATCCCTCGAGTATAGTCTGGTCACTCGTTGGAGCTAAGTGCGGCTTCAGACACTTATCGTCTGGATAGCCCGTGAAGACTTCGCTCAGAGCGTAGTAATAGTCATTGTACGGAGTCGAGCAGTAGGAGTTTCCTCCAGAGAGGGCACCGATGAGGTGATGATTCTTATCAAAGAGTCCCGACCCCGATGAGCCTCCAGCTGTCGTCCCGACATCCCACTTCTTAATGTGTAGGTGCGAATTGACCCACTGAACAGGCACCGAGGCTATATCGTAACTCTCTAGAGGGGGCTTTTCGTCAGCTCTATTATAGCGACGTACAGAGGCTTTCGGATGGTGTATACCGATGACAGGCGCGGGAAATTCACGCTCAGCATTCCAACCAGCAAGGTACGGCCTATAGCTCTGAGGAATAGGGCACTGCCCTTGTGGCGTAGCGGGCTGAACGCCCGTGATACGGAGTAAGCACATGTCGTGTTCCTCATTGTAGGCTACTAGCTCGGCACCGGCTAGTGTTTGCTCCTCGATGCCATTAACTAGAGGCTCGCCCGTAGGGCTAAAGTAGTTGAAGTAAAAGACCGTCTGCTCTGCACTCTGACGCACATAGTCGAGCTCTCTGTTCTTATAGCTAGCATTGAGACAGTGGGCTGCCGTCAGGACGAGTGGATCTCCATCTAGGCGACTGTTGTTGATCAATGTACCTGACGATAAGTAGCGCCCCCGCACTATCAGCAAGAGCTCACTGCGAGCGATGCGCTCTACCTCTGGATGCCGCACCGTAGCCTCCGCGCACTCCAGTCCCTTCAAGATAAACCACGGAGAGCCTGGTTCTTGATGTCCTCCGACTGCAGGTGGTAGCTCCTCGCCAACAGTTGTGAGCAGAGCTGTCGTAATGCCCGACAGTTGCCACGGGATATTTCGGCGCTCACCACTAGCGGGATAGTAGTAGACCATGAGTCGCTCTCCATAAAGCGGAGCGGTAGTAAGACTATGAGACGAGACATTGTTTGCCTCGGTAAAAGCGCCTCGCACCTCACCTTCTTCATTAGTTATAAGGAGCATATCCCCACGGTTCAGCTGATATTGATCAAAGTAAAGCGTGTTCCAGCCAGCCTTCTCAAGCTGCAGGATACCCTGCCAAGCATACCTTCCCGAGGGCATCACCAGCCAGTCGCCCCAGAGCTTGCTCTCGGGTAGCTGGCGGTACTCTATCGTGGGTAGCTCTAGGAGCCGTAAGCCCGATGGTGCTGTCTCAGTCTGCTGCCGTAATGTGCTAGCAGACTCCGTGCGAGAGGTCGCATGGAGCTGGTAAGCTCCTTGCGCATTACGTAGCGTAGCATGACGCTCACCCAGATCCGTCACTATAGCAGCTGGGATAGGCGTCGCTAGTTGAGCCGCTACGGGCAGAGCAAGCAGAAGCGCAATGAGAGAGAAGCATACGCACTTGCCGTAGGACAAGAGATACGCACGGGAGCAAGTCATGAACCGACGCAAAGCTGTCGTCACTAGAGCTGTGTCGAGTCTATTCATAGGGATAGTCCGAAAGATATTCTCTCAAAGGTACAAATAAACTCGCACAAGCGAAGATTTATCTGAAGCGGGATTGCCATCTAGCAGCGATGAAAATAAAATAGGAGCTACACCTTCGCGGGTATAGCTCCTATCTTGAGGGGATAGCCTCACCACACCACGCAGGTGGACGGCTGATCGTGTTATCGTACGAGGAAGGGGATCGCAGCGTGGCTTCCGTCTGCTCTATTGAGCAGTGCGACATACTTGCCTGTCGCTAGAGGTAGCGCCAGCACGGCGACTCCAGCAGGCTCCAGACGTGCCACGACGGCACCCGAGAGATCAACGATCATCAGCGACGTGACAGACTCTGCGCTCTCTAGATGGAGCTGCTGCGCCTCACTGTCGTAGTAAACCTGCGGGTTGTCTGCTGTCGGGATGGGCGTGTCGGTACCGTTGAAGTATCCGTCGACCGTTAGCTCCCAAAATCCTGATCGCAGTGTCGGCTGCAGGTCGTCTGACTCCACCCCTTCATTATCGGCTTCACGTAGCGCCGAGCGTGGCTGTGTGCTGCCCATCTTGACACTCGTGATAAGGCAGACGTAACGACAAGCGTCCTCTTTGGAGACTCCGTGGAGCGTTAGCTTAGCCTCATTAGCGTTGGGGACCGGCTGTAGCGTGGTCAGATTGTACCACCTATAGTGCTCATCGCCGATGAGCGTGCCAGGATAGGTCGCGTCAAAAGTGACATCGCTACCTGACGTGACGCTCTCCTCATGACGCTCACTATAAGCTTGCTGCATACCAAAGCGGAAGATGCAGTCTTTGTTTTTGATGAAGGCATCCCACGCCTTAAAGTCCGCAAAGGAAAGGCGACAGTTGCGCACATCAATCATGTCTAGGTTCTTGAGCTTCTTGTAGATCGCTGGCACGGTGCCTGAGAGGTTGTTGTTTCTCAGGGATATCTTACCCAGCTCAGTCGCATCTTGCCAAGTGGCGGGGATGGAGCCTGTGAACTGGTTGTACCCTAGATCCAAGTACCAGAGCTTCGTCGGTAATTGTTGAGGCAATGCACCTGTGAACTGGTTATGATCAGCAAAAAACGCTTCGCAGTCCTCCATCGTGCTTAAGTCTTCTGGCAGAGAGCCAGTAAGCTTATTGTCAGCACAGGAGAAGCGTTGCAAGCGAGGCAACATTACGATACTCTCGGGGAAGGGTCCTGTGAACTGGTTGCTGTTGAGGTAAAGTCGTCCCGGCTCTGTAACGCCAAGTCCTAACTCTAGGGGCTTGCCGAGGTTGACAAGGGAGCTTAGATCTGGTATCTCGCCACTCATCTTGTTGTTTTGGACAGAGAGGATCTGCAGCTCGGTACACTCACCGATAGAGGCGGGGATAGAGCCCGTCAGCTGATTAGCGGACAGCTCTAGGACCTGCAGATTGCGACAGCGTCCGATCTGCTCGGGCAGCTGTCCTGAGAGATTGGAGAAGGAAGCATCGAGATACTCCAGCTGAGGCATCTTGGAGATGTCGGGTAGCGTACCTGTCACCTCTGAGATCACATTGTCTTTGTCGTCTACATTATAGAAGTTTGCCAAGTGTAGGATCTTCAGATTGACCAGCTTATCTAGGTTAGGTAGCTGTCCCGTCCATAGATTGCCACTGAGCGTGAGCGCCTGCAACTTAGTCATTGAGCCAAATGCTTCGGGGATAGGACCTGAGAGCTTATTGCTGGATAGTCCCACAAGGCGTAGCTCTGGGAAGGCGGTAAAGAAGCTCTTCGGTAGTTGTCCCGTCAGTCCTACCCCATCGAGGGCAATGCCCTGCACGTGTCCGCCTTCGATGATTACACCAGCGTACTTGTCTGCTCCTGAAGCAGTGCGCCAATTGTACCCCTCAGCCCAACCAGAGCCACCGCACTGGTCATAGATCTCGAGTAGAGCCTGCTGTTCCGATGCGGGGATGACGCTCTGTGCTTGTAGCGAGGAGCTAGTGCTCCCCCAGCCGAAAAGGAGGAGGAGACTAGCTAGAAATATCGTATAGAGTTGTGATTGCTTAGCGTACATATACCTTGTAGCTTGATTGATTGACAGTAACAATATAAAGACCCTCTGCGAGTGGCAGCTCATAAGTACCAGCAGGCAGATAATGAGAAGCTAGCTGTAGACCGCTAGGCGAGTAGATAGAGACGAGACTCTTAGCATCAGCTAGCTCGAGATGAAGCGCAGCTAAAGCACCGTACACGACAGCAGGTATGACCATCTCTGGCTGCTGTATGGGAACGGCGATCGTCGGGTCGACCTTGTAGTTCTTAAAGTTGCACCATGTCTCCGCTGCTTGGTAAGCCTCCTTGATTTCCTCTGAAGCGACAACGACCATCACCTTCTCGTAATGCTCCTCGGTGAAAGCGCTCTCTGACGTGACAGGAGCCTCCTCACGAAGCGTCGTGATCGTCTCTAGGGCATCACATGCGAAGAAAGCCATCTCCTTGATCTCTTTAACGTTCTCGTCCAGCCAGATCTGCTTGATGTGTGAGCAATTGGCAAAAGCTTGCTCACCTATGTCGGCAACCTTCTTAGGAAAGCGAACTTCCTGCAGCGAGACACAGTCGAAGAAGCCGTAGTCTGGAATTAGCTCTATGCTATCGGGGAAGACGATTGCCTCTAGCGAAGCGCAGCCATGGAAAACGCTCTCGCCAAGGTTCAGAGCGGTCTGAGGTAGCGCTATACTACGCAGTGCGGTGCAGTAGCTAAAGGCTTCCTCCTCAATGTTGGTCACACCCTCTGGTAGCACTACCTCCTCGAGAAGCATCGCTTGACTACAACTAGAGGCGGGAATCGTCGTGAGCTGCTTAGGATAGGTCAGCTTGCGCAGCTGAGCGTACTCTTTGAAGTTGAAGCCCTCTAGCGGATTCTCCTCAGCATCGTAAGTGACCTCGCCGAGGTCTAGCTCCTGCATACGATGCAGCTCTGCGAGCGCTTCCAGGTCGGCACTCGTTATCGTACCAGTGAGCTTGACTACACGGTATAACTCAGGAGTCGTCAGAGCGATGATGGTCCCCTCTAATGGCTTCTCGGCAGAGACCTCAGCGGTGAGCGTCAGCATCTCCGATACATTGGCAAACGCCTTCCACCCATCAGCAGCAGCGTAAGCAGCCTTGGTACCCTCAGGTACGACGAGCGTCAGCTCGCTCATAGCGGAGAGGTCGGCTAGACCAGCTAGATCCTCCTCCTTGTTAGGGACGATGGGCGTCGGATTGGTCACGATCACAGTCTTGAGCGCTTCACAACCACCGAAAGCCTTGTCACTCATTTTTTGCATCGAGTGAGGCAGTGTCACCGTCTTTAGACTCTTACAATTGGCAAAAGCTCCGTAGAGTATCTCCTCGCACCTGTTCGGTATCGTCACCTCAGTAATCGCTGTGCGAGCGAAAGCACCGCCCATCAGTGTCTTGAGCTTAGAGGGCAAGACGATACTAGCAAGAGCCTCGCAACCGCTGAAGGCGTTGCCTCCGATTCTAGTCACACCAGCAGGGAGCATGATCTCCTTCAGTGCCTTGCAGTTCATAAATGCTTGGTCGCCGATAGTCTCCAGCGCCATACTCTGTATGGTGACACTCTTGAGTTCCACGCAGCCATTGAATGCGTCATGCTCGATAGTGCGCATCAGTGGTGGCAGCTGTATCTCGGAGAGACTCGTGCATCCCTCGAAGGCTGAGACGCCGATCGTGCTAAGCATCTCTGGGAGGTCTAGCTCCTCAAGAGAGGTACAGCCCTTAAAGGTAGAGAAGGAGATCTCACGCATCGTAGCGGGTAGCGTTACCTTGGAGAGCGCCGCGCAATCCTGAAAGAGAGACTTACCTATATAGCTGACCTCGCTAGGTATCTCCACCTGTGCGAGTAGCTTGCACCCCTCGAAGGCTGAAGACCCAAGCGAGTCAATCGACTCAGGGAGCTCAATAGCCTCTAGGCTCTCGCACCAGCCAAATGACAATTCGCCTACATAGGAGAGTCCGCTAGGCAGATGTATTTCGGTCAGCTTGCCACCATTTTGCAAGCAGCGAGTACCTAGTCGAGTCACGCTGTTAGGTAGCGTGATGGTGGTGAGACTCTCTGCTAGCTCGCCCGCAAAGAGGAAGTAACCAGGCATAGTGCCAGGCACCGTTTCGACCTTCTCCGACAGATAGGGATTGCCTTCGTAGCTACCGCCAGCGACCACCGCCACGCCAGAGAGATCAAGCGTCGTGATGCCAGCCGTCTTTCTCAGCGCTCCGAAGTCGTCCGCATTGAGCGACCCCGTGATTACTAGATTAGACAGTTCGGTCGTCTCGCTTAGCTTCTTCTGTAGCGAGCCAGGCTCTGTGACCTCGATCGTGGTCTGAGCCGATAGTGGCACAAGCCCCCACCATAAGAGTAAGGAGAGTGCATAGGTTAATAAGGAGTAGAAATGCTTCATATACTATGTGATTTGATTAGTGTCATCGGAGCGTTTGAGAAATTGATCGCTCTAGCATCATGTTTTGTAGAGCTACAGCACCACAAATGTACCCATTCTCATCGAGAGGACAAGGTGATCGAGCGTCCCTTAAAACCTTGATCTGTGAGACACCATAGAGCGGGGTACTCGTGTAGGTCGTTTGTATCGTGCTGAATTCGTTATATATACGAGTTCCAAAAATGGTTCCCCTCTTGGAACTTTTTAGTTCCAAGGCAGGAACTTTCGAGTTCCAAGGGAGGAACTTTTTAGTTCCAAGGGAGGAACTTTTCGATTCCTCCGGAGGAAATGGAATTTTCGTAAGACGATGAGGTGAGCGGATTGGGCTATTTTTGGTATCTTCGCATAGAAAACAGAAATAAGCAATGGCACAGAATATAAAAGTAGGAGACACTATCCGCTACCTCAATGCGTCGGGCGGTGGTGTCGTCAAGCGCATCGAGCGTGGCGTGGCGTGGGTCGAGGGCCCCGACGGCTTCGAGCTACCCACACCGATACATGAATGCGTCGTGGTGGACAGCCGTGACACCTTCGTACCAGCATACAAACCCCCCGTAGTGAAGCGACAAGAGCCAGCAGTGCAGCCGCCTGCAAAGCCAGACAAAAGCAGTACGCCCACTGCGACTCCCGCCACCCCAGAGGTGGTCGATAGCGCAGATCAAGACTTGAGCTTTGTGGCTCCTCTCTCCAAGGGCCCTTGGTTTGACCGCTCAGGAGGCGAGCAGCTACAGGTGCATGTCGCCTATCTGCCTGTATCGTACGAGCACTTCGGACAGTCTCCCTACGAAACTTATCTGATCAACGAGAGCAACTACCATCTCCTCTTCACTTATAGCACGACAACCTCAGCGGGAGGCTACAAACTCCGCTCAGCAGGCGTCCTAGAGCCGGATATGCGGGTGCTCGTCGAGGAGTTTGACGCGTCGGAGATCAACGATCATGCCGTCTCACACTTCCAGTTTATCGCCTACAAGCCTGAGCGTACATATCGCTCCATGCCACCCGTAGAGCGTCAAGTGCGGATTGATGTGGTCAAACTGGTGAAGCGTCACTCCTTTCGTGAGAACCCCTTCTTTGATGAGGATGCGCTTGTGATCCCCGTCCTAGAGGCGTACGATGGCACCCAGCAAGCTCCTGCAGAGGAGCCACTGCCAACGCCTAGTCGCTCAGGAGCTTTGCCGCAGCGTGCTATCGAGCGTGCGGAGCAGGCGACAGCTACACAAAAGGCACCGCAAAAGGCACCGCAAAAGCCTACAAAGAAGAGTACAGCTAAGACTAAGTCTGAGCCCAAGCGTCCCGAGGCCCCAGCAGCTCCACAAGTTGCGCCAGCAACGCCCGAGCAAACCATCGAGAAGGTGGGGCTAGAGGCGGAGCGTATCCTCCCGAATGCTACGGGGATGACTCCGCACGAGGTGCTGCTCTATCAGCTGAAGAACTTCCGCCGTGAGCTAGACAAGCGACTCGATCGTCGTGGTAGCAAGGTGATCTTCATCCATGGGGCTGGTCAGGGCGTCCTGCATCAGTTGATCATCAACCGCATCGAGCAGGACTACCCGATGGTGCAGTATCGAGACGTCACGTTCGACGGCTTCCCGATGGGCGCTATCGAAGTTACCATTTCAGCAAAGTAACGACAACATCGTGTTAGAGATCGAGCGCAAGTACCTCGTCTGTCGTGATGACTACCTCCGAGAGGCGTCTCACCGCCACCATATCCGTCAGGGCTATCTGACAGCAGACGGACGGGTGACGGTGCGGGTGCGCATCATCGACGAGGAGGCGAGACTTACCATCAAGGGATGCTCCACCCCCGACGGACTGATCCGCTCCGAGTGGGAGTACCCGATCCCTGTCGCTGATGCTGAGGAGATGTTGCGCCAGTGTGCTAGCAGTAGCCTCGAGAAGGTGCGCTACTACGTGCCTTACGAGGGCTTCGTGTGGGAGGTAGACCGCTTCGTCGGGCGACTAGAAGGCTTGGTCATGGCAGAGGTGGAGCTGACGAGCCCGACAGATTGCCCTGCGTTACCCACCTGGCTGGGGCGTGAGGTGACGGGCGACCCACGCTACTACAACGCTATGCTAGCGCAAGAGCTGGCGCCACCACCCACTACCTAAGAGAATCAATAATACACTATATAAAGATAACTACCTATGACAACTCACCTAAGAAGAGTACTCCTACTCCTGCTTACCAGTCTCACCCTCTCGGCCGTAGCACTGGCCGATGGCGGTATGTGGCTACTGGAGCAGATGGCTGACCAAGCTGACGAACTCCGAGCTAAGGGGCTACAGATCCCTGTGGAGGAGATATACAATCCCGACGGCCCTTGCTTGCAGCGGGCGGTCGTGATGTTTGACGGGGGCTGCTCAGGCGTCTTCGTCTCGGACCAAGGCCTCGTTTTGACCAACCACCACTGTGGTTACGATCAGATACAGAGCCATTCAGCCGTAGAGCACAACTATCTGCGTGACGGCATCTGGACGCAGTCGATGCGTGAGGAGCTGCCCTGTCCTGGATTGGAGGTGATCTCGATCGATAAGATCACCAACGTGACCGACCAGGTGAATAAGCTACTCCAGGAGTCTCCCTACAAGGAGGATCCGATGGCGGCATTCTCCATTGCAACGCTCACCAAGATGATCCCTGCGATCGTTGGTGAGGAGGCAATGAAGCAGCCTGGCATACGTTACGAGCTGAAGCCTTTCTACGGGGGCAACCGCTACTACCTCTTTACCAAGAAGGTCTTTACCGACGTACGGCTTGTAGCGGCTCCGCCCAGCGCTATTGGTAAGTATGGCTCCGACACGGACAACTGGATGTGGCCTCGCCACACGGGAGACTTCTCTATATTCCGTGTCTATGTGGACAAGAACAACAATCCAGCCGACTACAGTGCCGACAATGTGCCTTATAAGCCAGAGCGTTTTGCCGCAGTCTCTACTTCAGGCGTGCAGCGTGACGACTTTGCGCTGATCATGGGCTTCCCCGGCACGACCAATCACTTCTTCACAGAGGCGCAAGTGGACGAGTGGTCTGAGATAGACAATAACATACGTATCGAGATGCGTGGCCTGCGTCAGGAGGTGATGCTGCGTCGTATGCTCGCTGACGAGAAGGTCAACATACAGTACGCTGCTAAGTACGCTTACTCGCAGAATGGCTACAAGCGCGCTCAAGGTGCCAACTGGGCAATCCGTACCCGTAACCTACAAGCGACCAAGCGTGCGCAGCAGGATGAGTTGGCTAGCTGGGCTAAGGCCAACAACCGCCCCGAGGTGACCAAAGCTATCCAGACGATCGCTGACTGTGTCGCTGCGCGTCGGGAGGCTCGTCGTGTGCAGTGGTACCTCATGGAGGGTATCCTGACGCCGATCGAGTTCCTACAGATACCGCTAGTTGACGGTAAGAAGCTCCAGCAGTGGAGTGACCCGAAGGTGCGCGAGGAGATCATTAGCGAGCTGCGTAGTGGCTACGCTGCCTTCTATAATAAGGACTACGATCCAACGGTCGACAAGGAGGTCGCGACAGTACTCCTGCAGCGCTACACGGAGCGTATCGATGAGGCGCACTGGCCAGAAGCTCTTCGTGAGGGCGTGGCTCAGTATCACTCGGTACAGGCGTATGTGGCTCATCTCTTCGACAGCTCGATCTTTGCTGATCCAGCACGCTTCGACGCTTTCCTCAAGACTCCCTCACGTGAGCAGCTCTTGAACGATCCGATGATGCAGTTTGCCGCATCGACCATCAATCTCTTTGTCCAGATGCGTGAGCAGCAGGCTGCTTACGATGATCCGATCAAGCTGGCTCACAGAGACTATGTGCGTGGTGCGATGGATATGCAGGGTGCGCGCAAGGTGTGGCCCGATGCTAACCTGACGCTCCGCTTTACCTACGGTAATGTGCGTGGCTATACTCCTCGCGACAACGTCTACTACGGCCATCAGACGACCCTCACGGGTGTGATGGAAAAGGAAGACCCCAACAGCTGGGAGTTTGCCCTGCCTGACCAGATCAAAGAGATCTACAAGCAGAAGGACTATGGTGTCTATGCGATACCGAATGGCGAGATGCCGGTCAACTTCTGCGCTACGACCCACACGACGGGCGGTAACTCGGGTAGCCCGGTCTTCGACAGCAAGGGGCGCCTCATTGGACTGAACTTTGACCGCAACTGGGAGGGCGTCGGTGGCGACATCGAGTACCTGCCAGACTACCAGAGAAGCATTATCCTAGACATTCGTTACCTCCTCATGCTGGTCGACAAGTATGGTCACTGCCAGCGTCTGCTCGACGAGATGAACCTTGTTAAGTAACTGCCTATGGAGACACTACAACTAGAGGAGCAGATCGTCAAGATGCTCCGCACCGTCTACGACCCTGAGATCCCTGTCAATATCTACGACCTAGGTCTCATCTACAATGTGGATGTACAGGAGGAGGAAGCTAAGGTGGTGATCACGATGACACTCACGGCGCCCAATTGCCCGGCCGCAGACTTTATCCTACAGGATGTACAGATCAAGGTCGAGAGCATCAAAGGCGTCAAGCGGTGTGACATCGAGCTCACCTTCGACCCACCGTGGGATAGCTCGATGATGTCCGAAGAGGCACAGCTGGAGCTGGGCTTCCTCTAGGGCAAAGCGTTGCTGACACCCTACCTATGGGAGCTATATACTTTCTCTCCGATGCACACCTAGGGTCGCCCTACCACGACGATCCTAGGCGTGCTGAACTACGACTGGTCGCCTGGCTACGCTCCATAGCGGACGACGCCGAGGCGGTCTACCTGCTGGGCGATATGCTCGACTACTGGTTTGACTACAAGTATGTCGTGCCAAGGGGGGCGGTACGCTTCCTCGCTGCTCTGGCAGACCTCGTGGAGCGAGGTGTCGAGGTGCACTACATTATGGGCAATCACGACCTCTGGCTCACCGACTACTTTACCAAGGAGCTAGGCGTCATCGTGCATCGCGACACGGTCGTCTGCCAGCTCAAAGGACGCACCTTCCGCCTGTCACACGGACATCGGGAGTATGCCCTACGCTACAAGAAGGAGCGGTGGCTCTTTGGCACCTTCGAGAGTCGTCTGGCACGGTGTCTCTATGCTGCGATTCACCCTCGCTGGACCGTCGGCTTCGCACAGCGGTGGGCTTACCGCAACCGCCTGCGACAGATGCGAGCTGCCGACGATCCGTCACGACCTGGGCACAATCCGCAGATGAATGTAGAGCGAGACGAGTGGCTCGTGCAGTACACCAAAGAGCTGATCCCGCAGGACCCCGAGATAGACTACTATATATATGGTCACCGCCACCTGCTGCTCAATCTATCGCTCCCCGACGATCGTCGCTGCATCATCCTCGGCGACTGGATCCATTACAACTCTTACGCTCGCTGGGACGGCGATACCCTCACCCTCGCGCTCTACGAAGAGTCGTAAAAGGACCATTGGTGAACGTGTCGGATTTTGATTTGTAGGGCACAAAGTATATTCCCCCAACCCGACTGCTCACTAGGAGTAACAATTATACAACCCCTTCCGTGCAACTTGAGCTAGGTCTAGTTCTTGTATTTGATAGTTTGTTTGTTTACCTTTGTTCTAGTAAAGATAAACGAAGACTATACAAGTTAGACCACAAGACTCTATGAAAACATCTCAGACTATCATATTAGTAGCTAGAGATCTGGGGACTACCCTAGTGTCTCGTAAGAGCGTGAGCCTCTTGGAAGAGGAGGTCGCTAGGAGAGACGGCGAGTCTGTTGTCATAGATTTTTCTGATGTCACGTTTGCTAGTCGTAGCTTTATGGATGAGCTGTACAACTCAGAGACCTTAGGCAACGATCGCGTGCAATACGTCAATCTTGAGCCTGCAGTTTTAGAGGTTTGGAATGCTGTAAAGCAAACGCAGGGCAAGATCGCTAAAAGGGCGTCAAGCAAAGTCAAAACGATTACCCTCGGAAGTGTTCAGGCAGTGGAAGAAGTCCTTGATCAGCTAGCTTATACCTTTTGATGCAGATCAGTTATGTCAAGAGTGTCTCCTCTGTGTTTTTAAACGGGCTGGAGGAGGCCGTCAAGATTATTGCGCAGATAGAGCAGAGCTCTGACGATGAGATTACCCTTTGCTTTGGAGAGTCCATCTTTGTGACGCCTCTTTTCATGAGTGCTGTACTGATCAAGCTTCTATCGGTAAATAAGAAGGTCAACTTAACGGCAAACAATTATCTAAGTACTGTTCATTTCGATAGCTATGGTCTACAGTTGGATTCGCCCGAAGCTACAAGTGATTGCTTTAGAGCTTTTGAAAATAAGACATACCTTCCAATACTCCGATTTACAACAGAAGGTCTAGGCATGCAGAGAGGGGCTCATATAGGCTCCAACGTTGCAGAGTTTCTGAAAAGGCGAGCAAGTTTGCCTACAGAGACACATATGGCTCTAACTTATATGGTGTCAGAGGTCATTGACAACATTTTCGAGCACGCATACTCTAAGAGTGGATATATAAGTTGTCAAGCCTATTCTAGATTGGGTTATGTAGATTTGTCTATCTTTGACAATGGCATCTCGTTGATAGGTAGCTTTAGAGAGGCTGGGCGCATGAATGAGACCAATACCGACGTAGAGGCTATGGAAGCTGTCATAAACGACCATATATCTACAAAAAACCTCCCGGAAGCAGAGAATCGAGGCTTTGGTATTCGCACTTCAAGAAAAATGCTAGTAAAGGGTCTCGGTGGAGAGTTTTTAATTTACTCGGGCTGTGCCCTTTTCGTGAGCAACCCTAAGGGAGAGCGCATTATGGGGCTTCCTACCAATATAGGCGTTCGAGGAACTCTCGTTGCGATGCGTATTCCTATTAGCAAGAAAGGATTTAACCCTGCAGACTACTATCAGTAGTTTGTACCTTCGCTAGGTTCAGCTTTGGCGCCTATATCTTCTTTGTAGAGAATAGATGCGAACGTATGGAGTGGTTGCATTTGTGGGTGTTTGGTGGTCTCAGATATTCTTCGTACCTTTGCAGATGCAAACGATCGCGGAGTGGAGCAGTGGTAGCTCGTTGGGCTCATAACCCAAAGGTCACAGGTTCGAGTCCTGTCTCCGCAACTAACGATAGACGTATCCTTTCTTTGGGGTGCGTCTTTTTTGTTGTCCGTCCGCTGTGACTGTGGAGAGTGAGACGGAGATGAAGGATAGCACGGCAGTTGCTTTATGAGCTTGTTGCACAAAGCTGCCATATACGAAAAGCACGCTACGCACCGATGAGGGTGTGTAGCGTGCTTTGTCATTTAGTAGGGGACGAGAGTCGCAGGTCAGCGCTCTCAGACTCCGATGTGTGGCTTACTTGTCAGCCTTCTTGCCACGATTGCCGTAACGGCTCATGAACTTATCAACACGTCCTGCTGTATCGACGAGCTTAGCCTTGCCCGTGTAGAAGGGGTGAGACGTGTTGGAGATCTCTATCTTGATGAGCGGATAGGTCTCGCCATCGATCTCGATGGTCTCCTTAGCGTTGGCGGTACTCTTCGTGATGAAGACTTCGTCGTTGGACATATCTTTGAATGCCACTGGACGGTAATTCTCAGGATGTAGATCCTTTTTCATTGCTTTGATGCGTTTAAGTAGTTAATAATCTTGCAGGGGCGTGGCTCTCCTTTCATCAGGTGGCAAAAGGGCTACCGAAGGTCTATCCTATCGTCTAGCACCACGTGGATACCGCAAGGGCTTGTCCCGATCAAGTAGCAATCGGTGAGCTGCTCACACTTGGGGAGACAAGCTTCGAGGGGCAAAGGTACAATAAATATCTGAATCTTCGCCCCTCGATACTTTTCTAGATGAAGCCGTGTGGCTTGATGAGACGAGTAACCCGCTGTAGGGACTCTCGGCTCGTGTCTAGTGGGATGGCGTCCGTTGTCGAACCAGCCAAAACGGATAACAATCTTGATGCTGTAACCTTTGATACAACGGACGCACAGACCGTGCGTCCCTACAGCGGGTTACACGTCAAGTTGTTACACGTTAGAGCGTTACCTTGACCCAGTCGTTGCCGATCTGTAGGAGGTAGACGCCAGCGGGGAGCTGTGCGATGGAGAGCGTGGCGTCTCCCGTCGCCGCAGCGACTGGAGTGCCCGTGAGCGTGTAGAGACCGATTGTCTCGTTAGCCGCAGTGCCCAGTACGGTGAGCGTCTGATCGGTCTGAGCGATCTGATAGCGTGTGGCACTGACTGCATCGATCGCGTCACAAACTACAAAGAACACCTTGACATCCGATGTCTTGTCGACAGTCAGCGTGTAGCTTGCTTGCAGCTCATGAACGGGGATGACCTCATCATTGACCAGCCACTTCTCAACAGTGTAGCCCATGAAGGCTTCTGCCTCGAAGAGCACCTTCGTACCTTTGGCAACGAAGGTTCCTGAGGTAAATGGCTTGCCATCGACCGTGGCCGTCAGCTTGCCCTCGCCCTCCTTGGAGAAGGTGACAGCATAATTGTCCTCAGCCTTGGCAAAGGAGACGGTCACCGTCATCGGCTCACTGTACATATTGACCTTAAAGGTAGCATCCGTAATCGGCTTCTTGTCAAGTCCTGGGGTCATCTGGACCTTGTCATTGACGCGCCACTCGGTGATCATATAGCCATCAGCAGGAGTTGCGGTGAAGGTGAGCGGTGTGCCAGGCTCTACCTCGGCTCCAGTGGCGAGCTCAGTGTCGCCTGCCATAGCCTTGATAAACCCACCCTCACCAGCAGAGAAGGTGAGCAGCTGCTTCTCCCCAGGATAGACGGCGCCCTCGCGAGCGATGTATAGCTTGAGCTCAGGATCTTCATACCTGCTCTTACCGTAGTCGGGGTAGTAGACATTGGTGGTCTTGATGCTTAGCTGGATAGCGTCTAGCGGGTTGTCGCCGCCAAAGCCACCGAAGCCACGCTCGAGGATGATGAGATCGCTCCCCTTGAGGATGTAGTCCTGTCCCTCTTTGAGCGTACGTGGCGTGTTGAGCTGTCGAACCTGCTTGATTGTGGTAGGCTGTGCTACACCGTCGGCATCTTTCACCTCGAGCATATCGGCTAGGTGGATCGTGTTCTTGTCCACGCACTCAGGAGCTAGGCGTATGCCAGCCTGCCCATATTCAAACTTGGTGAGCGCCGGACGCTTGAGCGGTAACGAAGAGTAGGGGAGGTAATTGCGCGAGAGGTCTACCTCCGTGAGCGTTGCTAGATCCTTGATACCGTCGATCTTGTAGAGATTGCACTGCTTGATGGTGAGCTTGGTGAGGACGGTCAGACCTGTCAGGTCGACCGTCTCTAGGTTGGGCTGACGCTGTATATCGATCTCCTTTAAAGCTGTGTAGCCTGATAGGTCTAGATGCTTGTTAGAGAGAGTCGCATAGTTTCGATCTGTGCTAGAAGCGGAACTGTAGAAAGCGACTTTTTTCAGAGCCGTGAGCTCTGTAGGCAGCTTGACTCCTGGCACATTGTGTAGGTAAACCTCTTCGAGCTTAGGACACTCAGATAGGTCTACCATTTGCTCACGACTATCTCGGAGCGTGTAGTTGTTGATACCTAGACGAAGCATCTCCAACTCTGGAGCTGCAATTTTGCCAAAGCCTGAGAAGCCTGGAGCTAGATTGCGAGACCCTTGCGAGGCATTACGCAGACGAGTGAGCTTGGCGGCGTCAATTTTGATGATCATCTCCTCCGTTATCGCGGAGCCGTAGTTATGGGTGACAAGCTGAGCGCGTCCCTTGTACGGCTCTACGATGCCATCACCAAAGTCAATGCTGCTCGCCTCGGCACCTTCAAGGTAGGTTACCTCAAAGTTGACATACTGCGTACCCTTAGGTACGATCAGCTCGATCTGAGCGGTCTCAGCGGGGGCTTGTGCGGTACAGATCGCCTGCCCTAGTAGCAGCGCTGTAAGTAGAAGTAGTAAACTGTGTAGTCGTTGTGTCATAGGACTTTTGCTTTGCATGATTGATTCGTACAAAAGTACAAAAAACATTGATGTGCAGATTAATGCCTCGTACAAAGCTGCTGTAAAGTCAACTGCTCGAAACAATATCGGTGGACTTACTCGTCAGTGCGTCCGAAGAAAACACCAAATAGTTCGCTGGAAAATGAAAATTCTCCACGGAAGAAATGAAAAATTCTTCGGAGGAATCAAATGAAACTTCGGAAGAATGAAATGATAAGTCCGAAGAATTTTTTCGTTCTTCACTGGGGAAGGAAAAAACTCCACCGAAGAAATTCGGATTTCCTCGGTGGAGAGCTGTTGGATGGGAATACTAGGTCTTCTAGTGGTGCTAGTGTTTCTAGTACCTCTAGCGCTCCTAGGAAATACTACTGCTCCTAGAGAAAGTCTTCTAATCTCTAATTTCTAGTCTCTAATCTCTTTTTCGTATCTTTGTGCCAAGTCTATTTTTCATTGGTAGATTATGTACAGATCTCAGACCTTGGTCCGACTAACTAGATGGGTTCTTGCGATGGCGATGGTGTGGCTCACAAGCTGCGCTACTCGTCAGGCGACTGTGACTCCGTACGTGGCTGGCGAACAGCCTGCGAACGGGGTCGTTTACTATCTACCGAAGACACAACTACGCATACACTTTGTCCTCTCGGAGGCGCAGTTTGAGCCTGGTGCACTGGTCGCTTATGCCTCTAGGTATCTAGGTGAGAGCTATGCCACGCAGCCTACGACACGCTACCAGATAGAACGTGTGGCGATGCATGCTCATGGAGTACCCGACACAACACAGGGCTATCTGATCCAGTCGGTGGCGACGCCTTCTGTCGAGCAGCTGGCGGCACTAACGCCTGAGGGACTGCTCTACTCACTCCATGGCAAAGCGTACCAACCCGCCACGACAGACTACCTCGCAGACTACCCTAAGGGGGTAACCCAGCAGGAGGCTAGTCAAGCACTGCCTCAAGAGTATGCCTTAGCGACCTCGCGTGCCAAGCAGGCAGAGGTAGCAGCTAGTCGACTCTTCGAGCTACGAGAGCGCCGTGTGGAGCTGCTCTCGGGTCAAGTCGAGACGATGCCGTGCGATGGACCAGCGCTCAAGATGGTTCTAGACGGGCTGGACAAAGAGATAGCAGCGCTGCAAGCACTCTTCGCAGGTCGTACTACGAAGCGATACTACGAGGAGGTGGTGGATATACCCATTGACGAGCCGATCTCGCAACAGGTGGTAGCTCGCTTCGCTCCGCAGTACGGCTTGGTTGACAAGAAGGACCTATCGGGTGCTCCTATATATGTAAATGTAGAAGCAGTGAAGCGCCCTGCGACGCAGAGCGATGCCGAGCTGCATAAACTGACCAGGAGCAAGTCACTCCGCTACATCGAGCCAGGACGCGCTCGTGTATCGCTACAGCTCCCCGAGCGCAGCCAGGCGATCACGCTAGAGCTCTCTGTGGCGCAGTGGGGACGCGCAGCACTCCTAGAGCACAAGCTAGGTGCGGACAAGCTGGGGCAGCTCCCCTACACAATCTACTTCGACCTCACGAGTGGCTCTATTGAGCTGATCGAACTGCCGCAGCAATGAATAACTTGAAAAATACTAATCTATAAACGAACCATTCATATGGAAAATAAACACCCCAAGGGGCTTATCGTATTAGCCCTAACGAACATGGGAGAGCGCTTTGGCTACTACACGATGCTAGCCATATTGACGCTCTACCTACAGGCGAAGTTCGGCTTCTCCTCGGCAACGACTAGTATGCTATATGGTACCTTCCTAGCGCTAGTCTACTTCCTCCCAATCTTCGGTGGTATCATAGCTGATAAATGGCTCGGATATGGTAAGACCATCTTTACAGGTGTCACGATCATGTTCGCTGGTTACCTCCTCCTAGGGTTACCTTTTGGTTCTGGAGCTGCTGGCGTCACGATCATGCTCTTGTCCCTCTTCCTCATCGCTGCTGGTACGGGACTCTTCAAGGGTAACCTACAAGCACTCGTGGGTAAGATATATGACGACCCACGCTACTCTAAGGGACGTGATATGGCGTTCTCTATCTTCTACATGTTCATCAACATCGGTGCCTTCTTTGCTCCTAGCATGGGTAACTGGATTACGAACAATGTACTAGCTAAGGAGAACTACTTCTACGATGCAACCATTCCCGCAAACTACAATAAGCTCAACGATGAGACAGTCGATGCCGATGCCTTTATCGCAGAGCTACAAGCTAAGCACCCTGAGTATGCTCAGCTGACGGCTGAAGAGCAGAGTCAAAAGGTTACAGCTGCTAAGAAGAAGGCTGGCGTCATGTTCCCCGAGGACGAGGCTCAGGTTCTTCACGACCTACGTATAGCAGCTCTCCGCCAGTATACTAAAGCTGGGCTAGTGACTGATCCGCAACTGCAGATCACGGATGCTGACCATGAGATCCTCATCAGTCGCGATGCAAAGGACGAGCCTGCCAAGTTCGCCATCAATGAGCGTGTGGCTATGCTTCAGATCCCAGCTGAGTGGACGGCTGATCTAAACAGTAAGCTCAATGCGGAGCGCATAGACAAGGGTGAAGCAGCTCAGGAGTTGAGCTTCGAGCGTGCCTTCGGTGAGCACTATGTGTCGACGACCTTGTCACAGTCTTATAGTCTCTCGTTCTTTGTGGCTTGTATCAGCTTGATCATATCTATCTTGATCTTCGTACTCTGTCGTAAGACCTGGAAGGCAGCAGACGTAACCGTCAAGCAAGCTAAGGCTATGGCAGCACAGGGCGACAGCTCAGCGCATGTCGTCGAGATGTCTAAGGCTGAGGTTAAGGAGCGTCTCATCGCACTAGGACTGGTCTTCTTCGTTGTGATCTTCTTCTGGATGGCTTTCCACCAGAACGGCTTGACGATGACCTTCTTCGCACGAGACTATACCGTATCACGTGTAGACGCTGCGGGCTATATGCCGTTTAGTCTACTGATGCTGATACCTTTCATCTGCTTTATGTATGGTATCTACCTTTCTACCTTCGGACTACTAGGCGGTAAGAAAAATGTCAAGACAGGCTTAGTCCTCGTCGTGCTAGGTATCGCTGGTCTCGCTGGTGGATACTTCGTAGACATCAAGCCTATCGGTGATGCTCTGAAAAACATTACACCTCAGATCTTCCAGCAGTTCAACCCGTTCTTCATCATCCTGCTAACGCCTGTCACGGTAGGTCTCTTTGGTTACCTAGCCAATCGTGGTAAGGAGCCCTCAGCTCCTCGCAAGATCGGTATCGGTATGCTCCTAGCAGCTATCGGATTCTGCGTGCTACTGATCCCAACGATCATATACGCACTGCCTGCTCCTGCTCATATCCATGGTACCAGTGATACGCTCGTATCGCCCAATTGGCTGATCGGTACTTACTTCGTACTGACACTTGCTGAGCTCTTCCTCAGTCCGATGGGTCTTTCCTTCGTCTCTAAGGTAGCTCCTCCACAGTACGCTGGTCTTATGCAGGGTGGATGGCTCGCAGCAACCGCTATCGGTAACCTGCTCGTCGGCGTGATGGGCTCTCTCTGGGACAAGATGCCTATGGGCTGGTACTGGGGCGTGCTAATCATCTGCTGTCTCCTCTCTGCCGCTTTCATATTTGCTGTTATGAAGCGACTCGAGCGCGCTACGGCTGACTAAAGAGGCTGTACTATGAGATAACAGTCTCCAACAAAAGACTGTATCAATTCTCCACCAATAACGATGGACGTATCGCAGACTCCTTTACTAAGCAAGGGGTGGGCGATGCGTCCATTCGATTATAGATATACAATAGAATGCTCATGAGACCTTTATCAGACATCGTCACCTCTCTCTGCTCTTCCGATCCCGTGGAGGTAACACAAGAAGAAGCACTCCAACTCGCCAAAGAAGCGACTAGCGAGGCTCTCTACGAGGCAGCGCACCGCGTGACGCGGCACTGTATGGGAGACGCCTTCGACACTTGCTCGATCATCAACGTCAAGAGCGGACACTGCTCCGAGGATTGTCACTGGTGCGCGCAGAGTGCTCACTACCATACGCAGGCAGATGCCTATCCGCTGCTGGATGTCGAGCCGTGCGTGGCTGAGTCACGGGCCAATCGCCAGGCAGGCATCGGGCGCATTGCACTCGTTGCTAGTGGCCGAGGGCAGAGTGATCGGGAGATAGAGCGTATCGCTCAGCACTATGAGGCGATGCATCAGGCGAGCGACATCAAGCTTTGCTCCTCTATGGGACTACTGACGAAAGAGCAGTTACGACGCCTTCACGAGGCAGGTGTCACCACCTATCACTGCAATCTGGAGAGCGCTCCGTCACACTTTCCCAAGCTCTGCACGACTCACACGCAGGCGGAGAAAGAGCAGACCATTCGTTGGGCTCGTGAGGTAGGGCTGCAGGTTTGCTCGGGAGGGATCTTCGGCATGGGCGAGACGATGGCACAGCGCATCGAGTTCGCCTGCTATCTCCGTTCGCTCGCCATACGCTCCATACCTATTAATATACTCCAACCGATCGCTGGGACGCCACTAGCCGAGGAGCCTCGCCTGACGGACGAGGAGTACCTGCGTACGGTAGCACTCTTTCGTCTGATCAATCCGACGGCTTTCCTGCGCTTTAGTGGAGGTCGGCTGAGGCTTTCGCCAGAGGTGATGCGCCAAGCTATGTACATCGGTATCAATAGTGCCATCACGGGCGACATGCTGACGACCAGCGGCATGCAGGCTCGCGAAGACATGCAGCTCATCGCCGAGATGGGCTATCGCAACACCAACGAAAAGGATTGGCGTACCGAAGAAACCGCTTAAACTATGAAGCAATACGACCCAACAGTCCAGCAAGCCTTAGAGTGGGATCACAAGCACCTGTGGCATCCCTACACCTCCACCGAAGATCCGCTACCAGTCTACCCTGTATCGCACGCTGAGGGGGTACGCATCTACCTAGCCGACGGCACAGAGTTGATCGACGGTATGAGCTCCTGGTGGTGCGCTGTGCACGGGTACAACCACCCTGTGCTCAATGCTGCCGTGGAGACGCAGATAGGGAAGATGAGTCACGTCATGTTTGGCGGGCTAACGCATCAGCCTGCCATAGCGCTCGGGGAGGAACTCCTGAAGATGCTTCCCGATGGCTTCGACTGGATCTTCTACGCCGACAGCGGTTCGGTGGCTGTCGAGGTGGCGCTCAAGATGGCGATCCAGTACCAGCAGTCCCTCGGTGAGACGCAGCGAGATCACTTCGTCACCATTCGTCGAGGCTACCACGGCGACACCTGGCACGCTATGAGTGTCTGCGATCCCGTCACGGGGATGCATAGTATCTTTGGCACGGCACTCCCGCAGCAACACTTCCTCGCGCCGCCTTCGGTCAAGTGGGGCGAGCCATGGCGTGACGATGCTATGGAGCCTCTCCGTCAAGTGCTTGCTCAGCATGGCGAGCAGATCGCAGCACTCATCTTAGAGCCTATCGTGCAGGGAGCTGGCGGTATGTACTTTTACCATCCCAACTGCCTCGTGGAGGCGCGTAAGCTGTGCGACCAGTACGGCGTGCTGCTGATCTTCGACGAGATAGCCACCGGCTTCGGACGTACGGGCCGTATGTTTGCGATGGAGCATGCGGGCGTCTTGCCCGACATCGTCACCCTCGGCAAGGCTCTCACGGGAGGTTATATGACCCTCTCCGCCATTGTCACGACGCAGCGCGTCGCTGAGACCGTTTGTCGTGGCGAGGCGGGTTGCTTTATGCACGGGCCGACCTTTATGGCCAACCCTTTGGCTTGCTCCGTAGCCCTCGCCAGCCTGCAACTCCTGCAGCGTGAACCAACGCTAGAGCGTGTCGCCAAGATCGAGGCGCAACTGAAGCGTGAGTTAGCGCCTGCCAGCACCTTCGCCGGGGTCACCGAGGTGCGCGTCCTCGGCACTATCGGCGTGATCGAGCTAGATGAGCCAGTCGATATGGCCTTTATGCAGCGACGCTTTGTAGAGCTAGGCATCTGGGTACGACCTTTCGGCCGGCTCTGCTACATTATGCCCCCATACATCATCCAACCCGACGAACTCTCCCAGCTCACCGCAGGCTTGCTCACGGTCGTCCAGGAGATGGTCACTAGACAATCACGATAAAAGTCACGCAGTATGAAACAAACGATAGTCATTGGCGCAGGGATCACAGGACTCACCACGGCACTCTACCTACGGAGAGCGGGAATACCCGTGCTCGTTCTCGAGGGGGCGGAGCGCGCTGGTGGACAAATACGCACTTTGCAGGAAGAGGGCTACACCTTCGAGACGGGACCTAACACAGGGTCGGTCTCTTTCCCCGAAGTCGCCGAGCTCTTTGCCCTCTTGCCCTCAGGCTACGAAGCTGCCACCCCAGCGGGCAACTGCCGATACATCTATAAGAAAGGAAGGCTACACCAGCTCCCTTCAGGCCCTTGGAGCGGACTCACGACACCACTCTTCACGCTGAGTGACAAGTTTCGTCTGCTCGGTGAGCCGTGGCGCAAGAAAGGCACCGATCCCTACGAATCTGTTGGCGCACTTGCGAAGCGACGTCTAGGGGAGAGCTTCCTGCAGTATGCCGTCGACCCCTTCGTCGGGGGCATCTACGCTGGCGATCCGATGAAGCTGGAGACCCGCCACGCACTTCCCAAGCTCTACAATCTAGAGCAGGAGTATGGGAGCTTCATCCGTGGAGCTATGGCAAAAGCCAAAGAGCCCAAGAGTGATCGTGATCGCCTAGCCACCAAAGAGGTCTACTCAGCACGTCACGGACTGGAGACAATGATCCACGAGATGGCCGATCAAATTGGCACGGACCTCATCCGCACGGAAGCTACCGTCACTTCGGTCAAACAGGACACAGCGGGCGATTGGCTCGTCACCTACGAGCAAGACGGAGAGCTACACGAAGCCTCAGCCGAGCGCGTGGTCTCGACCGTAGGTGCCCATGCCTTGGCGAGCTTCCTCGGTGAGACCCTCCCAGACGAACTCTTATCTCCCATTACAAGTCTCTACTACGCACCGATCGTGGAGGTGGCTGTTGGCTTTGACCGTAAGGTCAGCAACTATCGCGGCTTCGGTGCGCTCATGCCTTCGTCAGAGCCGGTAGACATCCTCGGGGTTCTCTTCCCGTCGGACTGCTTTGTCGACCGTACACCGACTGCTGAAGGGGTGCTCTACAGCATCTTCATGGGAGGCACGCGACGCCCCGACTTAATCGATATGGAAGAGAAAGAGCTGCAAGCTTTGGCACTCAAGGATCTCTACAAAGTGCTCGACATCGACCCACGCATAGTGCCCAGTATGGTGCATATCTCGCGCCATCGCCATGCGATCCCGCAGTACGGTGCCGACAGCGAGAGACGCTGTGCAGCCATTGCGGAAGTAGAGCGTCGCTACCCTGGACTCATCATTGCGGGCAATTGTCGGGACGGTATCGGCATGGCGCACCGCATCACGCAAGGCACACAGGTTGCCCAGCAACTAATCGCAGACAGTGATCAGTAGGTCGGCGAGGGTAAGAGCCACCATCGACTGCACGACAGGCACCGCCCGTAGCGCTATGCACGGGTCGTGACGCCCCGTGAATGTGTGTGTCACGCTCGCCCCTTCGGTCGTGAGCGTATGCTGCGGACGGGCAATGGTCGGGGTCGGCTTAAATGCCACCTTCATCACCAGATCCTGTCCCGTCGTGATCCCGCCGAGTGCACCGCCATTGTGATTGCTGCCGAAGGTCACCTTGCTCTCATCGCTCATCGCGAGCAATTCGTCAAGTACGGCACTGCCCCGCTGCCCCGCTAGGTCAAAGCCATCGCCAAAGGCAAAAGCACGACTCCCCGGAATGCTCATCACGGCATAGCTCAGCAGTGCTGGTATGCGGTCGAAGACGGGGTCTCCAAGGCCCGCAGGCACACCACGCACCACACAGCCCACGACACCGCCCACGCTGTCTCGATCAGCTTGTACCTTAGTCAGGTAGGCTGCTATCTCCTCATCTAGTGCAGCATCGGGACAGTAGCAGAGGCGATCGTAAGTATGCTCTATAGGGTAGGTCGTGTAGTCGCCAGCTAGCGACAGAGTGCCCACCTGCTGTATGAAAGCCTGCACCGTGACGCCTCGCAGCTGCTCTAACCACTGCTGAGCGATGGCTCCCGCCACCACGCGAGCGACCGTCTCACGACCACTCGACCGACCTCCACCAGGCTGCGGCTCGAGGCCATACTTAAGCCAGTAAGTCAGGTCGGCATGATTTGCTCTAAAGGGCTTTCCGCCCAAGCTCGTAGCGGTGGCGTAGTCTTGAGAGCGAGCGTCCTTGTTTTGTATTACGAAGGCTATCGGACTCCCCAGCGTCCGTCCCTCGTCCGTCAAGCCTGAGAGCCAGACCACTTCGTCTGGCTCTCGGCGTTTTGTAGTAGATCGTGAGTAGCCCGGACGACGTAGGTTGACAAAGTGCTGCACGGCCTCCCGATCTATCAAGAAGCCCGCAGGCATACCATCGAGGATTCCCCCCATGGCAGCTCCATGCGACTCCCCAAAGGTGGTCAGTCGCAGATGCCGTCCGAAGCTATTCATCGTGATTGCTTAGTGGCAACCGCTGCAGCAAGAGCAGCCACCCTCATGGTCGTCGCCGTCGCAGCAACCGCCCGCATGTCCCGAGAACTGAGCCGTCAGTCTCTGACGATCCTCCTCGGTAGCTGGACGTGCCTCCAGGACAGATCCGATGAAGTGTAGCGTCTGACCAGCCAGCGGGTGGTTAAAGTCCATCGTCACCGTATCGTCCGTGATCTTCTCGACGATACCAACCAGCTGATTGCCTTGGTTATCGAGCATAGGGACAGCGTTGCCCTCGAAAACGACATCTGAGTGGAATTCGCCCTTTTCGTTTTTGAAGAGATCCTTCTCCAGTTCCAGTATGTAAGCGTCAGAGATCTCTCCATACGCCTCCTCGGGCTTGAGGGTAAAGTCAAACTTGTCGCCAGCCTCTAGTCCCATCAGTTGCTTCTCGAAAGCTTCTAGTAGAAATCCAGCTCCTACGATCAGCGCTAGGGGAGCCTCAGGAGTGGCCTTCTCGACGATGTCTTCCTTTCCTTCACCTGTGTAGAGTTCGTATTCGCAGGTTACGTAGCTATCTTTTGTAATCTTCATATTAGGTATAATTGTTTCGTAATAAGGAGAGCCTGATGAGTAGGTCAGCAGTCTCAACCTGTGACTCATTCGTCTGAGCGATAGCCGAGCCATCACCTAGACTTCACAAAGGTACAAATTTAGCCATTGTGACCAGCTCCATAATTTATATACCAGCGCCCGAGATGGCTAGAACTTTAGCACGTCTCGGGCACTTTATGTTAGCGTACGAATACACCTTAGGAAGGGTCTCAGTCAAGCACTACCTTATAGCTCTTGCCTGCGATGGAGAGGATATAGGCTCCAGCGGGGAGTGCCTCACGAGAGATCTGCACCATCGGAGAACGCAGAGAGTTGACCCTCGTCAGGAGCTGTCCTTGAGCGTCAAAGAGCGTTACTGCCGTGCGTGGTGCCAGTCCTTCTACTCGTATAGCCGTCGGAGTATACGTGATCTGTACCTTGTCTTGCTGTATTGGATTGCAAAGTCCTGTAGGTGTCGATCCAGCGTACTCGACAGCATCGTTCATGAATTCCTGTGGGTCAGCACCTTTGACATCGAATGGTGTCCAGCCCTTCTCTTTGAGCTTAGCGACCTGTAGGATGTTGCACACATTGCCCTGAGGTGATAGCGTATTTACTATGTAAAGGTGTCCCCATAGCTCCTCATACTCATCATCTTCCGAAGGCTTTTTGCACTGAGGCATCTTAGCAATGACTTGCTCCATTTCCTGCTCCGAGATGTTATTCTCGTAGATCGAGAGCAGGTGTAGCTCCTTGAGCATGGAGAGATCTAGAGCGTTGATCTTGTTGAGGTGCAGCGTGAGCTCCTCCAGGTTGACATTTTTGCTCAGGTCTAGCTTGGTCAGCTTGTTCTGCTCGACCTCTAGGATCTCTAGACCCTCTAGTGGGGTCACGTCTATCTCCTCGAGTTCGTTTTCGGAGATACTTAGGTAGTAGAGATTTGGCGTCTTGCTCAGGTCTATCTTGGTGAGATAGTTAGCTCCGATCGATAGCTTCTCTAGGCCTGGCGTGGGAGAGAGGTCGATCTCGGAGAGCTGCGCCTTACATAGGTAGAGGTCTTCAAGTCCTGGAGTGAGACTCAGGTCTACAGAGGGGATCATTGTAAAGGAAAAGTCCAGCTCCTCCATATCTTTACAGTGCGCTTGCGTGACGCTCCTCAGTTGCTTGTTGAAAGAAGCTACAAGCACCTTCAAGCTCTCAAAGCTCGACAGGTCAAGCTCCTCCAGTGCTGAGTACTGTATGATGAGTACTTCGCAGCAGTTGTGCTCTTTGTCTGGGAAGGTCACATCTTGTAGCTCTTCGCATTCATAGGCTTTGAAGAACTTCATCTTTGTCGTCTTAGACAAGTCTATCGTGAGAGGAGTCGTATGTGTCTCCGAGTTTTCTAATCGAAGAGCTTCGAGCTCGCCATAGATATGTATCGTTTGGGTATTTTCATCTAGATTGAAGTATTGTACCTCAGGCCCCATATAGAAAATGTCTGTGTAGTCCTCTGGGCGCTCGGAGTCTCGTCCTAGTCGCTCGTTGTCTTGGCAGATGCCATCGCCATTGATGTCGATCCAAGCATTGCGATCTGGAGTAAAGGCCCCGACGCTGAGCACTTTGTCTTTAGTCTCTGAGAGTTTTATCGTGATGCTTTCGCCAGTCGTAGGGGCATCCGTAGTCTGAGCGCGAAGCTCAGGAGCAGCGGTAAGCGTCACCAGAGCTGCTGATAGGATTAGAAATAGGGTATTCAGTCGTTTCATAGGTTATAGTGTTATATGTATCGTTAGTCGTGTAGTCAGTTAGCTCTAGGCAATAGCCGATAGCCGTAAGATGCACCCGTAAGAGGGGAGACTATATGTATCAGCAGGATGGATCCTAGCGATGACTGCGGGATCTGGTAGTGCCCTGATGGAGAGATCACACCGACAGCTATGAGCTCACCTTGAGCTGAGTAGACGGTGATCTGATGATGAGCCATCTCAGGCATCTCTAGGAGTCCCTCGCTGCTCACCCGTAGCTGGTGTGGCTGTGCGGGGAGTGGTGCTTGAACAGCTGTATGCGATCCTAGCGGATCGGTAAACTGTATATAGGTACCACGGAAGAGATAGGGGTTGCTGAGGTCGGGACCAAAGAGTGCTAGCGTCTTCCCATCTTGGCTGATGGAGGGCCATCCGAGTATCAACTCTCCATGATCATCAGAGGAGTAAAAGTCCTCCATAGGGATACCCGTGTGTTGCTTGATCCAGAGGGCGAAGTTTTCCTTTGTGTCACGCTTGGGATCTATGCGATAGCAGTGGTAGAAGGACTTCTCCTCCTCGATACAGAGGAGCGAGCCATCGTCAAGAGCTTCCGTCGCAGTGTAGCCCTCATACTTAGTCAGCACCTCACCACTCTGCTCTCGTAGATCCCAGTAGCCAGGCATCAAGACCTGATCTATGGCACCACTCTCTTGGTCTAGTACCAGTTGCCGAGTAGCAAAGAGGATACGCTGCGTCGAGGGCGAGTAGTAGCACCTCGTCGGGTCAAGCATAGGCTTCTTACAGTAGGTCAGCACAGCCTTTTCCCAAGCATCGTAAGCTCTCTCCCACTCTTGCTCATCACTGTAGTCCTCACTCTTAGGCTGAGCCCCAGGCTTCTTCTTGTCTAGATTGAAGAATAGAGATTCGCCAGGAAAGGTGTAGCCCGTCGCTACCAGCTCTCCCTCTGGAATAGTCCACTGTATCAGTCGTGGGTAATAGCTATCTGAGTTGACCTGTCGCCCTATCAGAGTCATCCCATCGGGCGAAAGAGCTAGTACAGAGGTGCCTTCGGGCTTTCCTCCGAGCGCATCTTCGGCAGGTATGGGTAGCGGCGTGATAGCAAAGTCTCCCTGCGCCGTACGATTGGCGACAAAGGGACGCACATCTCTCTGGAGCGGATCTTGGGGCTTCATATTGCCCACCAGGCGATCAGCTCGCTGTGAGACACCAGTGATCTCTATCACAGGATAGTTGCTATCAGGAGAGGTAATGGCGATCTCCTGCCCCGAGTGAGAAATGTAGAGCGTCGTCGTTCGATCCTTTTGGTATACGATGTCCCCCTCGTCGGAGACATACTTGAGGTCGATCTCACTGCCCGCATCACTCTTTTGCCAGATGCACTTCTTCAGCTCAGTGTCATATACATAGGCTGCCTGATTGTAGTAGTAAGCAGCCCATATATAGCGACCACTGGGGGAGACTCCTCTGACATACGCCTTGGTCTCTATCGAACCATCGACGATCATATCCTGTGGGGGCGTCTTGACACCCTTATAGGCAGTCTGACCAGAGAGCCTGAGCGCAAAGGTCGCGAGGAGGAACCCGCAGAGCACTGAGCAGATAATCCGCTGGTGTAGTAATCTACTTGTTTGCATATTGAAACTACGCTGGTGAGGTGGTTAGGACTCTTTGGGAAAGAGGTACATCTGATAGACGTAGTCATCCTGTCCTAGTCTAACGAGAGTTACGCGGCAACGGTCTCCGTGAGCGTTGTAAACGTCCAAGACATTATCTTCGGAGATGGTATAGTTTTGATCGAAGCCATTGTTAGCTAGGTACTGCTTGAATTCTAGCGAGCGCAGGTCTCTCTCACTAGAGAGACAAAGGAGCTCCGTGATAATCAGTCCAAAGCCGTCGACCTCCTTGTCAGGTGCTACATAGAAGGCATACTCTAGGTTTGTCTTCTCGACCTTTGCTTCTTCAGTGCGGAAGAAAAGGTGCGTGTCCTTGGGCGATTCGTTTCGTCGGTAGGTGCGTAGTGCGAGCTTCTCCTCAAAGGCCTTAAACTGCTCGATATCTTTGGTTCTCAAGGCGTCTAGTGAGGGGAAGTCTTTGACGTCAGAGAGTATCCCATGCTTTGCTTGCACTAGAGGATTGGAGCTAATTCGCTTAGCAAACTCCATAAACATGACCGTCCCGAGCTTTTCATTAGGCAGATCCATCATCGAAACAGTCACGCTGGGGTCACTTTTGAGCGTAGCACGCAAACCCTTCTTGACATCTCCGAGGTAGTTGCTCACCTCAGCCTCCTGTACTTCACCAAAGCCAAGCTGGTAGAGCATCGCTTGGGTGCGCTTGCAGTCAGCCACTGACTCCTTGCTATAAGCCAGGATTAGGTCGGCATCATCGGCGATGGGTATAGCATAGACGACGGCAGGAATGGTGGTCAGCCCCTCTCCGTAGAAGCCCGATGGACGAAAGTCCACCTCTTGCTGGGTACGTCCTAGCTTTTGCTCGTATGTGATCACCTCGGCGTCCTCTATCTTTTCATAATCATTGCGAGGGATCCCGAACTTGAGCATCGGGAGTTCTTGAGGCACTTGTATAGGAGCTTCTTTGACGGTCACGGGGACGCTCTTTGTAGCCTCACCAGCCTGTATGATGACAACGGTTTCTCCGACAGCTACACCGGTCACAACACCCTGGGCATCAACGGTAGCGATAGTTGGGTTCTTACTTTGGTAAGTGACGGCGACCTCCTTAGGAGAGACCACAACTGAGAGTTGCTCGCTCTTACCAACAGTCAAGGAGAGACTCTCTGGCGAGACGGTGATGGTAGTCTGCTTAGGAGGCTCTGGGTTGGGTGCAGGATCGCAACAGGCACTCAAAAGAAGCACCATGGGAAGGGTGATGAGAAATGTTTTTGGTTTCATATGGATTGTTATTATGTAAAATATGTTGTTATCTACTCGCTAAGGTAGTTATTTCCCCTCAAACTCGCAAAGAGGTACAGGACATATACAAGGCTGACGCATTATAATCAGTTTGCTAGGAGCTACACATGATACACGGTACGAGTATCGCTACACGGTGGCTACAAATCCTCACTGATTACGCCTACCTCTCCGATGATTCGGGTTCCTCCCGAGGAATTCCCCAAATAGCTCCCGAGAAAATCGGAATTCCTTCGGGAGGAAAGAAAAAATTCTTCGGAAGTATCAAATGAAACTTCGGAAGAATCGAATGATATGTCCGAAGAAATTTTTCTTTCCTCCAGAGAAAAACGAAAATATCTCCGTGGAGATTTCGAAATTTCCACGGAGATATCGGTGTAGAGGTTAGAGATTAGAAATCAGAAGTTAGTTAGAGGGGAGGGATCTAGCCATAGGGTCATCATGCAGTGGCGACAGTCGTTCTCGACACGCAGACGGTCTCGTCCACGGACTAGATAGAGTGGCAGCGCAAAGGGTGGCTTGCGCCCTGTCCGTGTGCAGTAGCCGAGCTGATGTAGCAGACAGTGACGGGTAAACATCACGGGGATCACGCGTTCGGGACTCTCTACCTCCAAGGCGGGTTCGATCCTCCCAGAGACTCCTAGCTGGTGATAGAGTTGACGTGCCGACTCATTGGCTACATTGTAGGTGAAGTCTAGCGTGTCGGGCAGACCATACCGCTGACGTGCCGTAGGGTCTGGTGTGCGGAGCCGATCGATGCGCTTCTGCTGTAGGGGCTTGCCGATGGTATCTCTGCATTGTAGTGCTAGAGCAAGACATTGACGCTGCAGCTCCTCCGAGAGCTCTCGTCGCAGCTCAGCAACGATTGAAGGCGGGACGAAGAGTCCGTCTAGCTTTATGGTAACCTCTTGAGCTCGGTATGGCGTGTCGCCGAGCTTGCGGAGCGTGCGCTCTACGTGAGCCGTATTGTCTCGCTGTGCAGGCTCTAGCGTGACCGATCTGCTACGTGTGACCGACAGATCGGGAGCCTCCGAGAGTTGCATCTGTAGTGCGAGCCGGTCGGGCATTGCCTCCAAATGTAGCGACACCGGTATGGTGCGGGTAGAGGCATCGGGGCGTAGGAGCTGAGCCTCTAGGAGATGGTTGAGGTTGCGCCAGAGCGTCGACCCCTGCGGTAGCTCGATCGCTTGGGAGAGACGCAGACGATAGTGTCCAGCTCGCCTAGCGGGCGTCACTTGGTTGATCTGTGCTCCGATGAGCTTCTTGTCGATAGCGTAAGCGACCACCCCGTCGCCATTAGCGAGCGTGATGTCGTCGCTCAGGAGCGCTATCTCTAGCTCTTTGCCTCGACTCTGGGTTACCGTGCCGATCGGCTGACCGAGGCTTTTGCTGCTATAAGGTGTGATGCTGTCGGTAGGGATGGGCGAACCTAGAGGCGTATTATAGGTAGTAAAGGGGCGGGCAAAGGTCGCCTCAGGCTGCGGCGTGAAGGTGTACTCCACAGCTCCCCATGAGGGACGTCGCAACTCACCACTACGGCGGGTCAAGATATCGTCTAGCACCTGGCGATAGTGGGCGATGACGTTGCGCACGTAAGGGATCGCCTTGAGTCGCCCCTCGACCTTGAAGGAGCTGACGCCCGCATCGATCATCTCTTCGATGATCTCGGTGCGGTTGAGATCTTTCAGAGAGAGGAGGTGCTCGCCTTGGCGAAGCTTTTGTCCCTGAGCATCAACGAGATCATAAGTCATCCGGCAGTACTGAGCGCATTGTCCTCTATTGGCACTGCGCTGTGAGAGTGCCTCGGAGATAAAGCAGCGACCACTGTAAGAGACGCAGAGCGCCCCATGAACGAACGCCTCCAGTCGCAGCGGAGTCTTGTCGCGCACCGCTGCAATGTCCTGACAGCTCCACTCGCGCGGCAAGACAGCCTGCTCGAAGCCTAGATCGGAGAGCATCTGCAGCTGCTCTAGCGAATGGTTATGGCACTGCGTGCTAGCGTGTAGCGGGATAGGCGGTAGCTCCTGGGTGAGTAGTCCGAGATCCTGTATGATGAGCGCGTCGGCACCCGCCTCGTAGAGTTGATGCGCCAGCTCCACAGCGTGAGCTAATTGGCTATCTGTGAGGATCGTGTTGAGGGCAACATAGACCCGTGCGGCATAGGCGTGAGCCGCTTCGCAGAGCTGCCGTATATCCTCGAGCGAGACCCCGACAGCACTCCTGGCACCATACTGAGGAGCACCCACATAGACCGCATCGGCACCCGCCGAGAGCGACACCAGACCGCCCTCTAGCGAGGAGGCGGGAGCCAATAGCTCTATGTCACGTAGTGTGGTCAATGAAGCTTTCCTTTTAAAGCTTACTACCGAAGGCTAGATCGCCCGCATCGCCCAGTCCTGGGACGATGTAAGCGTGCTCATTAAGCGCTGGGTCGATGACACCCACCCATAGCGTGACAGGCGCCTTGTCGTCAAACTGGGAGTGGAGGAAGTCAATAGCTTGCTGGCTGGCTACGATAGCGACCATGTGGGTGTGGCGAGGTGTGCCACAGCTCTTGAGGAGTGCCTGCCAGGAGAGATGCATAGAGCCTCCCGTGGCGAGCATCGGGTCGACGAGGAGTAGCTCCTTGCCTGTCAAGTCTGGCGCAGCCACATACTCAACATGTATGTCAAAGTCTTCGTCATCCTTGACCTTGCGATAGGCGGAGATGAAAGCATTTTCGGCACGATCGAAGAAGTCTAGGAAGCCGTGATGAAGGGGCAGTCCGGCACGTAGGATCGTTGCCACGACGAGCTGCTCGTCTAGTACAGCCGTGGGTGCGGTGCCGAGAGGCGTCTCCACGGGACGTGTCTGGTAGTGGAGCTGCTTGCTCAGTTCGTAAGCCATGATATGGCCGATGCGCTCGATGTTTGCTCTAAAGCGTAAGGGATCTCTCTGGATCTCTCGGTCTCGTATCTCAGAGATGAAGTGGGTTAGGAGTGAAGGTCTCTCGGATAGATTGTATACCTGCATGAGCTTTACTATGTTTGGGTGCTTAAATCAAGCAAATATACAATATCTTTGTCGGATAGACGTTTGAATCACGTAGTCAATTACTCTTTTGTGAAGCAAGACGTAAGTACACATCACACCTATTCACTAGGTCGTCGCTACTGGCTGGTGGGGCTGCTGCTCCTGTTGCTCCTGTTGCTGGTGGTGCCGATGGCTACCACGCTCTCTGCACAGACGGCGAGACCGATGACGCGGCCCTATGCGGATCATAGACGATTTAACTGGGGATTTCACGTGGGAGCGCATGTGGAGGATCTGATCATCGACAACTTTGGCCCGACGGAAGGGGAGGCACAGACGCTCTATGCGGCAGTACCGAGCTATAGCCCAGGCTTTAGCGTGGGGGTCATCGCCAACTACAATCCGCATATAGACTGGAGTATACGACTGCTCCCGACACTACACTTTGGGGAGCAGCGACTACTCTTTAGGACTTGGGAGGAAACGGGCGAAGAGGCCTTTGAGTCTATGCCGATGCGCACCAGTCAGATTGAGCTGCCACTGCTGGTTAAGTACAGTTCTGTGCGCTTCAACGATACCCGCCCCTATCTCGTGGGGGGCGTCTACGGTTTGCTACACATGGGACAGAAAAAGGGAGCCCCGCTGCAGTTTGCCCCGCTCTCGGCAGGCTGGACCTTTGGTGTAGGTTGCGACATTTACCTGCGTTACTTCAAGCTTTCGCCTGAGCTACGCTTTGACTTTGGCTTTACCGACCTGATTCGTCACAACCGACCCGACCTGGATGACGGGGCTAGCATGCGCTACACCAATGCGCTGCGCCGTGGCACGGGACGGATGATCATGCTCACCTTCTGCTTTGAGTAGTAAGGCTCACTTGCCAAGCAAGATTGGAACCTGCTGACTATTGAGACAGTGGCCGATCGCCTTTCGTTATAGACGACAACGGGCGGACTCATCTAGGTGAGCCCGCCCGCATTATTATTGTCGAAGTTTATATCGCTCGGTCTAGCGCAAACGCTTCAAACGTTGTGCTATTGGAGTCGCTGAGCTGGTGAAGTCCTCGATAGGGCTGAAGCTGATATTTGTAATACCAGTTACGGAGCCATCATCTATCTGAACCATCACACCTTCCTGCTCGTTGACATAAGTAGGTAGGAGTATGGTCCTCTTAGGATCATACACGAAGCCTCTGCGCTCTAGGCGATCAATAATCATCGGCGAGTGTAGTGCTTTGAGGTCTGTACAGATAATGAGAGCAGCTCCATAAAGTGGCTCGGTATCAGAAGGAAGCAAGATTATCGTCGGGAAGTACTTGCAACGTGTCTGTACTGCTGGGAAAGGCATCTCTTCAGCTAGCATGTCAACGACAGCAGCCGTATAGTCTAGGTTGGCGTACTCCTTCATGACAGTCTCTAACGTGTCCCTATTAAAGCCAAAAAGTGGCATCGGGAAGTCTACCTCTTCATAAGGTATTTTGTCGTCAAGATCCTCAACATAGTACTGAATCCCAGGACGGAAGGTCGCTTTTTTTTCAGCCTCATTAGGGATGTTCATATCGATGTGAGCGACTAGCTTGAGAGATTTGTCGTAGTAAAGAGAGTTGCCATTCTTGTCTTGTAGACCTGAAGGTTTAAAGCCTTGTGCCGTAAGGTAAGCATCGACCTGTTCAGGGGTAGGACGATGGAGCGTGTCGCAAGAGACCTTGCTCTCCTCAAGGAAGTGGTTGGTCTTGAGGTCTAGCCAATAGGTTACTTCTGTGTAAACCTCATGACCAGTCTTGAACTTTAAGACACCCTTGTCAGGCTTGCTCGCCTCAGCATCGAAAGTGTGTCCCATGCGAGCCTCAAAGAGCTGAACCATCTCAAGGGTAGCTCCGTAAGGTAGGAGGGGCATCCAGATACCGGTAGTCTGGTCCTGAAGAGGATCGACACGTAGCCAATTGGTCTTTTTGTTGTCGTTGCTACCCCACCAGAAGATAGGCTCGGTCTTGTCACCGTCTACGAGGACGACTGAGGAGACACGGCTACCACGTGGCGCGCTAACGTAGATCTCTTCCGTAGCCTTGGCGGTGCGGAGGTTGCTCTTGACGAAGCCGTTGTTGAGCAGATACTCGTCGATGAACTGCTTGGCGGTCTCTTGCGAAGCAAACTGTACGCGAGCAACCTGATAGAGCCCAGCCCGGTCAAAGTAGTAGACGATCTCTCGTACCGCCTTGGTGTCTTGAGGTGTAGCGGTCAGGGTCATCAGCTCTTCTGAGCGCTCGACCTTGTTACCACGCCCCTCTTCGATCTGAGCCACCTCGTCGATGGAGATGCCGTAGCGCTCGATGGGGAGCATCCACTGTGAGATCTTCTCAGGCCATTTTGGCGTGTCACCACCCGTGATGGGGTTGTCTTCATCACAGCTCGTGAAGGTGAAGAGTCCTGCTATGAGAAGCAGGAGGATTGATGTGAGTCTTTTCATAGGGGGGAAACTTATAGTTAAACTGTTTAGTGTGTATGTTCGCTTAGCACGCGTTATCAGCGTAATGTGTTGATGGCAGCGATGAAAAGTATCTTGCCCGTCTCGGGGTGTACAATAGCTGCAAAGAATGGTCTGTCGAAAGCAATGCTACGAGACTCAAGCGGATCTCCAGCACTAGGCATCACGGGGCCTATAACCGTTGCAGCGGCTCCTTCGACACCCTTCTCATTCCACTGGAGTGTCGCTTGGTGGTATAGGCGGTTCTGTCGACCCGACTGCTCGCTCATCTGCTGCGCTAGAAACTTCGGGTCAAACATACGGCTGAGCTCCGTGAGAGGTACACCCAGCGTCTTGCATAGTCCTAGCTCCATCAGCTCAGGCGTCAAGTCTAGCGTGGGGATCCCAGCGTTCAGGCGAGGCAGTCGTATATCTAGTGCGTAGCGCTTGCCAGCTGTGGTGAATTTGCGTAGCTCTTCAGTTGTCGGTAGACTCTGTGAGAGCGGTAGCGTACGATCTTTCGGTAAGATGAGTAGCATACGAAACGGTGTCTCACCATACTCTTGCAACTCTTCTCTAGCTTGTAGACCAACCGAAAGCGCCTCAAAGCGATCATCGGCGAAGTAGTCGATGGAGGTGTCATTGTGGATAGACATCATCATAGCAGGCTCCTCCTCGCCAGTGGCATTGGTAAACTTACCCGTCTGGGTTCGCTCTTCGTTCGTCTTCCATTGCCACGCAGCTGCAAAGAATGCGGTATTAACTAGAAAGGCAAGCGGATCTTGCTCCCCAGCATGACTAGGATCTAGCATATGCGGTATCTTGCCGTAGGTCTTGCGACTGATCCAAGCATTGATCGCCTCGTAAGAGGCTGGATCGCTGAGGTCGAGCGTCGCTGTCGGAGCACCAAAGAAGTCAAAGAGTTGCCGTGGATAGGACTTGATCAAGTGACTTTGATACTTTGAGGAGACCCAAAAGCTATTAGATGGGAAGTAGCAGGCGTATTCACCCGCACTACACATCACCGCGTTGAGCTGCTGGACATACTTTGCTACAGAGGCAATGCTCTGTGTAGCGGGTAGCTTCAGAGCCGATCTGTATTCATCAAAAGCTTCGTCCGACAGACCTGTTGCATTCATCCCAAGGGCTGTCTCGATAGAGATCGGTGAGAGCACAAGGTTAGCACTGGAAGCCCGATTCTCCAGAAGAGCCCCAAAGAGCTTAAGGCTAAAGGCATTGCCAGCCTCTACCAGAGGCATGCTCTCTGCGGGCAGGGAGGCATGAGACACGTTGGGGGTCTTAGGCATAGGCGTACCGGCTGTGGGAGCCTTGCCGCCAACTAAGAAAGTGATAGGACCCTCCTTGGGGTCTCGCAGCTCCTCGTCGCAAGCGCTCAGTGTGACAAGTGCCACCGCAAGCATTAGGACTAAGCCAAAAGTCGAACTATACTTCATAGGTTATTATGCAATAAGTAAATAGGTTAGTGTTGATTTGCGAAGCTAGAAGAGAACATTGCAACTTGGCTCCTCCTATATGGGATCTACGAAGAAGCCTATTGGGGAGAAGATTCGCTACAATCCTCTTCTGTGACTGCCGCTAGGCAAATATACTTATTATTTCCTTACAGCAGTTCAATAAAGGTGAAACCTTGCTCTCGCAAGTTGAGTGGCTTGCTGAAACGAGTGACCTCTAATTCTCGATTTCTTCGGAAGAAACCTCCGAATAGCTCCGAGGAAAAGCTCTATTTCTTCGGAAGAATCAAACAATTCTTCGGAAGAATCAAATGAAACTTCGGAAGAATCAAACGATATATCCGAAGAGTTTTTTCTTTCCTCCGTGGGAAATAAAAAATCTCCACCGAAGAATTGGCGATTTCTTCGGTGGAGATTTTGAAGGACCTGCAGCTTGTAGTGTAAGAGCTACATAGAGAGCCTGTTTTACAGTGTGCGGTGGTCTATGTAGACGGTATCGGCAAAGAAGGCGCCTCGTACCCCATCGGGATAACGGTCTACGACGATGACCGTAGGGTGAGCGATGGAGAGAAAGCGTGCCAACTCTTCGCGGGCCTGTTGTCGTGCATTACGGATGTAGCCTGAGCGGTAGACTTCATCGATCAGTCTCTGCGGGATGCGTCGCTTGGCTCTATTCTCTTGCTCTGAGGTGAGTGTCCTAGTCGTGAAGCCTTGACGTAGCGGATGTACATCGATCACATTGTATCCAATCTCGTGTGGAGTGACTTCTTCGGGGGGAAGCTGTACATAGAGCGTGTCACCCTGCAACTGGGTGGGGAGCTGGTCTATGTCGAAGTCTATGTAGGTGCGAGCCTGTATGACGTACGCTAGCACCATGCCATCGATGGTATCGACCATGGGGATCTCTTGATAGCATTCGCCTGTAGAGAGCTTGAGTATCTCCTCGATCGAGCGGACGGTCATAGCGTGCGTGACGACGTCGCTGTAGTCCTCGCTCTGGCTCTTGGAGCAGCTACGCCATAGGAGGACGATACCGACTAAAAGCAGTATCGCTAAGAGTATGTAGAGGATGCGCTTAAGCCATTTGCTCATAGGATTGTAGTGCTACTGAGGTGAGGTGGAATGAGTGCTGGGCTGTGCCAGTGCTGAGCCGCGCTCTACAATGACGACCGTAGGTGGCAACTCGTAGGAGAGGAGGAGTTGCGTGAGCCATCGGCGTAGCTTCTCGATAGAGCGCTGTCGTATCTGAGCGATGAGCTGATCATTGGAGGCAATCTCCTGCTGGAGTACTTGGTAGGCTCTCTCCTTGACACGGGCACGATCTTGCGGGGTGATAGCCTCTCGGAGAGGCGCTACATACTCGTACTCAGTACTTAGCGTGAAGTCTCGCCCTCGCAGCTCTACCTGTATGGGAGATATGTAGACGGTGAGCTGCTGCTGGTCGGTGTCGTAGGTTACATCATCTGCGGAGAAGCTGGTTAAGTCGGTATAGCTTACCAGTGTCGCATCAAAGGAGTAAATGCCGACACGATTGCCTATCTTCGTTTGGTTACCCAGCCATGTGGCGAAGTCCTTGAAGCTATCGATATCGTAAAAAGTAATCTTGGGATCCTGCAGGGTGACCGCCTTCTGGAGCGTGGTCTCCGTAAGGAGTAGCTTGCCAACGCTCTGATACTGTTGTACGATCGCCTCTTGTAGCAGCTCTTCTGCAGTCTTGCGCTTGGAGCAACTAGGCAGGCTCACGAGCAAGCAGAGGAGTGCTGTGAGCAGTAAGAGGCATTGGTGCCGAAGATGCTTCATAACTGTGCAGTACTAGATATCTATACGGGGTTACTGCTCGACCATCTTGAGGACAGTGGGCAGCATCTCTGCTATATCGCGGGCTATCATACCGCGTGGCGAGTGTCGCTCACCATAATGATTGGCTGTCAGTCCATGAGTGTAAACGCCCAGAGGAGCCGCCTCAGCGGGTGTGTAGCCTTGTGCCAAGAGCGAGAGGATGATGCCTGTGAGCACATCTCCGCTGCCTGCGGTGGCAAGGGCTGGTGTGCCTGAGCTGTTGAAGATAACCTCGCCAGTGGGTAGGCAAGTGGCAGTGTTAGCCCCCTTGAGTACGACGATGAGCTCCTGATCCATAGCTAGTTCCTGTGCTTTGGTCAGGCGGTGGTGGTCATCAAGCGCATTGCCTATGATACGGTCTAGCTCGCCTGGATGCGGTGTGAGGATGGTGTCCTTGGGCAGAACGCTCAGCAGCTCGGGGTGGAGTGCCAAGAGGTTCAACGCATCGGCATCGAGTAGTAGCGGGGTGGTAGGCTGGATGTTTTGCAGCAAATGCTCCAAGAGATGTAGCGTGAGCGGTGCTGAGCCAATGCCAGGTCCCATAGCAATAGCCTGGTAGTTGTGCAGCTCCTTAGGAAGGCTACCGACGATGGTCTCCTCTTTGTCCTTCTCGACGAGTGCCTCTGGGAGGAGTGTATTCGCTAACGGAGTCAGTGAACTGGGTATATGCATCGTGAGCTTGCCTAGTCCCGAGCGCATAGCGCCCATTCCAGCAAGCATAGCCGCACCTGCCATCGCTTCAGAGCCTGCGATGAGGAGCGCATGCCCTTGCGTCCCTTTGTGCGCAAAGTGTGAGAGGGGCTTCAAGGCTTTGTGGGCATCCAGAGGGGTGTAGAGATAGTAGTCGGCTTGGATGGCGGGGTCGTCATCCATATTAAGACTGAGCGAGAGGATGCGTAACGTGCCCGTGTAGCACTCATTGTCTGATAGGAGGAGGGCTATCTTGGGGCTCTCGCAGGTGAGGGTGTAGTCCGCCTTGATGATCGCCTGCAGGTTGTTCTCGCTATTGTCCTTGTCATAGAGTCCCGAGGGAATGTCCACAGCGATGACGGTGGCTGGCGAAGCGTTGATCAATTGATCTACCAGCACGGCAAAGCCTCCCTCTAGAGGACGCGATAGTCCCGTGCCAAAGAGCGCATCGATGACGAGAGTCTGAGCGGTCAGAAGCGGGGGCTGAAACTCGTCTGCAACAATGGTCAAAGCGTCTGCGTGAAACTCCTGGAGCTTCGTCTGCTGCCAGGCGCAAGCCTCCGAGAGCTCTTCCTCTTGCTTGCAAAAGAGGTAGCAGTGCACTCGGTGTCCGTCCTGCAGTAAGCGCCGTGCGATGGCTAGTCCATCTGCTCCGTTATTGCCAGGACCTGCGAAGACGTAGACGATGCCCTGTGGCAGGTCTGAGATACTCCTGAGCTCTGCTACAAAGCGCTGAGCGACACGCTCCACAAGGTCGTGGATGGAGATGTGATCACGCTCGAGGATATAACTATCCGTGGTGCCCCATTGGCGTCCGATGAGTATCTTTTTCATTGTTTCAGCTGGTATGTTTAGTTGGTTGGTTGCGACTTAGCTACGGTCTCGGGGCTTTTGTCTAGAGTTAATCCATAGATCCCCGTACGATGCCGCGCTTGCTGTCGCTAATGAAGTTGTAGATGAGGTCTCGCTCGTAGCATTGCGGATAGCGACTCTGTATCTCTACGAGTGCCTCGCTGTTGTTGAGCCCCCCTTGGTAAAGTGTGCGGTAGACATCGTTTATGAGGAAGATCTGCTCATTGGTGAAGCCTCTGCGACGTAGTCCCACGATGTTGATGCCGCAGTAAACGATCGGATCGCGCCCCACGAGACAGTAGGGTGGTATGTCTTTGGTCACCTTAGAGCCTCCCTGTATCATCACGTGCTGTGAGATACGTACGAACTGATGTACCAGCACAGCGCCACTGAGGATGGCGTAGTCGTCTATCTCGACCTCCCCAGCGAGCTGGGTCGCATTACCTAGGATGATGTGATCCTTGAGGATGCAGTCATGCGCTACGTGTGAGTAAGCCATGATGAGACAGTTACTGCCGATGACTGTAGTGCCACGCGAAGCGGTACCACGATTGACAGTGGCGTACTCTCGGATGGTTGTGTGGTCACCGATGACGGCTGTGGTCTCCTCACCTTTGAACTTAAGGTCTTGCGGGATCCCTGCGATGACGGCGTAGGGATGTATGTGACAGTCGCTACCGATGCGTGCTCCGCTGCGTATCATGCAGCCTTGGTCTAAGACACAACGATCTCCGATGACCGTGTTGGCCTCGATGGTGACAAAGGGTCCGATCGTCACCTCAGCTCCTATCTGTGCTTCAGGATGCACCTGAGCGAGAGGAGATATATGCGTTTGAGCCATATAGTGGATATGATTGTTTACTCCTTATTCTTTACTATCTGCGCCATGAAGTCTGCTTCGCAAACGAGTTGGTCGCCCACGAAGGTAAGTCCCCTGACACTTGCCAAGCCTCGACGCACCTCACTGGTGAGCATCACCTTAAAAAGAAGCGTATCGCCTGGCACCACCTTGTTTCTGAACTTCACATTGTTGATCGTCAGGAAGTAGGTCGAGTAGCGCTCAGGATCCTCGATGCCACTGAGCACGAGTAGACCAGCCGTCTGCGCCATCGCCTCGACGATGAGCACGCCCGGCATGACCGGCTCTGTGGGGAAGTGACCGAGGAAGAAAGTCTCGTTGAAGCTCACGTTCTTAACCCCCACGATATGATCCTTGTCTAGGTGGATCACCTTGTCCACCAGAAGGAAGGGATAGCGGTGCGGTAGGAGCCCTTTGATCTGGTTAAGGTCGAGTACGGGTGTTGCATTGGGATCATAAACGGGGGGCTGTGTCTCCATTCCCTTGATCTCCTTGCGAATGGCTCGTGCCAGCTTGTTATTGATCTTATGCCCAGGCTTGGTCGCTATGATATGTCCCTGCACGAAGATACCTGCTAGGGCTAGATCGCCTAGAATGTCTAGAATCTTGTGGCGTGCGGGCTCGTTCGATATTCCCTCCTTCGGGTTGATCACGCCGAGCTGACTCACTTCAGCGACAGGACGATGCAGAGCCTCTGCCAGCGCCTTGGCGTCGCTCTCAGAGAGCGGCTCATCGTTGATCACCATCGCGTTGGCTAGGTCTCCGCCCTTGATCAGTCCCTGGCTGAGGAGCGGAAGTATCTCTCGTACGAAGACGAAAGAACGAGCCTCTGCTATCTCCTCGCCGTAACGACTCAGGTCGCGTAGCGAAGCGTATTGGTTGCTCAGCAGCGGGGAGGCAAAGCTTAGGTGCGCCTCTACACCGAGCTGATCAGATGGAAGAAGGAGAATGGAAGCTCCCGTCTCCTCATCTTTCACCTCAATAGGCTTACGCACGACAAAGACCTCACGAGCAGCAGACTGCTCCTTAAGCCCAGCCTCTTGGATCGCCTGCACATAAGGCTGTGCAGAGCCATCTAGTATAGGCGCTTCGTCGCCATCGACCGTGATAAGACAGTTGTCCACTCCGAGTGCGTAGAGCGCACTGAGACAGTGCTCGAGCGTAGAGACCTGGACAGCGCCACGCTCTATACGAGTAGCACGCTGCGTCGTCGTGACATAATCCGCATAAGCGGGGATCACGGGGCTGCCCTCAAGGTCGGAGCGACAGATCTGGTAACCACTATGGGGCTCGGCAGGAGAGAGGGTCAAGGTGCGGTTGGCTCCCGTGTGAAGTCCTACCCCTTGGAAAGTGAGTGTCGTAGCGAGTGTGTACTGATTCATAACGTGAGTGTGTCTGCTTTTACAAATGTGTCTATTTGGTTGCCGATGAGGTCTGCTCTTCGAGCTTGTCTACACGGCGCATCAGCTCAGGAAGCTTAGGAAGCGTTGCGAAGGCACGGAGCGCCTTGCCCACAGGCATGGCGGGAGTACCCATCACGACACTGTGTGGCTGGAGATTGCCCAGGACGCCTGTCTGACCGCCGAGCTGTGAGTGGTCGCCTACGGTGAGGTGACCAGCGATGCCCACTTGACCGCCCAGCTGGCACCATTCCTTGATGTGTGCTGAGCCAGCTAGTCCAGCTTGAGCTGCGATGACCGTGTGTTCATCGACGGTGCAGTTGTGCGCTATCTGTACGAGGTTGTCGATCTTGACACCCGAAGCTATGCGCGTCACACCCATCGTAGCGCGATCGACGCAACTGTTAGCCCCGATCTCCACATGGTCGCCTATCTCCACATGTCCTATCTGAGGAATTTTGTCATAGCCATGCTCCGTAGGGGCAAAGCCAAAGCCGTCGGCACCAATCACCGTGCCTGCATGAATGCGGCAGTGATGCCCGATGATGCTATCCGAGTAGAGCGTGACCCGTGGGTGTAGTGTCGTGTGGTCTCCGATCGTGCAGTTGGCACCGATGACGCAATGTGCCGAGATGATAACCTGCTCGCCCAGCTTGACATCTGCTTCGATGCAAACGTACGGACCGATGATGCACTCTTTGGGGATCTCTACCGAAGGATCCACGATAGCCGTCGGGTGGACGCCCGTCCAGTGAGGTTCCTGCTGAGAAACGTAGAGTCGCATCAGCTGTGAGAGCGTCTCGTAAGGGTTGGCCACACGGATCAAAGTCGTAGAGCAGGGCTGCGTGGGGACAAATCGCTCGTCTACAAGTACCGCCGAGGCGTGCGTCGTGTAGAGGTAAGGCTCATACTTCATATTGGCTAGGAAGCTCAAGTCCCCCGCCTTCGCCTGCTCAATGCCTGCAAAGCCCTGTAGCTGAGCTGTGCCATCGCCCTCTAGGGCACCCCCGATGAGCTTAGCAATGTCTGCAACTGTGTACATCTACCTTATATATTAGTCTATGATACCCTTGTCTATGAGTGTCTGCTCCATCTGTCGTGCTAGGTCGGAGGCTGCTTGCGCTGAGGCTGAGGCAAAGCGCTCATCATTGCCTGCATAGATGATTCCTCGCGAACTATTGACGATCAGACCGCAGTCGTTCGTCATCGCATGCTCTGCGACTTCCTCTAGGCTACCGCCCTGAGCACCTACACCAGGCACAAGGAGGAACGCATTAGGCGCTACTGCCCGTACACGCTCCATCAGATTGCTCTGCGTAGCACCCACGACAAACATGATATGGTCCGCACCCTCCCAGCTCAGAGCCGTCTTGAGTACCTGCTCGAAGAGACAAGTCTCCTCGCCCGTATGGAGCATCTGAAAGTCCTGCGCACCCTGATTGCTCGTCAAGGCGAGTAGGATCACCCACTTGTCGCTATACTCTAGAAAAGGTAGCACACTGTCGCTCCCCATGTAGGGCGCCACGGTGAGCGCGTCGACCTTAAAATTCTCGTAGAAGGCACGCGCATACATCTTGCTCGTATTGCCTATGTCGCCACGCTTAGCATCTGCGATGATCAGCTGCTCGGGATAGTTCTGACGTATATAGTCCACCGTATCACCAAAGACCTGCATGCCGAAGGCTCCAAGCGTTTCATAAAAAGCTAAGTTGAGCTTGAAGGCTATGGCATACTGTGCTGTGGCATCGATGATAGCTTTGTTAAAGTCCAGGATAGGATTATCCCCCTTCAGTAGGTGCGGAGGCAACTTCTGTATATCTGGATCGAGGCCCACGCAGAGATAGCTCCGCTTGGCTCGTATTTGTTCTATGATTTGCTCGCGATTCATGAGATAATCTACTGTTTATTTGGAGTGAGTAGTCATATATGGTCTACTAAGGTAGTGAAAAAGTATCACATAGGTGTCACCCGCCAGATAGTATAGATATGGCAATCTGGTGCTAGACACCTGTAAATGTGCGAGAAGAAGCCCCAAAGGGAGCCATATATGGGAACTTCTTACGAGGCTACGGATGACAGCGTCAAGTGCATCACTACATAGTAACGTAAAGGAGAGCCTACACCCCGTATGAGGGACTGTAGGCTCTCCTCGTATTGACTCTAGATATCACGCTATATGTGTATAGCTAGATATCTCTCTGATAGGGGGAGATTACTCGTTGTGCTCTTCAGAGTCGCTGTGCTCCTCGTGCTCTTCGCCTTCTGCCTCCTCAGAGTCAGCAGCTGCAGCATCCTTACCACGTGCTACACGTGTCAGCTTGACACCACAAACGACAGCTTGTGGAGCGTCTACCAGCTCGAGACCATCGAAGGAGAGCTCGTGAACCTGGATAGTCTTACCCAGTTTTAGGGTAGTCACGTCGATGACTAGATTCTCGGGGATTTTGTCGTAGATCGCACGTACACGCAGTGTACGCTTCTCACGAACCAGCTTACCACCAGCTTTAACACCAGCGGCGTGACCATCGAGTACGACAGGTACGTTCATGACGATAGGCTTCTCATCGCTTACCTCGTAGAGGTCTGCGTGGAGCGTCTTGTCACTTACTGGGTGGAACTGAACCTCCTTCAGTACAGCCTTATACTGCTTACCCTCTACGTCTAGCTCGATGAGATAGATGTCAGGCGTGTAGATCAGTTTATTGATGTCGTCAGCCTTGACGACGAGATGCTGTGTCTCGCTACCCCCATAGAGGACTACAGGTACAAGCCCCTCACGACGGAGAGCCTTGGTAGCTTTCTTGCCGAGCTGGTCGGCTTTGCGCGCAGTGGCGCTGAGCTTAAAATGCTTCATTAGTACAAATAGTTAGTGTTACTCAAAATTAGTCTTGCTAATCTCCCATTACACTGTGGCACTCTGCCAGAGCCTTTGCGTAGCGTGTCAAACGGTGTGTCAGACAGCACATCAGCTCAGCTAGAGACCAAAGGCCCCGTCACACAAGAGCGGGGTGTACAATTGGATTCATAGGAAAACCGTCCGCAAAGGTACAAATTTTCCAGAGATCCTCAAGCCCGCAAATCGAGTAGTATGATGGCTAATTCCTATTTTGAGGTGCTGGAGGAGAAGCCACCCACAAAAAACTAACTGAAGTGAATTGATTAACTTGCGCCCCAAATGAATGGGGAGAGCTTTTCGCCCTCCCCCCCCTTACCACCTCAAAATATGACTAAAGACCTAGATTGGATTGAGCTGTTCGCTCCCCAAGAAATCCTCCAAGACTTTGACTTCGAGAAGTTGGTTGAAGAAAGCGGTGTTTACCGCATCTATATGGTAGAGAAAGAAGACGCTGACCACATCCCCGCAGAGTTGAAAAAAGAGATCAACGGAGACCTCTCAAACATAGTTCTAGACGGCTATACGAACTACATCGAGTTGCAGACCTTCCCAGCTATGGGCAAGGAGGTCTTCCTCTACCTCAAGCGTCGTCGCTGGAAGATAAAACAGGAGCAACGACAAGAGCAAAAGAGCTACACCAACAGCTACTCATACAGTGAAAAAGGCATGAAAGCGACCAAGGCTTTCGGCGATTTTTTAAAAGAAATTGATTGGGTCTAAACCCACCAGTATCGGGCAAGTCGCCTACTGTATGGGGATGAGCTCGAAGAAACTCTTTCGCTGGTACAAAAATGTCCTGAGCGGATACAAAAGCCCAGCGCACCAACGCCATTTGCAGAAGCCTGGAGCCTCGCAATCTCCAGGCAAGCCTTCTGCTAAAAGCCCTGTAAGTTCTGATCTGAAGATCCCGATTCTCAATGAGAAGAAAATGGGATCCAGCATCTGCATAGACGAAAAGAACATCAACGGGGATTGCTACACCATCGTGTCGAAC
>OIIB01000001.1_pt1 | contig 147832 bp, 123 predicted proteins | sample 1583171 | NCBI WGS metagenome assembly OIIB01 (sample SAMN02675049, study PRJEB24791) | human gut metagenome, SKBSTL061 | isolation source: stool | host: Homo sapiens | place: USA | reverse complement strand
GTCCGGAGCAGGGCGAGCTCCACTCCAAATTGCATTTTGGAGTGGAAAATACGGGTCTCTTTGTTGAGTGTCAGGCTAGTCTCCGAAACGTCTGACGCTATCTTTGTGGAGTGTAAGCTCTTGTGTAGGTAGATATATTGTTTTATATTTGCCTATATCGGGATTGGGACAAGAGTTGCCTCTTTGCCTTCTCTCTAGTAAATCGTTTAACCAGTAATAGAAGTACTATGAGAAAGAATCTATGCTTTACCCCGCTGCTGATTTTACTAAGCTTGGCTCTCGGAGCTTGTGATTCAGACAGCTGCAACGAGCCTGTTTGTATAGCGGTGGCTCCCGCTGAGTTGACCCTAGAGGTGGGGGAGATGCAAACGCTATCCGTTTCGACAGGAGCCAGTGCTCGAGGACTAGAGGTGTCATTCACAAGTAGTGCGCCAGATATCGCCACTGTCGATGCTAAAGGGAGTGTGACCGCCGTTCAAGTTGGCTCTGCTACCATCACAGTTCAAGTCGGAACTGGTACGACCTCAGTGCCAGTCACAGTCGTAGCCAACAAAAACGACGCTCCCCAGCAGCTACCGCTGATTAAGTTTGACGTCTCTTACGACGATTCGGGGAATGTCTCTGATGAGGATATCCTAAGCTATGAACGGAGCCTCGGGCGTGAGTCTCGTCCTATATTTTACACTGAATCAATCGTCTACAAGGGGTTCGTAAACACAGATCTTAGTACCATCACGGGCGTGATCTACGGTCTAGAGCTGGGCGACGGATCGAAGATAATCGTCGCCTATGGTACAGAGACTATCAGTGACTGCCCCAAGACGAGGGAGATGTTGCGCCAGCTGGGCTTCAGCCACATAGAGGAGCGAGTAGTGGGGCTGGATGTTCTAGGCAAGACAACGCCTGGACTTTATGCAATCCATGACAGGGATCCTAGTTTATCTGTCCTTATGTACGACCAGAGTAACAAGGACATCAAGGCCAATATGTACATCCAGTTTAGCCGTATAGCTACGGTCGAGGCACTACACCCGCTCATCCCGAATGTGGCCGACTTCCCCGCTTTGGAGATCTTTGCCAAGCACGATGTGGATGCGATTAAAGCCTTCGAAAAGCGTCTTGGATTTAGAGACTTTAGCGAAGATGAGTCTTACGAGGCTAATCTCTGCTTCAATACAAAGAGCGACAAGGAGGACAAGAGCAATCTTGCTTGGGTCATTTATGTCAATGAATCAGACGCAGGGCCCGCCTTTATCAACTCTGAGGTGACGGGTATCAGCACGCTGCGGGAGCTGACCTCTGACGGTGTGCGTAACTACCTAAGCAAAAACGGCTTTGACCGCAACTACAGCATCACAACGGGCAATTATATCCAAGTCTACAACGCACAGGGAGACCTCTGCCACCTATTCATACAGGAGTATGAGGATGGCAATGCCTGTATGATGCAGTTCATCTGCAAGTCGGATCTCGAAGAGGAAGAGCAGCAGGCGAGGCGACAGCTCCCGACTCAATTCATGTTTCAAAAGCCCCTTGCCAGAAAAGGTGTGATGCGGAGCATCTCGAGGACTAAGTGATCGAGTGAGAGGGGCTCCGACCCCTGCTGAGTAAGAGACCGATTAGTGTAGAGGCGGATGGGTGTTTCTGTCTCTACACTATTCATAAAAGGAGAGGTCGACGAATCGCTTTGCTCGCCAAGTGCATGGCCATGCCATGCCTCAGCGTGTGGGGTATTGTGAGATCCAAAAAGAATATGTACCTTTGCACCAGCAAACGCAAGAGGACTTCTCTCTCTCTCTCTGGAGTGGCAATGTGGCTACTCTTATTGCGGATGCCTTGATGGTGATCATAGCTCAGCTGGTTAGAGCATCAGATTGTGGTTCTGAGGGTCGTGGGTTCGAATCCCACTGGTCACCCTATAGCTTCGCTAGGTTTTTTCTTTTCTCTGTTCTAGCGTCGCTATTTCGATCAGTTTTTGATTATAACTTTCTTTTTGAGGTTGCTAAGGCATAGTCTTGGCAACCTTTTCTTCTTGAGAAGGGGAGAGGGGAGCCTTGTATAGAGCGGTGAAGTAGAGCTGTGGAGTCGACGGTATGTCGTAGGAAAGGAGATTTTTATTATCTTTGCATCGGATTATTGTCTTGCAGATTGCGTGAGACGAAGATATCGGGAGTGATCATCACAGTGGTGACGGTCGCTCCCCTCAATCACTTACTTAATTACGAACAGAATACCAAATATAATTTCCCCAAATGAAGAACAAGAAGAGAATCTACACCTTTGGCAATGGAAGTGCTGAGGGCAATGCTCAGATGAGAGATCTACTCGGAGGTAAGGGAGCTAACCTTGCGGAGATGAACCGCATCGGTGTGCCTGTGCCTCCCGGATTTACTATCTCGACTGAGGTATGTACAGAATACTATGAGCGTGGCCGTGAAGCGGTTGTCGCTGACCTCAAGGATGACTTGATGGCTGCCGTCAAGGATATCGAGAATATCATGGGCTTTAAGTTTGGCGATGTAGAGAATCCTCTTCTCGTCTCTGTCCGCTCGGGCAGTAGAGCCTCCATGCCTGGTATGATGGATACGATCCTCAACCTCGGTCTCAACGACACGGTCGTCGATGGATTGGCACGTAAGAGCGGCAACGAGCGCTTCGCGTGGGACTCTTACCGCCGCTTCGTGCAGATGTATGGCGATGTCGTGCTCGGCATGAAGCCTGTCAATAAGGACGATATTGATCCCTTTGAGGCAATCATCGAGGAGGTCAAAAAGGAGGCTGGCGTCAAGCTCGATAACGAGCTTACCACAGACCATCTGAAGGATCTGGTCAAGCGATTCAAGGCGGCCGTCATGAAGGCCACGGGACATGACTTCCCCACCGATCCATACGAGCAGCTTTGGGGCGCTATCATGGCAGTCTTTGGCTCATGGATGAACGATCGTGCGATCCTCTACCGTAAGATGGAGGGTATACCCGATGATTGGGGTACAGCTGTCAACGTCCAGGCGATGGTCTTCGGTAATATGGGTGACACCTCCGCTACAGGAGTGGCTTTCACTCGAGATGCGGCTACAGGCGAAAACCTCTTTAATGGTGAGTACCTAGTCAATGCGCAGGGTGAGGATGTCGTCGCTGGTATCCGTACGCCTCAAGAAATTACAATAGAAGGCTCTCGTCGCTGGGCTGAGCGTGCTGGTATCGATGAGGCAACTCGCAAGGCCCAGTACCCCTCTATGGAGGAGACCTTCCCCGAGATCTATGCTGAGCTGAATGCTATACAGCACAAGTTGGAGCAACACTACCACGATATGCAGGACCTTGAGTTCACTGTACAGGAGGGCAAGCTATGGCTCCTTCAGACACGTAATGGTAAGCGTACAGGTCAAGCGATGGTCAAGATCGCAATGGATCAGCTTCGTGACAACCTAATCTCTGAGGAGGAGGCTCTACTGCGCGTGGAGCCTGCTAAGCTTGATGAGCTACTGCACCCAGTCTTTGACAAGAAAGCCTTAAAGTCCGCCAAGGTATTGACCAAGGGACTGCCCGCCTCACCAGGTGCAGCTACGGGACAGATCGTCTTCTTTGCAGATGACGCTGCTAACTGGCATGAGCAGGGTAAGAACGTGGTCATGGTTCGTATCGAGACCTCGCCTGAGGATCTGGCTGGTATGAGTGTAGCACAGGGTATCCTTACGGCACGTGGCGGTATGACCTCACACGCAGCTGTCGTGGCTCGTGGTATGGGTAAGTGCTGTATCACAGGTGCTGGCGGTATTATCGTTGATTACAAGGCTCGCACTGTAACCATCGATGATAAGGTACTCCACGAGGGAGACTTCATCTCAATCAATGGCTCTACGGGTGAGATCTACGAGGGTCAAGTAGAGACCAAGGCTGCAGAGATGGATGCTGACTTCCGCCAGCTGATGGAGCTAGCTAACAAGCACTCCAAGCTCTCTGTACGTACCAATGCTGATACGCCTCACGATGCTGCTACGGCACGCGAATTTGGTGCTGTCGGTATCGGACTCTGCCGTACGGAGCACATGTTCTTTGAGGACAACAAGATCAAGGCAATGCGTGAGATGATCCTCGCTACAGACACAGAGGGTCGTCGCAAGGCCTTGGCAAAGCTCCTCCCGATCCAGACGGAGGACTTCAAGGGTATCTTCCGCGCTATGAAGGGTCTACCTGTCACCGTGCGTCTGCTAGATCCACCTCTCCACGAGTTTGTACCTCAGACGGAGAGCGGTCAGATAGAGCTGGCAAAGGCTATGGGTGTCGAGCCTAAGGTCGTCCATGATCGTGTCGAGCAGCTCCACGAGCTGAACTCAATGCTCGGACACCGTGGCTGCCGTCTAGGCAACACCTATCCCGAGATCACCGAGATGCAGACTCGTGCTATCCTAGGTGCTTGCCTCGATCTCAAGAAGGAGGGTGTCGAGACGCATCCTGAGATTATGGTGCCACTCGTTGGTGTCGTCGAGGAGTTTAAGCAACAAGCACGTGTGATCCGAGAGACTGCAGAGACTCTCTTTAAGGAGCAGGGCGATCGAGTGGACTTCCTCGTTGGTACAATGATAGAGATACCACGAGCTGCTCTGACAGCAGACGAGATTGCTAAGGAAGCTGACTTCTTCTCCTTCGGTACGAACGACCTCACGCAGATGACCTTCGGTTACTCTCGTGACGATGTCAATACATTCCTACCGATCTATCTGGACAAGAAGATCCTTAAGGTAGACCCCTTCCAGCAGTTGGATCAGAGGGGTGTAGGTCAGTTGGTACAAATGGGAGCCGAAAAGGGTCGCTCAGCAAAGCCTACGATCAAGCTCGGCATCTGTGGTGAGCATGGTGGTGATCCCTCATCGGTAGCGTTCTGCCACCGTGTCGGTCTCAACTACGTCAGCTGCTCACCCTTCCGTGTGCCCATCGCACGCCTAGCAGCAGCTCGTGCCGCCGTTGAGGACAAGAAGAAGTAAGCAGCGCAGGTGAGCTCCGCTCTCGTTGCAGAACGCGTCCCTCGCTAAGCTAACTACAATAATAAAGCAACTCTCTGGAGTCGCTCCCTAGTCGGAGTCTCTGGAGAGTTGCTTTCTTCTTTCGGGCTGGTTTATTGCCAGTTTGCAAAATAGTTGTACCTTTGCGGTGCTGATTATTATCGAAACGAGATAACCAGTGCAAGCTTTTGACTTTATAAGAGTGTCGTAATGGCATCTGTGTCGGTATATAAGGAGTGCGTCCACGCTCCATCGATAGCCTACCGACAGGTGAACAGATTACTTATGACGGCCCCAGAGCGCCTTCGTCATGATGACAGGTCTTCGTTGGGGAGCTCGATGAGCCTGCGCCTAGGGAGATCTCCTTTTGTATTAATCCCAATCAAACTATTAGCGTGAACACATTAAGCTATAAAACACAATCCGCCACCAAGGAGTCTGCTCAGAAAGAGTGGCTCGTGGTAGATGCCGAGGGGCAGCGTCTCGGACGCCTCTGCTCTATTGTTGCTAAGATACTGCGTGGTAAGTACAAGCCCTGCTTTACCCCTCATGCAGACTGTGGCGACAATGTCATCATCATCAATGCCGACAAGATCGAACTTACAGGCAATAAGTGGGACACACCTAGCTATCTGACCTTCTCAGGCTATCCTGGAGGACAGAGGGAGTTCTCACCAAGAGACTATCAGAACAAGAGCTCTCGCAAGCTCTTTGAGAAGGTTCTCAAAGGTATGCTCCCTAAGAACAAGCTCGGTGCTGAGCTGCTGACGCACGTTCGGGTCTTCGATGGTCCCGACCATACTATGGAGGGTGTACAACCCCGTAAGATCGATATCAATACACTTAAATAAATACGCGGTAAACGATGGAACAAATCAATGCTATAGGTAGACGTAAGGCTGCGGTAGCCCGCGTATATCTCACAGAGGGTTCTGGCAAGATAACGATCAATAAGAAGGATATCGCCAACTACTTCCCCTCATCAATTCTTCAGTACATTGTGAAGCAGCCTCTCCTCAAGCTAGAGGTAGCTGACAAGTATGATGTTATGATCAATCTTGTCGGTGGAGGCTTCAAGGGACAGAGCGAAGCTGCTCGTCTTGGCATCGCTCGTGCACTGATCAAGATCAATCCTGAGGACAAGGCTACACTCCGTGCCGCAGGCTTCGTAACGCGTGATCCACGTGTTGTAGAGCGTAAGAAGCCAGGACGTCCTAAGGCTCGTAAGAAATTCCAATTCAGCAAGCGTTGATGGTGCTGGGGGGATGCTATTGCAGCGTGAGTGTCTCATTATGGCGCTCTTCCTGTGGTACTGCACACCCCGCACGATCTCTCGCGTTTAGTATCTAAATTGCATCGATGGCGTACTAGAGCTTAGACCTTAGAGGTTAGAAATTAGAGGTTAGACCTTAGTTGTTTCTTGCTTCAGTCTATAAGATCAGTAGCCCTACCCTGCAATTGCTTATTTCACAAGAACGTAAACGAAAACACAAAGACGACTATGTCACAAGTATCATTTGACCAGCTACTAGAGGCTGGCGCACACTTTGGTCACATGCCACGTAAGTGGAACCCCGCTATGGCTCCCTACATCTTTATGGAGCGCAACGGTATCCACATTATCGATCTGCACAAGACTGTAGCTAAGATCGATGAGTGTGCTGAGATTATCAAGAATATGGCCAGCTCTGGCAAGAAGATCCTCTTCGTTGGCACCAAGCGTCAGGCTAAGGATGCTGTCGCAGAGCTCGCTAAGAGCGTAGGGATGCCCTACGTCACAGAGCGTTGGCCTGGTGGTATGCTCACCAACTTCCCCACGATCCGCAAGGCGGTCAAGAAGATGGGACAAATCGACAAGATGCGTGAGGATGGCACCTACAACAACCTCTCTAAGCGTGAGCGCCTACAGCTCGATCGCCAGCAGGCTAAGCTAGACAAGAACCTCGGCTCTATCCGAGACATGAACCGTCTGCCTAACGCACTCTTCGTGGTAGATGTCATGCGTGAGCACATCGCTGTACGTGAGGCTCAGCGTCTAGGTATCCCCGTGTTTGCTATCGTCGATACGAATGCTAACCCCAAGGATGTCGACTACGTCATCCCAGCTAATGATGACTCTACGCAGGCTATCGAGCTGATTATCTCGGCTATGTGCCAGGCTATCAACGAGGGGCAGGTAGAGTACAAGGCTATCAAGGCTGAGAAGGAGGCTGAGGAGGCTGCTGAGCTAGCTCCCTCAGGACGTCGCCAGCGCACAGGTGCTCGTCGTGAGCGCATCCGTCCCGCCAATGCTGAGGCAGAGCGTGAGGAGGAAGGCACTGAGGAGCAGCCCGAGGAGGTAGCTCCCGAGACTGTAGAGGCTGAAGAGACTGCTCCAGCTAATGAGGAAGCAGCTAACCAACAATAATACTATACACCATGAGCGTAACAATTGAAGATATCAAGAAACTTCGTAAGATGACCGGTGCGGGTCTCTCTGACTGCAAGAATGCACTCAACGAGACTGCCGGAGACTTTGAGAAGGCTATCGAGATCATACGTGCCAAGGGCAAGGCTGTCGCTGCCAAGCGTTCTGACCGTGAGGCTGCTGAGGGTTGTGTCCTAGCAGCACACAGCGAGGGCTTTGCTGCCATCGTATCACTCCAGTGCGAGACAGACTTCGTTGCTAAGAACGAGGGTCACATCGCTCTCACACAGCAGATTCTAGACGTTGCTATGAAGGAGCAACCCGCTACTAAGGAGGAGCTGCTCAAGCTCCCTCTAGCCGATGGACGTGCTGTCGCTGAGCATATCACCGACCGCATTGGTAGCACAGGTGAGAAGATGGAGCTGGGCAACTATGAGTTTCTCAAGGCTCCCTACACCACATCCTACATCCACTTCGGTAATAAGCTGGCTGCTATCGTAGCTTTCAACGAGGCTATCGATGAGGAGATGGCTCGTGAGATAGCTATGCAGGTAGCGTCCATGAATCCAGTCGCAGTCTGCGAGAAGGACGTACCAGCTCATATCCTCGAGGAGGAGCGCAAGGTAGCTATGGATCGTGCTCGTGAGAGTGGCAAGCCTGAGGCTATCTGCGAGCGTATCGTAGAGGGCTCCATCCAGAAGTTCTACAAGGAGAATACACTCCTACACCAGCCTTTCGTTCGTGACAACAAGATGGATGTCCAGGGCTACCTGCACACGGCATCTAAGACGCTGACGGCTACAGGCTTCAAGCGTGTCAATCTAAACGAAGACTAAATCAATACTGAGGATAAGTAGTCGCTCTCGGGCGGCTATGAAGCCTAACTGAGAAAGCCCTGTACACCTTTGTGGTGTGCAGGGCTTCGTCGTTTCATATCACTGGCAAGCTCTCCTTCCATCATAAGAGTCGCGGGAAGAGATTCAGCTCTTCACCTCAAAGCATCCTGTAGGAAGTCGATAGAGTCTGTTCGATGTTGAGCCATACTCTGTGCTATGGTCTGTACATCGTAGAGCTTAGGCGAGCTAACAAGCTCATAGGTACCCTCCTGATGGCTCTCCAAGCCGAAAGTCTTGATAAGCGTGTCAAAGCGACTGCAGCCACCACGGTTATTGACCATAGCCACAAAAGGTTTGCCAAAGATGAGCGAGAAAGCAACCCCGTGAAAGGAGTCTGTCACCACACACTGGGCGTTGAGAATCCCCTCGAGCCACGCCTCTACAGGGGGGAGAATGCACTCCTCCAGACTCTCGCCGCGTGCGGTCCAGTGCCGCCACGGAGAGAAGAGCTGGTAGGTCGTATGCTGCGACTGCGCTATCTGCTGAGCGAGCGCCTCCTTGTGTGGTGTATCGGTAAGCATATAGGCGAAGACCCCGCTCGAAGGCTCCACCCGCAATCCAAATAGGTCGATATACTCCTCTCTCGTGAGGAGCATTGTCGGGTCTAGTACCCACTGCGCTAAAGCACCAAACCGCTGCTCCAAGATCGGCACTGCAGACAGCTCACGCACCGAGATCGCCACAAAGCGACTCAAGAGGTCGCTATAGAGAGCCGTCCGCTCGGGAGCAATGTCGATCGGATCCACGCCAAAGGAGGCGGCGTAGGCGATCCGTCGCACATCGTCTGTCTCAGGGATAAAGCGAAAGAAGTAATCGTCGAGCATCGGGACGAACGCCTGTCGCCACACCTGATCACTCCCCACGATATAAGCATGGGCGGGCTGCTGGCGGTAGTACTCCCGTAGCTCTTTGGCACTGCGGAGTCGTGGTGAGAGCGTGATGTGCTGCTGTACGAAGCGATCCGTGTGCTGCAATACGATACGCTCCGCACTCCTAGACTGGTCGTAGGGTATATGCTTTAGTGCTAGGAGTTGAGACTTAGCCCACCGTCTTAGTGGAGATCGCCGGTCGAAGGGGATGTCTAGCGTCACAGGCTCATACCCCATCTTATGCAAGGCTTGCTGTAATGCATACGCCTGCATGATACCTCCGTAGTTAGCTCCTAGGGGGTGCGTCAGTATATGGATCCGTTTTGTCGTCATTTTGTTTAGTCTAGTCAGTCGTTTGGAGCCTGTCGCCTTTTGGAGAGATGCAGATAGCCCTTGACGAGTCGCTTCTCTTCGGTTGTCAGCGAGAGCGTTAGGATCACCACGGCACACAGTCCGCCGAGTAAGATAGAGGCTACCAAGAGTCCCCAGATAGAGCCGGCGTAGGGGAGGAGGTGCCGGTAGAGGTAAGCTCCCAGTAGCATGACGATGGTCGGTGGTAAGATAGGCAGTACCACACGCTTTAGGTAGTAGCCGACGCCTAGTGCGTGATACTTGTAGGAGAGTCCCAGTCGCACCGCCAGGCACGATATAGAGACTACTATATTAATGTATACCGAGTACTCTGGTGGAGCACCCAGCCAGAAGGCGAGCATAGAGAGCGGTAGGATCATGATGATCATTCCTCCGACCAGCACTTGGTAGGTGCGCACACGTCCTGTCGCCTGAATGCCTGTCATTAGCGCCCCCGAGAGGCTCTCTATGAGCAGTACGATGAGCGTCAGCTGGAGCAGTAGCGAGGCATACTCAGGAGGCTTGACTAGCCATAAGCGGAGCAGTAGATCTAGGTCTAGAGCAAAGGGGATCACCACGCAGAGCATCAGTAGGTAAGAGATCTTAGCACTGGCGCAGATGAGCTTGTGGAGGTAGCTATACTCCTCAGCAGCGTACGACTTGATGATCTGTGGATTAGCCGCCATCTGATAGTTATTAGCAAAGGCAATCAGCGCACTGCGCACTGAGTTGACAATGCCAAAAGCAGCGTTTAGCAGTGGCCCGAAAAAGTAGTTGTAGACGATGTTGATGCCCTGCGTCTGCGCCACAGCAGCTAGATTGCCAAAGAGGTTCCAACCCGAGTAGGCGAGTATCTCGCGATAGGCCGACCTGTCTCGTACCCAGCGGAAGTGCACTTGACGAAAGAGCCGTCTCGTGCTCCCCACATAGCAGAGCGCCATCACGCCACTGACGGCGAGGAGCAGGATCGGGTAGAGGAGGAGTTGATCGCCAGCGTAGCCCTTAAGGAGTAGTACGGCACCAAGCCGCAGAGAGATGTCCACGATGCTGAGTAGGGCAAAGAGATTCATCCGCTCGTGTGAGACGATGAGGCTCTGGAACGGGGTGAGCAGCATATTAACCACAAAGGTCCCCAAGGAGATGAAGTAGATCCACAGCGCCACCGTCATACGTTCGGGCGGTGCCACAAGCTTGTTTGGCACGTACCATAGACCGAAGGGGATCGCGATAGCGCATACCAGCAGGACCAGCAGGAGCTGCACAACGATGGATACACTGTAGACGCGCCCTACGCCTGAGTAGTTGCCTCGTCCCAGCTCGTAGGAGTAGAAGCGCTGTGTAGCGGAGACCATCGCTCCATTGATAAAGCCAAAGGCGGTCACCAAGCTTCCCACCACCTGGTAGATACCGAAGTCCTCCACGCCGAGTGCTGCCAGGAGGACTCGGGATATGTAGAGGGAGAGTAGGGTGACCACCGCCATACGCACAAAGAGGAAGAGCGTATTGCGGGCGATACGCTGCGAGCGAGACGACGGCATAGGACGCTCGTCGGTGGTCTTGTCGTGTAGATCTTGTGCCATAGGGTCTGCTGAGCAGGAGGGTGCGACCGTCCTGTGACAGCCTCACCGCTGCAAAGGTAGTGAATTCGTACGACCAGCCACTTCGCCCATCACCCGGACTGACAAATGCAAAAGACGTAGCGCTCTATGAGTGTTTTTTTTTGTATATTTGCAGGTGTAATACGCTAGACATCCACAAACTAAAACCCTATGACAATGATGAAGTACATTACCTACATGAGATGCGCAGCTTCTCTTCTTGCGCTTTTGTTGCTAGCCACTTCTTGCTGTAACAGTGTGCCACCGACTCCTCAGGAACCCCCGACTCCTCAGGAGCCACAAGAGAACACCTTCAAAGCCAAGTTTACGGCCACGCCCAATACCTTCTCAGGCTATGGAGGCTATGGGAAGGTTCACGGAGTGCTACAAGAACTATCTCCCAGCGGAGAGCTACTCCATGAGACCCCGCTGGGGAACTCAGAGTTTACGCTGCACTTTGAGAGGTATCCAACTGGGATAGAGCCTTGTGAATATGGACGTAATAAGTTTTTTGTCCGAGAGGGTATAAATGCTGAGACCTTTAAGGTTGAAGCTGAGGTCACCAGTGGCAAGGGTAAGGGCTGTAAGCAGACGGTCCTCATCATGCGTGGCGGATGGAGATTCTCTTTCAAAGCCGAGCCAAGTCAATTTACCTCGAAGGGCGGGTCTGGTAAAGTGATAGGGACGATGTATATTACAGATTTTGATGGTAACGTCGTTGATGAACGCGATCTCGGTGATTGCAACTTCGGACTCAATGTAAGTGGTAATCCAGAGGACATCACGATTGACGACCTTGAGAAGACCTTCACGGTCGCAGCGGGAGGCCCAGAGACCTTCGAACTACGAGCTTATACAGGCTTTGGACAGCCATATCTCATCGAGATAAAGCGTGAAGGCTGATAGGCTACGAGTGCGTCGAATCGATCTCTTGTGACGGTTCCACCAATGCAAAACTCCCTCGGTGGGGATATTTCATTCTTCACCGAGGAAGAGGAAAATTCTTCGGACTTATCATTTGATTCTTCCGAACAGGGCTGACGCATTATAATCAGTCCGCTAGTAGCTGCATATGACGATAACTAGGGATACTTAGTTCGAGTATTGCCACACAGTGGTTACGAAACCTCTCTGATTACGCTTACCTTGCCGAAGATTCGGATTCCTCCCGAGGAATTTCCCAAATAGCTCCCGAGGAATTTCCGATTTCCTCGGGAGGAAAGAAAAAATTCTTCGGACTTATCATTTGATTCTTCCGAAGTATCATTTGATTCTTCCGAAGAAATTTCTCTTACCTCCCTGGAGAATTTTTATTTTCCTCGGAGCTATTGGAAATTTTCCACGTGGAGGTATCGGAGCAACGGGAGGATATCGGAGCAGTGTGGAGAGCTGTATGGACGTATAGTCGTGCATCTCTGCATAAAAGAAAAGAAGAGCCTGCCACGAGACATCGTGACAGGCTCTTGAGTTATTTGTATGAGTCAGGCGCTAGCTGTTGTTTGATCAGCTAGCTGCGCTGTGTGATTAGCGGAGACCGCGGAAGCGTAGGAGTGGCTCGATGTCGACCTCCTTGTGTCCGGTGAACTGCTCGAAGAGTACCATCAGGTCCTCGCTGTTACCACGAGAGAGGAGGATGTCAGCAAGGCGCTGTCCGTTCTCACGAGTCATGCCCCCGTTAGCCTCGATCCAAGCGTAGATCTCGTTGTCTACAGCCTCGCTCCAGAGGTAAGAGTAATATCCAGCAGAGTAGTCGTTGCTCCAGATGTGACGGAAGTAAGGTGAGCGGTAGCGTGGTGGAATCTGCGCATTGAGCATTCCGTACTTAGTGAGTGCTTCCTGCTCAAAAGCCTGAACGTCATCAACCTTATCACCTACAGCGAGTGCATGCCAGCACTGGTCGATGAGTGATGCGGCAATGTTCTCACCGATTGAGTAAGCTTGGTTGAAGTTGCCAGCAGCAATCATCTTATCACGTAGCTCGGCAGGCATCTGCTCGCCTGTCTTGTAGTGCTTAGCATAGTTCGCAAAGACGGTAGGCTCGGTAGCCCAGTGCTCGTTGAACTGTGAGGGGAACTCGACAAAGTCTCTTGAGACATTAGTTCCAGCGATCGAAGGATAGGTCTGCGTAGAGAGCATGCCATGTAGAGCGTGACCAAACTCGTGGAAGAGTGTCGTCACCTCGTCCCAAGTCATCAGACAGGGCTGACCAGCAGCGGGCTTCTTGTTATTGCAGACGTTGTAGATGACTGGCTTATTGCCTAGGAGCGTAGACTGCTCGACGAAGTTACTCATCCAGGCACCACCGCTCTTAGAGGGACGTGCGTAGGGATCTAAGTAGTAGAGTGCGATCACCTCGCCCTGCTCGTTCTTGACATCATATACTGTCACGTCTGGGTTGTAGACGGAGACGTCGGTGCGCTGCTCGAAGGTGAGACCGTAGAGCTTGTTGGCAGCGTAGAAGACACCGTCATGTAGAACGTTGTCTAGAACGAAGTACTCGCTCAGCTGTGCCTCATCGATGTCGTACTGCTCCTTGCGCATCTTCTCAGCGAAGTAAGCCCAGTCGTAAGCCTCTAGCTTGAAGTCTGGTCCCTCGCTCTTGCGTGCGAACTCCTCTAGCATCTTAGCATCCTCAGCAGCCTTAGGCTGGTAGAGCTTAGCAAGACGATCGAGGAAGTTGCGAGCTGTCTCACCATTCTTAGCAAGTGCGTCCTGTAGCGTCCAGTCGGCAAAGGTCTTAAAGCCTAGTAGCTGAGCCTTCTCAGCACGGAGCGTAGCGAGACGCTTGATGATCTCCTGCGTGTCGTACTTGTCGCCGTTGTTGCAGCGATTGATGGAAGCCTCGAGGATAGCCTTGCGGCTGTCACGGTTGTTGAGCTTAGCCATGACAGGCTGCTGGGTCGTATTGACTAGGCGTATAGCCCACTGGCCCTCTTTGCCCTCCTCCTTAGCGAGGTCGGCAGCCTCTTGTAGCTCGCTGTCGGAGAGACCGTCGAGCTGTGCCTTGTCGGTGAAGAAGACAGGTACGTTCGTTGCGTCGGTCAGCATATTGCCAAACTTAGCGGTGAGCTCGGCCTCCTCGCCGTTGAGCTTCTTGAGCTTCTCCTTATCCTCGGCAGAGAGGTTGGCACCAGCCTTGACATAGTTGTCGTAGTACTGCTTGGTGAGTCGTACCTGGTCGGGCTGTAGTCCCTCTAGACCAGTCTCGTAGACGGTCTTGATGCGAGCGAAGAGCTTGTCGTTGAGCATGATCTCATCGCTATGTGCGGTGAGCTTAGGTACGTACTCCTCCTCGATGGCGCGTAGCTCATCGTTGGTGTCGGCACTAGTTAGAGCGAAGAAGACGGCCGAGGTGCGCTGGAGTACCTGTCCAGCACGCTCGAGAGCCTCAATGGTATTGGTAAAAGTGGGTGCCTCAGCATTGTCCACGATGGCTGCTATCTCCTCGTTGTGCTGACGCATACCCTCGTCGAAGGCGGGAGCAAAGTGCTCTGCCTTGATCTTGGTAAAGTCGGGTGCATTCATGTAAGTTTCACTTGGATGAACGAATGGATTGTCAGCCAGATCGGTCTGTTGCTGCTTTTGCTTGTTACAAGCGGTCAGCATCATGGCGATGGCTAGTAGCATAATTACTTGTCTACGCATATTCTTAGTTCGTTTGGTATGATATATATAGTTACTTTTGCATAGCGATGAGGTATCCTGAAGAGATACTACACGAGACAAAGATACTAATAATTAAATACATACCCCATGACAGACGCTATCAACGCTCAGACGGAGCATCCACAGCAGACTTACCAAGAGGCTATCACACGTATTCAAGAGATCGTGCGACTCCTCGAGACGGGCGATATAGAGGTGGACGAACTGACCAAGCTCATCGAGGAGGCGACTGGCTTGATACAGTTTTGCTCCACACGGCTCACATCCATCGATAAGGAGGTCTCACAGCTCCTACAGCAGCTCGACGAGAGTCAGGAACAGTAGTCTGAGTAGTAGTCTGAGAAAACAAAAAAATCCACGGAGGGTGTGGCAGGACACCTTCCGTGGAGTTGCTATTTCGTGGTCGTATTGAAGCGACTTGCCCTTACCGAACGACGCTGATGGGGCGGTCGCCCTCGAAGTAGCCGATGATGCAGTTGCACAGCTCACGTGCCATAGCGACGCGTGCCTCGTAGGTCTGCGTGCCGACGTGTGGTGTCATGGTCACCTGCTCCATCTCGTACAGCTCGGGGAGCGGGTTGTCGCTATGCTCGAAGACGTCTAGTCCCGCAGCGGCTATCTCGCCAGTCTGGAGCGCATGCACGAGAGCTGCCTCGTCGACGACTGCTCCGCGCGCTGCATTGATGAGGATAGCTGAGCGCTTCATCTGTGCTAGGCGGCTAGCTGAGACTAGGTGGTGCGAGTCCTCATTGTAAGGGGTGTGGAGGGATACGACATCACACTCCGTAAAGATCTTGTCCAGGTCGGCATAGGTGACCCCTAGCTCCTGCTCCGTGGCGGTATCGAGCTGGTGGCGCTTGTTGTAGAGGACGGTCATACCGAAGGCTTGCGCCATATGTCCCACGGCACGACCTATATTACCGTAGCCGATGATGCCGATAGTTTTGCCACAGAGGTTGGTCGCCATACCTGAGCTGTCAGAGAGCGACTTGCTACTGCTCTTAGTGCGGCGCATATGACGATCCCACATAGCGATCTTGCGACTGCAGCTTAGGAGTAGCCCCATGGTTAGCTCAGCGGTAGGCTGGATCACGGCACGAGGAGTATTGGTCACGGTGATGCCTTTGCTATGCGCGTAGGCGACATCGATATTGTTGTAGCCGACCCCATAGTTGGCAATCAGCTTGATATTTGGGAAAGCGTCAATCAGCTCACGATCTACGGGAAAGGTAAACTGCGTAGCAAGCGCATCATACTGTGCGCCTATCTTCATCATCTCCTCACGTGTGAAGCTCTCGCCCTCAGGACGGCGGGTCATATCGGCCCACTCAGCAAGCTCCTCGAAGCCGGGGCGTACGGTATCAAAGGAGATGAGTACTTTCTTTTTCTTGTCCATAATGTTGTATATCAGGTTAGGTGTTTGTTTAGATGCGTAGGCGGTACGGCTTAGGGTATAAGTTGTTGAACCGTGCGCCGGTGCTGTGTGCCAGGCCTAAAGGGATGCCCTGATAGGTGATGACTGTGATGCCTCGCTCTGTCGATGTCTCTGTCGTGAGTGCCTCGCCTCGCAGATAACGCAAAGCTTCTTGCAGGGGCAGCTCTAGAGCAGGCAGCTTAACTGCATCATATAGTTTGTGGTGTAGCAGGGCAAAGGAGGGTTCGTAACCCTTCGCCTGGTGGCGCATAGAGGCTATCTCCAGTCCTGGCATGGCAACGGCGAGGTGCTCTCTGTATGCCTCAGCAACGAGCTGAGCCGCCTCGGGTGTGAGCTGGTAGATGCGCTCGCCGATGGTGTAGTAGTCGGCGGATGTTATTTTGTTGAGCCAAGAAAGACCAGCTAACTCCTGTCGGCTGGTGCGTGTTAAGCCTTTGGCCTTGCGTGTTTCGCTCGGTGTCTCGACGACATCGGTAAGACGTAGTGCTGCGAGGTATTGCCCCTCACCTCGTACGATGCCTGGCCAGAGGTGCAGACCATACGAAGTGGCATAGGCTCCTGCGATGCGCTCAGCAGAGCGGGAGAGGTCGATGAGTTCGCAGGGATAGTGGTCGAGTAGCCACTGAACCATCTGATCGTTTTCTTCTTGATTGAGGGTGCAAGTGGCGTAGAGGAGTATACCCTTGGGAGCCAGCATACACATCGCCTCCTGTAGGATCGCCCGCTGACGGGTCACGCAGTCAGTAACGAGCTGAGGCGACCACATACGCCTAGCCTCCTCGTCACGGCGCATCAGCCCCTCGCCACTGCAGGGGGCATCGACTAATATGAGGTCACACGCTCCTCGTAGCAAAGGTGTAAGCCTCTGTGGATCCTCTTGCGTGATGATCATTTGGTCGGAGCCGCACCACTTGACCATATTCTCCACTAGTATTTTGCACCGCTTAGGTAGGATCTCATTACTTACAAGGAGTGTGGTATCGGGGAGCAGATCGCGAAGAAGCGTGCTCTTGCCTCCAGGTGCTGCGCAGAGGTCTAGTGCTAGCCGAGGCGCGGCGTGCCAGTCGAGCTGATTCCAGATGGTGGCAAGCGTCATAGCACTAGCGTCCTGCACATAGTAAACGCCAGCGTGCCACAGAGGATCTAACGCAAAAACAGGACGCTCGCTGAGCCAGTAGCCCTCCAGCTCCGTCGGTAGCCATGGTATATCCCCGTCTCGAAGCTCTGCATAGGGGCGGTGCGTCCAGGTGCGAGCAGGGTTAAGCCGCAAGGAGACCGATGGGGGTGTCTCTAGCGCCTCGACAATGCGGGTGGCATGCTCGGGGTAGTCTAGATGTAGCTTTGCACTTAATTCTGACGGGACGGGAGTCTGCATTGTGTCGGAGGTGTTAGGGCAAGAGCGTCATGCGCTTGATGATCACATCTCGCTTAGGGCGGTTCGTGCTGTCGGTCGGAAGGTCTTCGATCTTTGTGATCGTGCGCATGCCATCGATCACTTCGCCAAAGACGGTGTACTGCCTATCTAACCAAGGAGCGCCGCCTTGCATCTTGTACTCCTGACGCTGCTCAGGCGTGTAGTTCCACTCACGCTGAGCTGTTATATCATCTAGATCAAAGTCGGTATAGTAGCTCCCCGTGACAATGTAAAACTGACTGCCTGAGGAGCGCATCTCGGGATTCTCCTCGCCAGTGACACGAGCTGCTGCTAGTGCGCCCCGCTTATGGATGTGGTTGGGTAGGATCTCCGCAGGAATGGTGGTCGAGAGGGTATCTATGGAGACATCCGTCTGGCGTGTCGCTCCACGGGTCGAGAGGTTGCCACCCTGGATCATAAACTGCGCTATGACACGGTGCATCAAGACTCCCTCGTAGTCTCCCCGACGTACATGCTCTAGAAAAGCAGCTTGGTGTAGAGGCGTGTCGTCATAGAGTAGGAGCGTAAAGTCTCCCAGAGAAGTCTCCACAAGGACCCGTCGCCCTGCGGGGAGTGCTTCAGTTGCTGTCTGAGCTGTGAGCGAGGTGACGCAAAGTACGCAAAGGAGTAAGAGGGAGACAAACTGTTTCATAGACTAGATAATCTTAGGAGCTGTATCGTTGGTTGCATTGGTCGTTGCGATAAAAGCTTTGGGATCAGCCTGGAGTACCGCTTTCTTGAGCTTGTTGACATGCTTGCGTTCCACAATCATAAAGATAATGTCACGCTCGGCTCCCGCATAGATACCGCTACCATGGAGGAAGGTACCCCGCAGATTGAGTTCTTCGATGATGAGTGTGCGCAGTTCGGCGGTATGCTCGGAGACGATGAAGATCGCTTTGTTGGGATTCTCAGGCTGTAGGAAGTCCACCACCTTGCCGTAGACAAAGATGGTAATCCACGAGTAGAGAGGCACGCTAAAGTCTCCAAAGGCGACTAGTCCGAAGAGTACCACGGCGGAGTCTACCGCTATGATCATATGACTGGTCTTGATGTTGTTACCCTTAGAGAGTACCCGTGCGATGACATCGGTACCAGCACTGGTACTACCCGCCTTGAAGGTGAGTAGCACGCCCAGCCCGAGGATAGCACCGCCATAGACGGAGGAAAGAAACTTATCGTTGCTCACGATGACCACATCTCGTGTCATCGAGGTAATCAGGTCAGTACAGATGGAGATGAGTAGGAAGGTGGCGATCGTCTTGCCTCCACTACGCAACCCAAGGGAGCGAGCAGCTAAGAGGAAGAAAGGTACGTTGAAGCAGAGTGCCACGGCACCAATGGGTAGCCCATCGGGAAACGCCTCAAAGGTCCCCTGCGTCAGGTAGTTGATCGTGATACTGATTCCATAGCATCCTCCAGGGACAATGTCTGCCGGAGCGATAAAGCAAGCGTAGGCGACAGCCTGACAGATAGCACCGATGACGAGGTAGAGTATCTCCAGGGCTAGCGGAGAGCGTTTCGGGGTAAAGGTCTGTCGCTCGTGTGGCGGTATAGCTCTCTTTGTAGGAGTAGATAGAGTAGAACCGGACGTAGATGTAGGCATGGATGCTAATGAATGATGTGTCCAATGCTAAGTAGAGCGCACGAAGCCCTGCAATGGTAAGGCTGTACCCTCAAGCAAGCTCACAAAGATACTCAATCTTGCAGACTCTACAGGCTTGTGTGACTTCGCTCGCTGGGGCTTACTCACTCCGCTGTGGGACGATGATGCTTGACGGCGACCATCTTACCACGAGCGGTGATGCGCTCGCCACAGTGCAGCTCGAGCGATAGGATGACTTTACGGTCGGTTACCTCTACAGGGTAGGCTCGGATCTCTAGCTCGGTGCCCATTGGGGTCGGTGCGAGGTAGTCAACCTCTAGATGTGCGGTGATAAAGCGCTCGAGGCTGTCCGCGGTAAGCTCCTCCCCATGAGCTGCTAAGTAGAGAGCGGCAGCTGCTGCTGTGCCGTGGCAGTCGAAGAGCATGGCGATGAAGCCTCCGTACAGGTTGTCTGGCACTCCGCCTGTATAGACCGCATCGGGTATGTGGTGGCAGTAACAGTAGGTGTGATCGCTGCTGAGGTAGCTCTTGAGATGCAGACCGTAAGGGTGCGCAGCGCCACAACCCCAGCAGTGGCTGTACTCGGGAGCGTAGAGGTCTTGGATGGAGGGCATATTTAGAAGTTAGACTTTAGAAGTGAGAGATTAGAGGTTCGAGTTATTTGGGAATCTTTAAGCGCTGACCAGGACGGAGTTTGGGGTTACGACCCTTGAGTCCGTTAGCACGCTTGAGGGCAGCGACTGAGGTGCCATGTCGCTTGGCAATTTTGGCAAGATTGTCACCGCGTCGTACTTTGTAAGTCTTGTAACGAGCTTTTGTAGCTTTGCTCTTTTGTGTGGGTGCGGGCGCTTGCTTGATCTCTTCTTGCGCTTCGGCTATTTGCTTGGATAGCTCCTCCTTATGATTGCGACGCAGATTGATGAGCGCATCGTCGAGCTTAGAGATACCTCTCAGTGGTAGTCGGATGGTGTAGGGCGTCGATCCAGCAGCGGGGATGACTCCTCGCTTGTATTGCGGGTTGAGTGTGCGGATCTGTTCGGTGGGTATGCCTGTGCTTTGTGAGATCTGGGCAAAGGTGAGCGGTATCTGCACGGCTAGCGTGTCGGTCGCAAGAGGCATCGACTGTGCTTGTGGACAGATGTTGTGCTCGTTGTGGTAGTAGCAGGCGTAGTAGGCCCCGATGAAAAGCGGAATGTAGTTGCGCGTCTCACGGGGCAAGTAGGGATAGACTCCCCAGAAGGTGGTCTTCCCCCCAGAGCGTCGGATTGCTTTGGTGACATTGCCAGGGCCGCAGTTGTATGCCGCGATAGCTAGGAGCCAATTGTCAAAGAGTCCGTAGAGCTGCTTGAGATAGAGCGCTGCCGCCTCACTACTCTTGTAAACGTCAAATCGCTCATCGACAAGGCTATTGATTGTTAATCCCAAGCTGCGTCCTGTGGGGAGCATCAGCTGCCAGAGTCCAGAGGCGCCAGCAGGTGAAACAGCAAAGGGGTTGAGCGCAGACTCTATGACCGTGAGGTAAACCAGCTCGACCGGTAGCCCATGACGATCGAAGATCTCCTCCATAATGGGGAAGTAGTAGTCTCCAAGCGCGAGGATGACTCGTATCAGCCGAGGACGATCAGAGATGTAGGTTGCTATACCCTCCTTGACCATAGCGTTGTAGGGGATCGGTATGACGGTAGGTAGAGCCTTCAGGCGTGAGATTAGTACAGAGTCACTCAGCGAGCGAATGTCTTCCGTCTTGTAGGAGCCACACGGCACCTCAAAGCGTTGCTGCGTCGCATAGCCCGTGCGCCAGGTCTCCATGAGCAAACCTAGGTCAGTGTCTAAGCTCTTCGGGAGGTTCTCCCGGAGCTCTTTGCGAGCCGTGATAGCGTCCAGCTCGACAGCACCCTCCGTGTCTACACTGTCTAGGGCTTCATACCAAGGTGCCGCTGCTGGGAGTGTCGGCAAGCAACAACAGAGAATTATATAGGTCGTGATTTTGACACAAGCGTGTCTTAGGAAATGGATCTTCATAAAGAGGTCTTTGTTTAAAAGCGAACCGAGGCACCGACCATAACACTTTGCGGTCGAGGCCCTGAAGGCTTGTCACTTAGTCCCTCACCCATATCGATCGTGAGCTGAGGGGACACATTAAAGTAGTATAGCTCCGCATCTACATAAGCGTCTAGCGCTGAGAGGAGATAGAGTGCGACCGTGATGACGATGCTCAGGTCTCTACTCTCCTTGTACTGCTTGGAGCCACGCTCTAGGCGCGAACGCAGATTGCCGTCAGAGACATACTTAGCAGGATCTCCACCTGCAGGAACAAAGGCTTGCCAGGAGGTGTGATCGAGTGGATTCTCGCTCAGCAGATCAGCGTAGGCGGTGTGGTACTCGTTGTAGAGACGCTGATTCCAAGTAACCGCATAGACGCCCGCTGTCATGGCCGAGAGCACGATCGGGATCTTCCAGTAGCGCTGATTGTAAAGCTGACCGACACCAGGTACGATGGAGCAAATGAGAGCCACGCCAGAGTTGGGGTAGCGTGTGAACCACCTAGCCATCTTACGGGTAAAAGGTATGTCACTCGATCGCTTATTCACCTTCGCCGCTGTGGTACGCTGCAAAACTTCAGGCGAATCCGCAGGCACCTTTGCCGTCGCGACTGTTGCGGTCGAGTCTTCCATAACTTTACGCTCCGCCTGGGTCGCTGTCGGGACGGAGACCAGTTCGCTCGGAGTCTCCGTACGGACCGTGTCGGACGAGTGCGCTCTCAACGTGTCAGCGGCTAGAGCTAGAGCGGTCGTATCTTGTAGCACTATGAGCGGGTTCGCATAGAGAGCCAGCCCGCTGTAGCAAGCTATAGCGCAGCTCATCACGAGGATGAGTAGTGAGCGAGTCAGAGCAGTGCGGAGCATCTCTTAGGCTGTAGACTAATGGTTAGCTCCGCTCTCTAGGATCGAGCAGATCTCTATGAGCTGCTCCTCAGAGCTAAAGGGGATCGTGATGCTCCCCTTACCGCTCTCCTTACAACGTAGAGAGACCTTCGTACCGAAGAAGCTACTCAGCTGCTTAGCTAGAGGAGCGTAGTCATTGCCATTGGAAGCGAGCTTGGAGAGCGTCTGTCTCTTCTTACTCGCTTTTGTTGTCTCTTCGCTCGGCTCGCGCATCTCATTGGCTAGAGCCTCTACCTGTCGCACGCTCAGATGCTCTGTAAGGGTGGTCTGGTAAAGCTTCAGCTGCTGTGCTGGATCGGTGAGGCTCAGTATGGCACGTGCGTGACCCATGTCGATCTTCTTCTCGGTCAGTCCCAGCTGCACCTCTGCGGGCAGGCGCAGGAGACGTAGGTAGTTGCTGATCGACGAGCGAGTCTTGCCCACCTTCTTTGCTAGCTCCTCTTGCGTCCCCTCCGAGTGCTCTAGGAGACGCTTGTAGGTGAGCGCTATCTCGATAGCGTTGAGGTCTTCGCGCTGTATGTTTTCGATCAGCGCCATCTCGACCACCTGCTCATCGTTTGCCTTGACGATGTATGCTGGGATAGAGGTGAGCTTGGCCAACTTAGAGGCCCGCCAGCGACGCTCACCCGATATGATGAGATGCCGTCCATCGGTCAGCTCCCGCACCGTGATCGGCTGCACGATGCCGAGGGCACGTATGGAGGCTGCCAGCTCATCGAGACTCTCTGGGTCGAAGTGCCTACGAGGCTGATCCGGATTAGGCTCGATCTTGTCGATAGCTATCTCGCTAATGCTAGAGGAGTTGCTCACATCGCCGAGTAGAGCGTCTAGTCCTCTGCCTATTACTTTGTTCTCTTTCTTCTTGTTTGTCATGATGATCGTAGGGGGTAGGGTGTGGTTATAGCGCAGCACGCTGAGCCGTGCGACGGATCAGCTCTTCGGCCAGCTGGAGGTGATTGATCGCCCCCTTGCTGTCCGCATCGTATAGAAGTGCTGGCAAGCCGTGGCTAGGCGCCTCGCTCAGCTTGACATTGCGCTGTATGACCGTGTCGAAGACGAGCTGCCCGAAGTGCTCCTTGACCTCATCGTACACCTGATTAGCCAGTCGCAGACGGCTGTCGTACATGGTGAGGAGAAAGCCCTCTATCTCTAGCGCAGGGTTGAGGCGGCTCTTGATGATACGTATCGTGTTGAGGAGCTTAGAGATACCCTCCAGTGCAAAATACTCGCACTGCACGGGAATGATCACCGAATGACTAGCAACCAAAGCATTGACCGTGATAATGCCGAGTGAGGGCGAGCAGTCGATGAGGATATAGTCATACTGATCCACGACAGGACGGAGCATCTCTCTCATCACGGTCTCTCGATCCTTGAGCTGAAGCATCTCTATCTCCGCTCCGACGAGGTCAATGTGTGAGGGGAGTATGAAGAGATTGTCCACGTGCGTGGGGCGCACCACCTTGTCTAGCGGTAGTCCACCTATGAGACACTCGTAGATAGTCTCGCTGAGGGTCGTGGAGTTGACGCCCAGTCCCGACGAAGCGTTTGCCTGCGGGTCGGCATCGACGACGAGCACCTTCTTCTCGAGTACAGCCAGAGAGGCTGCGAGGTTGATCGTAGTGGTTGTTTTGCCCACTCCACCCTTCTGATTAGCAAGAGAGATGATTCTACCCATGATACATATCAGTCATAAATAACGAGTCAAAGCTACAGAATAATCTGGACATAGACGCTTAACTGTTGATAACTTGAAGCCCGTAAGATCTTGGCAAAGCAAGACGCAAAGCGGTTTGTAGGGATACAAAGAGGAGTAACGATTTGTAGGGATGCTCGGTCTTCACACTATTGTGCTGAACTTGTTGTAGATACGAGTTCCAAAAGTTGTTCCCCTCTTGGAACTAAAAAGTTTCAAGGGGGGAACTCTTTAGTTCCAACGGAGGAACTTTTCGGTTCCAAGGGAGGAACCGTTTAGTCGAACAGCTGAGAGGCAAAAGAAGCCCCCCTCATCACAAGACGAGGGGGGCTTAGCTATTTTGTAGGGCTTCGATGCGAAGCTATCACGACTGCGATATGAGTCGCTCTAGCTGGTCTACCCAGCAGGGCAGACTGTCGCCCTCTTGCTGTGGTGCATAGCGTGCTAGCTCGATCTCTGAGAGAAGGGAGAGTCACGCATTGACCTCTGCGTCCGCTACGCCTTGCTGCTTGAGTGCACTCGCTAGCTGCTGCCGTGTGAGGCTGGAGGTGGCTAGCGCGTAGTGGTCTTGCAGATAGTGCGTTATGGTAGCGTAGAGTCGGGTCGCAGCTCGGTATGATGCCGTGGTAGCGTCGGTACATTTAGAGATTAGAGATTTGAAGTTAGAGATTAGAGGGCGGTAAATGCGGGTCAGAAATTGGTAAAGTTGTTGAGTATGAGCGGTTAGGACGGTTAGTAATGAGTAATTAGTAATGAGGAGTTGGGGGGATTTCGGGCTCTTTGGAGGGTTGAGGATATACAAGAGGCTATTTGCAGGCGATTTAAGCGACTTTATTTGTTGCGATGAGCGATTTATGCTCGCTGGAGTTATCTGCGAAATTTACCAACTTTCCGTGCGAATTTACCAAGGTCTAGCCTTTGGAGGTGTACCCCGAATGGAGCTGGCAGGGAAAATGGACGCAAAATGGTCAATTTTGGAGGTAAGAGGCGAGGTGGTCGCTTGGGTTTGTAGTAGCTCGGTCATTGTTATGTTACTTTGGCAAGCCAAAGTAACGAAGAGTACAGACAAAAGAAAACTGACTACAACACAGAGTCATAGTCAGTTAGCGGTAAGTATGGAGTTCTGTGGTCTTCTTCAAGAGACCTGTTTAGGCGGAATGACTACGGACTTCATCCTCTTGTTTATCCTAGAGCTTTCTCTCCTCATCTTCCTTCTGAAGCACCTCCTCTAGCTTAGTCCTTAGCTTGCGTAAAGTCCAAAAGGCAAACGCCACAGAGATCATATTAATCAAGATCAATACCTGCAAGAAGGTTGATATGTCAAGCCAAAAGACTCGCATAGGTTTCGCTGGACATAGTGCATAGAAGATGGTCGTATAGACAAAGTCGATGATAGCCCATTGAGTCATGCTAGAGATGGGCCTGAGGATGGAGTTGCGTACTGTACTATTTCGCACCTCTCTTAGATTAAAGGAGGCGGCAAAGCTTACAAAGACGGAGAAGACAACGCTATAGGCTGTCAAAAGAGTGCTTAGGACATCGGATCCTGGAGAGGCTCCCAAGCATGACGCTAGGCTTGCTAAAGCTATAGCGATTAGGAGCTTTGTGATTAGGACTTTCATTGCTCTAATTCGTTTAGGAACTCTGTCATCTTGCTCTTTAAGTCTTGCTCATTGATGAGAGCGTCTGATAGTAGTTCTACTTCGACCGACTTTTGAGTACGTATTTCCTCCCCCTTTATTGTTCGTCTATCTTTAGTCTCAACTTCCACACCTTCGTCTACAGAGATTGCTTTGGAGAGCAAGTCTTCGAATTGCTCTTGAGTCATATCCTTTGGCTTAGACTTGAGTCTGAGGTCTACATAGGCATCAATTAAGTCTTTGTCAATAAGTTCTTCTGCAATGCGTTTATCGTTTACAATAAGGGCAAGTAGCTCTGCACTTACCCTCTGCCGTATACTCCGAATTGAGTTGTCAATGCGAAAGGCATCTCCAATTTTGATGCTCTTAATACTTGAGAGGTTTATCTCCTTAGGGGGTGACAAGAGGGGCAGAGCTTTGAAAGAGTCCTTTTTTCCTCTTCCAAGGAAGTGATTGGCATATACCATCAGACTGTTGATGTGTATATAATCTGAGATGATGTACTCTCGACCGATTAGGAAGTAGGTCAGTCGCTTGGACTTAAGAAATGAAGAGACATCATACTTTAGATCATTGGCTGTAATCTTCTCACGAGCAAGCATATCTTCATTGATCGCTCCCACCTCTAGACTTGGAACAACTCTAGCCAACAAGCAAAAGAGATCACCATCAACAGTCTCCTCTTTGAATAGTAGACAGTCTTGCTCTGAAGACTCTTTGTTTAGCTCAAAGAGTCTATCGTTGATTGTCTTCAAGGAGTCCATCTTCTTGTCAAAGTGCTGTACGAAGTCAGTGGTAGCTCTAGATATAGTATTTGGCTGTATTTTGAATGCGTATAGTTTCTTCTGCTTAGAGTTTTTCATATCTACTCAGTATATGGATTTACGACAAAGGTAGTCATTCCTCCGAATTTTTGTACCTTTGCTGGCGCAAAGAGAGCTAATTCACTCAGCCTGCCTTTAATTATAGGCTATATACTGCTTTGCAGTAAGAACCTGAGGAGTTAGCTTTTTTTCTCGTATATAGAGTATGGATATACTTGATGTTCTCCACGAACGACCTCTAGAGCAAGGCTTATTACAAACTGCTTCCCGCTAATATCAGCATCAAGGTAGTAGAAATGTTCAATAGCATCTTTTCTATACTTGCTCAACCCTCCAGATCTTCTGTTCATCTGCTTGGCTCCTGCTATATGCTCATCTAGGTAGAGCAAGTCATCGATTGATAGGCTAGGACATTTGCCGACAAGAATATCGTTGATGAGGTGGCTGATACCTTTTCCACGGAATGAGATATTGATCTCCTTTAGCTCTCCCGTAGATAGAAGTAGCTCCTTGGCTACACTAGCGGGGTAGAAGTTGTCTTTCAAAGTCTTACTATACGCCTTACGGGTGGCAGCCTTCTCGCTTTTCCCCTCCTTTTCCATCAGCTCCTTGATCTCTTTCTCTAGGGTAAGATTCTCTGGAGCGTTCGTATTATGGTAAACGTCGCACTCCTCGTTGTCGCCTAGTGAGGTGGCGAGGTGGGGATTGAGGCAGTGCTTGTAGCCACGCTTGCCGTAGTAGGGGTGGTGCGGGGGGAAGATGACGCCCTCTTTGCCAGGGTTGTAGCGGAAGATGCTGGCTTTGCCCTGGGTCATATCGTCGAAGGCATCTTGCGCCCGCTGGCTGTTGGACAGGGGGAAGTCCTCCTTAAGCACCGGTATGACGTGACAGCGACAGTGCCAGCCGTTGGGCGGGAAGGCGGTGTCCCAGAAGGGGTCGCTCATGGGTAGCGTCACCCCCTCGAGGGCTGCATGCTCTGGGCGCACCTTGTCGTCTAGGGCGGTGCGGTACTGCAGGTTGGCCATCTCCTCGTCTTGCTGGTACTCAGCCCAGTGGCTCGCCATCTGTGCGGAGCTGACGGCAAAGTTGTACTCAGCGTGGAGCCAGTTGCGATTGTACTTCTGTCGTATGGCCGAGACATCTTGGTAGAACTGATTGAAGCTCTTGACACGTCCCTGGCTGTCTCGTAGTAGCTCGGAAGCCTCCTTGAGCTGGTGATAGGTCTTGAAGCCTGAGAAGACGAAGATGTCTTGCTCGAGGCTCTGTCTCATCTCGACAGGGATCTCGTACTGTATGGAGCTGTCGTCGAGTGCCTGGAGGTAGACCCCAGCGGTCTCACTGATGAGCCGTCTGATGGGTCGCTCGCGGAGCATCTCGGGGGTCATCTCGCCGGCACGCAGTACGACCTTGTAACCTCTCTTGATGGCTGACTCGGGGATCTCGGGGTGCTCGGAGGAGTCAGCGTGTAGACAGTGGCAGGAGCCTTGGTAAAGCTGGGAGAGCAGCGCATCGAGCCTGCGGTACCTACTCTCCCTTACCCGAAAAAAGGGTCTTCCGCATTGGCTGTTAGCTCTTGGCGATTGCCCGTTTGCTGGCGCATGGCTAACTGCCCGCCAAAGGGTAGCTGGCTCTTTGCGTCGGTGATCTCCACGCCGAAGGTATTGCGTATCCACTCCTCGTCCACATTGTAGTATGGGAGGAGGGAGACGGTGCGTGTCCAGAGCGCCTCCTTGTCCTCCTCTTGTAGATAGGCAAAGCGCAAGCCCTCGGGTATGAAGCCTTGGCGAGCGAGGGCGGGCAAGACGGTGCTGGTCATAACGCGCTCCAGCATACGTCTGTCAGCACTACACTTAGCCTCTAGTAGCTCTAGGCTGCTCTCCTCCTTGGAGCGGTTGCCGTACTGGGTGTCCTGTCCGATAGTGGCACCGCATATCTTGAGCGATACATCCTCCTTGGCAGCGTAGATGAGCTTTTGGAAGATGTTGCCATTGTCAGAGACGCCCGCAGCAAAGGAGAGGTCTTCGTCCTTGTCCACGATAGCCCAGTTGGCACTACCCATGCGCTGCATCATGTCGGCCGCACGCTGCATAGCCTCGCTGTCGTCCGTATTCGGAGGAAATGTTTCTCGCCTACGTGGAGAATAAAAAATAGCCACGTGGAAGTTTCGAAATTTCCACGTGGCTATCGTGCATTTTTGACTATGAAGCTGTAGCTCTATGCCTCTGCTCAGTGTGACGCTATCACGACTGCTAGATGAGTCGCTCTAGCTGGTCTACCCAGCGAGGCAGGCTGTCGCCCTCTTGCTGTGGTGCATAGCGTGCTAGCTCGATCTCTGAGAGGAGGGAAAGCCACGCATTGACCTCTGCGTCTGCTACGCCTTGCTGCTTGAGGGCACTCGCTAGTTGCTGCCGTGTGAGGCTGGAGGTGGCGAGTGCGTAGTGATCTTGCAGATAGTGCGTTATGGCAGCGTAGAGTTGGGTAGTAGCCTCGGACTGCTGCCCCGCCTTGATCAGCTGACGGATCGCCTGGATCTGCTGCTCCGCCATAGGCGTGGAGCGCTTCTTATGATAAGCAACATGGTCGGCACGGAGACGCTGACCGCTACGTATGAGCCAATAAGCGACTCCGCCACCGATGAGCAGGAGCACGTACAGGAGCCAGTAAGCCCATCCGGCACGACTCCAGGGGTGCCATACGATGGTCGGAGCAGGCGCATCGTAGGGGTAGGGCGTATATCGCTGTGAGCTGCTTGCCTCTCCAGCTTTGCCCACTTGTGGCACATCGTTAGAGCCTTGCGCTACCTCTATACGGATAGGTGCTGTGGTGGTGGTGCGGTAGCTATTCGTAGCGGGGTCGAAGTAGGGGAGGCTGACGGCAGGCACCGTCTGCTGTCCCGTGGCGTGCGGTATGATGGTATATTCGTAGATGCGATGCACCTCCGTATTGCCATTGCGCACCTCTTGATCGTCACGGATGAGTTGCGGCTCGTACACTTCAAATTTGTCGGACAAGCCTAGCTCTGGAGCTAAGAGTAGGGAGACATTGCCCCGACCTCTGATATCTAGTTGGTAGGTCATAGCGCGACCCGTCTCGTAGGTTGGGTCAGGTGCGGAGAGTGTGCCTTGGATCTGAAAAGAGCCAACCAACTGATCGAACCCTTCGGGAGCGCCCTCAGGGAGTGGTCGTACGGTCAACTTCAAGGGTTGCGAGTGCAACTTCTTATGAGCCGTTGCGATAGCTTTATTGGCAAAGAGATCCTCCTCGTTATCCACCTTTCGATTCACCGCCACTTGAAATTCATACTCAAAGGAGGGGATGACTAGCTCGCCACTACGCTGTGGGTAGGCGAGGATCTGCCAGATGAGTGCTTTGTACATGAGCCTGCCACCGACGCGCTCTGTGGTGAGGCTGGTGTGCTGTAGCGGGATCTCCTTGGTGACGAAGTCAGTCACCTCGGGCGGCTTGCGGTCTACGCCTGCGAGGTTGCCATAGCGTGAGTAGAGGTAGAGCGATACGAGGACGGGCTGCTGTGTGTAGACCGACTGCGAGGAGACGACGGCACGCATATACATGTCTCGGTCTGCTATCTGTAGCGACTCGCCAGAGGCGATAGCCTGCTGCGTCAGCCCCTGCGCCTTGGCGACTTGTATGCGCCTAGATAGTGCCGTGAGGCTCCGCTGCCCGACCCGTAGCTGAGCGGCACTGATAGCGTAGCTACCCGCCTTGGTCGCTTGCAGCGTATAGGTGATTGTGGTGTACTCTTTTGAGACACCTCCGCTCATCTTGTGCAGTACGTTGAGTTGAGGTCCGTAGAGCACTTTCAGCTCAGCGGCAATCTGAGGAGCGGTGAAAGCTCCTAGCTCGTGCGCTCCCGCAGCACGATAAACTAACTGGAAGGTCTCTCCCTCGGCAACCTGCTGGGGTACGATCACCGTGAGCTGTGCTAAGCCTGCGAAGGCGACGGCACAGAGCCAGATGAGTGTCAGGAGGGTGCGTTGTATCGAAGTGCGTAGGCGTAGCATTACCAGTTCTTCTTGTTCTGATTCTTTTGCTGTGGCTGGCGCTGGTTGATGCGCTGGCGTGTGTGTTGCTCTTGCTGGCGTAGTGCATCGAGGATACGGTCAGCCTGTGACTTGTCGAGGTCTGGCTCCTTGCCTTGCGGCTGCTCTTGCGGCTGCTGGTCGGGAGGTGTCTGCGACGGATCGGACTGTGAGCCTCCACCACCTCCGCCACCACCTTGCTGTGGGGGCTGCTTGTTGAGCTTGATCGCCAGGGCTAAGTTGTAGCGCGTCTCATCGTCGGTAGGGTTTCTGCGGAGCGACTCTTTGTAAGCCTCGATCGCTTTGTCATACTGCTGCGTGTCCATACAGCGGTTGCCCAGGTTGTGCCACGCTAAGGCTTGCAAGCGTGGATCTGCCTTGCTGTCGCTCGCTATACGCTGCCACATCTGCACAGCAGCGACCGTGTCGCCTGACATGTAGAGAGCATCGCCTAGACCGAGTCGGGCGGGAGCGTAGGTCGAGTCACGAGCCACGGACGAGAGATAAGCGGCGCGTGCTGACGAGTAGTTGCTCCGATTGTAGCTCTTATTGCCCCGCCGTGCGTCTAGACGTACGGTCTGCCCGACGAGCGTCAGGCTAGAGAGCAAGAGTAAGACAATATATAGAAGCTTACGCATCATGATGACCAAAGATTTGAATACGACTAAACAGGCGACTCTTGCGGCGCATGATCCCATTGGCGAGCAGGAGCAAGAGGAGCGCAGCTAGCGTGGGGAGCGCATAGAGCTCCTCGATCTGCTCACCCTCGCCACTCAGGTTGGCTTGGGGCAATGTGCGGAGCTGGTTGACCAGCTGGTTGCTAATAGCACGGGGACTGCTGCCGACGAAGCTCTGGCCACCCGTGGCGTTGGCTATCTCTGCCGTGATCTCAGGGTTAGGCTTCGAAAGTACCGGCACGCCGAGTGAGTCGGTGAGGAGCGTTTCTCCAATGGGAATGTTGGCACCCTCGGGGAGTCCGATGGTTACGACGTAAGCCTTGATCCCTTGCTTCTTGAGTCGCTCGATGCCCTCTTCGAGTCCGCCTTCGTGATCCTCGCCATCGGTCAGGATGATGACCGCCTTGCCAGCTCGTGAGGGTGCTGCGAGTGCTTGTGCGGAGCGCTCGAGCGCTTGCCCTAGATTGGTGCCTTGGTTGGAGACCATGCCAGGCTGTATGTCTGCGAGGAAGGTGCGAGCCGTCGGCAAGTCGGGCGTCAGTGGCAGACGTATGTAAGCGCCTCCAGCGAAGACGACCATAGCTACTCGTGAACCTGCCAACTCCTGCATCGTATGGGTCACAATCTGCTTGGCAAAGCCGATACGGTCGGGCTTGACGTCACGTGCCGCCATCGAGTTGGAGACGTCTATGCAGAAGGCTAGGTCGACACCGATCGTCTGCTGTGACGAGACGGGCGCATGGGTGTAGAGTTGGGGACGAGCCAGTGCCACGATGAGCAGAGCGATGGCGATGAGCTTGAGCGAAGCGCGCCACCAGTCCCGCTTGGCAGAGCGGTCGGGCATGATCTGCCGTAGCATCTGAGGCGTGGCAAAGCGCAGCTGCTGCTTGCGTTGCCGTCTCTGACCGACGATCATAACGAGCAGCAGGAGCGGTACGAGTAGCAGGAGCCACAGCAAGAGGGGATAGGCAAACTGTATCATGGGTTAGCTCGCAGCAAGGTGGTTCGTAATAAGAAGGCGGCGCCAAGGAGCACGATAGCGAGCAAGGCAAAGAGCATGTAGCGCTCTTCGTAGGCACTCACCGAGCGAGAGGTGAGACGAGACTTCTCGAGTGAGTCGATCTCCTTGTAGATCTCGTGCAGCTTCGTCTCGTCTGTCGCACGATAGTACTTGCCGCCTGTCTGCTCGGCGATGTGTCGTAGCGAGCCTTCGTCAATCTGCACATCGGCCTCCACATACTCGGTGCCGAAGGCGGTCTGCACGGGAAACTTTGCGACCCCATTGGTTCCCGCTGCCACCGTGTAGATACGTATGCCGTACTGCTGTGCCAGCTCAGCTGCCATCGAGGGGGTTATGTCGCCCGCATTGTTTGACCCATCGGTCAGGAGGATGATCACTTTGCTCTTGTTGTCGCTCCCGCGGAGCGTATTGATAGCCGTCGCTAGGCCTAGTCCTATAGCGGTGCCGTCCTCCAGTTGTCCTATCTCGGTGGTCTCGAGCATCTCCAGAATCACGTTGTGGTCCACCGTCAGCGGACAGAGCGTAAAGCTCTCCCCCGCGAAAACCACCAGACCTATGTTATCATTCGGACGTGCAGCGATCATCTCGCTCGCCACATCACGCGCTGCCTCAAAGCGGTTAGGCTTTAAGTCCAGCGCCTGCATACTGCCACTGAGGTCTATAGCGAGGACGAGGTCGATGCCTTGTATCGATCGCTCCTCCCAGTGGTTGGAGTCTTGCGGACGAGCCAGTGCTAAGATCATCGCTGCTAGTGCCAGTAGCTCTAGGGCAAAAGGTAAAGCCCGCAGATAGCTCCGCCACCCGCTTCCCTTAGGTAAAAGACGGTATGCCGAGAGCGAAAGCTTTGCTTGGTGACGCTTGTTGTAGCGAATGTAGAGCAGCACCAGCAGCGGTAGAAGTAAGAGCGCCCAGAGCCACTCAGGATGAACCCATATCATAGCGACTTACCCTCCTTTCTGCTAGCTAGTTGATGCACCACCTCGTAGATGGTCGTTGCGTCTTCGGCTTGCCACGCACGCTCTGCCCAGGTGTCGGCAAAGCGCACCCACTCTGAGTGGATCACCCAATGCGATAGCGCACTCTGAGCCACTTCGTAGGGAGCCTTTTGGAGTAGCTGGGCTAGTTCGCGAGCGGTCAATTCGTCTATCTCCAAGCCTAGTCCTTCGGTCAGATAGCTTCGCAAAGCGGTGATCAAGCCATCGTAGTAAGCTATCTGCTCCTCTTGCTGGTCAAAGGGTAGCGCACGTAGCGTGGCGAGCCTTTGGTCGAAAATTTCTAAGGCGGTCAGCGGCACCACGACCACCTCTGGCTCGGGTCGTGTGCGCTTGTAGTGTCGGTACCACAAGATGAGGAGTACCACTACGACGATGCCCAGCACCACCCACGTTATGGGGTTCATGAGGACGAGGAGGATATACTCCCACCAGCGTAGCGAGACCGAAACAGGTGCTTTGATTGGGTTGTACTTGAGCGGTTGCGTCGTGTCCACCTCGGGCATCGTCACCTTGAGGTAGAGTGGCTTGGAGAAGTAGCTCTCCCCGCCCACCGTCACGCCAAAAGCAGGTAGCTCCGCCATACCCTCGGCAAACGAAGTGATGGTCATCAGTGCATTCAGCTGCACCTCTGTACCCTGGAGCGGTATCGTGTCGGTCACCTCAAAGGCAATCATCTCCGCCTGCCCCATCTGCCGCTCTTGGGGTATCACGAGGAGCGTGTTGTCGAGGTCATTCGTGCGGATAGTCATCTTGATCTGTGCATACTCGCCGATCTGAATCGTCGAGGGCGTCAGCTCAGTCGTGATGGCGACATCCTGTGCTGCTGCGAAGCTCCATAGACCTCCGCCGCCACAGATCAGTAGTATGTATAATAGTAGACGATATCGCATAGATTAGACTTAAGCATCTAGATTGGCAACCGATGACTATGTGCCTCTAGACCATACAGCGCCACAAAAGTACCGATAATTCACGAATAGGAGGTAAATAAGCACTGAACGCTTCACTGAGATGAAAGATCTTTGTTCGGACAGTGTGCTAGATGTTTATTTATAGGTGTCGTTTGTATCTTGCTGATAGCTAACGTCTATTGCGTATAATGTGCTAGATGTGTATCTTTGCAGATGATAGATGTTTATTATGAGCGAGAGAGCAGATAAACTTCGGCTATTCGAGCCGAGATTTGATAGTGGGTTGCTGACGTTGATCTTGGAGTTGGAGCATTTGCGCCAGCTACAGATATCCTCGACGACCCACCCGATTGTATTCTTGCAACTCAAGAGGCTCTTTCACGTACTGGAGAGTGTTGGGTCAGCAAGAATTGAAGGTAATAATACGACAGTTGCTGCGTATCTGGAGATGCAGCCTGACGGAGGCCATACACAGCAGGAGGCAGAGGACTTTAAGGAGATAAAGAATATTGAAGAGGCTCTACTCTTTATCGAGGAGCACTGTGCGTCTAGACCTATTGACGAGGTGCTAATAAGAGAGTTACATGCTATGGTCGTTCGAGACTTGTCTTCTGGTGCTGGTGGCGAGGGGGATAGTCATGCAGGTGCTTATAGAGAGCACTCGGTGCGTATCAGTGGCTCCTCGCACACGCCTCCAGAAGCGTATCGGGTCCCTTATTTGATGGCAGACTTGTTGGAGTTTGTGAATCGCAAGGATAGTCTTCAGTTTGATTTGATCAAGATAGCACAAGCACACCATCGGTTTGTCTGGATACACCCCTTTGGTAATGGTAATGGGCGTACCGTGCGCTTGTTTACTTATGTGATGCTCTTACGAGCTGGATTTCGGGTTGACATAGCAGGTAGGATTATCAACCCCACAGCGATCTTTTGCTCCAATCGAGAGCAATACTACCACTATCTAAGCGAAGCTGACAAGGGAACCTATGAAGGCATGGAGGGGTGGTGTACCTATGTCCTGTCGGGACTACGCAATGAGTTGCAAAAAGTGAATCGGCTGAGTGATTACGAGTACTTGCAGGACAAGATCTTACAACCAGCCATAGAAGATGCTTGGGCTAGCGGGCGAATAGATAGGGATACGGCAGAGGTCTTGTCTGTCGTTGCTAGAAAGCAAGTGGTTATGAATAAGGACTTGAAGGAGGTCTTCCAAGGTAAATCTCCGAGTACCATCTCTAGAAAGATTAGAGAGCTAATGGACAATGCCCTCGTAACCCCTGAAGAGGAAAATGGGCGTAAGTATGTACTCTCACTGGCCAATCGACTCCTAATGCCGTCTGTTACTAAGATGCTTGCGGCTGAAGGCTTTTTGCCAGAGACAGATTTGTAAGCCTAGGGTATTCCTTATTCTCGCTTCGTTAGATGCGCTTGCGGAAGAGCTGCGAGAGGACGGGGATGATGTCTTCGCCAGTCTCGGCGATGGCGTGGTCGATGCCCGACTCACGCATCAGACGCTCCCACTCGGCGGCAAAGCTCGTATAGTTGGTCGCATACTGCTCACGAAGGCGTGCCGACGAGGTGTCTACGTAGCGACTCGCCCCCGTCTCTAGGTCACGCACGAGCGTCAAGCCCATAGCCGAGAGGTCGTAGTCTCGTCTGTCCACGACTCGTATCGCCAGTAGGTCGTGTCTCCGAGCCGTGCGCTGGATCAGGGCGCGCTCCGCATCGGTCGGTTGGTCGGTGATGAAGTCACTCACGATAAAGGCTGAACAACGCTTCTTGACCACTCGTGAGAGCATCTCTAGGCTAGAGGAGATCTGCGTAGAGTGACGCTCGGGGCGGTAAGTCAGGATCTCACGAATGAGCTGCAGCACATGCTTACGCCCTTGCCCTGCGGGGATATAGCGCTCCACACGGTCTGTGTAGAGCATCAGCCCGACACGATCGTTGTTGTGAATGCAGGCGAAAGCAATCGTTGCAGCAATCGTCGCCACCAGATCCCGTTTCGTCTCACTCGTAGAGCCGAAGTCTAGACTGTGAGAGACATCTACGAGGAGCATGATAGTCAGTTCGCGCTCCTCCTCAAAGACCTTGACATGTGGCTGCGCATAGCGTGCCGTCACGTTCCAGTCAATGTCACGCACATCATCTCCTACGTAGTACTCTCGCACTTCGCTAAAAGCCATCCCTCGACCCTTAAACGCCGAGCGGTACTGCCCAGCCAAAATGTTTTGGCTGAGACCTCGAGCTTTGATTTCGATGCGTCTGACTTTGCGCAAGAGATCTTGCATGAGACTTTAGAGGTTAGATGTTAGAGGCACTGGACCTTAGGGTACCGGTACCACGTTGATGATCTCGTCGATTGCCTTGTCGGCACTCATACCGACAGCATCGGCCTCGTAGCTCATGCCGAGACGATGACGTAGCACGTCGTGGCACACGGCACGTACATCCTCAGGAATCACATAGGCTCTCTGAGCGATGAAAGCGTATGCACGTGCAGCTGCTGCCAATGAAATCGACGCACGTGGCGAAGCTCCATAGGCGATCATCCCTTGTAGGGCGGGGACACTCTCCGTATGTCGTGTCGCCATCACCAAGTCTACGATGTAGCGGAGGATCTTCTCGTCAAGATAAACTTGCTGCACCGCTTCGCGAGCTGCTAAGATCTGCTGGGCAGTCGTCACAGGCTTTACCGTGGGTAGCTGGCTAGCCAGATTCATCTCAATGATCTTCATCTCCTCCTCGTGCGAGGGGTAGTCCAGCACCACCTTGAGGAGAAAACGGTCTACCTGCGCCTCGGGCAATCGGTAGGTACCTTCCTGCTCGATGGGGTTTTGCGTCGCCATCACGAGGAAAGGCGAGGGCAGCGGATAAGTCTCCTCGCCGAGCGTCACCTGTCGCTCTTGCATCGCCTCGAGGAGCGCACTCTGTACCTTGGCTGGAGCGCGGTTGATCTCATCTGCGAGGACAAAGTGCGCGAAGATAGGCCCCTTTTTGACCGAAAAGGACTCACTGCGCTGACTGTAGATCAGCGTACCGATGAGGTCGGCCGGGAGTAGGTCGGGGGTAAACTGTATGCGGCTGTAGTCTGCATCAATGAGCTTGGCGAGCGTCGTGATAGCGAGTGTCTTAGCAAGCCCTGGCACACCCTCGAGGAGGATATGCCCGTCGGCTAACAAGCCGATCAAGAGCGACTCCACAAGATGCTCCTGCCCGATGATCGTGGTGTGCATCCCCTCCTGCAGCTGGCGTATGAAGCCACTCTGCTGGGTGATATATGCTTGACGATTCTCTAGATCTGATACCTGCGTCATAGTTTCTACTGATTAATGCTACAAAAGTAACGATAATCTCCGAATGGACGCTCACCCAGCACCCAAACCTTAGCGATAAGGCGCAATGAACTCAAACGATGCTAGCACGATAACCACGTGGAAAATCTCCAATCCCTCTGAGTTCTCGATTCCTTACATCTCAGCACAAAAGCAGAGGGCTCAACCGCGATTACTTAGCGATTGAGCCCTCCGTCGTGGAGCTGCCTTCAGCCTTTATCTGGCAGCTTTAACTCTATTTAGTGAACTGTGCCTATGGGACCAATATCGGTCTATCGGACGATGCGGTAGCTCTGTTGTGAGCCGTCGTGGGCGATAAACCGTACGAGGTAGACTCCGTGAGGTAGCTGAGAGAGGTCGATGACGTTGTCAGCGTGTGTCTGGCGGCTGGTCGCTACGAGCAGTCCCTCTGCTGTGTAGACTTGCCACAAGGCGGGGCTTACTCCGACGATCTCGTAGCACCCCTCGTGGTCTGTCGGGATGATCTGACCTGTCGTTTCAGGGGTAACCTCGGAGATGTGAGTCGTGATCGGTGTCTCTCCGTTGAGTACGACCCATCCCTTCTTATTGGCAGCGGAGATAAAGGCATCGCTCTTCACATTGCCCTCGGGGAAGTCGCCGTACTCAGCACTGTTGAGGAAGACGATGTAACCGGCATTGTCCTTTAGGTCAGGATGCGTCGGCAGACTCTCCACTAAAGGTAGTGGATCGGTAAAGCGGTTATTGTTGATCTCTAGGATCGTTAGCTTAGGGCAGTTTGTTAGGGAAATGCTTGCTAGCCTATTAGCAAAGACAGAGACGGCACCGAGATTGGGGCAGTCGGTGAGCGTCAGCTGAGAGAGCTTGTTAAAAGGAGCCGAGAGAGAAACAAGTTGACCCATACCGACGAGAGCTAACTGTGATAGCTGATTGTCTCCTATGCTGATCGTCTCAAGAGCTTTTGCCTCGCTGAGGTCTAGCTGAGTGAACTGGTTGGTAAAGGCATAAAGCTCCGTGAGCGCCTTCTTGCCTTTGAGATCAAGGGTGGAGAGCTCATTGCTGCTACAGTTTATCTCTGTGAGATTATTGAGCTTAGAGATGTCAAGCGTCTTGAGCTTGTTGTCCGCACAGTATATCTTCTCGAGCTGCGTCAGATCCGCTATGGGGAGCGTAGCTATCTTGTTCTTAGAGCAGTGTAGCTCTTTGAGCTGTGTGAGGTGTGCTACGTGCAGCTCTGTGAGCTTGTTCTTCTGACAGTCTATGGCTTGAAGCGCTACGTTATGCGTTAGGTCTAGCTCTGTAAGCTGGTTCATCGCTATGCCTAGCTGCTTGAGTGCGGGGAGCTGTGATAAGTCCACCTTTGAGAGTAGGTTGGTCATGAGAACTAGCTCAGTGAGCTGTGGCTGCGCTCCTAGGGATACGCTCTGCAGATGATTAGAGTGCGCATAGAGCAGACGCAGTTCAGGTAGCGTGGGGAGCGTTAGCTGGGTGAGCTTGTTATTGTTGAGTATGAGAGCTTGTAGTAGGTTCGCCTCTTCGATCTGACACGATGTGATCTCCTGTCCCGAGAGGTCGAGATAGATGAGGTCGCCAGAGATGGTTAGCTTGCCATTGTGCTCTGAGGCGGGTAGGGAAACGAGCGTGCCGACACCTCCCATGAGCTGGTCAATGCTCTTGTCCACCGTAAAGGGGTGCTTGGTCCCAGAAGCGTCTGTGACTACGATCTCACCGCTCTTGCTGACGGCACGAATCATGAAGGGCGTCTGAGCATTGATACCACTTTCTAGCTGTACGCCAGTTATAACTTGCGGAGCGGAGGGTACGATCTCTACTTTTGTGGCAGGCTGGACGCAACGGACAGAGTAGCCGTAGTTCTTGCTCTCAAAAAATCTGTTTGCAATATCTTCATCCCAGTAGAATCGTCTGAAAAGTGCATTATTCTCATAAGTTGATGAGGTCCAGAAGTACGCTTGCAACCCCTCAGCAGAGTAGTCCATCCACTTAGACTGTGATGTGCTACCCATGGGGCGTGCATTGAAGCCTGTCAAGTTATTGCCCTGCTTGAGGACAGCGCCCTCGTCAGGTACGGGGGCAACCTTCCACCCCTCAGTACTCTTGAGTAGTAAGCCTGCGTGCTCGGACTCGCGACTTAGGTCATCAGGGTTGGGCTCAAAGCCTTTGGGGTCTACGTACTGTATCATCGAGTGCCACTCATCGTCGCTAGGTACAGTCCACCCCTCGGGAGCTAGTCCACGAGGATCAATTACGGCAAAGAAGTTGTAGAGAGCTCCATGTGAAGCGAGTAAGTTGAGGTCGTTGTTGTAATAACATACTGCAGCCTCTTTGGTACTCAGCCACTGTGGCTTGGTAAGTCCAGTCGTAATAGCCGAGCCGTCACGCCAGCGCAGGGTCGCGAGGTTCTCCCGCATCCACAGCTGTGCGCCAACCTTGACGATGCCATAGCTTGTGGTCTCGTCTCCTCGCTGGTCGGTGAGAAGCAGAGGTTTGAGTGTGGCGTTACGAGCGTTAGCGAGCTTAGCGTAGCTAACGGTTAGGGTCGGGGAGATAAAGAGTCCCTCGTACTCCATATCTACATGAAGACGATCACAGCTGTTTTTGGCTAGATCCCAGTTGTAGTGAATCGCCTCCTTAAGGTCGTAACCGAAGGCGTAGTTGGTGGAGCCATCTGCATTAGCTAGGTAGAGGACGTCAGCAACAACGCCCTCTTTGAGATTGCTGTCAACGATGTATTCACGGCAGATAGTTGCGATGCGCGTATCGCCATCATAAACGGCTAATAGGTTGCTCGTAGCAAAGTCTGCATCACTAGGCTTAGGTACCTGTACCTGAGCTCCGAGCAACTGACAGAGTGTGGTGAGGAGAAGTAATAGTATGGTTGTTCTTTTCATAAGATATGGTGATGTTATTAGAGAAAAAGAGTGGCACCATGCTCCATAGCGTAATGTCTGGGGCGTGGTGCCACTGTCGTATGTGAGGAGACAGGCGGCAGTGATGCCGTCGCCTCAAAGAGCGGTGGTGCGTGTGCTTACTTGAGCGCAGCGATAGCCTTGTCGTAGTTAGGCTCCTGGGTGATCTCGGGAACTAGCTCCTCGTAGATGACCTTGCCGTCAGCGTCGATGACGATGACGCAGCGAGCCTGTAGCCCTGCGAGAGGTCCGTCCTGCATCATTAGTCCGTAGCCCTTGCAGAAGGCAGGCTCTGAAGAGGGAACCGTGCAGCAACGGAAGGAAGAGAGTGTCTCGACATTGTCCAGACCCTCAGCGCCACAGAAGCGAGCCTGTGCGAAGGGTAGATCTTGAGAGATGCAGAGGACGACGGTATTGTCGAGCTTAGCAGCCTCAGCGTTGAAGCGACGTACAGATGCTGCGCAGACACCGGTATCGATGCTGGGGAAGATGTTGAGGACGACGCGCTTGCCACGATAGTCTGAGAGCTTGGCCGTGGAGAGGTCCTTGCGGACTAGCTCGAAGTTGGGAGCCATCGTTCCTACCTTAGGTTGCTCACCAGCGAGGGTGACTGTGATCTTATCTTGAAATTTTACTGTAGACATAGTGTTTGTTTGGTTTATAGTTACTGTGTATTGAGTGTTTTACTGGTTATTCGTTTTGATGCCTATCTTGCCGAGGAGCCCCTCGATGTGATCCATAGGGAGGTCTCCGAGACTCTTGTAGGGTAGGTCGTTGAGTGGTACGAAGAGTACCATCGGGATGCTCTGGACACCAAAGAGTGCGGCCAGCTGCGGGTTCTCGTCCACATTGACCTTGTAGACGACGAGCTGGTCAGCGTATCGGTCGGCCACCTTCTGTAGCTTGGGAGCAAGCTGGCGACAAGGACGGCACCAGTCGGCGTAAAAGTCGATGATGGCGGGCTTGTCACCCTTGTATACGAAGGTGTCGGGGTGCGCCTCAAAGTCGTAGATATGCTCGCGCATATAGTTGGCATTGATATGCAGTATCTCGGCTTTGGTAGTCTCTTGCTGCTCCTTGCTTTGAGCAGTGCAGGCGACACTGAGCGTGAGTAGTGCTGCCATGAGCAGGAGAGACTTCTGTATGAATTGTATTGATTTCATCTGTTATACTCGTTATATCGACCCCTAAGGTAGAGAAAAGTCCCGACATTGCCAAAAGTTCATTTGCCAACTGCCGCAACTTATCCGAATAGCTCCCGAGGAAATTAAAAATATCCAGGGAAGAAAACCGCAAATTCTTCCGAAGTATCATTTGATTCTTCCGAAGTATTGTTTGATTCTTCCGAAGTATCATTTGATTCTTCCGAAGAAATTTCTTTTGCCTCCGTGGAGAATTTTGATTTTCCAGTGAGCTATTGGCAAATTCCTCCGTGAAGATCGAGATTTATAGGCATAACGTGTCGGCTCTAGTCGCTTCCTTTCAGCACTTCAAAATGGGAATTATCCGCCGAGTCGGGCCAAAACGACGAAAAAAAGCGCAAAATCGGGACAGCGTGGCCCGATTTTGCGCTAAAAGGTGATCTTCTTGTCCTGATTAGAGACAGAAGGGTGTGGCTATAGCCTTTTGCTAGTTCTTTAGGAAGACTAACCTGTCTAGGATGGCACCGTTAGCTCCATAAGCTACTGCGATGTAAGTGCCTTGTGGGTAGTGAGCTAAGGAGATCTCTTGTGCTTGACCACTGGTCTGTAGAAGGAGTTGCCCCTCTACGTTGAGGAGGTGGATGGTGCTACAGTCTCCATCTGCACGGAGCGTCTGCCCCTCAGGGTGGTAGGTTAGGATGATCTGATGGTTAGCTGGGGATGAGATGTTGGTGTGGGTCTTTATGACAGACCAGCCATTGCTTTGTGCAGTGGTTGCATCTGCATCTTGGCTCCCAGGGTTATTACTGATGTCGGCTACTTTCATCCAGTTGGTATCCTCCTCAGGAACTTCTATGGAGGAGACGTCTGGGAGTTTGTTTAGCAGTTGTGTGAGGAGGGTAGCTGAAAGATTGTTCTTAGAGACGTTGATCGCAATGAGCTTTGCAACGTTATCAGTAAGGAGCTCCTCAAGCTGATTCTTGGATGCGTTGAGCACCTTGAGTTTTGAGTTGGAGCGTAGGTCTAGCTGCTTTAGTTGATTCCCTGCGCAATATAGCTCACGTAGAGCCTTGTTTGTAGAAACATTGAGCTCCGTCAGCTTATTATTGCCACAAGCGAGACCTGAGAGCATCGTTTGCTTGGAGAGGTCAATCGCCTGGAGAGCATTGCCCTCGACATCTAGCTGCCGTATGTATAGAGGCACTGACAGGTCTATCGAGGTCAATTTATTCCCAGCACAAGAGAGCTCTCCGAGGATGCTATTGTGCGCTAGATCTAGTTGCGAAATCAGATTGTTACTGCAGTTTAGAGCAACCAACTTGTCATTGACTGAGAGGTCTATGGTCTCGAGCTTGTTGTCGTTGCAATGAAGTGTAGAGAGTATCTTGTTGTGCGATAAGTCTAGACTGGCCAACTGATTATTGCCACAGTCCAGGATGGAGAGCTTCTCTAGCTTGGCGAGGTCAAGTTGCTGCAGTTTATTGTTGCCACACTTGACTTGGGTCAAGAGAGGATTGTTCTGGAGGTCAAGGCGCTCCAACTGATTGGACCCTACGGAGAGCTGCTTTAGTGAAGTGAGCAGGGAAAGATCTATGGACCTGAACTGATTCTCATAACAACGGAGTGTTTCCAACTTCAAGTTGTGAGATAAGTCCAGAGTGGTGAGCTTATTGCTATTACAGCCTAGAGATGTGAGGTTAGGATTGCTCTGTAGGTCTAGCTTAGTGAGGTTATTGCCTCCACAAGATATCTGTGTAAGCTCAGGATTGAGAGATACACGGAGGTCAGAAAGCTTGTTGTTGTGTAAGATGAGGACGCGTAGGATACTGTTCTTATCAATGTCTAGCGATGTCAGCTGGTTGTCTGCGCAATATAGCTCCAAGAGGAGCTTGTTGTGAGTTACATCTAGGCTAGAGAGTGTGTTCTTATGACAGTATAAGTACTCTAGCTTTTCATTTTTCGATAGGTCTAGGGAGCTAATCGAGTTATCATTGCAAGCAAGCCACTGAAGATCTCGAACCGCGGAGGTATTTAGCTCTTGGAGTAAGTTACCCCGACAGTCCAGCTTGGACAATAGTTTCGTCTTAGATAGATCGATATGCGTGATTTCGCTTTTGTTGCAGGATAGTTCTTCGATGCGTCCCTTGATCGTTACGGTCTGGCTCGTAAGCGTGTAACCATCGTCGAGGGTCCCAGAGACTCCTTGGATATCAAAGGTAGGCGTCTCTTCGTAGGGAACTATGTCTATGTTAAAATCACTACCTATAGGTAGGTTGGTTTGTAGTGTGATGATGTCGCTTTCCTCTTGAGCTACAGCGTGTAGGTAGCTGATGGATAGGATAGCTAGTGCTATAAACGATCTGATCGCTATAGCTAATCGACTCCTGCTTGATTTCATATTTGACTATATCTTTGGTAAAGCGTATTGGGCGTAATTGTCTTGTACGTATTGCCAGCTCTCCGACGCGCTTGGTCGGGGAGCTGGCTCTGTGTATAAATGCTCTGTCTCTGTAAGACTAGAACGTTACCGTTGGAGTCTTGGTGTAGACGCCCATTGAACCTGGGAACGGACTAGATACTAGGCTGTACTCAAAGTAGACACCTAGCTGGGCGTTGTAGTATTGATAGAGGTCGGCCTTCATAAAGGCTTGGTCGATCTTCTCCTTACCCTTGTAGGTAAAGCCGTTCTTTGTCATAAAGTCCTTGATGATGGCATTGTCGCCAGCGATCTTGGCATTCTCCCAATCGAGAGAGAATACGTATGTAATCTGTGTGATTGTGGAGCCAGTCGTTGACTCGTAACTATAGCTTCTAGCACGAGGCTTCTTGCGATCAGCGGGATCCAGTTTCGATACGAAGGGCATATTGACCACAATAGCATCATAATCGTATCCATTATCAGGATCTGCTGACTTAAACGCTACTTCGCAGTCGGGGTGGATCTTTCGCTCACGAGCGATGATGGGACTGTCCTTGCTAATTTTCTGACCGAAGACATCTAGCAGCGGTAGATAGAGTGCCTGGAAGGTGGGATCAACAGGCTTCGGATCTTTGTGATAGAGGTCGGGTGCATCTTCAAATGTGATGAAGGCTCCAGGTCTCTTGTCGGAAAGACGAAGACGAACGGCGAGGTCCTTGTTGACAAACTTCTGTGCATAGTTTTGGAATGCGCCCTCGTAGGTGAAGCCGTTGAGCTCAAAGTAAGAGCGTAGCTCAGGCTGCTTGTACATCGCCATCGAGAAGCGGTCGGTACGTACTATCGGACCAGACTTGCCTTCGTCATTGGGGTCTATGTCGTAGCGAACAAATGTAAAGTTCACCTTGCTAGGATCAATCGCCTGATAAATGACACTGGTCTTTGTCTTGCTGGTCTGCTTGCGTAGCCCGAGCTTCTTCTCGTAAGCCTCGATCTCATCAAAGGTGTAGGCGTTCATCTTGGACTCCTTCTTGAGATAGGGGAAGTCCTTGATCTGTAGGATGCCTGCGAGCTGGGAGGGATCGCCTGCGGACTTGTAAGCGATGGCCCAAGAGCTATCGTTAACTTTGGAGAAGACGAGCAGGTAGGTGCCATTGGAATAAGCGATGCCCTTAGCTTCGGGGACCTTCTGGTAGCCCGCGTCGCTGAGGAGGATCTCCATATTGTCATTGATGTCGTCTCCCTCGGCGACTAGCTTGGATGCGATCTGTATGGAAGAGGTCTCGAGGGTCGACTTAGTAGGATCGATGATGTAAAGTCGTATGGGCTGCTGTCCCTTGGGGTCGCCCGTCTTGTAGCTGAGGACCTTCTTGCCATTCTTATCTATTGTTTTATCGAGGGTAGCACCTTTGCTATGCTCGAAAGCTTGGACTGCCTTCTCACCTCCGAGCCAATCGACGCAAGGGAAGGGGATGGCGGTAAGCTCGCCGTTGGCATCCAGCTCGAGGATGGACTGGAAGGGCTGTGGGTCTGGATTAGGAGTATTGCCTGTTGTGTCGACGCCTGTCGTATCGGGTCCAGGGGTGGGCTCTTGTTTGGGGTCGCAACTACTCATCGCAAGGGTCACGCAGACGATTGCGGCGAGTGCTGCTATGAGATACCGTAAGTTTTTCATAATGATAAGTCTATGTGTAGTGAATTACGAGTAATGCAGACGAGTTGGGGATAAGCAGAGGACAACTAGCATGAGAGATAGTAAGAGGTAACGGAGCCGTGCCCCCTGCCCCCTGATCTTACTAAGCTCTCTTGCCGTCCACGTCTTAACTCCAACTCGCTCTATAGCCGGTTGTCAGACTGTCCTTGTCTATCCGATGATAACGATGTCTGTACCCTCTAGGATAGAGTCTCCAGCCTTGACTTTGATCTCGGAGATGGTGCCGTCGCACTCAGCGTTGATGCCGTTCTCCATCTTCATAGCTTCGAGCACAGCGACTTGCTGACCACGCTTGACCTGCTGACCGACCTGTACGTCTACAGAAATGATGACGCCTGGTAGGGGAGCCTTGACTGCTTTGCCCTTGCCTGTGGAGGCTGGAGCCGCAGCAGGCGCAGGAGCTGCAGTGGCAGCGGGTGCTGCTGCAGGAGCAGACTTGGCGACTTTCGGGGTCTCCTTCTTCTCCTGTATGATCTCGACGCTGTATGGGGTGCCGTTGACCTCTAGCTGAGCTTGGTCACCCTCGATCTTGTCAATCTTGACGGCGTACTCTTTGCCATCGATCTTATACTTATATTCTTTCATAAGGGGTTTGATATGGGTGCTTAGCAAGCTAGCCTGCTAGCCTGCTAAGGTACTGCCGTTTAGGATTAGATGTAATACTGCTTCTGTGGTGTGACACGCATGTTCTGTAGCTTGAACGACCAGGGGTCGAACTCCTTGTGCCGTATCGTGAGCTGATAAGACTCCTCGTCGTGCGGGGTGCCTAGAGCCTGCGCTAAGGCGAGTGCTATAGCAACCTCTTCGGGAGAGGGTGCTGTAGCAGCCTTTTTAGCTCTCTTGGTGGGTGCCTTCTTACCCTTTTCTATCTTCTTGGTAGCCATCGGTAGGAGGGGTTAGAGAGGTACGTTGTCATGCTTCTTAGCGGGGAGCGTCTGACGCTTCGTGCGTAGCTGTTGTAGCGCACGGATGATGCGGAAGCGGGTGTTTCTCGGCTCGATGACATCATCGATGTAACCATAGGAAGCAGCATTGTATGGATTGGCAAAAGCATCACGATACTCTTGCTCTTTCTCCAGAGCTGTCTTAGCGGGATCATCGCTCGCCTTAACCTCCTTGGCAAAGACTACCTCGACGGCTCCTGACGGACCCATGACGGCAATCTCAGCAGATGGCCAAGCGTAGTTGATATCTGAGCGTAGGTGCTTGGAGCCCATCACGATGTAGGCACCACCGTACGCCTTGCGTAGGACGACCGTGATCTTAGGCACGGTAGCCTCGCCGTAAGCGTAGAGGAGCTTAGCACCGTGTGTGATGACAGCGTTGTACTCCTGACCAGTACCTGGTAGGAAGCCTGGTACGTCGACGAGTGTGACGATGGGGATATTGAATGCGTCGCAGAAGCGTACGAAGCGTGCTGCCTTGCGAGAGGAGTTGCAGTCAAGGCTACCAGCCATTACCTTCGGCTGATTGGCTACGATACCGACGCTCTGCCCGTTGAAGCGTGCGAAGCCGACGATGATGTTGCGTGCGTAATCGCGATGCACCTCGAGGAACTCGCCGTGGTCAACGATTGCTCCGATCACCTCGTACATGTCGTAAGCACGGTTTGGCGAGTCGGGGATGATCTCGTTGAGTAGCTCCTCGCAGCGGTCTGCGGGATCGTCGCAAGCGACGAAGGGTGGCTCCTCCATGTTGTTTTGTGGTAGGAAGGAGAGCAACTGGCGGATGAGCTGAAGACCAGCCTCGTCGTTGTCTACGGCGAAGTGTGCCACACCACTCTTAGATGCGTGTACGTCGGCACCACCTAGCTCCTCCTGAGTGACATCCTCGCCGGTGACCGTCTTGACCACCTTAGGACCTGTGAGGAACATGTAGCTGGAGTTGCGCACCATAATGTTGAAGTCGGTCAGTGCGGGAGAGTAGACAGCGCCACCAGCGCAGGGGCCGAAGATACCAGAGATCTGTGGAATGACACCCGAAGCAAGGATGTTGCGCTCGAAGATCTCACCGTAGCCACAGAGTGCGTTGACAGCCTCTTGGATACGAGCACCACCAGAGTCGTTGAGACCGATACAGGGAGCGCCCATAGTCATAGCTAGGTCCATCACCTTGCAGATCTTGGCAGCGAGCATCTCACCGAGAGCGCCACCTATGACGGTGAAGTCCTGAGCGAAGACGTAGACGAGACGTCCGTCGATGGTACCACTACCTACGACGACACCGTCACCGAGGAACTTCTTCTTCTCCATGCCAAAGTTCGTGCAGCGGTGCTGGACGAACATGTCGATCTCCTCAAAGGAACCCTCATCGAGGAGCATAGCTATACGCTCACGAGCTGTGTACTTGCCCTTGGCGTGTTGCTTCTCAATGCGCTCCTCGCCTCCTCCGAGACGAGCCTCCTCACGCTTGGCAAGGAGTTGCTTTATCTTCTCTTGTTGTACACTCATTATTCTATGTAGCGTTTGTTTGATTTGACGAAATTACTTAGCGACATCCTTGCAGTCGCAGATCTCTAGGAGTATGCCGTGTGCACTCTTGGGGTGTACGAAGGCAATGTTGAGCCCCTCGGCACCTTTGCGAGGCTTCTCGTCGATGAGGCGTATGCCTTTGCTCTTGAGCTCCTCGAGAGCTGGTGCTGCATCGTCAGATGATAGTGCTAGGTGGTGGATACCCTCGCCACGCTTCTCGATAAACTTGGCTATAGGGCTCTCATCGCTTGTAGGCTCTAGGAGCTCTAGCTTGACCTCGCCTATCTTGAGGAATGCGGTACGCACCTTCTGGTCGGCGACCTCCTCAATGTTGTAGCAGGTTAGTCCGAGGACTCCCTCGAAGAAGGGTAGTGCCTCCTCTATGCTCTTGACTGCTATCCCAAGATGCTCGATGTGTGACAGATTCATACGCTATATTGTTTTTTGATTTATGTGTCTACTCAAAGAGGGTAGGGACTACGCCCTCCCTATGGGGATAATCTCTCTAGAGACCATGACCCGACTGCAAATATAAGAATAATCGCTCACGTAGCGAAAGGGTTTGACACCCAAATGTCTATTTGCCCTCTGACGAGAGCTTATTTAGGAGAAGGTGAGCGCATGGACTAGCGGGCGACTGGTCAATTGACCGTCACGGTAAGCAACCTGTCCATTGACCCAGGTAGCTACGATGCGATGCGAGAAGGTGTAACCCTCCAGTGGCGACCAGCCACACTTGCTGTAAAGGCTTTCCGTCGTCACCGTGGTCTCTTGATGAGGATCTACGAGGACTAGGTCGGCGTAGTAGCCTGTGCGGATATAGCCTCGCTCACGAACCCCAAAGAGCTGGGCGGGAGCGTGTGCCATCTTCTCAACCACCAGCTCAGGAGACCAAAGCCCCTCGTGAGCCAGCTCCAGCATCATCAGAAGGCTGTGCTGTACGAGTGGACCTCCAGAGGCTGCCGTAAGGGCATCGCCCTCCTTGTCGGCTAGCGTGTGGGGCGCATGATCGGTGGCGACCACATCGATGCGCCCATCTACGAGCGCTTGGCGCAGAGCCTCACGATCGCGAGCCGTCTTGACGGCGGGATTCCACTTGATGCGATTGCCTAGGCGACTGTAGTCTTCGTCAGTAAACCATAAGTGGTGAACGCACACCTCAGCGGTGATGCGCTTCTCTGGCGAAAGTGGAGCTGCTGAGAAGAGCTCCATTTCCTCAGCTGTCGATAGGTGTAGTACGTGTAGTCTAGCACCGAGACGCTTGGCACGCTCTATGGCACTGAGCGAAGATTCGTAGCACGCTTCACGAGAGCGTATCAGCGGGTGCGCCTCAATGGGTGGATGCCCGTTGTATCGCTGACGATAGATCTCTTTATTGCGTGTGATGATTTCCTCGCTCTCGCAGTGCGTGGCGATGAGCTTAGGGGCATGGGCGAAGAAGTAGTCGAGCGCCTCCTCGCTGTCCACTAGCATATTCCCCGTGGAGGCTCCTAGGAAGAGCTTGTACCCAGGGATCAAAGCCGGGTCTATGTCACACGCCTCGGGAGCATTGTCGTTGGTCCCTCCGAAGTAGAAGGCGTAGTTTGCCCAGCTCGTCTCCTTAGCGCGCTGACGCTTGTCGAGAAGCGCCTCTAGGGTGACCGTCGGAGGCTTCACATTCGGCATATCCATATAAGAGGTGACACCCCCCGCCACGGCGGCACGACTCTCGTGCGCTATGTCTCCCTTGTTGGTTAGTCCTGGCTCTCTAAAGTGTACCTGGTCGTCGATGCAGCCAGGCAGCAGCCAGAGCCCGTGTGCCTCCACAATCTCTGCACCTTGGAGTAGTTCGCTGGGGAGGTCAGACGCCTTGTCGACACCTATATATATAGACTCAATTCGCTCGTCGGAGAGGCATACGGAGCCGACGACCTGTCGACCTTCATTGATTAGGGTCGCTCCGAGTATGATCTGTCGCATATTACTTAGCTGGATTACGACGCTTGGGGAAGCCCTTGAAGAGCCGCCAGTAGCGTAGCTTGAGGACACCCGTGAAAGCTTCGCCAAAGATCGAACCATTCATCTTCGAGCTGCCTAGCTTGCGATTGACAAAGGTTATGGGGACCTCCTTGATCTTGAAGCCCAGACAGTGCGCCGTGTACTTCATCTCTATCTGGAAGGCGTAGCCCTTGAAGTGTACCTCGTCTAGTCTCATCGTCTCTAGCACCTCACGTTTGTAGCAGACGAACCCGGCGGTCGTGTCTCGGACTGGTAGCCAAGTGATGAGACGCACGTAGACCGATGCGAGATAGCTCATGAGGATGCGGTTAAGAGGCCAATCCTTAACTCCACCGCCACGTACGTAGCGCGAGCCCACCGCCACATCGTAGCCCTCCTCAGAGACCGCACGTAGGAGGTGCGGCAGAGCCGAGAGTGGATGGCTAAAGTCGCAATCCATCTCGAAGATATAATCGTAGCCATGCTCCAGTGCCCACTCGAAGCCTGTGAGATAGGCTGTGCCTAGTCCCATCTTGCCTGGACGTACGATGAGATGCAGACGATCTGTGTAGTCCGTCTCCTGCTGTAGCGTACGTACGATCTCAGCGGTTCCGTCTGGTGAATTGTCATCAAGGATCAGCAGGTCGAAGGCTTCGGGCAGTGCCAAGACAGCTCGAATCATCTCGGCGACATTCTCGCTCTCGTTGTAGGTGGGTATGATGACAAGGCTAGCGTGCATAGCGTAGTAGAGGTCTCTGTGAGTAGTAATAAGCAGGGTGAAACGGCGTTACCAGATGCCCCCACACCACTGTGCTACAAAGGTAGTAAAAAACTCTTTGCCGTTTGGCTTAGCTCTTTCCCAGCTCACGTCAAGCTCTCTGAGTCGAAGAACAAGGTTAGCGTCAAAGGTGATTTCAGACTCCACGGAGGGAATGTAAGATTTCCTCCGTGGATATTTTTTATTTCTCAGCGAGAAAATCAGAAATTCTTCGGACTTATGATTTGATTCTTCCGAAGTATCATTTGATTCTTCCGAAGTATTTATTCCTACCTCCGTGGAAAATAAAAAATCCCCACCGAAGAAATTCGCTTTCCCTCAGTGGAGAATCAGAATAGTCGAAATGATTGGAGTTTGTCGGAAGGTATCTGTGTGTCCGTTGACGGCTAGAAGCCACGCACCTCGGTGACGAGCGTGGAGACCTGCGCTTTGAGTTCGTTGAGAAACTGCCCTGGATCGTACTCTCGACTCTCGATCTGTCGCAGCTTGAGCTCCCAGCGACCCGTCAGCTCGGCACTCTTGAGCAGGGGATCTTGTATCGATTCGATCAGCTGTATGCCTGCTGGTGTGGCGCGTAGCGACTTACCCTCACGGACTATGTAGCCCCGCTTGAAGAGCGTCTCGATGATGGCTGCGCGTGTGGAGGGACGACCGATGCCGTTCATCTTAAGCGCATCCCGTAGCTCCTCATCCTCGACACCTTTGCCAGCCGTCTCCATAGCACGTAGGAGCGTCGCCTCGGTGTAGTAGCGTGGTGGCGTAGAAGTACTCTCACGGATCGTCGGTTCGTGAGGCCCTGACTCGCCCTCCTTGAAGGGAGGGAGTGTCTGCTCTTTGTCCTTGTCTTTGGCTCCCTCTGCGGTATCGTCTCCCTCTTTGCCACTGTCTGGCTTGAGGACTTCACGCCACCCCTCCACGAGGATCGTCTTGCCCGAGGCGCGTAGTGGATACTCCTCGACGGTAGCACGCACGGTGGTTGTCGAGACCTTAGCATCAGGGTAAAAAGCGGCTATGTAGCGCAGTGCTACGAGGAGGTAGATCTGCTCCTCATCAGGGGTGAGTCCACCGCTCAGCTGTCCTGTCGGGATGATTGCATGGTGATCGGTGATCTTCTTATTGTCAAAGACCTTCTTGCTCTTCTTCAACGGCTTGCCACTACTTAGTAGCGGTGCGATGAAGCCCCCGAGAGCCGCATGCCGCGCGATGCCTTGGAGCGTTTCTCCTACCTTAGGGTATTGGTCTTCGGGTAGGAAGGTGGTGTCGACACGTGGGTAGGTGGTCACCTTCTTCTCGTAGAGAGACTGTATGAGTCGGAGCGTCTGCTCGGCCGTGTAGCCAAACTTCTTATTCGCTTCCACCTGTAGGGAGGTGAGGTCAAAGAGTCGTGGCGGATACTCCGTCGACTTCTTCTGCTCGACCGCCTGCACGATGAGCGGCTCCTTCGCGATTCGCTCGATCAACTCCTCGACCTGCTGCCGCTCGGCAAAGGTCACCTCGACTTCTTGTGTTGTGTCTGCCCTAAAGAGCGTCCCCCGGTAAGAGGTCTGCATCTCGTAAGTGGTGACTGGGACGAAGCTCTCGATCTCCGCCTGTCTGTCAACAACTAGCGCCAGTGTCGGGGTCTGCACACGACCTACGGAGCGAACGCCTCGCTGTCTACTGCCATAGCGATCAGTGAGGGTGTAGAGACGTGTCCCATTGATCCCTAGGAGCCAGTCGCCGATGGCACGTGCCAATCCAGCGTAGTAGAGCGTGTCTAGCTCTTTGCTGGGGCGCAAGTTGGCAAAGCCCTCGCGGATCGATTGGTCAGTTAGCGAGGAGATCCAGAGACGCTCCACGGGACAGGAGCAGCCCGCTAGTTGGAGTACCCAGCGCTGTATCAGCTCGCCCTCTTGACCTGCATCACCGCAGTTGATCACCCGCTCTGCTTGTGAGACCAGCTCTTGGATCACGGCAAACTGCCGCTCGATGTGCTCCTCCTTGATCAGCTTGATGCCGAAGCGCTCTGGAATCATCGGCAGCGAAGCCAGTCGCCATCCCTGCCAACTAGTCTGGTAGTCCTCCGGCTCCTTGAGCGTGCAGAGGTGACCATAGGTCCAGGTGACGGCATAGCCATTGCCCTCGATATAGCCCGAGCGAGCCTCGGTGGCTCCGAGTATCTTGGCTATGTCACGCGCTACGGACGGTTTCTCGGCGATGCAGACGATCATAGTGGGTCACTTACTCATTAGTCGTACCAGCTCCTGTCTGCATCAGGTAAGCCTTGATAAAAGCATCTATGTCGCCATCCATCACTCCGTTGACATCGGAAGTCTGATAGTTCGTACGGTGATCCTTGACACGACGATCATCGAAGACGTAGCTACGTATCTGAGAGCCCCACTCGATCTTCTTCTTATTCGCCTCTACCTCGCTCTGAGCAGCACGACGACGCTCCAGCTCCTTATCGTATAGTTGCGAGCGTAGGAGGCGCAGGGCGTTCTCACGATTATCCATCTGGGAGCGCGTCTCAGTGTTTTCGATCACGATCTCTTCGGTCTCTCCTGTGTCGGGGTCGGTGTACTGGTAGTGGAGGCGTACGCCCGTCTCCACTTTGTTGACATTCTGCCCACCAGCCCCGCTCGAGCGGAAGGTATCCCACGAGAGCAAGCCGGGGTTCACCTCCACCTCAATCGAGTCGTCCACGAGGGGTACGACAAAGACTGAGGCAAACGAGGTCATTCGCTTGCCCTGTGCATTATAGGGAGAAACACGTACGAGGCGGTGCACGCCGTTTTCACTCTTGAGGAAGCCGTAAGCCAGCTCGCCCTCGATCTGCATGGTGGCCGTCTTGATGCCCGCATCGTCACCGTCCTGCCAGTTGGTGATAGTCACCTTGTAGCCCGACCGCTCTGCCCAGCGCTGGTACATACGCACCAGCATAGAGGCCCAGTCCTGGCTCTCGGTGCCACCCGCACCCGCATTGATCTTGAGGACAGCTCCTAGGCGGTCCTCCTCAGCGCTCAGCATGTTGCGTAGCTCGAGGTCTTCGACCAGCTTGATGGCACGTGCATAGGCATCGTCCACATCTTGCTCTTCGACCGCCTCCTCTTTGTAAAAGTCGTACGCCAGAGCCACCTCCTGCGCAGCGGCATCGACAGCTTCGAAAGACTTGATCCATGAGCGTATCTCGCCCACGCGCCGCATCTGCCGCTCGGCTCGTGGCACATCATCCCAAAAGTCTGGAGCTTGTGTCCGGAGCTCCTCTTCTTCTAGTTGGACACGTCGCTGGTCGATGTCAAAGATACCTCCCCAGCGCCTTCGTGCGCTCCAACAGCTCTGCTAGTTGGTCCTGTGTTATCATAATATATAGTGTTGTCTAGAGAGCGTATGCCACGAAGGGGTGGCGTGCGCTCTTTGATTTATTGTGTGAAATGGGAGGTCAAAGGTACAGCTTTTCGATCAGCTCGGCATACTGCTCGAGGATCGCTTTGCGCTTCAGCTTGAGTGTCGGGGTAAGTGTACCTGCCTCAATGGAGAATGGCTCGGCAAGCAGTGCGATGCGCTTGACCTTCTCAAAGCCTGCCAAGTGTGCCTGCAGAGGTTCTATATGACTCAAGAGCAAGTCGCACACCTCGCTACGCTGCGCCAGCTCCTCCGTGGGGAGGTCGGCCAGAGCCTCCTGACCACGCTCACGAAGCCGACGACGAAGCTGCTCATAGTTAGGATAGATCAGTGCTGCGACAAACTTGCGCTCGTCAGCCACCACAGCGCACTGCTCGATGAGCGGACTGCTGCTCAGAAGTGACTCGACTTGTTGCGGAGCGATGTACTTACCATTGCTTGTCTTGTACAGCTCTTTGATTCGCTCGGTGAAGTAAAGCGTACGCCCCTTCAGCCGTCCCGCATCACCCGTGCGGAACCAACCATCCTCGGTAAAGGCGGCTGCATTCGCCTCCTCATTGTGATAATAGCCAGGGGTGATCGTATCACCGCGAAGCTGTATCTCCTGCGTCTCTGGGTCTATGCGCACCTCTACGCCTGGCACTACCTCACCCACGGAGCCGATGACATAGCGCCCTGGTAGGTAGCAGGAGACTGTCGCTGAGGACTCGGAGAGACCGTAGCCAACGATGATATTGAAGCCAGCCGACTGTAAGAACTCGTTGATCTCATTTGAGAGCGGAGCGCCCGCTGTCGGGAAGAAGCGTCCCCGCTCCAGTCCCAAGACACGCTTGAGGATATAGAAGACGGTGTAGCGGTAGAGGGCATTGGATATGCGTAGCCCCCAAGGCGCTTTGCGTCCATGGATGCGGTAGTCTATATGGTACTTATGTCCCACACGTAGTGCTTTATTGTAGATGCGCTGCATCATAGGCTTCGAGCGCTCGATATGCTCCTGTACGCCTTGGTAGACCTTCTCCCAGTATCGCGGCACATTGCACATCACCGTGGGGCGTATCTGTGGCATCAGCTCCATGATGCGCTTCGGATTGGTCACGACAACTACCTTGATAGCTGTGGCAAGGCAGAAGTAAACCCAGAGCTTCTCGAAGACGTGGCTCAGCGGGAGGAAGTTGACCGATACGTCGTGATCGTTTAGCGTCGAGAAGAGCTGCTGATGCCGCTCCACCTGCGTCAGGATCATATGATGGGTGATCTGTACTCCCTTGGGCGTGCCTGTGGTGCCCGAGGTGTAGATGATGACAGCGGTCTCGTCGGACGTCCCCGCACCTAGCTGTGCCCGCACCTCGGTCTCGTAGGGCATCGCATCGCCCATCGAAAGGAAGGTCTCAAAGTACTCGCTCCTCTCATCAGTCGGGTCACGTACCACCCGCTCATCTAGTATGACCAACTGCTGTAGCGTGGGGTGGGTCGCTAGGAGTGGGTAGACATTGTTGTACTGAAACTGCTCCCCCACGAGGATCAGCTTGACCTCCGCATGCTCCGTGATGTAGGCTACCTGCTCAGGCGAGCAAGTGGCATAGAGTGGTACGCAGATGGCACGTATAGCCATCAGCCCCAGCTCGGTGATGATGCCCTCCATCATGTTTTGCGAGTAGATTGCCACCCGGTCGCCAGGCTGTACACCTGCGCGTACGAGTGCCTGTGCCGCCAGCATAGTCTGCTCGGCTAGCTGCTCTCCACTCCACTCATGCCACTGCTCCTCGGGTGTTCGATCCATATAGCGTAGGAGTGTCTTGTGCCGATAGGTGGTAGTAAAAAGCTTAAGCAGATCGCCTAAATGGTTCATTTTCATAGGAGAGCAGGATTGATAGAGAGGGTAGAGTAAAGATTATTTCCTTCCGGAAGAGGAGTGGTAGTCGATAGGCACCTTCTCGACAAGCTTTGCCAGATCAGAGTCTCGCTCAGTGAGAAAGAGTGAATGATTGCTCTCGTAGAGTTGTTCATGGAGGGAGTGGAGGAAGATCTTCTGATCCCACGAGAGGTCTCGTAGGAGTAGATCGCTACTCTGCTGCATACGAGGTAGTAGCTCCTTGACGACCTCTCGTCCCTTGGGCGTGATGCTGAGTAGCAGACTGCGTCTATCCTGGAGATTGCGCGTCTGCGAGATCAGACCACTCTTGAGTAGACGACGGATGATCTCACTACCGGAGGTCTTTTCGATCACGTTGTAATTGTTGAGCTCGGTCTTGGTCATCTCTCCCTTTGCCATGAGCGTGATGAGATAGGAGTACTCATCGATGGTCTGTAGGGGGGTGTTTTTGATCGCCTTACGCACGAAGTAGCGCATATAGCGGTAGACGAAACTTATGTCACGGGCTATCATTGCATTGAGGTAGGCGTGACCACGCATTCCAGCTTTTGGCTCCTCGGAGCTTGTCTGCTGCTCAAGAGTCTGATCGGCAAAGCGCAGAAAGTTGCTCATCGACTGCTCAGCATTCCCACGAAACTCTTCGTACCTCTCGACCAAGTCGAGTAGCTCATGTAGTAACGGGTAACTCATAGTGCTAGATGCCAAAGACCTTTAATAGTTGCGATATCGCTCTAGTGGAACAAAGATCCATAAGAGGATGTAGATGGGGATCCCCGCAAAACCAGTTGTGAATGTTGCGAGTAGATAGATGAGTCGTACGATCGTCGGATCCCATCCGAAGTAATCAGCGATGCCTCCGCATACGCCACCTATCCACGCTTCACGAGAGCGGTAGAGTCTCTTGTTGTTTGCCATAGTTGTATGGGTCGTTTTTAATTGATACTTCTGTCGTAGCTTCTTAGCTCTGAACTGTCTAAGCTGCGCTCACTTAGTACAAATGTACAAAAAGTTCTAGACTTACAGAGGCGTAGGCTACTCATGAGACTTGCGGAGTAGGAGTTGGGCAGGGCTGACGCATTATAACCAGTCTGCTAGAAGCTGCACATGACGATAACTAGGGATACACGGTTCGAGTATCACCACACAGTGGTTACGAATCCTCTCTGATTACGCCTACCTCTCCGATGATTCGGATTTCTCCCGAAGAATTTCCCAAATAGCTCCCCAAATAGCTCCCGAGGAAATTTCGATTTCCTCGGAGGAAAGAAAGAATTCTTCGGAAGAATCAAATGAAACTTCGGAAGAATCAAATGATAAGTCCGAAGAAATTCGCCATTCCTTCGGGAGAAAATCAAAAATATCCCCCGAGATATTTGAAAATTCATCGGGAGAGATTGAGATGAGCTTGCTCTGTTTATATTATAATGCGTCAGCCCTGAGGAGTTGGGTATCTTACTTTGTTGTTACGAATGTTTTCACTACCTTTGGATTGGGAAGGATCGTCTAGACTCTTTCGTCCGGATTGTTTTCTTCTTTGGGCGAGCGGATGAAGCACCTCCAGTGTGGCTCTTTTACTTTAGTCTACAAGTAAAGATACGCTACTAGAGTGTTGTGGCAGGCCTTGAGCTACGGTGTCTACTACTTCAAGCTGCTCGCTATCTACGCAGAGCTTTATAGGGATATCTCATCAAGTGAGCAGTACTTTCAACACACTAAACTCTAAGACGACTATCTATGGCACTATTCAATACCCCCGAGCATCTCTCCTGCCACCACTACGCAACTCATGCCAATAGTGGGTGGATCCTTGTCGATAGCTCCACACAGAGATCGTATCAAGGGATGACCGAGTACCACTCGATCCTCTTCTGCACGCAAGGCTCCGTGCGCATAGCAGCGGGGAATGAGCTGTGGAAGCTTCAAAAGGGGGAAATGAAGTTTATTCCTCATGGCACCTCAGTGAAGGCAATCCTGAGTACAGAGGGGGAGCTGATGATCGCTTACTTTGACGTTATAGACTTCATCTGCGACAAGATCTCTCTGCAGCAGCTTGGGGAACTCAAGCAGACGGTAGATTACGATCCAGAGCCTCTAGAGGTGCGGGGGGCTATACACTCCCTACTAACTACCCTCAAGATATACCTTGACGATCAGGCACAGTGCGCTTACCTACACGAGCTCAAGGTTAAGGAGCTCTTTTGGAACCTAAGGGCTTATTACAGCCGTGAGGAGCTGGCCGCCTTCTTGTGGCCGATACTGGGGGTGTCAAAGTTTCACAATGATGTCATCAATGCTTTTTCCTGCAATGCCAAAGTCTCCGATCTAGCCGAGCGAGTCTATATGTCTCCCTCCTCCTTTTACAAGCGATTTAGAGAGGAGTTTGGCATCTCCCCTGAGCAGTGGATACGTGTGCAGAGTAATAAGCAGATCCTTTTCCTCATCCAGGACTATGAACTCTCTATCGGTGAGATAGCTTCTCAGCTATCCTTCAACTCGCAGTCGAGCTTCTCCCGCTACTGCTCCAAAAACTTCGGGTTCTCGCCTTCGGCTCTGCGACGTACCATACAGAATGGTACCACCTCCGAGGAGTTGCTCCGAGTGAGCAATGAAGTGTAGAGATCAAGCCTCTTCTGTATTATCCATCACGCTGAAATCCCCTAGGCTAACTATAGTGGTGGTGTAGCAGAGAGACCTGGCATGCAAAAAAAGAAAGGGTTCGACCGCCTCATTTAGCGATTGAACCCTTTTGTTGTGCAGACTCTTTTATAAGACAGTACGACCGAACTTAGATGCGGTAAGCAAAGCCCGCAAAGGCGTAGATGTTGTAGAGCGGGAATGGCATCATCGTAAAGCTCCTATCCAGAGCTGGCTCGAAGCTCATATTGAGCTGTGCGGTCACGCCAAGGCGCTGGTGGAAGAAGTAGTCGAAGCCTACCCTGACACCCATATCCAGCTTGTTGAAGTGATCCGACAGGTCGAAGTCAACGAGGTGTCCTGGAGATAGTGCCATGTCATTGAATGTGCCATCCCCATCTAGTGTCACCTTAAAGCTCTGCTGCATCAGGTAGGAGAGGTAAAAGCCCACCTGCATGCGAAACTTGTCTTTGCTCGTATGGTAAGCAACCAGCATCGGGATCGTGAGGTAGTAGTTGATGAACTCTGTACTGTTGTTGCCCGTAAAGAACCCCCAAGCGGCCTCCTTGCCATCGCCCATGTTGATCCTGAGATTAGTCGCATGGGTGCAGACGTACATTCCTTTGCGCTCCATCTCTAGTCCTGTGTCTAGATGCCACCCTTTGGTGTCGGGGAGTTGGTATGAGAGCCATCCCTTGAGAGCAATGTTCATATGAGGATTCCACGTGTAGATCTTGTCGATCGCCTTAGGCTTAGGTAGGGGTGTGGTAGCTCCGATGTTTAGTCCAGCTTTGACGCCAAATTCGACATTCTCATTGCTACTCTGACCCCACAGGAGTGGCGTCGTGATGAGTGCGAGCAAGAGACCGAGAATCCCTCTGTATAGTTGCTGTGTATTCATATCTGTAGCAGGTTACTTCTTGGTGGGTATGCCTAGTGTTACTGTAAAGTCGTCGATGCGTAGGCGACTGCCGATAGCTCCAATAAATTCGTCGCCACGAGCACTAGACGAGAAGATAAGTGCCATGCGGTACTTGCCATTTTGGAGGTCTATCTGCTTGTAGGCACCCTCATTGACGATCTCTAGCTTTGCCTCAAAGGATGTCCAAGCACCCTCTTTTGTGGGCTTGGGGTGTAGCTGCACTTTAGCTAGGATCCGAGGATCGGAGTAGAGGTTGGTCCCGTTGAGCGGAGTGTCATCGTCTGTTGTACTGTAGAAGACGCAAGCGATCGTAGCCTCGTCCTGCCCCTCGATTACCTTATTCTTCTTCGTGCCATCAACTAATTTCTCGCCTGGGAGCCACTGATAGTACCCCTTTATAGCGAGTGGTATGGCAAAGACGGGCTGACCAAACTTTGTAGCCTCTAGAGGCTTCACCATCATACCTCCGGCATCTAGAGTGCCAGCGTAGAGAGCTCCAGCGATGATGCCCTTGCCAAAGAGTGGTACCCCTTTTTTGGTCATCACCTCTAGGGCTTGTCCTGTGCGACCCTTAACTAGTGGGTGGACGGGGAAGTCCTCAATTTGATTCGTACCTCCGAAAGCTGCGCCCACATTGCTGGCTGACTCCCAGTATGGCTCACCTGCTACGAGCTTAGGGAGCGTTTTCTCTACAGGCATTAGATAGGTTGCTCCCGCTCTAGGACTCGCCCACTCGTCAAAAGTGAAGGTAATTTCCTGAGTCTCCATCTTGCCCAGTGGATTGGGCTCTGGCTCCGGATCGGGAGTGGGGATCGTGTCAGGCTTGTTGGGATCCGGTTTGTTGGGATCCGGTTTATTAGGATTTGGTTTGTAGGTGCCGTTTTCGATAGCGATACGCTTAGCCTTGATAGGGTCTTCGCCACTGCAACTCATCGTCATGAGGAGTGATAAGGCAAAGAGCAGACCGAGGGTCCAATAGGATCGTTTCATACCGTACTATGTTTACACTTAGATGGGGCAAAGGTAACTATTTCCACTTACATAGCCAGATCTCCGCAGATTGCTGGCGTCAAGATTGTCCCAGCTCAGATATTATTGTTATCTTTGCGAGAGAATCGTGTGAGCCTCCGCTCGCGCTTGACTTGAGGGGGCGGGGCTACGCACACCCGATGTATGACGACTAACGTATTTAATTTCACATAGAATGAAAAGAGACCAAGAAATCTTTGATCTGATCGAACAGGAGCATCAGCGCCAGCAAAAGGGCATCGAGCTGATCGCCTCTGAGAACTTTGTCAGCGACCAGGTCATGCAGGCTATGGGTAGCTGTATGACCAATAAGTACGCTGAGGGGTACCCCGGTAAGCGTTACTACGGCGGCTGCGAGGTAGTGGACAAGTCTGAGAACCTAGCTATAGAGCGTATCAAGAAGCTCTTTGGCGCGGAGTATGCCAACGTGCAGCCACACTCAGGTGCTCAGGCAAACATGGCAGTCCTCTTCACCTGCCTCAAGCCCGGTGATACCTTTATGGGTCTAAACCTAGACCACGGTGGTCACCTCTCGCATGGTTCTCCTGTCAATAGCTCTGGTACGCTCTACCATCCCATCGGCTACAACGTAAGCAAGGAGACTGGTACAGTAGACTACGACGAGATGGAGCAGCTAGCTCGCCAGCACAAGCCTAAGCTCATTATCGCTGGCGGATCGGCTTACTGCCGCGAGTGGGACTATGCACGCTTCCGCAAGGTAGCCGATGAGATCGGTGCTATCTTTATGGTCGACATGGCTCACCCTGCTGGACTGATCGCTGCTGGTCTGCTCGACAACCCTGTCAAGTATGCCCACATCGTCACCTCTACGACGCACAAGACTCTACGTGGTCCTCGTGGTGGTATCATCCTCATGGGTAAGGACTTTGAGAATCCTTGGGGTCTCAAGACGCCTAAGGGGGTTGTCAAGATGATGTCTCAGCTGCTCAACTCGGCTGTCTTCCCAGGCATCCAAGGTGGCCCACTAGAGCATGTCATCGCTGCTAAGGCTGTCGCCTTTGGAGAGGCTCTCGATCCTTCCTTCAAGGAGTATCAGAAGCAGGTGATGAAGAATGCTAAGGCCCTTGGCGAGGCTTTTGTCAAGATGGGCTACAACTGTATCTCTGGCGGTACGGATAATCACTGCCTCCTCATCGACCTACGCTCTAAGTACCCCGACCTAACGGGTAAGGTGGCTGAGAACGCACTCGTACGTGCTGACATCACGGTCAATAAGAATATGGTACCCTTTGACTCACGCTCCGCATTCCAGACTTCTGGTATCCGTGTGGGTACGCCCGCTATCACGACGCGTGGTGTCAAGGAGGACAAGATGGCATACATCGTCGAGCTCATCGACCGCGTACTACGTGATCCTGAGAACGAGGCTGAGATAGCTAAGGTACGTAAGGAGGTCAACGAGATGATGTCTCCACTACCTATCTTCGCTTGGTAAGATAAAAACAAAGAGGCCGTGCCTCTTACAATCCTGATAGAGACTGAATGCAGGGGAACGCACGCTTAGACTTCTAAGGAGCAAACCCTAGCACTCAGTCTCTTACTATTCCCCCCTATTTGAGCCTGTCGAATCAGTCGGCAGTCTCCACGCACACATTTAACAGACACACGAGAGATGCCCACACCACCGTTTCAGTACCAGCCGATGTTCCCCGTAGGACCCGATCGGACTGAGTACGAGTTAATCACCTCTGACTACGTTCACACGGTCGACTGCAATGGTCACCAGATGCTTCAAGTCGATCCAGAGGCGCTACGCATACTTGCCGAGCGAGCTATGCACGATGTAGCTTTCTACCTACGCCCTGCCCATCAGGAGCAGGTCGCTTCGATACTGTCCGACCCAGAGGCTTCGGACAACGATAAGTTTGTCGCTCTGACCTTCCTCCGCAATGCTGAGGTGAGTGCTCTGGGACAGCTCCCCTTCTGCCAAGATACGGGTACCGCCATCATCCTAGGTAAGAAGGGGCAAAACGTCTGGACTGGTGCTTGCGACGAGGAGTACCTCTCGCACGGCGTCTACGACACCTACACTCGCTATAACCTTCGCTATTCGCAAAATGCGCCTCTCGATATGTATCGTGAGGTCAATACGGGGTGCAACCTCCCCGCGCAGATCGATCTTATGGCGACCGAGGGCGACGAGTATAAGTTCCTCTTTATCGCTAAGGGCGGTGGCTCTGCCAATAAGACTTACCTCTATCAGGAGACCAAAGCACTCCTCACGGAGGAGCGGCTCTTCCCCTTCCTAGTTGATAAGATGCGCTCGCTAGGCACAGCTGCCTGTCCTCCTTATCACATAGCTTTCGTCATCGGCGGCACCTCGGCAGAGGCAAATCTCAAGACGGTCAAGCTCGCCAGTGCTAAGTACTATGATGAGCTACCCACCGAGGGCAATGAGCTGGGGCATGCTTTCCGTGATCTAGAGATGGAGCAGCGACTTCTGGAGGCGACCCACGAGATTGGTCTGGGAGCGCAGTTTGGCGGTAAGTACTTCGCTCATGACATACGAGTCATCCGTATGCCACGTCACGGAGCTTCCTGTCCCGTCGGACTCGGCGTGAGCTGCTCGGCAGATCGCAACGTACGGGCTAAGATCAATAAGGATGGACTGTGGATCGAGCGACTTGAGAAGCACCCCGCACGACTCATCCCTGAGGCTATGCGCCACGGTACCGAGGGCGAGGTTGTTAAGGTCGACCTCAATCGCCCGATGGATGAGATACGCAAGCAGCTGAGTCAGTACCCTGTCTCTACACGTCTCTCGCTCTCAGGCACTATCGTCGTAGGACGTGACATAGCCCACGCCAAGCTCAAGGAGCGCCTCGATCGTGGTGAGGAGTTACCCCAGTACATCAAGGATCACCCGATCTACTACGCTGGCCCCGCCAAGACGCCTGAAGGAATGCCGAGTGGCTCCTTTGGTCCCACCACGGCAGGACGTATGGATCCCTACGTGGATCTCTTCCAGAGCCATGGAGGTAGTCTCGTTATGATCGCTAAAGGCAATCGCAGTCAGCAAGTTACCGATGCTTGCAAGGCTCATGGAGGTTTTTACCTCGGCAGCATCGGAGGTCCCGCAGCGATCCTAGCTCAGGAGAGCATCAAGCGTGTCGAGTGTCTGGAGTACCCGGAGCTGGGCATGGAGGCGATCTGGCGCATAGAGGTAGAGGACTTCCCCGCGTTCATCTTAGTCGATGACAAGGGCAACGACTTCTTCCAGCAGATCAAACAGTGCGCAGGCTGTCCCCGCAGTTAGTCTCTCAGACATCACTGACGAACATAAACGAAGAGTAGGAACACACTGATTGGTGCGTTCCTACTCTTCATTGCTTAGTGACGTCTAGTAATCTACTTGGTGGGGTGCTGAAAAAGTGATGCTTAGAGCTAACATGTTGCCCCTAGAAATTTCAATTCCTCGGAGGGAATTGCCAAATAGCTCCGAAGAAAGTGACCAATTCTTCGGAGGAAATGAAAAATTCTTCCGAAGAATCAACTGAAACTTCGGAAGAGTCAGATGAAACTTCGGAAGAATTTGCCAATTTCCTCCGAAGAGTTTTTCAATTTTCTCGGAGGAAGTCAGAGAAGTCGGGAAAATCGCCGAGGGGTCTAAGACGATTCATCACCTTTCATCACCTTGAAATAGGAATTAGCCTACGTAGAGAGAAGATGCTGGAGGGCTTGCCGGTCGAGTTTGCCGTTGTCGTTATGCGGTAGCTGCGATACGCAGCGGATCTCTTTCGGGCGGTGGTAGGGAGGTAGGAGCTGTTCGAACGTTTCGCCTAGAGTTTCGGCAAAACCTTTGGGGAGGCTGTCGCCTTCTAGCACGAGTACTAACTTTTGTCCTAGAGCAGCATCGGCTACCCAGCTGATGGCGAGCGGTATGTCGAGTGTCGCAGAGAGCTTTCGCTCGATTGGTTCGGGACTTATTTTGACGCCACCACTATTGATGATGTTGTCGGCTCGTCCCTCTATGGTAAAGCCCCCATCGGGGTGCAGCGCGACGAGGTCATGGGTCGTGAGGATGGGTCCTTCGGGATAGAGCAACCGATCCTCGATGAGTAGCTCCCCTGCGCTGCTTTGCGAGAGATGCACCCCCTCGAGGGGATAGAAGAGTGGTGAGGCGTGGGGCCCGTTGAGTCGTCGCAGGGCGATGTGCGAGATGGTCTCGGTCATGCCGTAGGTGGCGTAAGCTGCTACGGGTAGCGTGCTGAGCTGCGCCTCCACGACGGGATGAATGGCTCCACCCCCGATGATTAGTTGCTCTGCCTGACTGAGCAATTTGCGCTCCGCTGACACCTCTAGAGTGTGGTGTAGTTGTAGGGGTACAAGCGAGACAAACTGCGGTGCTGTGTGGAGTGCCACCAGCGGATGGCTCGAGGGTGGTACCACGATCAGTTCGGCACCTGCGAGTAGTGCACGCACCACCATCATCTTGGCGCCTATGTAGCGCAGGTCCATCGCTAGGAGGAGTCGTGTGCCAGCTTCGATTTGAAAGTAGCGGTTGCTTCTGAGTCCGCTACGTCGCATGGCAAGCTTCGCCAGCTGAAGCCGTTTGGGCGTACCCGTTGAGCCAGAGGTTTGGACGGTCACACTCTCCTCTTCGCTCCACCACTCCCCGAGAAAGGTGAGGAGCGGCTGTAGCACCGCTCTCCGCTCGGACGTTAGCCCTCTGGCGAACGACTCTAAGCTCTCCGCATCTATTCGTGCGCTATCTATATATAGGTGTTCGGACATGGGGCGTGGGCTGGGGCTATCGGGATGAATCGGAACTGTCGGAGCCATCAGAATGATCGGACCTCTAACTTCTAATATCTAACTTCTAACCTCTAATCTCTAATCTCTAAAAAACATCTGGTCGCCCTCGAGTCGTAGCGTGGAGGGCGTGTTATTAAGATAGAGAGCTCCTGTGCCAAGCCCTTGCGGGCGGACGATCGGGTACTGGCTGACCCACTGAGCGATGGCGCTGAGCCCTACGTTCGACTCCAGTGCTGAGGTCGCCCACCAACCGATGCCTCGCTCCTCGGCAAGCTCGATCCACTCATCGACATCGCTGTGGAGCGATGGCTTGAGGATGATATAGTGCGGCTTGCCCTCATCTAGTAGCTGTGCTTTGCGCTCTCGGGTGTGGATCCCGATCAACTCTTCGTCAAGCGCTATGGGTAGTGGCGACGCTGCAGTGAGCTTTGCTAGCTCGTCCCACTGATTGCTCGCAGGTATCGGCTGCTCGATGGAGTGTAGGTGAAAGTCGCTCAGCCGCTTCAGTCGCTCTAGAGCTACCTCAGGGGCAAACGCTCCGTTGGCATCCACCCGCAGCTCCATTTCCTCCGGTGAGAAGTGCTGGCGCACGTAGCGGAGTAGCTCTAGCTCTTCGGAAAAGTCTATTCCGCCGATCTTAAGCTTCAGGCAGCGGAAGCCTTGCGCTAGCTTAGCCTTGATCTGCTCGTACATATAGGCTTTGTCGCCCATCCAGATCAAACCATTGATCGGGATGCCCATCTCACCACGAGTGAATGGGGTATCGCAAAAGGGCTTTACCGCACCTTCTTCGCTACTATGGCAAGCAGCGAGAAAGCTATTGACCGCTGTGGCTAAGCCAAAAGCTATGGAAGGGTAGAGGCGTAGCGAAGCTACGTCAAACTGGGCAGGAGCCTGCGCCATCCGCCCCACAAGCTGCTCCAGTACAGCCTTATAGTTGGGCAGATCGTCGCAACTGAGCTGAGGCATCGGGGCGCATTCTCCACAGCCTACATGAACTGCCTGCTCGAGGCTTTGGAGACGTAGGTAGTAGACCCGCTTCGTCTCGTACTCGCCACGAGAGGTCTTGGCGGGGCGACGGAAGCGCAGGGTGTACGGCTCCACGCTTATGGTCACCCGCTCGGCTATCTGTGGCAATAGTGTGGGGAGGTGGAGGATGCTCTCTTGTGGTGACATCGGTCGCTAGGGAAACTTAGGGTACTGCTCGAAGTTGGGCTTGCGCTTCTCGAGAAAAGCGTTCTTGCCCTCCTGCGCTTCGTCCGTGAGGTAGTAGAGCAACGTCGCATCGCCCGCCAGCTCTTGGATACCCGCCTGACCATCCAGCTCAGCATTGAGTCCCGCCTTGATCATACGAAGGGCGAGCGGACTCAGTAGCATCATCTCCTCGGCCCACTGCACGTACTCATCTTCCAGTTGGTCGAGAGGCACCACTTTGTTGACCAGTCCCATGTCGAGAGCCTCCTGAGCGGAGTATTGGCGGCAGAGGAACCATATCTCACGCGCTTTCTTTTGTCCTACGACACGAGCGAGGTACGAGGAACCAAAGCCAGCGTCGAAGCTTCCTACACGGGGACCCGTCTGCCCGAAGATCGCATTCTCCGAGGCGATCGAGAGGTCGCACACCACGTGGAGGACATGTCCGCCACCGATAGCGTAACCATTGACTGCAGCGATGACCGGCTTGGGGATACTGCGGATCTGCTTCTGCACATCTAGGACGCTCAGACGAGGCACACCGTCCTTGCCAATGTAACCACCCCGCCCCTTGACGTTTTGATCTCCACCAGAGCAAAACGCCTTGTCGCCAGCGCCCGTCAGGACCACCACGTTGATACTCTGATCCTCACGGCAGATGCGCAGAGCGTCGCTCATCTCGGCCGTCGTGGTCGGAGTAAAGGCGTTGCGGTAGCGCTCACGATTGATCGTGATACGAGCGATGCCGTTGTAGTAGTCGAAAAGGATATCTTCGTACGCTTTGAGGGGATTCCACACCCTTTGGTTCTTTTCACTCATAACTCTTCTCTTGATTGTAATTGCTTGAAATAGGTCTGTAGTTCGGCGATCTCATCCTCTGAGGAGACGAAAGCCTCGAGGAGACGTGGACGATCGGCAGGACCGACGAAGTAAGCCATCGTCTCCTCCAGTTCGCTCGCCTCGTGCACCGACAGGTACTCCCAGCCACAGCTCTCCGCCCATCCCTGCGCTCGTAGCTGATGCTCGGCAGTGATGTAGCGTCGCGACAGTGGATCCATCTCTAAGGTCGGCAGGCTCTGGAAGATGCTCCCTCTCTGGTTGTTGAGCAGTAGCACCCGCACGTTGCTCCCCACCTCGGGCAGCCCCAGCGCATTGAGATCGTAGAAGAAGCTCAAGTCGCCGATGACGATGAAGTGCCGCTCCTCGGCTCTCTGGCGGGCGAAGCCTAAGGCGGTCGAGAGCGAACCCTCGATGCCACTGGAGCCTCGGTTGCAAAGCGTGAGGAGCCGATGAGGCTTGCGAAAAAGCTCCGCATAGCGCACCGACGAACTGTTAGCTAGGTGTAGCACGCAAGGCTCCTCGGGTAGATGACTTAGAAGACTCCCCACCAGAGCCAGAGAACTGTATCGTGGTGTCGGAGACGGCAGTCGATCAATTCGCTCCCGCCAGTGAAGGGCATAGGGAGAGCTAGCACTCCCAGCCAAGCCCTGCGCCAGCGTCTCAAGGAATGGCCCGACGGGAGCGGTGATCAGCTCGGTGAGACTGCAAAAGAGATCCACCACACTGGGGTCAGGCGACAGGTGCCACGTCTCCCGTGGCGGATAGTTGCGCAGATACTGCTTTATCTTGTTGGAGACGATATGCCCGCCGAGGGTGATCAGCAGGTCGGGCTGTAGCGTTCGTCGATCCGCCTCGCTGAGTGACGCTAGGAGCGCATCAAGCGAACAGATCGATACGGGGCTATTCGATAGCGACTCGCCGATGCAGAGAAACTGCTCCTGCAAGCTTTGTGGAAAGGTCTCCCCCGTGCTAGTTGCAGCAGACCAAGTTTCTTGTCCGACTAATATCATCTTGCGCTCGAACGTGGCTAGTCGACCTAGCAACGGCTCAACCGCCTGCACATCCACACTATACGGGAAGTGCTGCCGGATACAACGCCCTGGCTGCATCCCGACGGGTCGTCGATCGCTTGGTTTAGGGTCGTGCTCCGCTGGAGTTGGCTGAAGCAAGGAGACGCCTGGATCGCTGATCGGGACGTTGATCTGCACGGGACCAGGGAGCGGAGCATGTGCTGCGAGGAGAGCCTCGTTGATTAGGCGATTGCAGTACCACCGCTCCTCATCGGTGTGAGGCTCGGGTAGTTGCACCGCTTTGCGCACGAGCGAGCCGAAGAGCCCTGGCTGAGGAAGCGTTTGCCCAGCCCACTGTCCGATCCATCGCTCGGGTCTATCGGCCGATAGAACAACCAGCGGAACCCCTTGATAGTAAGCCTCAGCGACAGAAGGGTGAAGGTTTGCCACGGCAGTGCCAGAGGTACAGCAGACCACGACCGCTCTATGCGTGGCGAGTGCCAAACCAAGGGCGTAGAAGCCCGCGCTGCGCTCATCGATGATCGAGTGGCAGGTCGCCCCCGCAAGCTGGTGGCTGAGCGCATGCACAAGTGGCGCATTGCGACTGCCAGGACAGAGCACCACATCACGCACACCATGTGCCTGAAGCAGAGCGACTAGTTCGCTGATCACAGGATCTTCCATCGGTATCATCACGCTCCTCCTCTTTTACCTTATAAGACTATGTATTGCCGAGAGCTTGTGCAGCACCTCCTGCCACTCGCTCTCTAGACTTGATCCACGCACGATGCCACCCCCCGCATAGAGTCGCAGAGCCTGCTCAGGGAGCAACTGCAGGCAGCGTATTTGTACAAAGAGATCGACGCACCGCTCAGGCTCATACCACCCCAGGAAGCCTGAATAATAAGAACGCTCCGAGGTCTCCTCTTCGAGGATCACACGCTGCGCCACTCGCTGAGGCGTGCCACAGATCGCTGGCGTGGGGTGAAGGCGCTCCGCCAAGGTAATCGGCGCGTACCCCTCGGGAAGCTGCAAAGCGAAGCGAGCCTGCAAATGTTGTAGCTGTCCCGTTGTTGTCGTCTCCACATCAAGCGCACGGTAGGGGATCCCCTCCTGCTCCAGCAGCTCACCGATGAAGCGCTGCACATAGTGATGCTCCCGCCGATTCTTCTCACTCCAGAGGGGCGGCTCGCCATCTCGTTGCCGAGGCATCGTCCCAGCCAGTGCTACTGTCTGCCAGTGCGTGCCATCACCTCTGAGGAGCATCTCCGGTGTGGCACAGAGCCACAGCCCCGACTGAGGCGTGTAGCAGAGCGATACGAAAGCATTCGGATAGTGCGTCAATGCTTTGTCAAAGGTGCCAACGACTTGTGCCGTAGCGATGCTGGGCAGTTCGACGCGATGCGCCAAAACAAGCTTCTCCGCCATCCCTTCCTGCAGATGCTCCATAAAGCGAGCGAAAGTGACTCGGTAACTATCGGGTAAAGCCTGCGGTATCGGTGCCACAGGTGGAAAGCTTTCTAGCTGCGCCTCGTCACACTCCGCAAGCTGTAGCACGCTTGCCCCCTGCTCCTCTTCGATCCAGAGCATCGGTGTCTCAGCCGTCACCGCAAAGGGTGCCATCAGGAAGCCCGCTAGATGCGCTTGCCCCCTCAGCTCCTCTGCCGTAGTCGCCACAACTCGAGCCTCGTGCCGTAGCCCGATCTCACGCACCGTACGTCCCTCGCTAGGCAACCGAAAGCAAGCAAATGGCGCACAACGATTCATCCGCTCCGCCACCAGCGTGACCAGTTCGTCACAACTACAGCTCCTACCGCTTGGCTCCTTATGAGATCTCTTACTCAGCACTGCTCTTACACCCGTCGACCGCTTGGTGTCAAACCTTTTACTTCTTGCCCAGCTCTTAGATTACTGCGACAATGCGTTGCAAGCACATCGGCTTCCATAGTGGACGGCTCTCGATAGACTCTACCTCCTGCTCTCGTCCTCCCATCTCAGCGAGTGAGAGCCAAATCTTCGTCTGCACCATATTCTTTGTATTCTATTTTAGTAGTCAGGCTAAGTTTGTTTCAGTTTTCATCCCTATTCCACTGACAAAAAGGAAGAAAGGTCTTTTGCAACGTCTGATTTGATTGAATAATCGAGTACTTGAATCCTAGAAACTCTTGGTCTTCCTTTAGAAACTCACAAACTATACGCTTGTTTTGTTCGCAGATCTCCTCCAAAAAATGATTACAAGCCTTTTGGAATAGGTTGATCCGAGAGAGAAAGTACTCATAGAATTTTTCTTCCCGCACTTCCCGAGCAGGAGTCTTCCCATTAAATACTGCGGAAAGCAACTTGATGGTCTCATCTATACCCAGGGTGTCTTTATCATCGGATCCCTCAAAGATAGCTACGTTCCTTTGGTAGTCGACTTCCTGCTTGATGAGAGTTTCGATAGGATGTTTTAGAGGATTGATTATTTGGTCGTAAGAGTTGGACTTCTTCTGATTGCAATAAGAGCATGCCAATAATAGGTTCTTCCAGTCGGTCGTTTTATTTGGGTGTTGTGACTGACTGCATAGGTGATCTATATGATAGTTCGTTACCACTGTTCTCTCGCAAATATAGCACTTACTATGCTGATCCGCAAAAAGTTGCTTCTGGACATCCTGTCCATTGTACTGATGCCCAGTCTCAAGAGATTCAGGCGGAGTGGGAGACTTATAGATTTGAATCATAGTCTCGGATTCCACTAAGTTTATCTGCCCACCTAATCTTCAGTTCTTCGTATTCTCCGGCTATTTTGGGGGATACACTCTCGGAGACTTTGTCCAGGTCCTTGACAAGTTCTTTGACTTCAAATCGCTCTGCGAGGTCTAGGTCTGCTTGCTTCAAGAGCTCTGTGAGACGATTCAACTGTTGCTCTAAATAGCTCGAACGAGTACTGACCTCAAAATAACCTTCGGCTAGAGCCTCGTAAGAGTAGTCAGACAGATTCGTCAATACCTTTTGATGCTCCAAGTCATAAACAGTAGCAGATGCAATGGAGTTAAGGACAAAAGGAGAGTGTGTCGTGATTATAAATTGGATCTTTGGGAAAACTCTAGTCAGTAGCGGCATCACCTGTCGCTGCAGAGAGAGATGCAAGTGGGTCTCCACTTCATCTATCAAGACGATTCCAGGTATATCGTAGAGCTGCATCGTGCGATCGCTTATCGAATTCATCCTTAGGATTAGGTCAGATATGATATCTATCACCGCAGCAAATCCATCTGATAGCTCGTTGAACTTAAAGCTCTTGCCTTCGGTCTCTATATGAAATGAGTAGTCCTTGTAGTTGAAAGAAAGTTTCAGAGCACTATCGCCAAAGATCTCTCCTAGTAACGCTTCGAACGAAACAAACCAATCATTGATTCGGTCTGCATCTTCCGTCTGATGCTCATTTCGGGCAAGTGCCTCTTGAATCTTTAGATCAGAGAGAAAGTTAAGAAATTGATCCGAAACGCTCTGATTGATAAGCCACTGGTCGCTGAGCATCGGCTTCGTCGGACTGAGAGGCTCTGACATTCTAACCTCTCTACTGGCTGCATACATTGCACAGATAAAGGGCTTGTCAGAACTATGGAATACGATTTGGGTAGGATTTTCAAATTCTACTCGAACTTTTCCATATAGCTCATTAAGCCTTTCCTGCCAAAAAGCTAGCTGCTGCTCTAGTTCTGCGCTCTTTAGAGGATTTGTACCGTTGGTTAGTCGTTGGGTATAATGTTGAATGTACTCCTCGTACTTTAAGAAATCCAAGCTTTGCCCTTTTTGCAGTAGCGCAATGTGATCTCGTATAGCCTCCAGCAGAGAGGTCTTACCACTTCCATTCTTACCCGTGATCAATAGATGTGGATGCTCGTCATCAGGAATATAAATGTCTAGATCATGTAGATGACGTACCTTATTAATATGGATGGCCTGTATATAGCGTTGCATAGGGTTGTTGGTGTTCTCTGGCGATAGCCTGTCTCTTACTCTTCAGTGTCGCGGGTAGCAGTCATGCGAGGCTCGCGAGCCAGCGTGCGGCTAGTCACGGTCGAGGAGTCGATGGCTCGAAGTGCAATGTCTCTAACTGTCTCCTCGGAATTAGCAACCTTAACTCCAGCCTCCTTGAGCTGACTCTCGATTTCCTTGATCTTTTGCTGCAGGAGTTCTATCTGCTGATCCTTGAGTCGTAGCTGTCCTTCGGTCTCTTTCTGAGCTAAGTCAAACTCAAAGCGATGCTCTCTGTTGAGACGTTCCTCAGTCGCCTTGATCGCCTTGGACTCGACCTCTTGCATACGAGTCTCTAGGCTCTCAGCTAGCTGACGTAGGCTCTGTAGCTCACTTTCTGCATCTGCAAGCGCACGCTCTCGCTCGGCAGAGGTCCGCTCGAATGCTTGCTTGCGCTCTGTCAGTTCACGTTCCTCCGCATCTAGACGCTCTTGAAAGGCATCCTCCTCTTTTCGACGCTTTTGACTCGTTGTGTAGTCGTACTCCTCCTCTTCGCGCTTGCGAAGGAGCGCCACGTTTGCCTTCTCTTGCTTGACAGAGTCATTGTATTGCTCACGTTCATGACGCCAAGCCTCACGAGTCTCTTCGATCTCACGCTCTAGCTTAGCCCGTGTCTCTTCTAGCTCGACCTGAGCTTCTTCTTTCTGCTTTTTCTGTGCTAGGATTAGTGTAGAGAGTGAGTCTGCATTGCTCTCGATGGCATAGAGTTCACTGATCCAAGCTTCCTTGATACGTATTGTCTCATTGAGCGTCTTGAGCCGCTCGAAGCCCTCCTTGAGCTGATTCTGAAGTAGTGTGACAGAACGCTCGAAGCCTCCCGTCACCTCACGAGCGAAAGCGTCTAGCTCTTCGACCGATAGCGCCTCGGCTTGTGCTACAACCTTCTGCTCAGTGACTCGCTTCTGCTCCTCCTTGGGATTCTCTAGACTTTTAGCCTGCACCTCTGCCAATAGCGCCTCATAGGCCTCCAGCATCTCTTTCTTTGTATTCGACATGCTGATCTGAACTCTCTCCTCACTCATATTACTTTTTATTCTAATGGTTTGTCTTGTTGCTTTGACGTCTTGTGGTCTCTAGAGTTGTCAGTCCTATGATGTACTAATGCTACTTCTTATGTGGAGCGACGGCCAAGAGCCAACAGTTTCACAAATATACAACTTCTCATCAGATTAGCTCCTCTTACGGGAGTAGGTCAGCGTCGCGTAGCTCGCGGTAGAGGCGCTGCACGGGGAGCCCCATGACGTTGTAGAAGGAGCCCTCGATGTGCGAGACTCCGATGTAGCCGATCCACTCCTGTATGCCGTAGGCGCCCGCTTTGTCGAGCGGTCGATACTGTGCTACGTAGTGGTCTATCTCGCTGTCCGTGAGCTGTGCGAAGGTGACCAGCGTGTGGCTGGCGAAAGAGTGCTGCCACTCGGTCGTGGTGAGCGAAACGCCCGAGACGACCTCATGCTGGCGACCGCTCAGGAGGCGTAGCATACGCCGTGCGTCGTCTAGATCGTGTGGCTTGCCGAGGATTTGCCCGTCTAGGAGGACGACCGTGTCGGCCGTGATGAGCAGTTCGTCGGCTTGTAGTGTGGGTCGTAGCTGTTCCGCTTTGAGCTGGGAGAGATAGCGTGGCACCTCTTCGAGCGGTAGTGTGTCAGGGTATGCCTCGCTGTGTCCCTCGATGGTGCGTATCTCAAAGGGGTGCCCGAGGGTGGCGAGTAGCTCTTTGCGGCGTGGCGATTGGGAGCCAAGGATCCAGCGGTAAGTTTTCATAGAGGGTAGTCGTCTAGGATAGCTTCGGTGAACAGGTTGTAGAGCTGCGATACTTCATTCAGTTCCTTGGGTAGCTGCTCGAGGAGTGCACGGTGGCGAGCGATGGTCTCTAGATCGTGTCGGCGGGCGGGGCCCGTCTGCGCTGTGTAGGGATCGATCGTAGTCGCCTTCGAGGCGGTGCGCAGGATGAGCCCATTGAGTAGGTCTGTAGGGAGACCAGCCTGAGTCAGCAGACGGTGCGAGAGGGTGTAGAGGCGGTTGGTGCAGTTGGAGGCGAGTACACCAGCGAGGTGTAGCCAAAGGCGTTGATCTAGCGTAGAGGGAATCGCCTCAACCTGAAGAAGGTCATTCCACTGCTGGAGGGTGGTCAAACCTTCGTCAGAGGCGAGCTGGTAAAGGACCTTTTGTCCCTCGAAGGGAACGACGACCTCCTTGGCAAAGCTATTGAACGGGTACCAAACACCATAGGCACGCTGCCCGCTGAAGCATTCGATCGGAGTCACGGCGGAGGTGTGGACGACCAAGCCGTCTAGTGGTGGAAGTGCCTTGGCGACCTCTGCGATAGCTTGGTCGCTGACAGCTATAATGTAAAGGTCGGCTGCGGGGAGCTCCTGCAGACTGTCGGTGACGGAACAGGCAAATGCAAAGCGCTTACGGAGCGACTCGGCATGCGCCAGCTGACGGCTGTAGATGCCGCAAAGCGATGTGGCGGCGTGGCTCGCCAGTGCAGCTGCTATGGAGGTGGCTACGCCTCCAGACCCTATGAGTACGACTTTCATGGTATATAAACTACAAAGCAGTATGTCAAAGGTACGAAATTAGAGGTTAGAAGTTAGAGATTAGATTTTAGAAAGGAGAAGTTAGAGGCTACTCGTCTTCCACTCCTCCGATTTTCTCCGAGGAAATTGTCAAATAGCTCCGAGGAAAATCGCTATTTCCTCGGAGGAATGAAAAAATTCTTCGGAAGAATCAAATGATACTTCGGAAGAATCAAATCATAAGTCCGAACTATTTTCTCTTTGTCCGCTGAGAAATAAAAAATATCCACGGAAGAAATCTTACATTTCCTCCGTGGAGTTGTTTTAAGAGCCTGCTGAATTGGCTCGTTAGAAGTCGCTGATTAGAGCGTGTCGATCAAGTCGCTGAGCGTTTTCTTGGCATCTCCGATGAGTAGCGTAACGCCTTCGCTACGGCTATAGAGCGGATTCTCGACACCAGCGTAGCCGGGCTTGAGATCGTAGTTGCAGATGATCACCTGCTTCGCCTGGTCTACGTTGAGGACTGGCATACCATAGATAGGCGTCCCCTCGGCATTACGAGCGGCGGGGTTGAGCACATCGTTAGCACCGATGACGATGACTGCGTCGGTATTGGCAAACTGGTCGTTGATCGCCTCCATCTCGTAGAGACTATCGTAGTCTACATTAGCCTCGGCGAGAAGTACGTTCATGTGTCCTGGCATACGACCAGCCACAGGGTGGATGGCGTACTTGACATCGGCTCCGCTTCGAGCGAGCTTGTCGGCTAGCTGCTTGACCTCTTGCTGTGCTTGTGCTAGTGCCATACCATAGCCCGGCACGATGATGACGCGCTTAGCGTTGTGCAGTACCTCCGTAGCGGATTGGAGTGGCGTTGCGCTACTGGTAGCTGAAGAAGCAGACGAAGCCGCAGAAGCTACGGGGGCTGCGGGGGTACTCTCCGCATGATCCAAACGATCCATCAGGTTGGAGAGCGTTGCCTTAGCATCGCCTAGGCAGAGCGCTACGCCCTCGCCACGGCTGTAGAGCGGGTTCTCGACACCAGCGTAACCAGGCTTGAGATCGTAGTTGCAGATGATGACCTGCTTGGCCTGATCAACATTGAGGACCGGCATACCGTAGATAGGCGTTCCCTCAGCATTGCGCGCAGCGGGGTTGAGGACGTCGTTGGCCCCGATGACGATGACCGCATCGGTATCGGCAAACTGATCGTTGATCGCCTCCATCTCGTAGAGACTATCGTAGTCTACATTAGCCTCGGCAAGGAGAACGTTCATGTGTCCCGGCATACGACCAGCCACGGGGTGGATGGCGTACTTGACATCGGCACCGCCCTTGGCGAGCTTGTCGGCTAGCTGCTTGACCTCCTGCTGTGCTTGTGCTAGCGCCATACCGTAGCCCGGCACGATGATGACGCGCTTAGCACCACGGAGCATTGCAACAGCCTGATCGATAGGAGAGCTCTCCTGCTTAGGCTGAGGCGCAGCGGGAGCTTTTGGGGTAGCTGTGGCAGGCTTGGCGGGAGCTTTTGCCTTGCCGTGAGGGATGAGGATGTTGACGAGCGAGCGGTTCATCGCACGGCACATGATCTGCGTGAGGAGGAGTCCCGAAGCACCGACGACACCACCGACAGCAACGAGGAAGATGTCGCCAATGGCCATACCAGCGATAGCACCAGCCACACCGCTCAGAGAGTTGAGCAAGCTGATGGTGATCGGCATGTCAGCACCGCCCACACGTATGGAGAAGTAAAGCCCGAAGAGCGCACTGAAGAGCATCGTGCCGATCATAGCGTAGATGAGGGCATTAGGCATCTGGTAGTTGAGCGTGCCGATGAGTAGGAAGAAGACGGCGACAACGAGCGTGAGGGAGGTCGCTACATTGTGAAAAGGCCATACGACTGACTTCTGTGGCAGTACTCTATGTAGCTTGCCCGCTGCCACGAGACTCCCAACGAGCGTGAGCATACCGATGATGATAGCGAGGAAAGCGGTGACCAGCGTGAAGTAGACATTGCTCTCAGAAAGCTGGAAGAGAGTCAAAGCACCGACGAGTGCCGAAGCACCACCGCCGATACCGTTGAGCAGAGCCACCATTTGCGGCATCTGGATCATCTTGACTCGTGTGTAGAGTAGGGTACCGATGATACCGCCGATGAGGATGCCTCCGATGAGCCAGGGGAAGGTGACGACCTGTAGCTTGAGGAGCGTGACGATGACGCCTAGCCCCATGGCGGTAGCACTGAGCGCGTTACCACGAGCCGCGCTTTTTACCTTGCTCATCATAGCGATGCCTACGAGCACGAGTATGCTGAGGATCGCGCAGATGACGTAGTAGACGGGATTAGAGATCTCTATGAGTGTATTCATGCCTTGCCTCCTTTCTTGTTTTTGGTAAACATACGGAGCATGCGGTTGGTCACGCCAAAGCCCCCGACGACATTGATGGTGGCTAGGATGACGGCTATAACCCCAAATATTTGCTGGAAGAGACTACCGTCTGGCGCTATGATAGCTGTGGCAGTAGCTGCGAGCGCTCCCGTAATGGTGACGCCACTTAGGGCGTTCATCCCCGACATGAGGGGGGTGTGCAACAAGCTAGGCACATTGCTGATGAGCTTGTAGCCGACGAAGGTCGCCACAAGGAAGATGGCGACGAGGATCAGTGGGTTCATTGAGAAATTAGAGATTGGAGGTTAGAGTTTTAGAAATTAGAGGTTAGAAGTCAGAGTATGACCCATTAGAATCATATCCTCTGACGTCTAACCTCTAACGATAGGGGGAAAGTCAAGTTCCTGTAACCTAGGCTACTTCTTGAGTCCCATAGCCTCGAGGGTACCCTCGTGGATGATCTCCCCGGCCTCCGTCGTGACGACGATAGAAGAGGTGATCTGATCGCTCATGTCGAGGTGCATCTTGCCATCCTTGACGAGGTACTTGACGAGGTTGTACATGTTTTGTGAGAACATCCAAGTAGCGCTCTGAGGTAGCATACCAGGGATATTCTTGATACCCTCGATGACTACGTGGTGCTTGACGTCACGCTCACCTGGAGTCGTGATAGCGCAGTTACCACCCTGATCGATAGCGATATCTACGATCACAGAGCCGGGCTTCATAGACTTGACCATCTCCTCGGTGATGACCACGGGAGCGATCTTGCCTGGTACGAGTGCGCTACAGAAGATGACGTCCATGTCCTTGACATGCTCAGCTAGCACCTGACGCTCATGCTCTAGTAGCTCGGGGCTCAGGTGTAGTGCGTAGCCACCAGGAGCGACAGCCTTGTCAGCGGGGATGCCCAGATCGATAGGCTTAGCACCTAGACTGGTAGCCTGCTCAGAAGCTGCGGGACGTATATCAGCTGCGTAGGTGATACAACCTAGACGACGAGCCGTAGCGAGTGCCTGTAGACCAGCTACACCGACACCGATGACGAGCACCTTAGCGGGCTCGATCTTGCCGACAGCGGTAAACATCTGTGGCATAAAGAAGGAGAGGTCGTTGGCAGCCATCAGGATACCCTTGTAGCCTGCGCAAGTACTCATAGAGGTGAGTGCATCGAGGTTCTGCGCACGAGAGATACGAGGTACACCATCTAGGGTGAGACCTACGACGCCCTGCGCAGCCATCTTGCGTACCATGTCATGGTTCACAGGAGAGGCTGGGTGGATGAAGGTGATCAGGTACTGCCCCTTGTGCATCATGTCGATCTCATGCTTGCCAAGCTGCTCGTTGAAGAGTGGCTCCTTGACCTTGATGATGATCTCCGCACGGCGGTAGATCTCCTCGGGTCCTTGTATCAGCTCAGCGCCAGCTGCCTGATAATCCTCATCGTGGTATGCTGCGCCTTCGCCAGCTCCACGCTCAAATAGTACAGTGTGTCCGTCAGAGACATACTGCTTCACTGCCTCGGGGCTCGCTGCGACGCGAGCCTCATCGTGCATAATTTCTTTAGGTACGCCTATTATCATAGTTCAATTATATAGAGAATGAATAGTCATAGGTATAGAATGGGGCGCATGCGAAAGCATCCTTGTGCACCTGCACCCATTCATTTCGCAAATATACATACTTAACGCCAAAGTCACAAGAGCGCGCTCGTGACTAGGATAGAGTTTCATTTCTAGTACGGAAATGCGAAGCCCATTTGCCTACTGCTTGCTATAAGTCGTCTATAAACCCTTGCTCAGCATTCTCTCCATTTAGGAAGTCTTCATACTCGATTCGGACATATCCTTTGCGCTCTCCAGAGATCCTCATAATATCTAAATAGACTGACCCTAGGAAAGTGTAGTCTGGAGTTCCGGCTCCATATACATTCCAATAGTTGCAATCGCCTAAAATGAGTTTTGTCATCTTGTCACTATCGCTCTTTGGAGAATAACCTTGAAACTCCTCAGTACTTTCGACCAGCAAGTATTTTTGAGAGAGCCAAGCTTTGAATTTTTTATATCTGATCTCAATTTGAGACCAACTGTCTTGGCCTGGAAAGACAACACGGACTTTATAGACATTGGCTGAGGATGGAGACTTATATATGAGTACGTTAGAGTCTGAGATCCCAGCAAAGGTCCCTGTCATCCAGATAATATCGGGAGTAGAAGAGCTGTCAAGTGTAAATCCTTTACTCTTTAGCTGATTTGCAAAGGATTTAGGTGATCCATCAATGGGGATCCCCATAAACTTCAAATGCTCTGTGGTCTTTGGCTGACTTTGGCTCTTCTCTTGTTGAGCTGTAAGACCAGTGAAGGAGATTAAAGCTACAAAAAGAGTAGCTAGGATCATTCTGTAGTGCTTCATAGTAGTGCTTGCTTGTATGCTCCAAAGTTAACAAAAACTAGAGAGATGATGCAAGCAGCATTCGCCACGAAAACCAAAAAGCAGAGGTCTCACTCACGGGTAGTGAAACCTCTGCTTTCTCTTAATTAGTCGGCTTGATTAGAGCTTAGGACCAGCCTCCTGAAGCTTCTTGCCATGCTCGTTGGTGGCAAACTTCTCGAAGTTCTTGACAAAGCGCTTAGCTAGATCCTGAGCCTTCGTCTCCCACTCAGCAGGATCGGCGTAAGTGTCTCGTGGATCGAGGATAGCGGGGTCTACGCCCGGTAGCTCCGTCGGGATGGCGAAGTCGAAGTGGGGTAGCGTCTTCGTCGGAGCCTTATCGATCGAGCCATCGAGGATCGCATCGATGATGCCACGAGTATCCTTGATTGAGATACGCTTGCCCGTGCCGTTCCAGCCCGTATTGACTAGGTAAGCCTTAGCCCCGACAGCCTTCATACGCTTGACCAGCTCCTGACCGTACTTGGTCGGGTGGAGTGAGAGGAAGGCTGCGCCAAAGCATGCCGAGAAAGTCGGCGTAGGCTCCGTGACGCCACGCTCGGTACCAGCTAGCTTGGCCGTAAAGCCTGAGAGGAAGTAGTACTGCGTCTGCTCTGGATCGAGGATCGAGACAGGAGGTAGCACACCGAAAGCGTCTGCCGAGAGGAAGATCACCTTGTTGGCATGACCCGCCTTAGAGACCGGCTTGACAATGTTGTCAATGTGATAGATAGGGTAGGAGACACGTGTATTCTCCGTGACAGACTTGTCAGAGAAGTCTATCTTACCATTGGCATCTACCGTCACATTCTCTAGGAGCGCATCACGGCGGATGGCGTTGTAAATGTCAGGCTCAGACTCTTTGCTCAGGTTGATCACCTTAGCGTAGCAGCCGCCCTCGTAGTTGAAGATGCCGTTGTCATCCCAGCCATGCTCATCGTCGCCGATCAGCTTGCGCTTGGGGTCGGTGCTGAGGGTCGTCTTGCCCGTGCCAGAGAGTCCGAAGAAGATAGCGGTCTCCGTCTCATCCTGATTCGTATTAGCAGAGCAGTGCATTGAGGCATTGCCACGGAGCGGGTTGAGGTAGTTCATATAGGAGAACATTCCCTTCTTCATCTCACCACCGTACCAGGTGTTGAGGATGAGCTGTATCTTCTCCGTCAGGTTAAAGACGACAGCCGTCTCGGAGTTCAGCCCCAGCTCCTTGTAGTTGGTCACCTTAGCCTTCGAAGCGTTCATCACGACAAAGTCGGGCTTGCCAAAGTTTGCCAGCTCCTCCTTAGTGGGGCGGATAAACATATTGGTGACGAAGTGAGCCTGCCAAGCGACCTCCATGATAAAGCGGATCTTGAGGCGCGTGTCGGGGTTAGCACCGCAGAAGGCGTCGACGACGTAAAGTTTCTTGCCCGAGAGCTCCTCGGTAGCAATCTTCTTAAGCTCTCGCCAGGTCTCCTGACTGGTAGGCTTGTTGTCGTTAGGGTACTCTGGGGTGGTCCACCAGATGGTGTCGCGGGTTGTGTCATCGAGGACGAAGAACTTGTCCTTTGGCGAGCGACCCGTGTAGACGCCCGTCATCACGTTGACAGCCCCCAGCTCGGTCAGCTGTCCGCGGTCATAGCCTGTTAGATCTGGTTGTAGCTCAGCCTCGTAGAGTTGGTCGTACGAGGGATTGTAGATGATCTCAGCAGGCGCTTTGATGCCATACTGGGAGAGATCAATGTTGTGCTGTGTCATAGCTATAGAGTGTTTGTTTGTAGATTCTTTATATATCAAATGTCGTCCCCAGCCCTCTAAGGAGAGGACTTAGCAAAAGTAATAAAAAAACAGAGATATCGCAACCTAGTCGCAGAGGAGGCCTCAGAAGTCTTGAGATATCTGAGCAAAAAGCGCCCAGCAGAGTGCGATGCAAACCCCTATGCAGACTAGGATCAAGAGCGCATTGATATACTTCGCCTGAGGCTTCGAGTCTTGATGCAGGTCTAGAGCGAAGTACTCTCGGAAGAAAATGTAGAGAGCTGGTATCGCCGTGAGTACTAGGATGAAGTCCTCTGGTATCCCGAAGAACCAAGTTTTCGTGACCCCCACCATTGCCCAGTTGAGGAGGAGTAGGACGATAAAGATGTTGACCCGACTTGTGAAGAGTAGCAGCAGTCCGATCGTATAGATAGCCACCGTGCAGGGCATTACCGGCGTTGTGATATAGGGGAAGGATAGTCCCCGCATAATCGAAGCTAGGGGGTACATCAGTGGCAGTATGAGGACGAAGACCCCAAAAGGCTTGAACTTATCTCGTAGGGCAAATTGTGTATCATCCTCCACGAGATCCTTAACCCATGCCAGAGCCAGTATGCCCCAGTATATGCTGAGTAGTATAGAGTAGCTACGCTCAGCACAGTAGATAGCGTAGTATGCCACAGCGATCCATATATATAGGAGTATCAGATAGGACTTAGCAATGATCGTGCTGCTACGTGATGGGCGTTTCACTAGTAGGTACAGAACCACAACGGCAGAGATGACTAGGAGTATCTGTATCGGCCATGTTGCGACATTGTACTGGGCGATTGTATTCCAAAAGGTATTCATATAGAGATCAGAGCTTATGGGTGCTTACGAGTTAGAGAGAAGGTCCGCTTAGGGAAGAGTAGGATAGGAAGTGTAGCCCCTGCTGCAAGAACGAAGATGACTGTGATGGCTACGATGCTATTGAAGAAAAACATCTCCATATACTTCTGCTGTCCCTCAAGACTGTCTAGATTTTGCAAGAACATAATCTGTGCGAAGAACATATTGTACGCATACTTACCTGGGATCATCGGTAGGAGTGCCGGTATCGAGAGGACGGTGATCGGCGTCTGTATACGCTTTCCCAGCCAGAGCGCCCCAAAGCCTATCGTCAGCGAGGCGCAGAGCGAGCCGATAGCGATATTGATCCCACACCCCGTCATCAAGACGAAGCGTAGTGCATGCCCCACAGCAGCCAGGATAGCAATACTGCGGTAAGCCCTCAGCGGAGGGTCAGAAATCGCACCAAAGCCCATCGCCGCCATCGCGGCAAAAAGCCCATCTAAAAGTATGTCGACCAGTAGCATCATAGCAAGCTACTCCTAAAGATAAAGAGCGTGATCGAAAAGCCCCACCCGATACAACCTATCAACAAGAAAGCCTCCACAAGCCTGGAGAAGCCCGTCTGTATGTACCCCTCCACGATGTCTATCACACCATTGATGAGCGGCACTCCAGGCACTAGGTAGAGAACGCTCGTCGTCAGAGCGATCTCACTGTCTGTATTGAAAATCAGAGAGATGCTCGTACAGAGCGACGCTACAAAGGCTGATACCATAAAGGCTATGTAGTGGTTTATATGCTCCTGGATCAACTTCTGCTTGCAGATGAACCCCACGACCGTAGCCCAAAAGACGATACCCATAGCTGGTAGATCGCCTCCGAAGAGCCGACAAAATGAAGCATTTGCCAGCCCCACCAAAATCAATACAAACAGTGGGTGCGTACGAGGTGTGGCTAGTATTTGACCATACCGCTCACGCACTTCCTCTAGGGGTAGATGCTTATCGACAGTCTCCCAGCTCAAAGCACTCAGGCGTGCGTTGTGCTCGAAGCTAATGGGTAGAGGTGGAATAGCCCCCTCAATAGCAAAGAGAGCATTGCTCTTAGGATCGTACAGCTTGATCAGGACCCCCTTCTGCACCATCATTGTCACAACGGTATATCCGTAGCTCTCGCCTATGCGCTGCGTACAGCGCACGACACGAGAGGTGTGCACGCCACAGCCCATCATGTGTGTCGCGTAGGCTGAGAGAAAGGTCCCGACAGCCTTCAGCCTATCATCGTGAAGATCGTTTCCCATACTCATTCTTCTCTATGCGAGTCAGTTTAAGCCTCATCACCAGTAGCTCGCTTGACTCTAGTTGTTGTTTTGTGTCCCCTTAGTTTCCCATCGCACCAAAGCGGAAGTCATAACCTGCTGATGAACTTAGAAACTAGGCTACAAAGGTACGAATTTAGAGATTAGATGTGACTTATGGGGCGGGGAGTTTTATGGCTGACGCATTATAACTAACCGTCTATGAGCTACGTATGGTGATAACTAGGAAACACGCAGTTAGATTATCGCTACACAGTGGCTACAGATTCTCTCTGATTACACCATTCTCCCGAAGAACCAGCTTCCTCCCGAAGAATTGCCCCAATAGCTCCCGAGGAAATCAAAAATACCCACGGAAGAAAGAAAAAATTCTTCGGAAGTATCAAATGAAACTTCGGAAGAATCAAATCATAAGTCCGAAGAATTTGCAGTTTCCTCGGGAGCAAATCAAAAATATCCACCGAGCTATTTGGGAATTCCTAGGGAGGAATTGGAACAAGCTTATTTTTATATGCGTCAGCCCTGCGGGGCGTCTTGATGCTTTGGATCCCGATGTCTGCGCCCTTAGAGGTGCCTATGCTGGCAGTGGGGACAGATCCCCTTGATGACGAAGGATATGGCATGGGCACTGTACCCTTTGGGGAGGCGTAGGGGAGGCACCTCAAGCATCTCCATGCAGTAGGAGTGCTGGCATCGCTCGCAGTAGAAGTGTATGTGCTCATCCTCACCGAGGCAGACGCCGTCGCTGGCGCAGAGCTCATAGTTGCACACGCCCCGCCCATCCTCGAAGGCGTGGACGATGTCATGCGCTAGGAAGAGCGTCAGCACCCGTGAGATGCTCGACTTATCCATCGGGTAGAGCGTCGTCTCCAACTCGTTGAGATTCATCGGTTGCGTTGCCGCCATCAAGGCGCGCAGCACTAAGATGCGGTTTGCCGTGGTACGTACTCCCTTTTGCTTGAAGTACTCTGCTAAGTCATCATGTCTCGTCATCGCTCAGAAGCTTTTGCTGTGAAGATCCATCGCCCCAAAGGTACGAAATTAGAGGATAGAAGTTAGAGATTAGAAATTAGATGTTAGAGATTAGGAATTCGTCTGAGCGGTTCAGCGGTGGCGTGCTACAGCTGTCTGACTCGGTGGCACTTTGTCATAATGTCGCAGAGGAGAGCTTTGTGGCACAATGTTTGATATCTATGAGATGTAAGCGTCTGACTTATGGATGAACCAGGTCAGCCGCCAGAGACATTAACAAATAAGAAATCAACAAACAACACAATACTATGGGTAAGATAATTGGTATAGACTTAGGAACTACAAATTCATGTGTAGCAGTTCTGGAGGGTGGCGAGAGCAAGGTCATCCCCAACAGCGAGGGACGTATGACGACTCCCTCAGTAGTAGCATTCGTAGAGGGTGGTGAGCGCAAGGTGGGTGACCCCGCTAAGCGTCAGGCTATCACGAACCCGACGAATACGATCTACTCGATCAAGCGCTTCATGGGTGAGACCTATGAGCAGATAGAGAAGGAGGCCGAGCGCGTCCCCTTTAAGGTGGTCAAGGGTGATAACGACACTCCTCGTGTAGACATCGACGGACGTCTCTACACGCCTCAGGAGATATCCGCAATGATCCTTCAGAAGATGAAGAAGACGGCTGAGGACTACCTCGGCACAGAAGTCACCGATGCGGTGATCACGGTGCCCGCTTACTTCAACGACTCACAGCGTCAGGCTACTAAGGAGGCTGGCGAGATCGCTGGACTCAAGGTTCGCCGTATCGTCAACGAGCCTACGGCTGCTTCGCTAGCTTACGGTCTTGACAAGAAGGGCTCCGATATGAAGATTGCGGTCTTCGACCTCGGTGGTGGTACGTTCGATATCTCTATCCTAGAGCTAGGTGATGGCGTCTTTGAGGTGAGGTCAACGAATGGTGACACGCACCTCGGTGGTGACGACTTTGACCATGTTATCATTGACTGGCTCGCTGAGGAGTTTATGAAGGACGAAGGTGTCGATCCACGCAAGGACAATATGGCACTGCAGCGTCTCAAGGAGGCTGCTGAGCGTGCTAAGATAGAGCTCTCTAGCTCAACCTCAACGGAGATCAACCTGCCTTATTTGATCCCTGTAGATGGCATCGCTAAGCACCTCGTTCGTACGCTGACACGTGCTAAGTTTGAGCAGCTAGCTGACAAACTGATCCACGCTTGCGTAGCTCCCTGTGAGCAGGCACTCAAGGATGCAGGTCTTACAGCGAGTGACATCAATGAGGTGATCCTCGTAGGTGGCTCGACACGTATCCCCGCTATCCAAGATATCGTCAAGAAGATCTTTAACCAGGAGCCTTCTAAGGGTGTGAACCCCGATGAGGTGGTCGCTTGCGGTGCAGCTATCCAGGGAGCTGTCCTAACGGGCGAGGTAAAGGATGTCCTACTTCTCGATGTGACTCCTCTGTCACTCGGTCTGGAGACGATGGGTGGCGTGATGACTCGTCTGATCGATGCGAATACGACCATTCCAACGAAGAAGAGTCAGATCTTCACCACAGCTGTGGACAACCAACCTTCAGTAGAGATCCACGTCCTACAGGGTGAGCGTTCGCTAGCTAAGGATAATAAGAGTATCGGTCGCTTTAACCTAGATGGTATCGCACCGGCACCTCGTCAGACGCCTCAGATCGAGGTTACCTTTGACATTGATGCAAATGGTATCCTCAATGTCACGGCTGTCGACAAGGCTACGGGTAAGCAGCAGAACATCCGCATCGAGGCTTCGAGCGGTCTGAGCGATGACGAGATCAAGCGTATGAAGCAGGAGGCTGAGGCAAACGCTAAGGCTGACGAGGAGGCTAAGAATCGTATCGACAAGCTCAACCAGGCAGACAGCATGATCTTCTCTACGGAGAAGCAGCTCAAGGAGCTAGGCGACAAGATCCCTGCCGACAAGAAGGCTCCTATCGAGGCGGCTCTAGAGAACCTGCGCAAGGCACACAAGGCGGAGGACATCCCTGCTATCGACAAGGCTATGGAGGAGCTGAACACAGCCTTCCACGCCGCTACCGAGCAGATGTACAATCAGGCTAATGCACAGCAGCAGGCTGGCCCTCAGCCAGGAGCTAATGCACAGCCTAATGACAATTCCTCCGCAAAGGGCAACGACTCTGGCGATGTAGCTGACGCAGACTTTGAGGAGATCAAGTAATCTCCGATAGAGGTCATATATAAAAGTAGTAGCGGGTGGGTCAACGATGGTTGACTCACCCGCTATTGTTGTTTGATAGAGATTAGAAGAAGGGAGTAGACTAAGCGTCTGCTACCTTCCTTATATATTCTTTTATAGAAGCTCAGAGCATTGGAGTGATCTGATGCAATCGGAGTTATTGCTTGTCTCCTTTTAATCTTCTCACCTCTTTGTCAAAGTCTGAGACATAGTCTAGGTCTTGCTGTTGGCGAAAGGTCTCGTACTCTTGCTCAGCCTTTAGCTTAGCCTCCAGGGCGGATATATGTCCAGCATTGTCTAGTAGCGGTCTACCAGCTATGGTTATAAAGCCGTCGAGCAGTTTACTCCAGTCCTTCATAGTCATAGGGATCTGCTGCTCTGCACGATCCTCGGCTAGGTCTAGGTAAGCAGAGACTAGGCGATTGATAGCAGACATATGCTTCTGGTCGAGGTAGTTCTTTGCGACTGTAACGTCAGACTTCATCACTTTGCCGTCTGGGGCGTGGCGCCATGTCGTAAGCCCCATATGAGGGAGCTTAGCGTCTGCCCCGTTGTAAATGATTTCAGCAGCCGTTTGCTCAGAGATAGCCCAGTGGAGCTTGTTTTGCACCGTTGCAAAGAATCGCTTCGTCTCAGGAGATTCTTTGTCGTAATCAATGGCAAGCGCATAGATGTCGGTAATCTTCTGATAAAACCTACGTTCGCTAGCTCTTATCTCTCGGATATCCTCGAGCAAGTCCTTAAAGTAGTCTCGCCCAAAGCTCTCGCCTTGCTTCAGTCGCTTCTTGTCTAGGATATAGCCCTTGGTGATGAACTCATTGAGCGTCTTCGTAGCCCAACGTCTAAATTGCGTTGCCTGATCTGAATTGACACGATAGCCGACTGCGATGATCGCTTCTAGAGGATAGAGACAGACCTCTCGGCTTACTGAGCGAGACCCTTCTTGTTGAACTATTCGGGATTTCCGAATAGTTCCCTCTTCCGATAGCTCTCCCGTGTCGAAGATACTCCTCAAATGCTCATTAATCGTGCTGACATTCACATTAAAGAGCTCCGACATACGTCTCTGTGTCAGCCAAAAGGTGCCATCCTCATAGTGTACCTGCACGCTGACATCACTGGAGTTACTTGTGTATAGTATTAGTTTGCTGTCCATCTATATGACTTTCGTATGCCTACGTTTCACGAATCCAAAGATACGGAATTAGAGGTTAGAAGCGGACGATGAGCGAGGCGTCGTATTGGCGTCCCGTCAGGTAGTTTGGCACGGCGTATTGGTTGCGGTAAGCGTCCGAGAGCCAGTAGTAAGAGCCGATGTTGGTCATGTCAAAGAGGTTGAAGATATTCACCCCGATCGAGACCTTGCTGAGTGCGTGTAACCAGCGCCACTTACCTGGCTGGGACTCCTCACGATCCCAGAGCGTGTACTGCATACCGATGTCGACACGCTTGTAAGCCGTGCCACGGAAGAGCGGGCGACCAAAGCCCTCGGCAGCGTTGAGCTGAGGTAGTCCTCCCGTCAGCACGCCTCTCAAGCTGAGCGTGATACGTTTGTAGCCAGGGAAGTAGTCCTGGAAGAAGAGCGACAGGTTGTAGTCTGGCACGTGTGGTAGTGGCATCTCGCCATATCCCTCGATGGTCTGCCGGCCACGCATCAGCGAGGCGGTAAACCACGAGTCTACGTCTGGGACAAACTCCCCAAAGAGTTTGACATCTAGCCCTACGATGTAGCCGGTGCCGAGGTTTTGGCCTAGGTAGCGCTGCTTGACATTGTCCACGTAGTAGGGATTGATGCGAAAGAGATGCTTGTAGTAGCCCTCGGCGGTGAGGCGAAACTTGCGATCCGCCACGAGGAAGTTGTAGTCCACACCGACCAAGGCTTGTGCTGACCCTTGCGAACGAACCTGATCGTTGAGCAGTACCGACTGATTGCCCATAGCGTCAGCCTCGATGATGCGGATCTCCTTGTAAAAGGGGCTCTGGTAGTAGAGTCCTCCAGCAGCTCTCACCAAGAGGTCGGACAGCTCCTTCGGTCGCCACGAAGCAACCAGACGAGGAGAGAAGTCTGCCTTCTTATTGAACGACCAGAAGCTTCCCCGCACGCCAGCCGTCAGATGATAGCTCCCTGAGGACGTCTGCCACTGCATCTCATCTTGCAGGTAGAGCGAGGCACGCGCCGAGCGCAGCGAGACGTTGGAGTAGAGATTGCTTTGCATCTTGATCAGCTCGGGATCACGCGGCAGGTTGTAGCCAGCCGAGTCGAGCTTGACCCACTCAGAGATGTAGTCCGCTATTTGCTCGCCTCGTAGCTCCGCACCCCACATGAGGCGATGCGTCTCGCTGAGACGCTGGTTACCACTATAGGCGAGCGCTGCGACTGAGTAGCGGAGCAGGTTGCGAGCATGCTCATGGTTGACACCCGTGGCGAGAAGTTCTTGCTCCTCGCCTCCAGTCGTCGGGTCAGCCTCTTTTTGCAGATAGTAAGCGCCCGTTATGTCATAGCTCTCCCGCTCGTGGCTGTTGTATAGGCTTAGGTCCAGCCTGTGCGCTCCTCGACTGCTGGGGCGCCAGTGTAGCGTCAAGGCTCCAAAGAGGGTGGAGAAGCGATCCCGCTCCTGTCCATCGAAGTAGACGGTAAAGTGCTTCGCATTTTGCAGGGAGCCGACAGTCGTCTCACGCTGCTGCGGACGAAAGCGGTACTGCGTCCAGGAGTAGTAGCCGATGCCCTCGATGCGCCAGCGATCATTAAAGGTGTAGGTCAGATAGGTCTGCGCATCCGCATAGAAAGGGTTGTACTCGCCGCGGGTCTCCATCTTCGAGAGCATCTGCTGCGTGGTACGCGTTCGGATGCCTGTGACATGGGTAAAGCGCCCATGCTTGCCCCCCACGTAGAGACTATTATTCATCAACCCAAGAGAGACAGCGCCCTCCAGCTTCGTGGGACGCTTGTACTGTATGTCTAGGACTGAGGAGAGTCGGTCGCCATAGTGCGCATCGAAGGCTCCAGCCGAAAAGTAAACCCGCTCCACCAGATCGGTATTGACAAAGCTCAAACCCTCTTGCTCTGCAGAGCGCACCAGTAACGGGCGGTACACCTCGATACCATTGACGTAGACAAGGTTCTCATCGAAGCTTCCTCCACGCACATTGTACTGGGTGCTCAGCTCGTTGTGCTGTGTGACCCCTGCATAGGTCGCCACCATCGACTCGATGCTACGTGTCGGCGAAGCCTCCATGGCGAGCGTCTGAGTCGTGATCCGCTCCATACTGGGGGGACGCGCCTCGCCTCGTACCGTCACGGTACTCAAGGCGGTGGCACTCTCTCCCAGCATCGGGTTAAAGTGCATATCTCGTGAGATCCCCTGTGGGTAAACTTGACGCACCGTCTGATAACCGATAGAGCTGTAGGTGACCACCACGCTGTCGGTCGTCGGGGTTAGCTCCAGGCGGTAAGCACCCGTCAAGTCGCTCCAAGTGCCGATGGTCGTACCCTCGACACGCACCGAGGCAAACTCAATCGGCTCACGGTCACGATCTAAGACGTAACCCGTGAGCGCCACACGGTGAGGCATCGCGACTGCCGTCGTGTCGGTCGTCTGACCGTGAAGAGCCAGTGCGCTACCCTGCAGTAGTAGGCAAAGCAGTAGGACGATGTAGTGAAGTGATCTCATCGCTTACAAAGGTAGACAAAAGTCGCAAGCTGTGAGCGATGTTTGTCGTCTGTTGTGTCAAAGCGAAAGTGTAACGATGAAACGTGTAACCCTTTGTAGGGACGCTCGGTCCGAGCGTCCGTCCCCGTTGAATCCACGATGCTGTAACTTTCGTTCTACAACGGACGCCCTCTCGCTAGATACTAGCCGAGCGTCCCTACAGCGGGTTGCACGTCTCATCACTATACGTCAGGTGTGTCCTCTGCATCAAATCGATACGAGTAACCCTTTGTAGGAACGCACGGCTCGTGCGTCCGTTGCGTCCCTACAAAGGGCTATTTATTTATAGGTGTGAGACGAAGCTCGGCTTACTTGACAGGTCGCAAGGCGCGCATCGCGTTGAGCACGGCGAGGACTGTGACGCCTACATCAGCGAAGACCGCCATCCACATGGAGGCTACACCAAGCAACGCAAGGAGTAGTACCAATATCTTAATACCTATGGCAAACCAAGCGTTTTGAAGTGCAATGCTGACCGTGCGACGTGCGATGCGTATGGCGGTAGCGATCTTGAGCGGGTTGTCGTCCATGATGACCACGTCGGCCGCCTCTATGGCAGCGTCAGAGCCTAGTCCACCCATAGCGATACCCACATCGGCACGCGCTAAGACAGGCGCATCGTTGATACCATCGCCTACGAAGAGGACGGTGCCGTGAGCTGGCTGCTCGAGGATCGTCTCGAGACGTGTCAGCTTGTCCGCAGGGAGCAGATCCGCATAGTACTCGGTGATGCCCACCTGCTGTGCCACCTCACGAGCTGCATCCTCGTGGTCTCCCGTGAGCATAACTAGCTGGTGGATGCCTAGGCGGCTCAGCTCTTCGATTGTTTGTTTAGACTCCTCCTTGATGGTGTCCGAGACGACAATATGTCCCGCATAGGTGCCGTCGATGGCGGCGTGTACGATGGTGCCCGCATGGTCGCACGGTTGCCACTGAGCCCCGATAGACTCCATGAGCGCTACGTTGCCCACGTGAACTTCGGAGCCGTTGACACGCGCCTTGACCCCTCGCCCGGCAAGCTCCTCGACCTCCTCGATAGAGCAGTCGTCCTGTTCGTTGGGGTAAGCGTTACGCAGCGAGGCTGCGATGGGGTGTGTGGAGTGACGCTCCACGTGAGCCACCATGTGCAGCAGGTGATTCGCCTCGCAGTCGGTTGGGTGCACCGCATTGGCGGTAAAAGTGCCTTTCGTCAGGGTGCCTGTTTTGTCAAAAAGGACGGCACGCGCCTTTGCCAAGGCATCCATATAGTTGGCCCCCTTGACCAAGATACCAGCCCGTGAAGCGCCTCCGATGCCCGCAAAGAAGGAGAGCGGGATGGAGATGACCAGAGCGCAGGGGCAGGAGATGACTAGGAAGGTCAGCGCCCTGTAAAGCCAGGTGGCGAAGTGGTCGGCGAAGCTGCCCGTCAGGAGTGGCGGTATGAAGGCAAGCAGGAGTGCTACGATCACCACGACGGGGGTGTAGACACGGGCGAAGCGACGTATGAACGTCTCGCTCCGTGACTTATGATCGGTGGCGTGCTCGACCATCTCGATAATCTTCGAGGCGGTGGAGTCGCCCGCTGTCTTGGCAACACGGACGGTGAGTAGACCCGAGAGGTTGACACAGCCAGACATGACCTCGTCCTCGATGGTGACGCTGCGCGGTACGCTCTCGCCCGTGAGTGCGACCGTATTGAGTGCTGAGGAGCCCTCGATAATGAATCCGTCCAGTGGAACCCGTTCGCCAGGCTTGATGATGATGGTCTCGCCCACGGTTACCTCCTCTGGGGCGACCGTCTGCTCCACTCCGTCACGCAGCACGTTTGCCGTGTCGGGACGTATCTCGAGGAGGTGGGAGACGGCACGACGGCTCTTGCCTTCGGCGTATCCCTCGAAGAGTTCGCCCACCTGGAAGAAGAGCATCACAAAGACCGCCTCGGGGAACTGCGCCTCGGCTCCTGGCAAGAAGCCTATGCAGAGCGCCCCGATGGTGGCGATGCTCATAAGGAAGTGCTCGTCAAAAAGTTCGCCATGCGCCACCCCCTCGACCGCCTCGCCGAGCACGTCGTACCCTATAATAAGGTATGGCACGAGGTAGACCAAGAGGAGCTGCCACATCGGGAGAGCGCAGGTGCGCTCCACGATATAGGCCCCGATGAGTAGCAGGGCTGTGAGTATGATACGTATTAGTTTCTTCTTCATAAGATATAGATGTACTGTTACGGAGACAAAGGTAGAGCTATCTGCGTGCAACTCCGTTGCAAAAGTACCCCCTCCCACAACCCTGCCCCTCCTAACCTCTAATCCCTACGTGGATATTTCGAAATCCCCACGTGGAAAATAAAAAATATCCACGTGAGCAAGAAAAAATTCTTCGGAGGAATCAAATGAAACTTCGGAGGAATCAAACGATACTTCGGAGGAATCAAATGATACTTTGGAAGAAATGATTCGCGTCCACGTGGAGAATAAAAAATAGCCATGTGGGGATTTGACATTTCTCACGTGGCTATCGTCTGAAAACTATTTGAGACTGTTGCAAAAGTCAACAGTCTCACAATCTTGCTTGCAAGATTGTCTAGACTTTGCAGAAAGGATGAAGCGCAAGGCGCTGAGGGTGAGGTCTGAAGGGAGCATACCTCCGTATGTGACCGAAGCCGAATCCCGAAAGCAACACAGCGATTCGCCTTTATACAATAGTCTCAAAATGAACGTAGGGACATACAGCGCAATGCCGTACGTCCCTACGTTATTCGTTAGCGAGTTAGCCTCTCGCTCTAGGCGACAGAGGCTCGCAGGTGTGACTGACTACTCAATCGTGATGTCATCGATGAGGAGGTCATAGACGCCACCCTTACCGCCCTTGAAGGCAATGAGGTTGCCACTCGTAGCAAGAGACTTGCCAGTGATATCCAGCGTTACCTTAACCCAGTCGGTAGCATTGACACTACCAGCGTAGTCGTTTTGATTTTTAGCCTCATGAGAAGCATCTTGGATAGTAACGTCAGCGTTGTTAATGTTGCCAAGGTTGTAAGCGTAGTAGCCTTGCTGCGTTAGCCCTGATACCGTATTATCTGCTGGGTATAGGTTGATAGAGATACCCTTGCCAGTGGCTGTACCCTTGACGTAGAAGGTAATCTTGGACTTGCCCGTAAACTCCTTGCCACTCTTGTTCTCTACTGTGAAGAAGTAACCATTTTTAGCCATTGTGCCACTTACCTTGAGGGCATTGCCCGTGCGACCTGCACCTGTAGCCTCTGAGCAATAGGTGCCTACACCGTATTTGTTTAGCGTACCCGTGAAGGCTGCGAAGTCCTCGAAGTTAGCACCGGGGAAGAGTAGCTCACCTGTTGTGGGCTGTGGCTCTGGGTCTGGATCTGGAGTGGGCTCTGTACCGCCATTGTCATCAGGAGTAACGACGATAGGGTCCTCATCTACGACGTCCCAGTCAGAGATCTGACCATTGATCTCGTCTACCGTGAGCGCACCAGATGCGAGGGTAACGTTGAACTTGTGGTTCTTGCCAGACTGGAGAGCGAGGCTTGGGAAGGTGTAGCTGTAGCTCTTGCCGTCGCTGAGCGTGATGACTAGCTTAGCATTAGCATTGGTAGCGGGGATAACAATCGTTGGAGCGAAGGTGCCACCAGCGAGCTGGAGCTTTTGCGTAGCCGTTGTCGTACCGTTGGTAAGCGTACCATCAGCGATCTTCATCGAGCTGGTGGTGACGATGCCCTCTAGCTGTGCTGAGGTGATAGTCGTACCAGCAGGTAGACCAGCCATGGTGAAGCTCACGAGAGCTAGCTTATGCTTGAACTGTAGTACGTGGTTAGCTCCCGTAGCGTCCTTGGCAGTCTTGATGCCCGTTAGGTTGTTGGAGTAGAGGACGTCGGTCTGATCGTTGGTCAGGTCGATAGCTAGATCGGTCGTAGCGCTAGCGCTGTAAGGATAGTAGCTGACGAAGTTGACCGTTTGCCCATCGGCAAAGGTGAGCCCAGTAGCAGCAGGTGTAAAGGTAGCGGTAGCGCCTCCTGCGGTAGTCTTGTACTCTACGTTGGTAGCGGTAGCGTCACCAGTCATAGAGATACCGATGGCATCGTTTGCCTCGAAGGCGTTGTTTGCCATACGGAGGTTGAGCGTTGGGATGTTTGAGCCAAACTGCATAGCCTCTGACTTAGGCTTACAGTTGGGAGCGTTGTTGCACGCTGTGAGAGCGAGTAGTGCGAGTGCACCGAAAAGTAGTTTCTTCATATCTCGTTGTATTTAGGTATTTGTTGATTGATTGTTATTTCACAGTAAGATTTTCGACTTGATAAGTCGTGGTGTGCAGGGGTTCCTGCGAAGCTTCATAGAGGAGTGCTATGTAGCCCGCCTCGGCAGAAGCTGTAATGGTGTAGCTCTTCTTGTAGTGCTGGTTACCATAGCCACTAGGAGAGGTCGTGTCGTTGATGACCTCTAGGGTCTTGACGAGTGCGCCATCCTTGTCTAGCTGCTGGACAGAGAGGGTAGCTCCATTGGTGTGCCCAGAGCTGTAAGTTAGCTCTACCGTATGGCTAGAGCCAGCGGTCATCCGCAGACGTGGCGTGACGAGGACACATTTGTTTACTGGATCGGCAGACTTAAAGGCACTGGCCTGAGCATAGTGTACATCGCCGAAAGAGCGCTTCTGGAAGTCACGCGTACCGACGAGCGCTTTGTTGAGCCAGCCTGGGAGTGCAAAGGGATCGTAGTCCTTACCACCCTTGGCGAAGTCATCTTGGAGCGGTAGTGCACGAGCCGTCTGTGTGAGGTTGACATCGTAGAGATTCTCTCCAGCAGGCTTGGGGTCTGGCTTGGGTGTTTCGGTCGGTGTGACTACAATATTGGAGATCGTCCCATCATCTTCCCAATCTATGATCTGACCATTGAGTAGGTCTATAGAGATATCTCCTTGCTGCCCGTCGAGGGTGATGTTATAGTAGTAGATCTTGTTGCTGACGATGTCTAGCTGCTTGATCGGCTTGGTGTAGGTACGTCCATTGCTGAGCGTGAGCTGTAGCTGAGTGTTCACAATCTCCTTGGGGAGGATGAGAGACGAAGCCGAGCGCTGGTCTGTACCAACCGTGAGCGGGAGCGCCTCCTTAGAACTGTACGGTGTGCGTAGCTCGCCCGTGAGGACATCAAAATCGCCCTCGACGACCATACCTTGCAGCTCCATCGACCGTAGCGTCACGCCTGCGGGAAGTCCCTGCATGGTGAAGACGATGCGTGAGAGAACATGTCCGAAGAGGAGCGTGTACTCCTTCTTGTCGACACGTGGCGCCACCTCACGGTGATGAGCCCAGAGGAGATCGACGGGCTCCTTGACAATGTCTAGGTGTATCAACCCCTTCTGAACGGATGTGCGATAGGGAGCATAAGCGTAGAAGTCTAGCTCTCTAACGGTGCTAGGGTAGATGCGATCAGACGTTGTCGTAGGGTGGAAGATGGCTATCTGTCCCCCAGGGATGGCGTGATAGTGTAGGTTATTGCGCTCCTCAGCTCCACGAGCGTAGACACCGATCTGATCGCTCACGTCAAAGCGCCCGTCCGTGGCGCGCACCTCCTTGTCGCTCAGACGAATGTTGCTCTTGAAGACTATGTAGTCCTTAGCCTGCGAGCCTTCTTCATCGGGGCAATTGGTACAGCGAGACTGCTCCTTAGTACAAGAGGCAGCAAGGAGTAGTGTCGTGAGTAGTATGGATATTGTTGTAAGTAACTTATTCATAGTAGTAGATGACCTGCAGATTAGTCATTGAGTACGTTGACATCATTGAGTCTAGGGAAGAAGTCAAAGCCAGTCTTCGCCTCCATCTCACTGAGCGTCTTCTTGTAGTTGTCATATCCGCCTGAATATCCCTCGTGCGGTATGCACCACGCCTTGGAGTGCCAGCGCTCCTGCTTATCTCGCCATACGACCACCTTGTAGAAGTAGTCAGGTATGGGACAAGCCATGCCATCTCTATCATGAGCATACTGATAGTTCGTATTGTCAAAGCCTACGCCTGTCACTACATAGAGCGTGTCGACACCGCCAGCAAGCGTGCGAACATGTGTCTCTAGCTGTTGCCAAATGCCACCATTATGGGGTTGCCTTTGGGGTACCATATTGGAATAGTAGAACGTGCTGGCGTTATCCGCCCGAGAGGAGAGTCGATCCCCACTAGGGATTTGGTGCCCTCGAGAGTAGCCGTCATAAGACTTCGTCAGGTTTGGTTGATACGCTCTTGAGATCATAGGATCATAACCCCAATCATTAGTGCGATCAACCTTTTTATCCATTACATCCTTGTAGAGTGGATAAGCGACATAGTGAGCTAGGTGCAGCTGTGTATTATATAGGAGGACGTAATTACGTGCCGAGTGGTTGCTCGGAAGCATGTGCTGCACCTCCATAGTATTGGGGAGCGCCGTCTTGGCGGGTAGCTCTAAGTATCGACCAACCTCTGCGACTTTGCCCGTGCCGGTATCCTTGAGTGTGATGGTGTGGGTGCGCTGCTGTCCCATAACGAGGCTTTGCCCCTCACGTAGTGGCCAGGTGTAGGTACGTCCGTTGGGCAGGGTGAAGAGGACCTTCATCTCGCTCGTGGTCGTCTTGATAGGTAGTATCAGCGCAGTGGCCGTAGCAGTAGCACCCAACACGGTGACTGGCACGGAGATCTCGGCCGTAGAGCTGGCATCGACCTGCCACTGACGACTATAAAGGTCCAGCGAACCCGTCGTCGGCATACCGACAATGCGCACCGTGACACCCTCCAGGGAGCCGCCATCCTCACTGCGCATCTCGAAGCGGAGCGAAGCGAGTGCCTGACGGAAAGCTAGCTGCTTCGCATCATCAGGCGCAATGGCGGAGAGATTGTCCGAGATGAGCAGAGGCTTGAGCGTAGCTTGATCGGCAACGCTGTAAGCGATCTTGCTCCCCTGCGTCTGAGCATTGTAGGGGTAGTAAGCGAGGATATCATACTTCATCGATGAATCCCAAGCTACCTTCTGCTGCTCGTCGACTGGCTGGAAGGTAGCGATGCCCCCACCACGGATAGTCTTGAAGTGCAGGTTGCTATGCTGTAGTTGCTCAGCCGACCAAGTGGTATTCTGCGCCGTGCGACGTACGTAGATACCTATCTGATCGCCAGCCTCCCATGCGGTGCCAGCGACGCGCAGGTCGTAGTCCTGCTGTGAGGCTAAGAAAGTCTGATTGGTCTCGCTCTGAGGCTGCTCCGCTTCCCCCTGCCTACCGCTTGGCTGGCAAGCAGCTGTCAGCAGCAAGCTCCAAGAGGTTACTAAGAGCGCAAAGAGTAGACGATATGTCCTATTTACCATAGATTAGTTTGATGTCAAATTAACTGGAATGTATGATACCGTAGCAACTAGCGGAGGTCGCTATGAGCCTACCAAGAGACAATGCAAAAGTACTCCCACAAAGTCACTCTATCGTTGCTGCGATGTTACAAAGCTACTAAAAAATAATCTGTCCACCAATGGAATTCAATTTTTCTTCCAAAGGTGAGGCTTCATAATGTATGAAACTAACTCAAGCCTCCCCTTACGAAATACACTCCTTGCCGTTGGCTAGGTAATTCCCGCTATGAGAGCTTACTTCAGGCTTTCACCCATTAGACAATGCGCATGCTGGGCATACGAAAATAAGCTCCGTCGCAAGTTAACTTGCGACGGAGCTTCTCATGTTTTGGAGTGTTTTTGTTTGGCTACCTTCGGTCGGTGCGACGGAGTTGATTGCGCTTGATATACTTCCTAGCAAACTCTCGCTGTACCTGCTGGTAGTTGACCAGCTTGCGTGCGGGGATCTGCTTGCGTAGCTCTGTCATAGTCTCTTCGTCTATCACTGCTAGCTGAGACTTGAGTTGCTGCTCGCGCTCGAGGCACTTGGCTGCTTGCGCCTCAGATAGGGACTCGCTCCTCGTCTCCTCGTACTGCTTGCGTAGCTCGCGCCATAAGGGTATGCGCTTCTTATCAGCTGTGCGCAAGGTCCGGTCCAAATAGGTAGCCTCGTCAACTGTAAGGCCTAGTTCCTGAGAGAAGAACTCCTTGCGTAGCTTGACCAGCTCCTCTCTGCTACAGTTGTCTGTCTCACTGCGGAACTGCTGAGCTACAACTACGTTAGGCAAGAGTAGCAAAGGGAGCGCTACCAGTAGAAAATGAAAAAGCTTGCGTCGTCTCATCATATCATCGTGTCCGTGCGTTGTGATCATTTATATCTCATCACTCATCTCGTCCTCAGAGAGTGCTCCCAAAGTCTCCCCTATAGCGTAGTCATCGGTGAGAATATCTACACATGTCTCGTATAGGTAATCCGCAAACTCGGCATCTGTCAGAGGTGTGACGCTGAGATCATATACAGAGCTGGCTACTTCATCGCTAGCTGTAAGAGGCTTCTGGGTAGTTCCTTGCCATACGCCCCAGAGAGCTACTACAGCAATCAGTGCTGCAGCGACAGCGGTCCATGGACGTAACCTTACCCAGAGCTTAGCCCTACGATGCGCACTAGGCGCCACCACAGCGTCTGTCGCAGGTGCCTGCTCATCGAGCGGTATCTGCGATAGAATGCGAGGGGATAGGTCATCAAAGTACCCCTCAGGAACATGGTAATGCCCCAACCGCTCCGAGAGCGAGGGTATCTGACGGGTCAAGTCTTCTGAAGGTGTAGGCATAAGAGGTGATTAAATAGAGTCTAGTACGACCTCGCAGGGAGGTCTCTTCTTACACTTCATTGGATGCCAATAGACTTGGTAAGTTTAATTCAGATTGGAGATGTACTGCTGAATCTTCTTGACAGCGTGATGATAAGATGCCTTGAGTGCTCCCTCAGAGGTGTCCGTGATGGTCGCAATATCTCGGTAAGGCATCTCATCGAAGTAGCGCATCTCAAAGACCTGTCGCTGCTTTGGCGGGAGCTTATCGAGTGCTTGCTGTAAGATCAGCTCTCCCTTGTCTCCGTCGAAGTAGGGATCGGCAACGGCACTCTCTAGGAGATAGCTAGTATCTTCATTGACAGCGTACTCGTTGTCCGTGATACGCTTTTTCTTTTTGTTGTAGTTGATCGCCTCAAAGAGGGCAATGCGATAGATCCAGGTGTAGAATTTCGCCTCTCCTCTGAAGGAACCAAGGTTTTGCCACGCCTTCAGAAAGGTCTCCTGTAGCACGTCATCCGCATCGTCATGCTGCCGTACGATACGACGGATCAACCAGTAGAGCTTCTCCTGATACATCCGCACAGCCTCTGTAAAAGCGGCAGCGCGGGTCTTGGAACTCATAATCTGCTCTTGCAGTTCATCTTCGGTCATGCTAAGTGGACACTATGAGGGTGTGTAGCTATGGCTGGGAGGAGGTTTCTACTGTCGTGCTGCCGCACCTTTGACTAGGTATACATATACGGGGAAGTGATCTGAGTAGCCTCCTTGCCACTGCCCTCCGACGAAGGTGCGTAGCGTGTACCCCTTGTACTGACCACTCTGCTGGATCATAAAGGGCTGTTTGAAGATAAACGCCATATCAGTAGTCTCCGGATCGCGGTATAGCTGCCACGTGGTCGGATTGCTGCCGATGAGCTCACCATTGACCACTATGATGTCAAAGAGGTTCCACACGTCACGGTAAGCGAGTGTTCCCATACCTTTATTATATAGTTGCAGCATCGGGGTGTAGTAGTCCGCAAGCTTTGTTTGGTCAGGATGGTTCTGCACGCCGAGACCGTCACGTACGCTAGGGCTGATGGGGTCATCATTGAAGTCTCCCATCATGATCACTTTGCTCCCTGGGAAGAGTGTATAGAGTGAATCAGCAACGCTGCGCATCGTCTTTGCGGCTGCCATACGACGATGCAGAGAGACAGCCTCCCCCCCACTACGTGAGGGCCAGTGTCCCACGAGAACATGTACGATCTCGCCATCAATGAGTCCCGAGGCGTAAACTACATCTCTTGTTTTGATCCATGGCTCGTTAGGTATCTCTACTGCTCTAGCTCCTGATGCAAAGATCTTATAAACCTCTGGTTGGTAAAGTATAGCGCAGTCTATACCTCGTAGATCTGGTGAGTCGTAGTGGACGATGTCATAGTGTTTGTTTCGGAGTGAATCTTGGGCGATTAGATCCTCGAGGACGCCTCTGTTCTCTATCTCAGCGACTCCGATGATGGCGGGCCCGTCACCTCCGATGAGAGAGATGACGTGAGACATATTACGGAGCTTGTGCTGGTAGCGCTCGGGTGTCCAGCGATTGGCTCCATTGGGGAGAAACTCCTCGTCATTGTTCTCCTGATCGATGGTGTCAAAGAGATTCTCCAAGTTATAGAATGCGACCGTCACCCGCTGTGGTGTGGTGCTCTGCTGTGCAGATATAATTCCAAAGGAGAGAGCTAGCAGTGCGACCAACCAGCCCCATCTACTATATTGTGTGCTATGTGTCATAAGTTAATCGTTCAAGTTCAAGTGTTAGACTATGCTTTCACAAAAGTACTGATAAATGTCGGATTACCCAAGGTCTCACCTATAAAGCTTTCGTTAAGGCCGTTGTCCAGGGGCTGTCTCACAGGGAGCATCACGTCGCAATGCCAATCGATAAGCATAAAAAAGACCTCGCAATATTAATATTGCGAGGTCTCGAATTGTTATTGAAGTGGTGCCACCAGGAATCGAACCGGGGACACAAGGATTTTCAGTCCTTTGCTCTACCAACTGAGCTATGGCACCGTCTTTTCTGCGTTTTGGTGATGCAAAGGTACGACAACTTTTTGAATTGACCAAATGCTGGTGCAATCGAGGTTATTTTGTATCTTTGCGAGTAGTAACATAGCACAAATAGCATGGTGGACTTGACATCACACTACGGAGGTATCGCCCTCCGCAATCCAATCATAGCTGGTAGCTCTGGCCTCACGGCCTCACTCCAGCAAGTTACGGCAATAGCACAGGCTGGTGCTGGCGCTGTCATTCTTAAGTCTCTCTTTGAGGAGCAGATAGAGGCGACGGCACTGCAAGCGCAGGCAGAGGTGGAGACCTCTTATCCTGAAGGTCTCGACTATATGCTGCACTACACACGCCAGCATGAGGTCGAGAAGTACCTAGACCTCATTCGTGAGGCTAAGGGTGCGGTCGACATCCCTGTTATCGCAAGCATTAACTGTTACCGAGGAGGTGAGTGGCAGTCTTTTGCCAAGAGCATACAGGAGGCGGGTGCAGATGCCCTCGAGCTCAACGTGATGCGCATCGAGACAGATCCGGCACAGCGTGGTAGTGATCTAGAGAAGGAGCTGGTAGATCTAGCTATCTCGATCACTCGTACGGTGCAGATACCTGTCGTCTTCAAGATCTCAGATCGCTTTACCAATATCCTTTACCTAGCCCAGGAGCTAGTCAAGAGTGGAGTCAAGGGCTTAACCTGCTTTAATAAGAGCTGGCAGACTGATATTAATATAGATACCCTAGAGATCGTCCAGGGGCCTGTAGTATCAACGGGACAGGAACTATACAACACGCTGAAGTACACAGGTCTCCTCTCGGGCAAGCTACCGCAGCTCGCTGTCTCCGCCTCGGGCGGTGTGATGGACTACGCCGGCATCGTTAAGAGCCTCCTCGTCGGAGCAAGCTCCGTTCAGGTTGCATCCGCACTATATCAGCATGGCGTACCCCATTTGACGAAGATGCTGGAGGAGTTCACACAGTGGATGACTCAGCACGGATACCGCTCCATAGAAGAGTTTAGAGGTAATCTCAACGCCTCTAAGCAGTCAGATCAGGAGCTCTATATGCGCTCGCAGTTTATGCGTTATTTCAGCAGTAAGGCGTAGCCAAAACTTAGACAGACATACAAACAGCATACATACTTACTAATCCAAAGATTACATAAACTATGAACAGACTAACTATCACAGCAGGAATCGTAGCCGCTGCTTTATCCCTATCTAGTTGTGGGGATATGAATCAAACGCTACTCGGTGCTGGTGCTGGCACAGCTGTAGGCGCAGGCCTCGGAGCTGGTATCGGTAAGGTCGCAGGCAATACGGGTGCTGGAGCAGCTATCGGAGCCGTCGTAGGCGGTGCTGCAGGGGCTCTCATCGGCAACCGTATGGAGAAGCAAAAGAAGGAGCTCGAGCAGCAACTACCTGAGGGTACGCAGGTCGAGACCGTCAATGAGGGACAGGCTATCAAGGTTGTCTTCGACAGCGGTCTACTCTTCAACACGAATTCTAGCACGCTAAGCTCTTCTTCACGGAATGATCTGCGCAAGTTTGCAGACAACCTAAACAAGAACGATGATACCGTCCTAGAGATCATCGGTCACACCGACAGCTCGGGCAATGATCGCATCAACGATCCGCTCTCACTGAACCGCGCTAAGAGCGTCCGTGACTTCCTTGAGGGACAGGGAGTCTCTTCTGTACGTATGAAGTACGAGGGTCGCGGTAGCCATGAGCCTGTTGATACGAACGCAACGGCTGAGGGTAAGCGCAAGAATCGTCGTGTAGAGGTCTTCATCCTACCTAGCCAAAAGATGATCGAAGAGGCTAAGGCTGGTACGCTGAAGTAGTCTCCCCCCTCAAACGCATCACGCACTGCATGAGTCAGAGCGTGGTGCGTTTCTTTTTTTATTCTCTCAGTATCATTCACAGCAAGAGCTATATGCCTCACTTCCTACAACTAATCTCTACGACCCTCCTGCTCACCTTGGCTTTGCTCTCATGCAGCGCTACCGCTGGGCAACGCTCACAGGCACCTTCGCCTGTAGAGGTTTCCTTTGAGGTTGTCGACACGACTCGCCTGAGCGAGGGTGCAACCGCTGAACCCTATCCGATGGTAGAGATTCCAGCGAACATACAGGAGCCACTACAGCGGGCAAAGTATGCGCTAGAGCACTTCTTCGATCGCTGGCCAGCAGAGACGATGGATCAGCTCGTTGATCCCGTAGCTATGGAGCAAGGCTTGGTAGACTACCTCTCTATCTATGGTAGTATGCCAGCGGGAAGTGTCACTCAGAAGGATCTATTGCGTCCGCTGAAGCTGATGCGTGGCAAAGCCCTGAGTGAGGCGCTACGTCTCTACACCAAATATCTCTACGAGAGCGGATCTCCGCTAAAGAATCATACGCTCTATATCCAAGCATTGCAGTGGGCGACCACGTCCCCACAGGTGGAGTATGTGGATCAAGTGATCTACAAAGACATGCTGTCACTGGTGTTGCAAAATCAAGTCGGTACGCCAGCCTCAGACTTCTCCATAACCTTAGCACGACCAGCTGCGGAGGGTTACACCTTTACCGACACGACGCTCTACGCACTACGTGACAAGCCCAAGGTGGTCATCTTCTACACCCCAGGCTGTGATCGCTGTACGCATCTGCTAGAGGAAGTGTCTCACGATCAAATACTACAGCGTGCTTATCAAACTGGCAAGGTAGATATACTCTACGTCTCGCTCGTCTATGAACGCGGCGAATGGGAGAAAGGACTCTCGGATCTACCATCCTTTGGCACACCTGCCTTCAACGCTGATCTGCGTCTTCTCGAAGAGTCGCTCTATGACCTAGCCGTCACGCCTGTCATCTATGTCATCTCGTCGGATGGCATCGTGCTGCAACGGGATGCTTCGCTCGCTGAGATCAGGCACTACGTCTCTACACTTTAACCTATTACTCTATGAAGGGTATCATACTAGCCGGCGGTACAGGTAGCAGACTCTACCCACTGACCAAGTCTGTCAGCAAGCAACTACTGCCTGTCTACGACAAGCCGATGATCTACTACCCGCTCTCTACGCTCATGCTAGCAGGCATTCGCGAGATCCTGATCATTAGCACACCACAAGATCTGCCGAGCTTCGAACGACTCCTAGGCGATGGCTCTGCTTATGGTCTCGAGCTAACATACGCCGAGCAACCGCGCCCCGAGGGATTGGCGCAAGCCTTCATCATAGGACGGGAGTTCATCGGCTCGGACGATGTCTGTATGGTACTCGGCGACAACCTCTTTCACGGAGCTAGCTTTGCGGCACAGCTGGCAGCCGCTCGCGATAACGTCACCCAGCATCGCCTCGCTACCATCTTCGGCTATCCCGTCTCGGACCCGACACGCTATGGAGTCGTTTGCCTAGATGCCAATGGCAAACCTACAGACATAGAGGAGAAGCCTAAGCACCCCAAAAGCAATCTAGCAGTCGTGGGTCTCTACTTCTATCCGAATGATGTAGTCCAAGTGGCGCAAAACATCACCCCCTCGGAGCGCGGGGAGCTAGAGATCACAGCGGTCAACGACTACTACCTACAGCAACAACAACTCTCCGTCATCTCCCTCGGACGTGGCTTCGCATGGCTCGATACGGGCACCCATGAGGCGCTCATGGAGGCGACCAACTATGTTAGCGTCATACAGAAGCGTCAGGGACTGGTGATTGCGTGCCTTGAGGAGATCGCCTTACGTCAGGGCTGGATCACGATGGATCAGCTGCAAGAGGCCGCCGATCAGCAGCGAGGCAGCACCTACGGTCAGTACCTCGCCAGTATCAAAGCGTAGCCGAATAGACTGTCATAGAAATGCAAACTGTCAGCACGCACGAAGCTTCGTAGCGTGCTGATTTCGTTATATATACGAGTTCCAAAAGTAGTTCCACCTTTGGAACTTTTTAGTTCCAAGGCGGGAACTTTCGAGTTCCAAGGGAGGAACTTTCGAGTTCCAGGGCAGGAACTTTTCAGTTCCAGCGGAGGAACTTTTTAGTTCCTCCGTTGGAAACTAGCGATTTGTCTTAGGATGCCTTCGTTTTTCGTATCTTTGACCCGTCAACTAGACTACACGCCTAACAACTATGATGGACTCTATCAAGCAAATCTACAAGATCGGTCACGGACCGAGCAGTAGTCACACTATAGCTCCTATGCGAGCCTCTGAGATGTTTCTGACGCAGATCAAGGAGCTCCCCGTGGATCGTATTGAGGTGACCCTCTACGGTAGCCTCGCAGCTACGGGCAAGGGGCACATGACCGACCAAGCCATACTCTCCGTTCTCAATCACGTCTACCCAACAAGCATACTTTGGGAGCCTCGTGTGGAGCTCACTTTCCACCCCAATGGGATGAAGTTTGCCGCCTTTGATAAGGAGGGCGAGGAACTCAAAGAGTTCAAAGTCTATAGCATCGGTGGCGGAACACTTGCCAATGAGACCTTCAACGAGCAGGTCACCACGCCTGTCTACGAACTCTCCACGATGGCTGACATTATGGAGTATCTAGACAAGCGCGGGCTCTCTTACTGGGAGTACGTGGAGCGTTGCGAGGGTCCCGACATCTGGGACTACCTCGCTGAGGTATGGGAGGTGATGAAGCAGAGTGTGCAGGAAGGCTTGGCTGCCGAGGGGGTTCTGCCTGGAGGTCTGCGCCTGCGTCGCAAAGCGGCCGACACGCTGGTCAAGTCTCTGAGCTACAAGGATAGCGTCCGGACTCGTGGCATGGTCTACTCATACGCTCTGGCTGTCAGTGAGCAAAACGCTGCTGGCGGACGTGTCGTCACGGCTCCTACTTGTGGCTCTTGCGGTGTGATGCCAGCGGTACTCCTTTACCTACAGGAGACACGTAGCTTCCGTGATGAGCGCATCCTACGTGCCTTAGCTACGGCTGGACTTTTTGCCAATGTGGTGCGTACCAACGCCTCTATCAGTGGCGCTGAGGTGGGCTGTCAGGGCGAGGTTGGTGTCGCTTGCGCGATGGCTGCTGCGGCGGCTAGCCAGCTCTTCGGCGGTACGCTGCACCAGATTGAGTATGCGGCCGAGATGGGCTTGGAGCATCACCTTGGACTTACCTGCGATCCTGTCTGCGGACTGGTACAGATCCCCTGTATCGAGCGCAATGCCTTTGCGGCTAGCCGTGCGCTGGATGCGAATACTTATGCCAACTTTACCGATGGTCGTCACCGTGTGAGCTTTGACCAGGTAGTCGCAGCGATGCACCAGACGGGCAAGGATCTGCCGAGCCTTTACAAAGAGACGGCCGAGGGTGGACTAGCCATCCTCCACGAGAAGTATGGTGGCAAGATCCTCATCGAGGACTAAGCCGGCTCACACGCTGATCAGATGAATAAACAGCATCATACAGACCCGCGTACCCGTAGTATCTATCGGGTCACACTGGTCGGAGCCTTGGTCAACGTAGCACTCACGCTCATCAAGCTCGTCGTGGGCTTCTTGGGGCATAGTGCTGCTTTGATCGCTGATGCGGTACACTCGCTCTCGGACTTCTGTACCGATATCGTTGTGACGCTCTTTGTGGGCATCGCAGGCAAGCCGAGAGACACCAAATATCGCTACGGATATGGTAAGTATGAGTCGATAGCTACGCTGATCATAGCCGCCGTACTGATGGGCATCGGCATCTCTATGCTGCTCAAGAGTGGAGAGGCTATCTATCTCTTCTTTGCATCTGGGGTTGTTCCGCAACGACCTTCGCTCTGGGCGGCGATCATAGCTTTTATCTCTGTTCTATCGAAGGAGTGGCTCTTTCGCTACACCAAGGGAGTCGCTGAGCGGGTGCATAGTAACACCGTGCTGGCGAATGCGTGGCACCATCGCACGGACGCTTACTCCTCCATCGCTGTCCTCGTGGGTGTCTTGGGGGCAGCCTTGCTGGGCAATAAGTGGGCGATCCTCGACCAGGTGGCGTGTGCGGGTGTCAGTCTCTTCATCGTCTGGGCGGGTGTACAGCTTATCTCGACCCCTTGGCGTGAACTGACCGAGCATAGTCTCTCCGAGGAGGAGCAGCAGACGATCCTAGAGATCATCGAGGCTGAGTACCCGGGGCATCATCCGCACAATCTCAATACTCGTAGCTTAGGCTCTGCCATCGCTATCGAGGTGGACATCTACCTGCCTGACGAGACGCCTGTCATCCTCGCTCACGAGCGAGCTACCCACATAGAGAACAAGCTCAAGGAGCACTACGGCGAGCGCACTCACATAATAGTCCATGTGGAGCCGATAGCTATGATGAATACAGATCACGAATAGCCAAAAGGCTCCAACGAAAAGTCAATCCTCCCTTCTTATGAAAGCAACCATTCGGATCGTTAATGCACACTTCTACTCCTATATAGGGGCTCTCCCTGAGGAGCAAGTGCTGGGCAATAGATACATCGTCAACCTCACGGCAACTTACGATGCGACCAAGGCAATCCAGAGCGATGATGTCGCTGATGCGGTTAGTTATGCTGATCTCTACGACGTGATAGCGGATAAGATAGGTCACTCGCGGGACAACCTCCTCGAGTATGTCGCTGGGCAGATACTTACGGAGATCCTAGCCAATTACAAGTTGGTCGACAGCTGCGAGATAACGATCCAAAAGGCTATCCCGCCTATCGCTGGCGTCATCGAAGCTGCCAGTGTCACACTCGCTGCTAGCCGTGAAGAGTAACGATTTGTGGGGACGCTCGGCTAGTATCTAGTCGGAGGGCATCCGTTCCCGTTAAAACAACGATGCTGTAACCTTTGATACTTTGATACAACGGACGCACAGACCGTGCGTCCCTACAGCGGGTTACTCGTCTGTACGAGAGCGCTTAGCTACTTCTTTTGATCCTCTAGGCGACTCTGCAGTGCGTACATCTCGTCGCGTAGGCGTGCAGCCTCGACGAAGTTAAGCTCCTTGGCAGCAGCATACATCTGCTTGCGTACCTGCTCGATCAGGTCTGGGAGCTTGTTCTGCGTGAGATACTCAGCGACAGGCGAGGCGACAGCTATCTGATCCTCGACATAAGCTTCGGCTTGTGCCGAGGATTTTGTTGTTACATAGCCCTCCTGCGAGAGCGCATTCGTTCGCTTGCTCACCACCTGCGTCGGGGTGATGTTATGCGCTTCGTTGTAAGCTATCTGCTTAGCACGGCGACGGTTGGTCTCGTCGATGGTCGCCTGCATGCTGTCGGTGATACTATCTGCATAGAAGATAACCAGCCCATGCACATTACGAGCAGCACGTCCCGCCGTCTGCGTAAGCGAGCGGTGCGAGCGGAGGAAGCCCTCCTTGTCCGCATCAAGGATCGCCACGAGCGACACCTCGGGGAAGTCCAAACCCTCACGTAGGAGGTTGACCCCGACCAAGACATCGTAAGCCCCCTCACGCAGGCTGTCCATAATCTGTATACGCTCCAGCGTGTCCACATCGCTGTGTATGTAGGCGCACTTGATGCCCGCTCGTATGAGGTAGTCGCTCAGCTCCTCCGCCATACGCTTCGTTAGGGTCGTGACGAGCGTTCGCTCGTTGCGCTCCGTACGTATGACGATCTCCTCCATCAGGTCGTCCACCTGATGCTCCGTGGGGCGTATCTCGATAGGCGGGTCTAGCAGGCCCGTGGGACGTATCACCTGCTCGACCACCACGCCCTCGCTCATGTTGAGTTCGTAGTCAGCTGGCGTGGCGCTGACGTAGATCACTTGGTTGGTCAGATTGACAAACTCGCTAAACTCCAAGGGTCTATTGTCCAAAGCCGCTGGCAGGCGAAAGCCATACTCCACCAAGGTGGTCTTGCGCGCCTTATCTCCGCCATACATCGCTCGTATCTGCGGTATCGATACGTGGCTCTCATCGATAACTAGTAGGTAGTCATCGGGGAAGTAGTCCATTAGGCAGAAGGGGCGCTCGCCAGGCTTGCGACCATCGAAATAACGCGAGTAGTTTTCAATGCCCGAGCAGTAGCCCACCGCCTTGATCATTTCTAGATCATAAGAGACCCGCTCGTAGAGTCGCTTCGCCTCAAAGAGATGTCCCTCACGCTCCAGCTCTGCCGTGCGGTCGCCTAGATCCTTTTTGATCTCAACGATCGCGCGCTGCGTCTGTTCCTCCGTTGTTACAAAGAGGTTGGCCGGGTAGATGCGTAGGCTATCCAGCGTTCCCTGGCTCTCAGCCGAGACAGGGTCAATGATGGTGATCCGATCGATCTCGTCATCCCATAGCTCGATGCGGTAAGCAACCCCCTCGAAGGTTTCGATGGCGGGAAAGATATCGATCGTATCCCCCTTGACCCGAAAGGAGCCACTCATGAAGTCCGCCTTATTGTTGACATAGTAAGACTCCGCGAGGCGTCGCATCAGCACGTCCCGCTCGATCTGCATGCCCACCTCCAGCTTGATGATCTTATTCTCGAAGTCATTCGGATTGACCATACCGTAGATGCAGGAGACCGAGGCGACCACAATGACGTCGCGACGACCCGAGAGGAGCGAGGCGGTAGCACGTAGTCGCAGCTTGTCCAGCTCCGCATTGATCGCCATGTCCTTCTCTATATAGGTATCTGTATTGATCAGATAAGCCTCTGGCTGGTAATAGTCATAGTAAGAGACAAAGTACTCTACCGCATTGTTGGGGAAGAAAGCCTTAAACTCACTGTACAGCTGCGCCGCCAACGTCTTATTGTGGCTAATGACTAGCGTCGGGCGATCCACCTGCTGAATCACATTGGCGATCGTAAAGGTTTTGCCCGAGCCCGTCACACCGAGGAGCGTCTGATGAGGCAACCCATCAAGCACTCCCTGCGAGAGCTGAGCAATAGCCTCCGGCTGGTCGCCCGTCGGCTTATACTTTGAGGTTAGTTGGAAGGACATCGCACCTACACTCTATTATTGCAGTTAGTTTGGCTGTCCGTGCTTTTGCTTGCTCTCTAGATACTTACTATCGAGTGCCCAGGTCAGCCGAGGCTCAAGTGCGATAGCCTTGCGATACCACACCTCTGCTTGCGTCTGCTCACCAACGCCTACGTAGCACTCAGCAATCTGGATCAGGAGACTCAAGTAAAGCCACGACCCCTTTCTCTTGCCCTGCGAAACCATCGCACGCTCTGCACGAAGTAGGTAGTCGATCGCTCCCCGCTTAGCATCTCCCTTGAAGAAGAGTGGCGCAAAGTACTGCGCATTGCCCCGCTGGATCAGACCGATGGCGTTTTGCTGATCCATCTTGATCGAACGATTCATCAGGCTGATGCACTTATTTCCTACAAGCGGAGCACGTAGCCACGAAATGCCGACACGATAGCTATAGTAAGCTGATAGGTAGGCCGTCATCTCGGCGGTCTTGTAGTCACACTCTAGGAGATAGTCTACATGAGCTTTGTAACGCTTGAGATACTGCTCCGCCTCATTGTTTCTGTCCCGTAGGATGCACCCAGCGATGTATCCATACTCATACTCCACCAGCTCAGCGATACGCGCATAGCTCTTGTTAGGCTCAGCGTGCATACGGTCTACGACCCGCTTCCAACTGTTGAAGTCACGCTTCACATAAGCCTCGTAGACCTGCTGTCTGTCTGCCGTCTGTGCCCAGCTACTTCCCGCTCCCAAGAGGAGCACGAAGAGCAAAAGTCCCAATATCTGTCTCTGTCTCATACGATCTCTGTTTGTCTAATTATCAACGAAAACTATCCCACCGCACGGGATAGCTGGAGAGGACTCCCGAAGAGTCCTTTCGTCTCCTTCATATTCCCAAAGATACAAAACTCCAGCGAAGCCACAACGCCCCACAGCTCTTTGAAACAACAAGCCGTGCGTCCCTACCACGGACTATTCGTCGGAGTGGTGAGTTGACACATTATCGTCAAATGAGTCTTGTAGGATAGTCACGTGAGAAATTTCAAATTCTCACGGAGCTATTTTTTATTTTCCAGTGAGGAACGGGAAAATTCCTCGGACTTATCATTCTATTCCTCCGAAGTTTCATTTGATTCCTCCGAAGTTTTATTTGATTGCTCCGAAGTTTTTTTCTGATTGCTCCGAAGTTTAGCCCCTAAATGTCAAAAAACGATCCTTGATCGAGGGGGAATCACAAGATGAGGTAGATAACAACGGCAACGGGAAGATGCCCCTCGATCGTGTAGCGGACTCTGGAGTCGTAGTCGTAGCGCTTGTCGCCACTGTAGATGCGGTTGCTGTCCCACGTAGCAATGACTCGTGAGTCGTAATCGTAGCGCTTGTCACCGCTGTAGACACGGTTGCCGTCCCACGTAGCGAGGACTCGCGAATCGTAGTCGTAGCGCTTGTCACCGCTGTAGAGACGGGTACCGTCCCATGTGGCGATGACTCGTGAATCGTAGTCGTAGCGCTTGTCACCACTGTAGAGGCGGGTGCCGTCCCACGTGGCGATGACTCGCGAATCGTAGTCATATCGCTTGTCGCCGCTGTAGAGACGGGTGCCGTCCCACGTGGCGATGACTCGTGAGTCGTAATCGTACCGCTTGTCTCCACTGTAGATATAGGTCTGAGCGGAAAGCGTGAAGAGGCTACTAAGGAGTAGCATGATGAGTAAGAACGATCGCTTCATATGGAATGTGCTATGGTGTTGATTTTCTCGATTAGGTTATGGGCAGAGACTCTTTCTTACTATTAATCCTTTACCAGTTCATTGATCTCTGTTGTACCCTCTCCCACCCTCTTGTAAGTTCGATTGATTATTGGCAGGATTAGGATCGCTATAACCCCTACAGCAATAGTCCATAGAGTCTGTACCACATGCACAATCAGGGCAAACTGTCCCGCCTCCGCCTCGCTTACGCCAAAGGCTGTCAGCGATATAATCACCGCATAATGCCACGGGCCGACACCCGCAGGCGTAGGGATGGCGATCATCAGGGTGGAGAGGACAAATGAGGCAAAAGCAACTCGATGACCTAGATCAGCTGTGAAAGCAAAAGCGCCAAATGCTATGTAGAAGAAGTAGTAGTAAAAGAGCCACAAGAGGAGCGTGAGTACGACAAACTGACTCCATGCACGCCATCCTCTCAGTGTCGATGCAGCTTGCAGTACAGAGCGTAGTTTCTCTTTGACACGCTGCATGAAGCTACTCTTTCTGAAGCGATAGAGAACCAGTATGATGACGAGGAGCGAGACTCCTGCGATGATCCAAGCAGTGGTGTAGTCTGACGAAAAGAGACGCCCCAAGCCACCTCCGAGCGAGAGCCCCCGCGCGGCTAAGATCTGAGATATAGAGCCTGGCTGAAACAGCATCATAACAACTAGGAGCGCTAAGACTACGACTGCGTCTGAGAGGCGATCTATCAGAAGCGTGCCGACAGTTGCCGAGAGCGCATAGCCCTCTCGCTGCTTCATCTCAGTGCAGCGCCACACCTCGCCAGCACGCGGTATGACAAAGTTAACGGCATAGCTCCCGATGGTGATCAAGATCGGATTGATGGGACGTGCTGGGGGGGTGTAGAGTGGCCGCATTAAGAGGTGCCAGCGATAGCCTCGAGTGGCGTTGCCTAGGAGTCCCAAAGGCAGGGACAAGAGAAGATACTCGTAGCGCACACCATGCTGCAATAAGCGTAGCGTGTCAGCGAGCTCTAGATGGCGATAGAGGTAAAACAGTATCGCTAGGCCCATGAGGAGTGGCAAGAAGTTCTTCAACCACCATTGCCAAGAGTGTCGTGCTGTCTTCACGCTTCAAAAGTACGAAAAAGAAGTTAGAGGCTAGAGGCTAGAGGCTAGAGGTTAGGGATTAGAGGTTAGATCATTCCGATAGTCCTAACCAAGAGCCAACCGCCACCATAACAGCAAAGGTCACCTAACCCTCATAAAGAGGACTAGGTGACCTTCGTCAAGTTTGGTTGCTTAGGTTATCTCAGATTACGAATGATCTGGAGAAGTTGGTGTTTACTTCTTGATCTCTTCCTTAGCCTGATCAGCTGCCTGCTGAGCCTGGTCAGTAGCGTTCTCTACGGCCTCTGTCGTAGCCTCAGCTGCTGCGTTAGCCTGGTCTACAGCGACCTGAGCTGCATCCTCAGTAGCCTGCTGCATATCCTGAGCTGCTGCATCAAGATTCTCCTGAGCGTTCTCTAGGTTCTGCTCAGCCTGCTGAGCGTCCTGACTTTTGTTCTCCTTGTTGCAAGAAACAAGGCTTAGAGCTGCAACAGCAGCTACGAGTACAAATACCTTCTTCATATTAGCTTTAGTATAAGTGATTAGTAACTGGTGCAAAGGTACACATTATTTTTGAATGTGCAAGGGGCTGACAGTTTTGGTTAAGTCATCAAGCGTGTAATAAGCGTAGGGTATCGCTACATTGTGGCCTGTCGGCTGCACCTGATAAGCGGGAATCTCTGTGGCGCAGTAAGCGAGTGCGACGAACTCGGTGCAGTAAAGCGTGGTCGTATCCCTTAGGTCAAAGTGCGAATCAAATCCCTTGGGATACTGCCCCCCAGGGCGATGTAGTGCTATGTAGGCTCTCATCTTCTGCAATCCTAAGCTGTCTAGTGCGAGAGCTGGATAAATAGCTACCGCTTCTGACTCCATCACGAAGCTGTCTAGCGACTGACAGAAGATACCGTCAGCACCGAGTGAGCTGTCTTGGTAGGCGTGCCATACGACCCAGCGATGGTTCGTAGAGTCGTAGTCGATGATGCCGCAGTGGCTGTAGCGCTGCTCCTCGGAGGCGATCTTGCTAAAGAAGGTCGAGAGCATCCCCTCGCCACGACGCAGTATGAGACTGCCGGGGCTCAGTGTAGTCGTATCAATAGCCACCATCTCCTGCTTACGATGGTGAGCCGTACAAGCGCCTGCGCCAGATAGAGCAAGCCCCAAGAGCAGTAGGAGGAGAGACCTCGCTAGCTCTTGGGGCTTGTGATAGATAGACTTCATCTATAGATTAAGTCTAGAGAGCGTGAGCCTGAGTGGCAGTCGCCTCGGTTACTTCATAGGTATGTCAACGATCTTCCACTCGTTGTCCACTTTAGTGAGGACAACCTTTTGCTTGAGGACACTAGCACTATCAGTAGGCTCTGACGGCTGCTCAGTCGTCTCTACGTAGCAGATGATCGTGTCCTGTCGCTCCTCTGAGCTTGCGACCTTGGATGTTCGCTCTGGATTGCCCTCTTGAGAGAAAGCCTTGACACTGTCAGAGTCAAAGTAGGACATAAGATTGACATACGCCTCAGCCTGCTCCGATGCCGTGTAGGTACGAGCCTTGTCGTAGTCGCCAGCATTGAGAGCCGTGAAGAAGTCCATCGTGACCCGCTCTGCCTTTTTCGTAGGACTGGAGCAAGCAGCAAAAGCTAGCATGCTGATGAGTGCTACGCTGATTAAAGCTAATCTTTTCATAATCTATAAGGTCTAAAAGGTTAGTAGTTCCTATTTCCTTTTACAGTCTAAGAAGCTTACAGTTGCTTCTTAGGCTTGATGTGATCAAGCTTCGAGGGCTGGGTCATATGCTTGGGATCCATCACCTCGTCGAGATCCTTCTTGTCTAGGATATCGTGCTCCAGGACAAGCTCGTAGATACCCTTGCCCGTCTCAAGTGCCTCCTTGGCAATCTTGGTCGAGTTCTTGTAGCCGATGATTGGGTTGAGTGCGGTGACAATCGTGATCGATGCCTCGATCTGCTGACGGCAACGCTCCTCGTTGGGCGTGATGCCTGTGATACAACGCTCGATGAGGGTCGTGATACCACGCATCATCAGGTCAGAGCTCTCGAAGCAGCACTGAGCCATGACCGGCTCCATAGCGTTGAGCTCCATCTGAGCAGCATCGCCAGCCATCAGGACGGTCGTATCGTTACCCATCACCTTGTAGCATACTTGGCTCATCACCTCGGGGATGACGGGGTTCACCTTACCTGGCATGATGGAGGAGCCGGGCTGCATAGCGGGTACGTTGAACTCGCCAATACCAGCTCTAGGACCAGAGGATAGGAGGCGGATATCGTTGCAGATCTTATTGATCTTGACAGCGATGCGGCGTAGTGCGGATGAGTAGCCGATCATCACAGAGGTATCGCTCGTAGCACCGACGAGGTCAGCGCTCAGCTTGACGGGCCAACCGGTGATCTCTGCCAAAGCCTTAACACAAGCCTCTGCATAGCCAGGCTCTGAGGCGATACCCGTACCGATGGCGGTAGCGCCCATATTGACCGTTAGGAACTCCTCGCAAGCGCTCTTGAGCCGTGGTAGCTCATCCTCTAGGATAGAAGCGAAACCATGGAAGGTCTGTCCCAGCGTCATAGGCACAGCGTCCTGTAGCTGCGTACGACCTATCTTTAGGACATGCTTCATCTCCTCAGCCTTAGCACGGAGCGCTGCAGCGAGTTGCTCGACATGCTTGTACACCTCTAGCCCCTTGGGGTATAGTCCTAGGTGGATAGCTGTGGGGTAAGCATCATTGGTGGACTGCGAAGCATTGACACCATCATTGGGAGCAAGGAATTTGTACTCGCCAGGCTTGTGACCCATCTTCTGGAGGGCAATGTTGCAGATTACCTCGTTGGCGGCCATATTGGTCGTCGTGCCGGCACCACCCTGGATCATATCAACCTCAAAAGCATCGTGATGCTTGCCAGCGATCAGCTCCTTGCAGGCGAAGACGATAGCCTCGTACTGCTCATCGGTCAGGATGCCCTCGCTGTGGTTGGCGACAGCAGCACCCCACTTGGTGTAAGCGAGTCCCTTGATGAAGTAAGGGTACTGGCTCAGCTTGAAGTTGCTTATCTGAAAGTTTTCCATACCGCGTAGCGTCTGCACTCCATAGAGTGCGTCTGCTGGTAATTGGCGATCGCCTATCAGGTCGCCTTCCGTTCTCATTTGCTTATTAGCCGTCATGTCTATATAGTTGTATTATCTGTATTTCGCTTTGCAGGATCGTCACAGAGAGTACTTTCATCCCCGAGGGACTCTACTGTCGAGTATGGGGTGCGAGCCTAACTGTACAATCCGTTTGGCAAAGATACCTCTTTATTTTCTTATTGCGAAGCATAGATAAAAGTTTCCTCCGTTGGAACCGAAAAGTTCCTCCGCTGGAACTGAAAAGTTCCTGCCCTGGAACTCGAAAGTTCCTCCCTTGGAACTTTTTAGTTCCAAGAGGGGAACAAGTTTTGGAACTCGTATGCGCAACAGAATCAGCGTGATACGAAACGAGGAGCAAAGCACCTACGTACTCTGCTCCTCGTGGGGGAAAAATCGACAGCGCTACGATGACTACGAGACTAGCTGTAGTCGCGCTGTGCTAGGGAATGTTACTCCTTAGCGATTGGCTGTATGCGGTCTAGCTCGAAGCCATCCGCTAGCGTAGCACCCTTGGTCACCTTGCGGGTGTTGATATCGTACTGGTAGATGGTCGTAGGAGCGCCCTCCACATTGGCACCGATGCTCACCAAGTCACCATTGCGTACGACCAACTGACCGAAGTTGCCATTGCTAAAGGGGATATCCTTGATATGCTCCACCTGCTGCGTCTTGATGTTGCAGCGTAGCCAGTAGTAGATGTAGCGGTTCTTCTTGCTGCTCCATTCGGTATTGCCCTTCTCCTTGAAGTCTGGATCCTGCATGTAGAGGAGCACCTCGTCATCATTGAGCGGGAAGACGGTGATGATCTTACCACGAGGCTGTGCATAGCCGTCGAAGCTCTTGTCAGTCTCCATAGAGCCAGCGTTGACACGGAAGAGGAAGCTGCGCTGCTTCGTACCGCTCTTCTTCTTAGCATTCTCGGGGATATTGCAAGTAGCTGCAGCAAAGTAGAAGTTGCCCTTGGAGTCAAAGAAAGTCTTCTGGCTACGCGTCTCACCAAAAGAGGTAGAGCTTAGGTGCTCGCAGCGTGGATCCTTGTCGATCTTCTTCACCTGCATAGTCGCTGCATCGATGAAAGCGATGTAGATCTCACTACGCTTGGGAGGCTGTGCCATAGAGGTCTTCTTAGACTTCTCCATATAGACGTGTGGGAAGATGAGCATATTGTCAGCTTTGCGGTAGCCTAGCAGACCGCTGGAGTTAAAGAGCTCATCCTCGGCTGGCTTAGGTAGGTCGAGCTTGCCCTCAGCCACGATCGCCATTTTATTGACATCGACCTTGACCCAAGACATCTCCTGCTTGTCACCCACGGAGCTGAGCATGACGAGCGTATTGTCGTCTAGCCAAGCGTGCGAGAAGCGGCGATCCAGAATCTGTGGCATAGGGAACTCCTTGATCGTTTCAATGCCAGTGTTAGACACGCGGAACTTGCCGAAGCGACCCTCACGAGAGACGTTGTAGTAGTAGCCCTTGCGATACACTACATAGGGAGTCAGAGGAGACACTGAGGTCTCTGCCCCTTCACCCTTGATGCTGAAGACTCCCTTGGTCAGATCAGCGACACGTACAATGATGTGCGGGTCAGTGTTAGCGGTAGACTGACCAGTGGCTCCTTCTACAGGTACCCACAGGTCATAGCCTACAGTTATCTCCTTCTGAGCATTGGGCGTATCTGGGTCACACGACGTGAACAAGAGTGTGACGAGGGCGACTACGAGAGCCGCCAGTAAGCGATAAGCTTTAGTCATAATAATCTTTGTTTGGATTGTTAGTATAAGTATATCTTCTAGTTGAGGAATATGCGGAGCTTGCAGTAGAAGGCGCGTCCAGGCTTCTGTAGCATATAGTTGTCGTAGAGCGGACGGTCTAGTAGATTGCTGCTCTGCAGTGATATGGAGTAGCGGTCGTGAGCGAAGCTCCAGGTGACCCCAGCCGAGAGGTCGTAGCTGGTCGGGATAATCGCCTTGGTATCCTTACGACCGAAGGCTGCCCAGGTGAGGTAAAACCAATGGATATAACCTACTCCTGCATTAAAGTGTATAGCACTCGCCTGGATGCCAAACGGCTTGCGCCAGTTAGCTCCTAGGAGCAGATTGCCGTAAAGGAAGGGGTCGTTGGGGATCCGATAGCCATAAGTCGGATTGGGCTTACCGTAAATGTTAGTACGCGTGCGGTCACGCTCATCGGTATAAGTGCCATTGAGCGTGAGGTCCAGGAGGTTGGCGTAGTTATACTTGACCTCCATCTCGCCACCGAGGACGAGCGACGAGCCGACATTGTCGTACTGGCTCTCGACATCACCTAGCACCACACGATGAATGTAGTTGGAGACGTTGCGATAGAAGGCGGTCGCCTCGTAATTGAGGAAGTGCAGGTCGCCCCATTGCGCCTGACCGTAGAGCGTTAAGTTTAGATTGTAAGCTTGCTCGGGATGGAGCTTGAAGTTAGGGTAGATGTTGGCGCCATTACCCATCAGCTCGCGGGCTGTCGGCAGGCGGGTGGCACGCTCGAACGAACCCTTGATCGCCAGCTCGTCAGCGATCGTGTAGCGTAGTCCTAGCCCGTAGCCCACTTGGTTTTTCGTTTGCTGTGCAGGTACCCTATCAGAGCCCGTCAGCCAGTACATATCAGCCTGCTCGATGGCAACGTGGTAGAGGTAGTCCTTGACAAAGGCCATCCCACGCAAGCGACCATTGAGGAGTGTCATTCCATACGAAAGCCCCATGATATGCCTTCCCATACGATCTCTCGAAGCCTCAAAGTTAGGATCGTAAGTGTCGTACCGCTCATTGGCTGTGGCGGTCATCTGATAGTTAAGGTTGAGATTTCCGCCCCAGGGGAGCGCGTAGGCGAGGTTAGCACGGGTCGTCCAGGTCGGGCGCACCGTGTGGCGTATCATACGTGTGCGGCGCATCACCTCGCTATAATGTGTCTCTACGAAGGTACCGTCCCAGCTGTACTTACGATAGGCGGTATCTGTGATCATGATATGGTTACGAGCGAAGGAAGCATCTATCGTAGCAGAAAGCCCTGGGGTGAAGAGATTGCGCTTCGCATAGTGTGCCGAGAAGCTCAAATCGTCACGATCTCGCATCGCCTCACCGATGACTAGTGTCTGGCGAAAGCCGGTCTGTATCTCGCTCGCGCTCTTTGTATAGCCTATCCCGAGCAGTGCAGCGTCTGCCCAAGGCTTCTTGGTCACGCCCAGCTGCAGTCGTCCTAAGAGCGACTGGTAACCATCGTGAAAGCGTCGGAAGTCTCGTCGCTCGTACTCTTGCGTCTCTCCGTTCCACACCTCGACGCCACGCATGATGTAGTCATTCTTCGAATACTGATAGCGTAGCGTAGGGCGCACTGTAAAACCACTCCGCTGCTCCCTATACTGCCCCGCTAAATCTAGGGCAAAGGTGTGAAAGGAGCCTCCCCGTAGCGAACAGTCCAGATAGCTCTCCCCGCGGCTGTTGGTCACGATGTTGACCGCACCACCGAGGGCGTCCATACCGAGCTCAGGCGGCACCACCCCTTTATAAATTTCGACACGATCGATGAGGTTAACCGGCAATGTAGCGAGCGAAGCCCCCTCGCCCATCGAGGAGAGCGGCACACCATTGATAAAGTAGCGCACGGCATGCCCCGACATACCATTGATCGATAGCTCATTGCTAGACCCTACCCCACCAGACTCTCGAAGCCGTACGCCCGAACTCTGAGCGACCAACTCGTTGAGACTACCCATCGAGGCGATTAGCGGCTTGACATCTAGGCTAATCGCTGAGAGCGTCTGCTGCTGCATGATACGTCTATGCGTGGGCGCTACGACGATCACCTCGCCAAGGCTCTTGTAGTCTATCGTGTCACGACGGTGACTGAGCGTATCCCGCTGCGCAGTGAGCGGGAGCACACAGCTAGCTAGTAGCAGGAATAGGTAAAAGTAGCTACGTCTCATCGGCTTACTGAGCTATGGAGTCAGACTTGTGTAGCTTCTCCCCCGTCTCCTCGTAGATAGCTTTTTTGTCCATGATAGAGAGACGGTGATGTGTCATAAAGAAGTCAACCTTTCTTAGGATCATCTCCTGCACCTCTTGCAATTCGCCAAGACCACGCACCACGCTCTCGACCTGATAGCCGAGTGCCTCTAGCTTGGGTTGCCACTCTTGGAGCATATCCTCCTTGGCATGCTCGCCAGCCACTATCATCAGCGGCTGCAGAGAGACTCGCTTAAGCCCTGTAGCACGTAGACGCTCCAAAGCCTCCTCGTAGTAAGGATAGCCCTCCACACAGCCCACGATCACCTGACCATAGCCGTGGTTCTGCAAGTAGTGATCTAGCATCGCATACTGAGCCGTGGCACTGTCGTAAGTGCCGTGCCCTACCCATAGGTAAGCCACCTCAGGATCGAGATGAGCCGTCATGATAGAGACTAGCTCCTTGTAGTCGCTCTCGTAGAAGAGTAGCGGTGTCACCAGCCTAACCTTCTTAAAGAGTTGCTGCTGGTGAGCCACCTCATAGGATAGCGACTCCATCTCTACCCCATCGACGATCGTCGTCGAGACCACCAGCAGATGAGTAAAGCCCTCTTGCGCTAACTTCTTAAGAGCTTCACCAGGCGTGGGAATTTCGACACCTCGCGCTGCCAGACGCTTACGCACGATACGCGAGCTGTATGCTTGACGCAGCTCTAGATCGGGATAGGCGGCAGCTATGCGCTCATTGATAGCATCGAGCGTGACCCGACGAGTGTCGTCATGGGTCGTGCCAAAGTGAACTACGAGGATAGCCCCCTTGTCGTTAGGAGCCATACCTGCAAAGAGCGAGTCAGTCTCAAAGATCTTATTGCCCGCCTGTAGCGACAGCCCGCCGAGGAGTGCAGTCATATATAATAGGAGTATACGATAGATTCGTTGCGTCATACGGTTGTTGCTTTTATTCGCTAGGTCAAATCCAATCTAGAAGCCCATCAGCATAGCTTGAAGCATAGCACCGCGACAGCCCCACGCACACAAGCGCAGTGCCCCCTGAGAGATATGCATCTGATCGATTGACATAGCATTAAGGTACACTTGCCACCGAGCGTACACAGTTATATACTAAGTTACGAGTAGTGGCAGGTCTCCTGACTTACCCCAGCCTAACACCGCCTTCCCACCTGACCTCCGTCAGACAGTGGCTTGTATTCATCTTGTGCTAGGCTCTGTGAAATAGGGGGATCACAGTAGCGGGCACTGTACCAGATTCTCACTGGACTTCCCTCTTGCATCGCTCTACCAACGAGCAGATGCACCACCACTCAAGAATGTTATTCGCAAAGGTACGAAAAGTTAAGGAGAGGGGGTAGAGCTTTTTTCTAGTAGCACTAGTATTCCTAGTGGCACTAGTGCCTCTAGCTAACGGTCAATCGCTACAACAGTTGCGCCAGGAGCTCATCGGTAAGGGCTAAGTGCGTGTAGGTGGCATAGCAGCGACCCGTATGCCACAAGGCTGTCGCCACGGGATCGCCCCATGCGTTGTACTGCTGCGCCACCGAGGGGAGCGGATCGAGGATGCGGGAGTAGTGAAACTCGTGTCCACGCACCGCCACACCTGCTATCTCGAGCTGTCGGTAGCCAAGCGCTAACCTGCGCTGCTGCATCGTGGCGGTCTGCCGTAGCGCACCCACGAGCGGAAAGCTGGTCCCCTTCTCGTCGACAATCGCCTCGCAGAGGAGGAGCATGCCCCCGCCCTCGGCAAGCATAGCACCGCCACGACGAATGTATTCGCGGAGGCTGTCAAGCATTGACTTATTGGCTGAAAGTTGCTCTAGATGTAGCTCGGGGTAGCCACCCGGCAGATAGACGAAGTCACTCGGTGGCAGTGAACTGTCAGAGAGCGGACTGAAATAAGTCACCTCGCCCCACTGCTCTAGCTGGCGCACATTCTCTTGATAGAGGAAGTTGAAGGCGTCGTCACGAGCCACCGCTATGCGACGAGGGGCTGACGAAGAGTGTTTTTGCAGCAAAGAGGCTTCGTGGGGCTGCGCCTTTCGCTCTGAGGAGATAGCTAGGAGGCGGTCAATGTCTAGATGTTGCTCTAGGAGATCAGCCACCTGATCGGCATAGCGATCTATCTGCGCCAAGTCGTCAACGTCTAGTCCTAAGTAGCGACTGGGGATAGCGATGTCGTCGACACGAGGCAGCGACCCCAGTACTGGCACGCCCGCATCTGTGGCAGCCTGCGTGAGATAGGTCAGATGACGCTCTGAGGAGACTTTATTAAAGATGACTCCCGCTATCTTGATCCGGGGGTCAAAGTGCTGCAACCCGTAGAGCAGCGGAGCCACTGTGTAAGCCATCGAGCGCGGCGTCACGACCAGCACGACGGGCAGGTCTAGGAGCCGAGCAATATCGGCTGCGGAGCCTTTGTCCCGATCATAACCGTCGAAGAGACCCATCACACCCTCCACGATGACCGCCTGAGCGTCCTGACTATAATGGTGGTAGAGCGCCTGTACCCGCTCGGCACCGTACATAAAGAGGTCTAGATTGACCGCCGGGCGACCTGTTGCCACGCTGTGTAGCTTAGGGTCTACGTAATCGGGACCGCACTTGAAGGCTTGAGTGGCTATACCACGGCGTGTGTAAGCACGAAGCAGACCCATGGTGAGCGTGCTTTTGCCACTCTCAGAGAGGGGTGCTGCTATGAGGAGGGAGGGAAGTGATGCCATAAGTGATTGACTAAAGTTGTGAGTCGGGAATGAGGAGTACCTCCAGCTGAGCTGAGGGAACGAGGGGTTTGCAGACCTGATAGCAGTGATCGATGATGCTTCGGTAGAGCGGGTGCGTGCCGTCGGGGAAGATCTGCCACAGTTCGCGGGCTAGGGTCATCTCGCTGATCTGTTGCTTCTGTGCTTCGCTCGCTCCAGAGGCAGAAGCAAGAGCGGTGATGAAAGCTTTGTCCATCACCACCTTCTTGCTATGTGTGTCCAGTTCGCCAGCCGCCAGTTTGACCGCTTTGCCGATCATGATGCCGAGGGTGATCTGCGGGAAACCCAGTTCGTTGGCGAGGCTAAGCGTCTCACCGATAAAGTTGCCATACTGAACGAAAGCATTGGCGGGAAGGTCGGGGAAGCATCCCTTGAGGTACCGCTCGCTACGTCCGCCAGAGTTGAGTACGAGATGATTGCCGTAGACCGACTTGCTCACCTCCAGCTCACGACGTATCGACTCAACAAAGGCCTCGCTCGAATAGGGACGTACGACCCCTGTAGTGCCGAGGATGGAGATGCCATCTAGGATGCCTAGCCGTGGATTGAAGGTGCTCTGAGCGAGCCGGCGCCCCTCGGGGACGGAGATGGTTAGGTCGATGCCTACTTGGGAGAGGTCGACCAAAGCACCGAGTGCTTGGCGCATCATCTGACGCGGTACTGGATTGACGGCAGGCTCACCGATGTCTAGCCCGATGCCAGGTAGGGTAACGCGCCCTACCCCTTCGCCCTGGAGGAAGGTCACCCCGCTATGAGCCTGCGTGAGCGACAAGTCAGCGACAATCTCTGCACCGTCGGTTACGTCGGGGTCGCTACCCGCATCCTTGATGGCAACCGCTCGAGCGCCTTGCGCTGTTAGTTCGGCTTGCTGAATGGGAAAAGGAATCCGCTCACCCTGAGGGAGGGTCACTGTCACCTCGCTGTAAGACTCTTCGTTGAGCAGTGTGAGCAGTGCGGCCGTTGCGGCAGCTGTGGCGGTGGTGCCAGTCGTCAAACCGATACGCTGAGGAAAGAAGTCGCTCCCCAGCAATCTCTCTATGGAGCGGCGGAGCCCTACGGGTCCTTCGACGGTAACGGTGGCAGGATAAGGGATCTGAGGTCTTCGGATGACCAGAACGGTGATGCCGAGTGCGAGAGCTTCCTCCACTTTTGCAGCAAAGCCACTCGTGTCGCCACTCTCCTTGAGCAGGATCATGTCTGGTCGTAGCGTGGCAAAGAGTTCTCGGTCACACTGCTCCTTGTCATAGTAGACCAGCCGCTCTGGCGGGAAGTTGCTCTGGCGTAGTCGCTCCTCGGTCTCTGCGATGGGCATCACCCGAAGGTAGGTCTCGTGCTTCGTCCAGTAGGCTCTCAGTCGCTCGATTGAGTTAACACCCGTCAGGGCCAGTAGTCGCTGGGGGTGATGCTCGAGGAGATACGTCAGCGCAGCGTCAAAGGAGTCTAGCGTCACAACCGAAGCAGGCAGTACTGGAAAGGTGCGCTCGTACCGTATCACAGGGAGCCGCAGGCGAGCTATGCAATCGGCTACGCTCTGGTGAACGCCCATAGCGAAGGGGTGCGCCGCATCTACGATGAGTGCGATCTCCCGCTCCGTGCAAAAGTGCGCCATCTCCTCACCATTCATACCGCCCTCTAGGCGTATCCCGTGGTGCATCGAGAGCTCTTGTGAAGCGCCTCGTGTGGAGTAGTAAAAAGGCTTGCCCGCCTCCTCACATACCTCAAGCGCTTTGCGCCCTTCTGTGGTTCCTCCGATGATTAGGATCATACCTTTGAGGCGTGAATGGAGAAGTGTAGTGTATCGGGGTCGAAGTCGATCCCCTTTGCTGCGAAGTAGCTCGGCAAGGTACCGTCACTGGCGAGCGTCCTCGGCGGACCCATGTGTAGCACGTGGTCATCATCGAGGAGCCACACCTGATCGGCTATCTGGAGAGCCAGTTCTAGATCGTGCGTGGAGAGGAAGATCGTCTTGTGCGTCTCACGAGATAAGCGAAGGAGGAGCTGAAGCATCTCCACCTTCGAGGGGAAGTCCAGGAAGGCGGTCGGCTCATCTAGTAGTATGATGGGTGTCTCCTGAGCTAATGCCTTGGCGATCATTACCTTCTGGCGCTCGCCGTCACTGAGCGAGTCGATCATTCGCTTGGCTAGTGGTTGGATGCCGACTAACCCTATCGCCTCGTTAACCGCCTGACGGTTGCTCTCGTCCATCTGTCCCCAGAAGCCCGTATAGAGACTACGTCCCAGGGCGATCATCTCGTAGGCAGTCGTATTGCTCATGATCAGTCGCTCCGTTAGCACGACGCTGATACGGCGCGCCAGCTCTTTGGCACTGTATTGCTGTATCTCCTTGCCTTCGACCAGTAGCGCACCGCCCAACTTCGGCTGAAAAGCGGCGATCGTCCTGAGCAGCGTCGACTTGCCCACACCATTTGACCCGATGAGGCAAGTGAGCTGTCCCGACCAGATGGTGGCATTGAGCTGGCTCGCTACGACACGAGTATGCTTCATCTGGTGATACCCTATCGATAGGTCACAAAGCTCTATCGTTGCGTGGCTAGTCATACGATTATAGTTGCTCTCTACGTCGTTTGTCAAATAGTACCCAGATCACAATCGGAGCACCGATGAGCGCCGTCACCGAGTTGATCGGTAGCGCGCCCTCCATGCCTGGCATGCGGGCGATTAGGTTGCAGCAGAGTGCTAGGAGTGCCCCGACGAGCGTCACTGCAGGTACCAGTATGATGTGATTGGAGGTGGCAAAGATGGTGCGACAGAGATGCGGCACCGCCAGTCCGATGAAGACGATCGGGCCACAGTATGCGGTCACAATAGCGGTCAGGAGACAGGCTGAAAAGATGACCAGATGGCGCGCCCGTCCGTAGTTCAACCCGAGGCTGCGGGCGTAGTTCTCCCCGAGGAGCATCAGGTTCAGTACTTTGATCAGCAAGAAGGAGAGCGGTATCAGCACCAGCATGATGACGACAAAGGTGGTTACCTGATCGCCACTCACCTTAGCAAAGCTCCCCAAGCCCCAGATGACATAGCTACGCACATCCTCATCGTTGCTAAAGAACTTCAACACGCCGATGATCGCATTCGCTATGTAGCCGATCATCACACCCATGATCAGTAGCACCACATTGCCACGGACGCGCTGCGCCATCGTCATGATGATCGACATCACGAGGAGCGCCCCGAGGAGTGCTGCCACAGAGACCGCCATCTCCCCCACGAAGCCCATCCGCACGAGCGCCTTCTGGCTAATGCTCCCCGAGAGCAGGATAAAGGTCGCCACGCCTAGGCTAGCTCCCGAACTAATACCTAGCTCCGAAGGACCCGCCAGCGGATTGCGAAAGACCGTCTGCATCTGCAGACCACTGATCGACAGCCCCGCACCCGCCACCAGCGCTGTAATCGTCTGCGGGTAGCGACTCTTCCAGATAATGTTGCGCCATATCTCATTACCCTCACCATCACGCCCGAAGAGTATGCGCACCACCTCATCAAAGGGGATAGCGATCGTCCCCAGCGACAAGTTGAGTACGAAAAACACTACGATGAGAAGTGCTATAACTGTAAAGGCTATAACTGGACGTCGCATAGCTCCCCCTTAGCGGGTTAATATGGAATAAAAGACCGGCTCGTGGTCTGGTAACAGCTGCGGGTGAAAGGCGTGAATCAGATCCGCCAAGACCACCTCAGGCTCTACCGGTGAAAGCTCGTAGAAAGGTCTCTCCCGTAGATTGCAGTACAGTACCCGCTTGTCCCGATAAGCTTTGAAGTCTCGGTAGCGAGCATCCGTCTTGCCCAGCACGTCGTAGGAGAAGGCTCCGTCGTAGCTATTCGCAATGCGCCAGTAGTCCGCATCGGCTGCCTGAGCATAGACTGTCTCAAAGTCAACGTAGAAGCCTCCCGACTCCTTATCGTCTGCCATAAAGTAGTCCGCGCCAGCATCCTCAAAGAGGTGAGCCAAATAGCTAGCGCCACCTACCACATACCAGTTGCCACCGTGCAGCTCGCCGCTAAGCACCTTCGGGCGTGTCAGGTCGTCCGTGATTAATGCTTGTAGCTCGTGGTAGCGCTGCTCTATGTTGGTAAAGAGCGTCTCCGCATGCTCCTCCATGCCCAGCAGGAGCGCCGTAAACTTAATCCACTCAGCCTGCCCCAGAGGCGAAGTCTCCTTGTACCCTAGGAAGGTTATCAGCGGTATATCCAGCTGCTTGATCACATCATAGCCACCCCGCTTGAAGGGACTCACCAAGATGATGTCTGGTTGCAGTGTCATAATCAGCTCACTGTCGAAGTTGCCCTCGATGCCGATTCGCTTAGCCTCACCCGAAGCCAGTCGTGACTGCATCTCTTCGTTGAAAAGGAAGCGCGTACTCGGCATACCCACGACCCGATCCACCGCATCGAGCTTGATAAAGTTAGAGAGCTGTAGCGTCGTCATCACAATAACTCGACGCACTGGAGTCTCTATCATGGTAAAGCCCTCAGGCACCTCAGCTGCCAGCTCCTGTGCTTGCTCACGAGGCACCAAAGCGTAGCGATACACTTCGCTACTGTCATGCGTAGGATCTGAAATGGTGACCAGCGTCACCGCACCCGCATGCTCGATCTGTAGTCCCTCGGCATAGCGTATCATGGCAGTGCTATCGACCTCTGCGTTCTCCGTAGTTCCCTGGTCAGAGTGTCCCTTGCCACAAGAGATCAGCAGCAAGGAGAGCGCCAAGCAGCTCAGCAAATATCTCACACAGCGTAATGTATCCATCTTCTTATCGATCTGTTGCACTGCAAAGATACAGAAACGATTCGTCCTAGCTCTAAGGTCACACCACCTAGACTTCGCAAATCTCATAACAAGTCTGCTCAACGTACTGATGTGTAACGATATGCCATCTAACTTCTCATCTCTATTCCTCTAATTTCTAACTTGTAAATCCCATTTCGTCGAGAGAAAATCAGAAAAGTCTGGGAATTGCCAAGAAAGTTACAGTCCAAAGTAAGGATTTGCTCCATTCGCCCTGCGTTGTAGCATTATTGTAATCGCTATGTGCGCTATAAATCGTACATTTGCAACAAATCACATGCAACCTATGCCTGAAGAGAGCTTTCATCCACAGCAGGTCGACATAGCAGCTATCCTCAATCGACGACGCAAGAAGCCATTACCGGCCTTCGTGACTAGTGGCGTGGCTCGGTTGATCCACCAGCGTGAGATCAACGATGTGCTACGTCGCTACGGGCACCTTGAGGGGGTAGACTTTATGGATGCCCTAATCCAGGAGTTTCGCATTGACCTGACGCTCATCGGTGCCGAGCACCTGCCCGCAGATCCTCGCGCACTCTTTATCAGCAATCACCCGCTGGGAGGGCTAGACGGGATCTGTCTGACTCACCTCATAGCTAGTCACTATCACTCTGATATCCGCTACATCGTCAACGATCTCCTGCTCAACCTCAAGCCGCTTGCCAATATCTTCGTACCAGTCAATAAGTATGGAGCGCAGGCGCGAACCTCTATTCAGAAGATGCACGAAGCGCTGGAGAGCGACCTGCCCGTGATCACCTTCCCCGCAGGACTCTGCTCACGCCTTATTAAAGGGCAGATACAGGACCCGCTCTGGCGACCCAGCTTTATCAAGCAAGCAAGACAGTTTGAGCGTCCCATCGTGCCGCTCTTCTTCCACGGGCGCAACTCGATGAAGTTTTACCGTATAGAGCAGCTGAGGAAAGCGCTCGGCATACGCTTTAACATAGGCACGGCATTGCTACCACATGAAATGTTTGCGGCACAGGGTAGCTCCTTTACCGTAGTGGTCGGAGATCCGATCCCTTACGAAACGCTCAGAGACATCAAGCCTAGCGACTTACCACAGCAGGTAGAGCTCATCAGGCAGCAAGTATACCAATTGAAAGACCAACTATCCAAATGAGTGCTACAGAGCAACCCATCATAGCGCCGATAGATCGGCAATTGATCCGACAGGAGCTGACACCAAAGCTCTTCGTCCGTAAGACCAATAAGAGTAATAACGAGATCTACGCCTTTCGAGCTGCGCAAGCACCACACACGATGCGTGAGGTGGGACGTCTGCGCGAGGAGAGCTTTCGTGCTGGCGGTGGCGGCACGGGGCTAGAGTGCGATGTAGATAAGTATGATCTGATGGACGATGGCTATGTACAGCTCATCGTCTGGAACCCTGAGCTCGAGAAGATCATGGGTGGCTACCGATACATCCTCGGCGAAGCGGTGCTACGTCATCAGGAGCAGACGGACGCACTGGCAACGTCGCACATGTTTAGCTTCAGCGAGGAGTTCGTTCGCGACTACCTCCCCTATACGATCGAGCTGGGACGATCATTCGTCAGCCACGAGTTTCAGACGACACGGGCGGGGCTTATGTCCTCCATCTATACGCTCGACAATCTGTGGGACGGGCTCGGAGCCTTGACGGTGATCTATCCTGAGATCAAGTACTTCTTTGGCAAGGTGACCATGTACAAGACTTACAATAAGTACTGTCGCAACTTGATCCTGAAGTTTATGGAGATCTACTTCGGAGACAAAGATCAGCTGGTGGTTCCGATGACCCCGGTCGAGGTGGACATAGATCCTGAGGAGATAGATCGTCTTTTTGTCAAGAACGACCTCAAGAGCGACTACCGCACGCTCAAGGCGGAGGTGCGCAAGCACAATATCAACATCCCCCCGCTCTTTAATGCTTACATGGCACTCACCCCGAAGATCCGCATCTTTGGCACTGCGATCAATGACGAGTTCGGAGATGTCGAGGAGACAGGACTACTGACCCCTATTGCGGACATTATCCCCGAGAAGAAAGAACGTCACATAGACACCTACCAGCACACCCGTAAGGCTTAAGCTCTGTCTTATGGCTCTCGCTAATGAGCTTGGTGCCGCTGGCGAAAAGGCCGCTCAGCGTTACCTCCTCTCTCGAGGAATACGTATCCTTGAGATCAACTGGCGTGACCCGCTTTGCGAGATCGACATCATAGCATCTGACGGGCGGCACCTACTGATCGTCGAGGTGAAGAGCCGTATGGAGTACACCGCTACGACACCACTAGACGCCATCAATGTGGCGAAAGCACATCAGATGATGCTCGGTGGTATGCGCTATGCACAGCGGCTGCACATCGATCTGCCGATACGCTACGATGTCGTCGAGGCACTCTACTGCCCTGCGAGCGATGTTTTTGAAATGAAGTACCACAAGGGTTACTTCTCCGCCGAGGAGATCGCCCTCCAGGAGGCACTTCCCCACGGTTCCATTCAGCCCTAACAGCGGACTATTCGTAAGATTTACAGAATCCAAAAAGTAAAGAGAAGAGCCCTACGTATCATATGGATACGTAGGGCTCTTCTCTTATTTGTTGCTGCTAGACAGCTAGAGCTAGCGCGCAGTGTCTAGAACTTTGTGTCTAGAGCTTATCGAATAGACTCGTAGGGGGATTACATCATTCCGCCCATGCCTGCAGCTCCTGCCATAGCAGCGGGATCGGGCTTGTCCTCCTTGATGTCGGCGATGACGCACTCAGTCGTGAGGAACATGCCAGCGATAGAAGCTGCATTCTCCAGAGCCACACGCGTTACCTTAGCGGGGTCGATGACACCATGCTTCATCAGATCCTCAAAGCTGTCGGTACGTGCATTGTATCCGAAGGCACCCTTGCCGTCACGGACGCGCTGTACGACTACGGCGCCCTCCTTAGCAGCGTTAGATACGATCTGACGAAGTGGCTCCTCGATAGCACGCTTGACGATCTCGATACCTGTGCGCTCATCGTCGGTCTCGCCCTTAAGCTTCTCGACAGAAGAGATAGCGCGGATGTAAGCGGTACCACCTCCTGGTACGGTACCCTCCTCAATCGCAGCACGTGTAGCGCTGAGCGCATCCTCGACACGATCCTTCTTCTCCTTCATCTCGACCTCGCTGCCAGCACCTACATAGAGGACGGCAACACCGCCCGAGAGCTTAGCGAGACGCTCCTGGAGCTTCTCACGGTCGTAGTCGCTCTTCGTATTCTCGATCTGATGACGGATCTGGTTAGCACGCTCTGCTATATCCTCCTTGCTTCCGTTGCCATTGACGATAGTAGTCTTGTTCTTGATCACTGTAACCGTCTCAGCGCTACCGAGCATATCTAGTGAAGTGTTTTCCAGTGTCAAGCCCGTATCCTCGCTAATGACAGTACCACCCGTGAGGATAGCCATATCACGTAGTATCTCCTTGCGGCGATCGCCAAAGCCTGGAGCCTTGACACCACAGATCTTGAGACCAGCACGTAGTCTGTTAAGGACGAGCGTCGTAAGTGCCTCGCTCTCGATATCCTCAGCAATGATCAGCAACGAGCGACCTTGCTGGAGTACCTTCTCTAGGAGCGGTAGCAGATCCTTGATGGTAGAGAGCTTCTTCTCGTAGAAGAGGATATAAGGCTTCTCCATACGGCACTCCATCTTCTCAGGATCAGTGACGAAGTAGGGAGAGATATAGCCGTTGTCAAACTGCATACCCTCGACAATGTCTACCGTCGTGTCGATACCCTTGGCCTCCTCGACGGTGATGACACCCTCCTTCTTGACCTTCTCCATAGCCTGAGCGATCAGCTGACCGATCTCCTCATCGCCATTAGCAGAGATAGTAGCCACATGAGCGATCTGCTCTAGGTCGTCACCCACCTCCTTAGCTTGCTTGCGGATGCTCTCGACGACAGCCTTGACAGCCTTGTCGATACCACGCTTTACCTCCATAGGATTAGCACCAGAGGTGATGTTCTTGAGCCCTACGTTGATGATGCTCTGAGCAAGTACCGTAGCGGTAGTCGTACCATCACCAGCATCCTCATTGGTCTTAGATGCCACCTCACGTACGAGCTGGGCACCCATATTTTCAAATTCGTTTTCTAGCTCGATCTCCTTAGCAACCGTCACTCCATCCTTAGTAATGTGTGGAGCACCATAGCTACGAGAGAGGATCACGTTACGACCCTTCGGGCCAAGTGTCACCTTTACAGCGTCTGATAGCTGGTCTACGCCACGCTTGAGGAGGTCACGAGCCTCTATGTCAAACTTAATTTCCTTTGCCATAATTGTATCTGTCTATTTACTTGATTCTTGATTAGGATAAGACGGAGTGGACTAGAGCGTAGCGAGTACGTCGCTCTGCTTCATGATCATGAGCTTCTCGCCCTCGATCTCTATCTCCGTGCCGGCATACTTTCCGTATAGCACCTTGTCCCCCACCTTGAGGACCATTGCCTCATCTTTCGTACCCTTGCCCACAGCGAGTACCTCGCCCTTGAGGGGCTTCTCCTTTGCTGAGTCTGGGATGATGATACCACCTTGTGTCTTCTCCTCTGCAGTAGCGGGCTTGATCAGCACGCGATCTGCCAATGGTTTGATTGTCATAGTTTATCTTGGTTATATATTAATGTCTCACTTGCCGCGCCCCCATCTATGCAGGAGGCACGCATTAGGACTAGAGCAAATAATGTGCCAAAAGAGAGAAAGCTCCTCTTGACAAAAGTATCGTGACAGAATAGCACGCCACACATCCACGATTAGCCCGTCACACCTTGATGGCATAGCATCATCGTCACACGTCTCAGATCACTCTGATCGCTCCGACACCTCCGATCACTCCGATAGCTCCTCCTCTCTAACCTCTAATTTCTAACATCTAGCCTCTAAATCCCCCGATCTCCACGTAGGAATTTCCAAATCCCCACGTGGGCGAGAAAAAATTCTTCGGAAGAATCAAATGATACTTCGGAAGAATGAAACGATACTTCGGAGGAAATGAATCACGCCCACGTGGAAAATAAAAAATAGCCACGTGGATATTTGAAATTCTCCACGTGGCTATCGTACCAAAGTCGATTATCGACTATTTATGCCGTCCGATCAAATTCGGATAGATTATAGCGAGATCTTAAGTGAGGCGGAGCTACCCTGCGCATTGACCGCTAGGACGATATAGTCGCCCAGAGGCAGCATGTGACGTAGGGGATTCATGTCTAGCTGCGTCGTCTGCGCACTCTGATAAAGCAGCTCTCCCTGCACGTTGAAGAGGTAGATGCAACTAGGCTCAGCGACGTGGAGTAGCTCTCCGTCAAATCTCAAGCTCTGCTCCATGGCACCACATACGGGTGCAATGGGTAAGATGCTCTGCCCAAAGCGGAAGTAGCTGTTGCGATAAGTCTTGGAGGCATCGTTTGGATAGCCCAAGAGCGTCACCGTCTTGCCATCCATACTCACCTCAGGCCAGCCTGTATGGACGGTAAGCTCACCCGATACGGGGTCTGGTATGGAGTAGATGGCGGAGAAGTCTTGCTGCGTCTCGCCCTTGACCCACTCTAGGAGTGTGAGCGTCTTCTGGTCAAGAGTGTAGACGAAAGCATCCCAGTAGCGACTACCACCTACAGGTTCAGCGTAGAGGAGGTCACGCTGCTCTCCTAAAAGGTCGCGAGGGTTGACCTCTTCAGAGACCTCTTCGGGATAATTGGTAAGCTCAGCTTTACCACTCTTCAGGTCTACAGAGAGACACTTGACCGCCTTAGTAAAGCGGAAACCCTCGTCATCGACACCTTTTTCGATTATGGTCACTAGAGCATAGCGCCCTTTGCCTCCTACTGCGAGGGAGTACTGCTTCATAGATAGATTGCGAGAGAAAAGGTCAAAGAGTCGGTAGTACTCGTCATACGCCTTATTGTAAGCGTCCTCCTGCTCTTGTAGCTTCTGCGCGTCGTAATTAGGATCCTCTGGATCTGTGGGCACAGTCACATAGTCGTCATACTCGGGGTATGGAGGCACTGTGATGGTGTGGTCAAAGAGCACATCATCTGCAGGGAACTGTATACCATAGGTACCATCAGCCTTTCTTTGGTAGGTCATGACAGTGGCTAGATTACCACTCTCCTCAACTAGAAAGCCTACTAGTGTAGCACCATCTTCGCTTACATATATCAGTCTAAACTGCTGAGGAGTAGTGCCTAGTGGATCCTTGTCGGGAACTGGGAGCGTGCTTACCTTATAGCTCTTGCCATCAGCACTGCGCTCTCCGATAACTGGTATAGACTCCCAGCCAGAGTCGAGGATCGTACCGCAAAAGTACTTAGCATCACTGGTCAAGTGCCAGAGTGTGAAGTAGGGGTGATCGGGGTCAGGCGATGTGACGAATATACTATGTTCTCCATTCGTCGAATCTAGAGGTACTAGTACAACCCCATTAGATAGTCCAGACTGCTCGCCAGCCTCTGCGGTCTGCAGGAGAGACCAGCCGTCAGAAGATATACCGACGATCTCGCAGGTAGTCTTCTCGTCGCCATAGATGGCGTACTTGTTTGTCTTAGTGTCGAAAGCGAATCCACGACCGCTAAGAGCACCATAAAGATAGCGACCATCGCTACTAGAGCCTAGCAGCGCCATGCTAGATAGTTCGTCGGGTAGATCTGTCGGTTTAGTCTCAATAGTCAACCCCTGTGCACAGGTCATGGTCACACAGGATAGCCATGTGAGGACAAAAAAGAGTAGCTGTGTTCGTTTCATAGTAAGTCCTATTGCTAAAAGTGAATATTCTACAGCAAAGTTAGTCTATGGATTTGAAATATGCAACGGGAGAGTATCGTCTAGACTCCGCAAAGCTAACGATCAGTGCTAGATGCCGGGCCAAAGGGAGAGGTCGTCCGTGGGATGCGCTGCCTCGACGCGGTTCTCGATATTGTCGGGCAGGTTATGAAAGAAGTCTAGGCCGGTACGCTCCTCTAGCTTGTCGATAGAGATAGCGATCGTGCGCGGACGGGCGACCTGAGCTGGATTGTTGTGATCGGTCCAGAAGGCGATCGCCTGATAGTGATCACCTCGCTGCGCCAGGATAGCCATCCAGTAGTAGCGCGGCACGGTGATGCCACCCACGGTGACACCGATGGTCTCACCCTCTCGCAGGGTACCACCCTTGACCACATAGAGCTTGTCACGCAGACGACTATTACGCGCCCAGCCCTGCACCAGTTGCTCGAGCTGTAGCCACACACCCGTATTGAGATTACGTCGCTGCGGACTCATATTGGTATAGTAAAAGGTCTGCTGATTCGCCTCCTCGGAGTAAAGGCGATCGGCCGATGCGACGATATGTCCTCTGTCATACCCCTTGAAAGCACTCCGCGTCACCTCATACTGACTAGGCACAAATGGGTCCCAGCTCCAAGCGTCACTGCGCCCCGTGCGTCGCTGGCTGGTGTACTCATCGGCACTGTAGCAGACCCAGATAGGATGGTGGTAGACGACGTCATACTCGACAGAGAAGTTGACACGCTGTCCCTGCTCTACGCGATGGGTGATATAGTAAGCGGAGCTACGCCCCGAAAGCTTAGGGGCCTCTAGGAGTGAGACGTCGCCTAGGATCGTCTCACTGCCATACTCGCCACTGCCACCCGTATGCCCGTCTGCTTGCTGCTGGGTGATGGTGTAGGTGACGCTTTTGCCATTGGCTGAGAGTGTCAGCTGTGCTTTGCGCTCCCCTCCCTCGTTGGCAGAGATTGACACGATGACCTCCTGCTTGCCCGCATGGCCCTCGCTGGGGGATACGGAGAGCCACGTCTCGGGCGATGCGGTGAGCGTCCAGCTAGTCGGTGCCTTGACTGTCACAAAGAAGTCTAACGGCTCAGCGCCCACGACCCGCACAGAGGCGCCCGTACGATCGTAGAGGGCTAGCTTTGTGGGGAGCTCGGGCTGTGACGTGCCTTGCGGTTTACAGCCCACGAGCAGGAGTGCCAACCAACCTACGAGTAGGAGCATCTGACAGTATGAACGTCTATAGTGAGGAGAGAACATAGGTCTTTGGAGTAAAGGGGATAACAAAAGGCGAAGCCTCTGAGACTACCCTTCGAAGAGACCTACCCGCAGGGGGTTCTGGCTCTCAAGGTTAAGCTCAGAGGCTCCGCTTGCTTGAGATAGCTACTTGAGATAGCTCTAGGAAAGGCTACTTGACCGTGAGAGCCTCCACCTGGTAAGTGGTGGTGTGGTCAGGCGCTTTAGCCGCATAAAGGACTGCTATGTAACCAGCGTCGGCAGAGCCTGTGATCGTGTAGCTCTTCTTGTAGTGCTGGTTGCCGTAACCGCTAGGACTGCTCTGATCATTGATCTCCTCGAGCGTCTTCACCAGCTTACCATCCTTGTCTAGCTGCTGTATCGTAAGGGTAGCGCCATTGGTGTGACCTGTGCTATAAGTCAACTCAACTGTGTAGCTACTCCCTGCCTTCATCTGTAGGCGAGGCGTGACGAGGACACATTTATTCTCAGGATCAGTCGAGCCAAAAGCATTTGCCTGCGCATAGTGCACATCACCAAATGATCTCTTTTGGAACTTACGCCCACCCACTAGGGCTTTGTTGAGCCAGCCTGGCAGCGTAAAGTCTTTCTTATCGGCACCGCCCTTAGAGAAATCATCTGCGAAGGGTATCGTACGAGCCGTCTGCGAGAGATCGACATCATAGATATTCCCCTGCGGATTAGGATCGGGCTGATTGCCACCACCTACGTCAAAGCGTGGCTGGTCGAGCTTGATGTCGCTACGCAGCGTGGGGCGGAGGTTGAAGAAGGTCTTATTGACCGTCACGACTGCTGTGATGCTACCGCTACCGGATGGGATCTTCTCATCACGGAAGGTAGCTGTCTTCCAGATCTCTACGTTGGTCTTCTTACCACTCTTGTCGGTGATTTCACGACGTGTAGAGGAGTAGGTGCTTGCTGGGTCAAAGAAGGGGACGTCTGGCTTGACAAACTGGACATCCTTGACACGTACGTACTGGTTCGGGTGCTTACCTGCGATAACCTCTGCGAGCGTGGTCTCGATCGGCTCGATCGGTTTGTTGGGCACGATAGACATCTGTGCGTGTGAGACCTGTAGCTGTATCGTCCCGTTGTAGTTAGAGATCTTAGCTCCCTTGAGCTTAGCGGTCACTTCGTCGCCAAACTGCAAGGCGTCTTCGCCCTTGGGCACCGTCAAGACGAGTGCATTACCCTCAGCATCCTGTATGTAGTGGAAGCCTAAGAAGGGGAACTGCCTTGTCTCGGCATGGGTCGTAACCGTAGCGCGAATGCGCAGATCTTGGTCGATGGTCTTGCCGTTTTGGTCTGCGTCCTGACCTAGCTTAGCGATCTCAGCGAGCGAGGTGTAGGTGATCCCCTTGCCTGTACTGCCGAGCTGCATGATGAGGTAGACGTGCTGAGTCGTAGAGGTCTTGATGATCATCTGAGCCTCACGAGCATCTTCACCTCTATTGGGAAGTGCCGTGATAGTGATCTGGTGCGTTCCCTCGGTCGCCTCCATAGGAGTAGCCGAGACCCACTCGGCACCCTCGCCGAAGGTGATCGAAAAGCGCCTATTGGTCTCGATGGTTAGCTGCTGCGTACCTCCATCCTGCTTGAAGGGAATTGTATTATCGGTGAAGGTCGGTGAGAGCGTTACATAGGGCTGCTCATAGTAGTCCATCTCATCCTTACAGCTGGTCACACCGAGCAGCGTCGTGATGGTGAGCATAGCGAGGAGTAGTCGTCTCGTGGCAAGTTTATTGAGTGTCTTCATATCTGGATCTAACTCTATTTCTTTAATTCTTGAGCGAAGCTCCAAGGAGCCTCATTACTTAGTCGTCTGAAATCGTGGGTTGGTGAAGTTAATATCACTCTCTAGGCTGATGAGGAGCTGAGGCTTCCCATTGAAGTAGCCGAGGATGGCGGTGATATTGCCAGAGCCCTCAGGGATCTGTCTGCCAGCAAAGAGCGCGTAGCTACTCGAGCGTAGCACGACACGGTTGCCCTGCTGGTCTTCGATCTGACGCTCCACAGCGGGGACGTTCGTCTTATTGTCCGCATCGGCATAAGTCTGGCCTAGCTCGCTATCGACAAACTGTACATTCTCAAGACGTATCAGCGTATTGGCATACTCTGCCGAGAGTGTCGGGATGGTGAGCGTGCGGTAGACGAGTGGCTGACGAGTGTTGTCACAGCGCACCAAGCGTGGCGTCATCTGCTCGGGGAGATACGCATTCTCGTACTTTGGTTCCGTAGAGCTCTTGCCCAGCGTGACGACACCGCCATACTTGCCGAGCGTCAGCCCGTGACAGCGGATCGCTATCTTAGAGCCGCGTTTGTAGAGGAGGTTGGAGTTGACGAGTCCCGCTTTGAACTCGATACCGCCTGTCTCGTCCTGTAGGTAGATAGACTTGTAGATGTTGCCCTCGCTATCGTCCGAGATAACTTGTCCGACGATTACCGCATCAGGTACGACCCGTACGGGCTTCGACCGGTAGAGAGCTTTGAGCTCTTGGATCGTCATCGTCCGCTCCCAGAGAGGCCGTGGCTTTGGCTCCTGTGGCGGGTCGATCTTGTTGTACTGACAGCTCGTCAGCAGGACTAGCATGCCGACCACTACGATGAGTCTATTGTATATATGTGTCATACTATTCATCCATTTAAGGGGTTAGAACTGTAGTGCAGCGTTGAAGAAGAAGGTCGTGCCGTACATATAGAAGTAGCGGCTATCGAAAGGTCTCATCATCTTGCCCTCCCTGGTGTAACGGACACGGAGCTGCTCGTAGCCACCGCTGCGGAGGGTCTTCGTGTTGAGCAGGTTAGAGGCCGATAGGTTGAGACGTAGGTAGACGCCCGACTTGATGCGCCACGAGTAGCCCACGTTGGCATCAAGTGTGAAGCCGCCGGGGAAGACCTCCTGACGAACGTAGTCGTAGGGGAGGCTGGCGCGAGCCTTGTCTGTGCGACGGATTGGGTTCAAGCTGATGAAGCTACGCCCGAAGTAGTTGAGATCAAGTCCCGCCCACATGTAGAAGGGGAACTGATACGAGACGCTCAGGTTTGCCGCCGTCTGTGGCGTACCCGATACGTGGAAGCCCTTCCAGTAGACGCGATCTTGCTCTAGGAGCTTCTGGCTGTTGTCAACCGTCTGAACGTAGTCAGGGTTGTTGGCATAGCGATACTGTCCGTAGCTTACCACAGCGATGGCAGTCAGAGCCGGCGTGATCTTGAACTCCATACCAGCCTCGACACCCGTGTGTGTCGACTCGATATTTGTCAAGACGTAGTTAGAGAAAGCTCTGTAGCCGTCATCGTAGAAGCTCATATTGTCCGTCTTGTCGTAGAAGTGCGTGTAGAAGCCTGTGATACGCCCCTTGACAAAAGGCGAGCGCAGCACGTAGCTTACGTCTCCCGACAGGATGCGCTCAGGACGAGGATCCGTGACATACTGATTACGCGTACGAGGTGACACGAAGATGTCTGCGAAGTAAGGCGCACGCTGCATCCACGCTGCGTTTGCTACGAGGTAATGACGTCCCGAGATCTTGTAGGTGATGCCTCCCTTGACACCATAGTTGAGGAAGTTCAGATGCTTCGAGTCTCCGAAGGAGTTATCAGGGAAAAGTCCTCTACGCTGCAACCCCTCGCGGTGCATACCTGTCCATCCAGCCGTAAAAGCTAGGTAGCCGTCCACATGACGAGACTGTCCCCAGAGGTTGCCCCATAGCTCAGCCTCCTGTATGTGCGCTAGGTAGTTGTGACCATACTTGTCCCCTACCCCGACCACTCTGTTGGGATTATCGAGGTCTACCTGAGACTTAGAGGGATCCTGGGCAAAGTCTCGCTCGGAGTATTTGTCGATGTCTAGCCAGTAGTCTCCGCCGAGGAGGTCGGCGATGACGTTAAAGTTTGCCGTGCGGTTCAGGCGGTAGTTAGCACCTAGATCAAAGCGAAGATGCTTGTTGATGAGCGCATTCCAAGTGGTGGCGAAGTTAAACTGACGCTGATCCGATCGTCTATCCTCCACAACGTAGATACTCCGATTACCCTCGGCGATCTGACGTCCCTGCTCATCGAACAGTACCTGGTAGTTATTCCTATTGATATTATATAGGCGATCCCAGTCAATGTAGCGCATGTTGCAGTCCGAGTGCCACAGCTCCTCGTAGTAAGCCGCCATGTCTGGATCTTGCGTCTCGCTCATATAGCCGTAATAGCTGGGCAAGTTGCGGTAGTAGTCAGGACGTGGATCAGGACCATTGCCCCAGTTGAGTGCCGAGTAAGCATTCCAGCCGAAGCGGTAGCCTACACCCGTGGTCAGCTTGTTCTTCTCATTGATCTGCCAGTAGTGCTGCAGCTGTATGATCGGCTCATGATTAGAGCGGACACGTGCATTGCGCAGGTAACCGCCCTGGAAGCCTACATTCGGATTGTAAAAGTTTGACCCTACAAGGTCATACACTTCTTGCGTCGTACCTGAGGCGACACCACGCTCCGTGGGAGCCGCTAGAACCACCAAGCCCAAAGAGTGCTGCGGGGTAAACTGCTTCTCCAGAGAGAGGAAGTAGCCCCACGCATCGTAAAACTGTCCCTGCACATAGGAGTGATTACCCCAGCGACGCGAGGCACTCGCCGTGATTGCCCATCCCTCGGGCATCATACCCGTGGCGTGCGTTATCATCGTGCGGTAGTTGTAGGTGCGGTTGCTCCCTGAGAAGGTAAGCGTCGTGCCGGGGCGATAGCCCGAGGCACGCGTCAGGATATTCATCGTTCCGCCGATGTTACCAAAAGAGTAGTCGATCGGCTGCAAGCCATCCTCATTGTTTTGCACACGGACCACATTATTCAGTCCATTCCATAGGGAGTAAGAGGAGTAGCCATTGTTCATATTATTCATCTGCATACCGTTGAGGTACTGCGACTGGTAATATGAGTCGTAACCACGCACCCTAAAGCGCATCGGGCTAAATTGGAAGCCCGCCTTATTCGTATAGGGGTCTCTCGAAGCGGTCAGAAGCGGAGAAATATCTCCAGCCGTCACACCATCATCACCCATCACGAAGTCCGTCGTCGTAAGGTCTGCCATATCAGCAGCCGTGAGCGTCGGTGTGAGCGTGATATGCTCTAGGCGGTTAGCCTCACTAGGCCACTGCAGCTCGAGCACCTCAGCCCGGTAACCCGACTTATTGAAGATGACCGTGAGCCGACCAGTGCCACTATAAGCTATGGTATAAGCTCCCGAGGCATCGGTCCGCACCTGCGAGGTGATCCCCTCAGCAGTCCAAGTCACATCAACGGCGGGTATAGGTGTCCCCGTCTGCTCCTCGTAGACCGCACCTCGAGCTTCATTTATTTGCTGTGCCTGGGCTCCGTAAAGAACTACTAGCATCAAGCATATAATTTGTACTATTCGTCGCATTTGCTATCTCTATTGTATTCGACATTTGCTATAGAGCGGATAACTTCTATCCTCCCTTGCAGTGCAAAGATATAGAATTCTTCCGACCGCACCTCCCTTTGACTGCAAGTTCATTACTTGTTAACGTCCCTGTTGCTCCGAAGCAATAAAAAAGGAGACCATCGTAACAAACGATAGTCTCCCCAATGTGTAGTCGTATGAACCACTCAAGTGAGTCTTGGCGGATTCGAACCGCCGACCCCCACCCTGTCAAGGTGATGCTCTAAACCAGCTGAGCTAAAGACTCGACACTCTAAGTATACCAAGTAGAAAAGTCACCTGAGTTGTGACCTCGTCTCTATTTGGTGGGACAAAGATACAACAATATTTCGACCCCACCAACTCTTCGCCTTTTGAACTCAGGGCTGACGCATTATAATCAGTCTGCAAGGAGCTACACATGACGATAACTAGGGATAAACGGTTCGAGCATTGCCACACAGTGGTTACGAATCCTCTCTGACTACGCCTACCTCTCCGATGATTCGGATTTCTCCCGAAGAATTTCTCAAATAGCTCCCGAGGAAATTTCGATTTCCTCGGAGGAAAGAAAAAATTCTTCGGAAGAATCAAATGAAACTTCGGAAGAATCAAATGATATGTCCGAAGAAATTCGCCATTCCTTCGGGAGAAAATCAAAAATATCCACCGAGATATTTGAAAATTCATCGGGAGAGATTGAGATGAACTCGCTCAGTTCATTATTATAATGCGTCAGCCTTGCTTTTGAACTCAATCGCACATCCCAGTGAAGCTGTACGACGTCAGTAGAGGATCGTGCCAACGAGTGGAAGGTGGTCGCTGGGGCCTCCAAGGTAGCTGTCGCCGCCATACGTTCGTCTCGGGCGGCCCCACGGTGCTGGCGTCTCGTGCATATATTTCTGAGGGGGCAGTGCTATGCGTACCGTCTCCAGCTCTAGACGCGGGTAGCGGGTCTCGTTGAGCAGCGTGCGGGAGACGAAAAGTCGGTCGATGCGTTCCCAGTAGCCCCGGTAATAATAACTCCCTGGGGGCATCGTCTTGAGTTGCTCATCGGTGAATGGTGGCGTGAGGTCTACCATCGCTAGCGAGTCTGTCTGAGATAAGTACGCTTGGTAAGGCAAAGCCCAACTAGCTGTCAAACCATCTTCTGGCGTGGCGTTGAAGTCGCCCACGACGATGATGCTTTGCTCAGGATCAGCCGTCAGCAGGCTATCGGTACGCATGCGGAGCATATCGATGAGCGCCGCACGAGCAGCCTCGGCAGTAGCTCCTCCTCGGCGTGAAGGGAGGTGGCAGACGATGAGCGAGAGTCGTGCTGCGGAAGGGAGACGACCTGAGACGAAGAGCAGATTGCGTGTCGGGTAAACGCTGTCTGGTGTAATCCGTAAGGGCCACTCCTCGGTCTGCTCTACGGCAAAGCGATCTGCGTCATAAAGCAGCGCCACGTGAGAGCCACGGCGGTCGGAGCCTGTAGCGCAGATGATCTTGTAGTTGCCCCCTCGTAAGAGCGTGTGGTGCGCCAACTGCTCAAGCGCCTCTACGCTCTCGACCTCTTGTAGAGCTATGAGGGCGGGTATATCCCAGGCGGTCGCATGAGAGATTACCTCAGCCAACTGATGACACTTGCGCTTCATGCGTGATGCCGTCCACCCTTTGTGGGCTGTGGGGAGGTACTCGCGATCATTCCATCGGGTGCTGGGAATGGTGTCAAAGAGGTTCTCCACATTGTATGAGACGAAGGTAAGCCTCTGCTGTGCCACTAAGTGGTGCGTACCACAGAGCAGCAGGAAGAATAGCATTAACCAGCGAAAACGTACAACTACAAAGTAGGTCATTTCAAATAAAAAAGGAAGCGACGCTCCCATAGAGTCTACTGTCTCTACGAGAGCGTCGCTTCAAGTTGATATGGTATCTATATTACCAAACCACGACACGCTCCTCAGGAGCTATGTACATGGGGTCGCCAGGCTGGACGTTGAATGCCTCATAGAAAGCATCGATATTCTTCAGCGCCTGATTGACACGGTTGATGCCCAAGCTGTGTGGATCGATCTTTGTCAGACGAATCTCCTCCTCGGGAGTTATGTTCTGACCCCATACACGGGCATAGCCGATGAAGAAGCGCTGTGCAGGTGTGAAGCCGTCGATCTTCTCGACCGTCTTGCCCTCGAGCTGCTTCTGGAGTGCTAGGTAGGAGACTAGAAGACCGCCCTGATCGGCGATGTTCTCTCCAAGTGTCAGATGACCATCAGCGTTGAGATTGTCATTGATCTTGATCTGGCTGAACTGCTGAGCGAGACGCTCCGTAGAGGTCTTGAAGTTGTTCTTGTCAGCCTCAGTCCACCAGTTGTTCATATTACCGACAGCGTCAAAGGCACTACCCTGATCGTCAAATCCGTGCGTCATCTCATGACCGATGACCACACCGATAGCACCATAGTTAACAGCGTCATCAGCATTGATGTTGAAGAAAGGAGGCTGTAGGATACCAGCGGGGAAGCAGATCTCATTCGTCGTAGGCATATAGTAAGCGTTGACATCCTGAGGATTCATGAGCCAACGAGAGCGATCGACTGGCTGACCTAGCTCAGACATGTTGAAGTCATGCTCGAACTGGATAGCACTACGGAGATTCTCCACAAAGCTCTTGTCCTCAGAGATGTTGAGCTTAGAGTAGTCCTTCCACTTGTCAGGATAGCCGATCTTGACGGTGAAGTTAGAGAGCTTCTCGATAGCCTTCTGCTTCGTATCGTCAGACATCCACTCGAGCTGAGAGATGCGATCCTTGAGCGCAGCCTGTAGGTTGCTAATCATCGTCTCCATACGCTCCTTAGCCTCTGCGGGGAAGTACTTCTTGACATAAACCTCACCGAGCGCCTCACCGAGGGTGCCATTGAGGAGGTTGACAGCACGACGCCAGCGTGGGTGCATCTCCTTGACACCTGAGAGTGTGGTGGAGTAGAAGTCGAAGCTAGCCTGTACAAAGTCGTCAGAGAGATAGCTAGCATAGCCATCGATAGTCTGTGCTAGGACATAGTCCTTGAGTGCCTGTAGGTCTGCCGTGGGGAACCACTTGCTAAACTTCTTGAAGAAGTCTAGCTGACCACCATTCCAAGACTCTAGGTCCTGGAGCTTGCGGCCCTCGATGTAGCGCGCCCAGTCGAAGCCAGCATTGTCAGCGACAAACTGCTTTACCTCAACCTTGTTGAAGTTGCGCTCTACATCACGAAGCTCCGTCTGCGAGTAGCACATATCAGCGAGTACGTTGCTGATTGCAATATTGTTTTTCGCAATGCGCTGCGCATCCTCAGCAGAGTAGCCAGCTAGCTGAGCGATACGCTCGATGTACTGGTTGTATGCCTTGATGATCTCGCCATTCTTTGGGTCTGTGTAGTACTCCTTATTGCCCAGAGCCAGACTTGTTTGGTTCAGGTTGAAGATGTTCATATCGCTATTCTCAGCATCGGCCATGACGTAGGTGCCGAAGAAGGTAGCATCCCCCTTGTTGTCCTGCTGAGCTGCGAAGTCTACGAGCGCCTCCCTAGAGTCGATCGCCTCGATAGCTTTTAGTTCGTCTAGGATAGGCTGAGCGCCTAGCTCGTTACGCTTGACACTGTCTATAGCCTGCTTGTATAGTACAGAGACACGATACTCATTGGTACCAGCCTTGTAGTTACCCTGAGCTAGCTCATCAACGATGCCGTGGATCTGTTCGAGCGAACGATCACGTAGTACGTCGAAGGTGCCGAAGCGGCTGTAAGCTGGCTTAAGAGGATTAGCCTTGATCCAGCCTCCATTGACATAATGGTAAAAGTCATCCTGTGGACGCACGAGGGTGTCCATATCAGCTAGATTGATAGCTGGGACGATCTCCTCGTTGGTCTGAGTCTCCTGCTTCTTGTTACAAGCAGAGAACGTAATAGATGCTGCGCATAGAGCAGCAACTAGTAGTTTGCAATTGTTCATATTCGATTGTTCGATTTCAAAATGATTCATAAGTGGAGGGAGAGTCTAACCTAGAGTAGAGGTGAGGGATACTCTCCCGCGTCGGTCAGCTTCGCTAGATGCTCTATGACCATATCACGATCAGAGGCGTAGGTTGCGCCAAACCAGCGGGCATCGGTGTTCAAAACCTGCACCTGCGCCAGTCCCTGACGGATCAGCGTGTCGACAACTGTCGGGATAAAGAACTCCGACGTAGACTCATTGCCATGCTCCTTGAGAAAGTCTGCAAAGAGTCTCTGAGAGTGCTCCAAGTAGTCTGGCGTAAAGCCCCAAAGATTCATCGACACGAGCGTGCCACGTGCTATAGAAAGCTTTTTGCCGTCATGCATGCTGACTATCTCGTGATTCTCGTTCTCGTGGATGTTCTTATGCTCGGTGATGTGCATCAGGTAGCCCTCGGGCGATGCCTTGCATACGCCACGGCTCACACTACCCTCTGCGGTGAGCGTACTCTCGATGTCGTAAGCCACCATACAATAGGCACCACGACTATCAGCGGGGAGCTGAGAGAGGTAGTCACTCATCGTCTGAAAAGCCTCACGACCGTAGAAGTCGTCCGCGTTGATCACGGCAAAATGACCTTCGATCTCAGGTGCCGCCATCATCAAGGCATGATTAGTGCCCCACGGCTTGGTGCGCTCAGCGGGAGCCGTAAAACCCTCGGGCAATGAGTCTATCTCTTGGTAAACGACAGCCGTATCGATCGCCTTCTGGTACTTCTGTAGCACCTGCTCCTTAAATTGCTCCGCAAAGGCGTGACGTATGACAAAGACCACCTTGCCAAAGCCTGCTCGGATCGCATCAAAGACAGAGTAATCCATGATACTCTCCCCCGCAGGCCCCAACTTGTCTAGCTGCTTGAGTCCGCCATAGCGACTGCCCATGCCAGCAGCCATGATGACTAGTGTAGGTTTCATTCGATCGTTAGTTAAGTGTAGGGGCACTCTCTTCTTATCTTACAGAGGGTACCCACTCTATATCGTGTCTCGTTAGATTATTCGGGATAGTGCGTATTCGAGTCATCTAGGTGCTCTAGCACCTCTTCTAGATAGCGTCGTGACTCCTCACGTGCCAGCTCTAGGTTGTGCAGCTTGTAGTTGCCACAGTCACGAGGAGCCACACCAGGTACAGCACCCTCATAGTGTGCCACAAAGTCAAAGGCACGACGAAGCAAGTCTGCAATATCCAGCGGATTGAGGTCACCTACCATAATCAGGTAGTTGCCAGTCAAGCAACCCATCGGTCCCCAGTAGATGATACGACTTCCCCACTCGGGATCGTTACGCAGATAAGTCGCTACAAGGTGCTCTATCGTATGCAGAGCACTCAAGTCGAGCACTGGCTCCCGATTCGGCGCCTTCATACGTATGTCGAAGGTGGTCACTACCCGATCCCCCACGAGATCACGACGCGAAACATAGACACCACGCTTGAGGCGCTCGTGGTCTATGGTAAAGCTTGGGATATCCTTCATCACTTCAGGTTACGTAAGTTACTTTTTCTCGCTGTACGCTAGAGCTCCAGGCTCTATCTCTAGTGGGTTGTCGTAGAAGGTCGGATAGTTAAAGAGTCGAGCCGTACGCTCTCCCCACAGCGTGATCTTGTCGCCTGTGACATGGAGCATGCTACCCTCTCTCAGACCCAGTACATCACAGTTAGGATTGTACTTGACAAACTCACGAATGCGCTGCTCGCGCGTCTCGCCACCATGACCCTCAGGATGTGCATCGAGGTAGTGCGGATTAATCTGGAAGGAGATCAGCCCCAGCGCCTGCGTCGTATCAGGATTGCAGATAGGCATATCGTTCGTCGTCATGATCGTCGGGCAGGCGAGGTTAGAGCCAGCGCTCCAGCCCACGTAAGGGATGCCGTCCTCGAGGACACGCTCACGGATGAGCTTCATAGCGCCCATATCTTGTAGCTGCTTGAGAAGCGCCCATGTATTGCCTCCACCGACCATGATCGCCTTAGCAGAGGCAATCGCCTGTAGTGGCTTATCGTAGGTATGCAGACCCGTGACATTGACGCCAACGCCACCAAGTGCATTATTGACCTTAGCTACATACTCATCCCAGCTATAGGTGATGGCGGCATAAGGGACAAAGAGTACATCCTGAGCCACTGGACCTAGGAAGCGACCAATCTCCTCTGCAGCGTAGCCTAGATAGGGCTGCCCCTGAGATGCGGAGTTGGATATAAGTAAGAGTTTCTTCATGTCTATACCAAGTTGGTTGAGATAATCCATTCGCAAAGGTACAAAATAGAAACACACGGCTCCAAGCTTTTCGTACAGACACATTGCGAAATCAATCATCTCCACGACTTCCAGCATTCAATTCACCAAGCTTTCAGAACCTCCACGGAGGAAATTCCAAATAGCTCGCTGGAAAATAAAAATTCTCCACGGAGGTATGACGCAAAACTTCCGAAGATTCAAATGAAACTTCGGAAGAATCAAATGATAAGTCCGAAGAATTTCTCCATTCCTCCCGAAGAAATAGAGAAATTCCTCGGAGCTATTTGGGAAATTCCTCAGGAGGAATCCGAATCATCAGAGCGATCGTAATCAGAGAGAATTCGTAGCCTCTGTGTAGCGATACTCGAACTGTGTATCCCTAGTTATCGTACTGCGCAGCTCCTAGCAAACTGGTTATATTATAATGCGTCAGCCCGTATTTTCCACTCCAAAATGCAATTTGGAGTGGAGCTCGCCCTGCTCCGGAC